>Ga0209713_10001764_pt1 | contig 13140 bp, 14 predicted proteins | sample ArcOceMetagenome_3_FD_187444 | JGI IMG/M metagenome (GOLD analysis project Ga0209713, IMG submission 187444) | Marine eukaryotic phytoplankton communities from Arctic Ocean - Arctic Ocean- Svalbard ARC20M Metagenome (SPAdes) (version 2) | ecosystem: Environmental > Aquatic > Marine > Oceanic...
TGTATAGAAAACGCAACAAAATTTACCGTCAAATAATTTGTCCTAAGCCGTGACGTCCGCACGCTACAGCTAGGGCCCCTGCTGACGCCACAGAGGAATCCGGGCGTGTGGGGGACCAAGCGTGCGTGCGCGGCGGGCGAGGCGGGCACCATCATGAGCTACCAGTCGCGGCGGAGTGTGACGCCCGTCCAGGCGATGGACGTGGCGGCGTTCGCGGCGTACACCGACATCTCCGCGACTGTTGCGGAGAGCCTCGCCGAGCGCCGGCATCTCCCCGCCGGTTGCTTCCTGAGCGCCACGCACGCTTGCCCGTCCCTGCCGAGCCCGCTCTGCTGCAAGCCTGCTGTGACTGCCGTTGTGACTGACTGCACTGGGTGCGCCCAGGGCCGCCTGTGCCGACACCGGTCTTGGCCGTCGAGGAGTTCGCCGGGTATTCCGACGTGACCATGGACGTCGCGCGGCAGAAAAAGTTCTCACCCATTGTTGCTGGGTCCCTCTCGTCGTCGTACGACGTGTCCCCCCATGGATCCCAGCGTGCGTCCTTTCAGCGATCACCCCCAGAACTGCATGCGGCGCAGGCTGCGCCCAGCAGCGGACCCGTCGGGGTGGACCTCTTCAAGACGAGGAGGGGGGGCGGCACAGAAGACGATTTTCCCCTGGTCTCGGCGCAAAACGAAGAGGAGGCCTTTGTGCGCAAGGGTGAGATCGCGAGGGCGAGCAGGTCGGCAGCGCCAGCCGCCAAGAGACACGACGCGCAGCCGGCGACGACTGCTCAAAACGTGAAGGATGTCCAGAGGATGTCTGGCGATGACGTCCCGCTGCTTGCAGGCAACGAAGATGCTGTATTTGTCAACGGAAATGTCGTGCCTGCGCAATCTGGCCCGTCTGGCAACGGGCATGCAGCAGACGCTCTTTTGCGCAAGAAGGAGGTCGTGAAGAGCACGAGATCTGCGCCTGTGGCTGCGCCGCGGCCCACAGGAATTGCTGACGACGACGTGCCTCTGGTCTCGCACAACGACGACGAAGCTTTCCTGCGCAAGGGGGAGGTCGTGAAGAGCACGAGATCTGCGCCTGTGGCTGCGCCGCTTCCCTCACGAAGCGTTGACGACGACTTTCCTCTGGTCTCGCACAACGACGATGAAGCTTTCCTGCGCAAGAAGGAGGTCGTGAAGAGCACGAGATCTGCGCCTGTGGCTGCGCCGCGGCCCACAGGAATTGCTGACGACGACGTGCCTCTGGTCTCGCACAACGATGATGAAGCTTTCCTGCGCAAGGGGGAGGTCGTGAAGAGCACGAGAGCTGCCCCTGAGACTGGGGCTCTAGCCCATGAAGCTGTTGAGGCTGAGAGGAGGAAACAAGCAGACGCAGAAACCGCGGCGAAGAAAGCTGCAGAAGAGCAGATGAAGAGGGAGGAACAGCAGAAAAAGGCAGAGGCCGAAGCTGCCGCCAAAAAGAAGGCGGAAGCAGATGCTGCAGCACTGCAAGAAGCAAAGGCAAAGAGGGCTGCAGAGGAGCAGAGGAAGAGGGAGGAAGAGGAGCGCAAAAGGCAGCAGGAGGAGATGGCACGCAAGGCACGCGAAGAGGCAGAGGCTGAAGCTGAAAGGCAGGCCAGATCAAAGCGCCTGCAAGAGGAAGCGGCGGAGCGCCAGAGAGAAGAAGAGGAGATGGCGCGTAAGAGGGCAGAGGCGATGGCAGCAGCAAGATACAAAGAGGAGGCAGCAGCGAAGCAAAACGAGTTTGAGGCACAGTTCAAACTGGACCTGGAAAGTGGCGTAGCTGGAGCTAAGCAGAAAAAGGAAGAGGCCGCTCGGGCCAAACGCGCTGCGCTGGCAGCTGCAAAGGCGGCTGAGGACGAAAAGCGAAAAGAAGAGCTGAAACTCCAGGCAAGGGAAAAAGCGCTGCATCGCGAGCGCTTGTTTGATCTTAGCATCAATCGCCAACGTCAGATTCAAGAGGCAGAGGAGCACGCAAAAAGACAGCAGGCGGAAGAGATTTCTCGTAAAGAAGAGGCCAAAAGGATCAAGAAGTTAGCTGAGATTGAGGCGTGCGAGAAAGCAGGGGAGGGCACCATAGCCGAGACGGGTATCCTTTACAAGGCAGAAAACCGTGGTGTGGTTATAACAGGAATTAAGAGTGGAACCGATGCAGCCACTAGCGACTTCAAAGTGGGTGATGTTATCATCCAGCTTGACGACGACTTAGTTGTTGGCATGACGCCGTACGAATTCATGAATCGGATGCGGGGGGAGCGCGGGTCCGAGGTGGAATTGGTGGCTACGCGTATGCAAAATAATGGCAAGAAGCGTGTGTCGGATTTGATCGAGCGTGACGTGGTCCTGCCACCCATGCAAGCAGAGCCGGGCGTGAAGCTGAAGGTGACCTCGAGTGGTGCAACTGTCACCCAGGTGTTTGAAGCAACGAGCGCAGATCATGAGGGCATGCAGGTGGGCGATCAGATAACCATGATAGACGAAGAGTTTGTCAGTGGGCTCGATGCCAAGGAAATTGAAGAACTCATGCGCGGTCTAGCGGGAACCGACCTTGAGATTGTCCTTAGCCGAATGAAAGGGGGGAAGAAGCAGCGTCATACGATACAAGTTGTTCGTGACCACAACCTCATCGCCCTCCCCTTGCGATCACGCTATGGCGAAACAGGTCCTGCCACTATCCTTTAATGGTGGATGTGTGTTGACCTGTAAGCGATGCTCGTTCCCACACGACCATACGAGCAACCGTACCCTCGCATGCCAACCCAATGCATCGACGAGCATGCGAACCTGGCCATGTGCGCGCACTTGTGTTGTGAGTGAGCGCCTGCTACTGTTCATGAAGTTGCGCAAAAGGCGATGAAGAGCAGCTGACCGACGATTCTTCACGCCGGCACAGGTATCTCCTTTAAGAAACACGGGAGCGGGCTGCAAGTGGCAGCGCTCAAAGCAGGCACAAGTGCTGCGGACTCGGGACTCGAGTTAGACGACGTCATTACCATCATCGACCGTGGGGACGAGCAGTTTCTTCTCTCTGGTATGCCTTTCCAGGCGGCGGTCGACAAAGTTTCTGGCCTTAGGTAAGACCATTCGTCTCTTCCCACACAGGATGTGCGTTGGTGGCTCCGATGACTTACATGCTGTGTTATCGTCCGATTCTTCGGAATCATTTGTTGCGCACCGTCCTCACAGTCGGTGTAACAGTTGGCTGACATGCACGGCCATCAGATCGTCGACGGTCGATCTGACAGGGTTCCGTATGTCCAAGTCGGGTAAGCAGCGCATCTTCTACACCGTAGAGTGCGATGTGGACATGGCACCGAAGGAGGCGCTACCGGGAATAACTGTCAAGCAAGTCTCAAATGGCTTCAGCATCAGGTACAAACTAAGATTTTGTTTATTTCGGTTATTTTTCAGCATCACATACAAAAGAGCCTCGGCAAATTCGACAAAATGGACAGACAGGCGCAAGCCCATGAAAGTGCAGATTTGCGAGAAACAGCAAAGAAGTAAAGTAAACACTGTTTGACAGAATATAATTTGTCGTCTTGTGAATGCAAAGAGAAGATAGAGATGTTACAATTGAGTGAACTCTGACAGCAGCAAAGAATTATCCTCTGACCCTTTCTGTTACGTGCATTGTGCAGCAAAGTGCATGCCAGCACCAACGCAGATTTGGAGGGCTTAAAGGTTGGCGATGTTATCACCATGATTGACGACGAGTTTGTTTGCGGCGTTCCGTTGAAGGAGGGTCTCGAAATGCTCTCGGGGCCAATGGACACAACGGTCTCCATGATGGTGAATCGCGTCCAAGGTCGTATCAAAACGCGGCTGCCTTTCGAAATTGTGCGTGACTTTGACCTCAAGCCTATGGACTCGGAAAAGGAGGCGCGTAAAAAGGACCGCAAGGCTACTGCTCTGGCCGAGAGGTCTTTTGCTCCTAATGCAGTGTTAAGCCATGATGCTGTGTTCTTATGTATCCGAAAAACCCCTTGCTGCACTGACTATGCTCAACTAACTTTTGCGATTCACAGCGAAAGGCTGGAAGCTGAGGCCGCAGCGCATCACGAACGCATGCTCGCTGAAGCCAAGGTACAGGCTGCTGCGCGACAAGAGGAGGCGTCGAAGAAAGACTTGGCAAATTTGATGTCGTCCAAAAAAAGTGGAATGGCGCCAAGAAGTGTAGAGCCACCACGGCGTACAGCCCCGCCAGTGCAGAAAGCAAAGAGTACAGATATGTCTCGCGAGGTGCCTATTCTCGATTTCCCGAGCCTGGAAGATCCCAAGAGAAAGAAGAAGGTGTACGACTTGAAGGCGGGAGGCGCAGACGTTGGCATCAAATACAGCCCGCACGCTCGTGGTCTGGTCGTTAGCGGATTCATCAAGGGATCTGAAGCTGCTAATTCAGGGCTGATGGTGGGCGATCTTATCTTTCAAGTTGAAGAATCATTTTTGGCAGGCTTGCCGGCTCTGGAAAGCTACAATTTAATGAGCGGAGATATGGGTTCAATAGTGGAATTGACGGTAACAAGGCAAGTCAAGGGCGTCAAAAAACGCTTGGAAATCGATGTCATGCGCGATTTGCCGTCACCACCCAAAAAAGCAGACCTGGGCATTGACTTCAAGCTTGAGGCTGCTGGATTGCGAGTGACCAAAGTTCATGAAGGCACAAGCGCTTTTGTGGAGTTGCAAAAGGGGGATCTCATCACCGAGATTGACGAAGAATTTATCGCGGGGCTCCCCTTGTCAGAGGCCAAGGAGTTGTTGTCGGGTCCAGCCCGCTCCGAGATTTGTTTGGGATTCACGAGACTTGACGCTGTGAAAAGCATCAAACGACGCTGTTCCGCAGACTTAATTTTCGATTACAAACCTAGGCCGGCTCCGTTGGCAGAGTATTCGAGCATGGGCGATGTTGGTATTGAATATGCCACGGACGCCATGGGTCTCAAGGTGACCGGCTTCACCAAGCTTTCTTCAGCTGCTTCTTCGGGGTTGCAACTAGGAGATATCATCACACAAGTCGACGACGAGCTTATCATCGGCTTGCCGGGCTATTTGGTAACATTATTCTGAAAAGCTGAAAAGTCACAAGCAGGCTCGTGCATTTGCTTTTGCTTGCTGCTAACTCTGCACTTGGAACTCCAAGTAGTTCTCATGGATCGACTGCGCAAGCTAACGTGCATCATCTTTTTCTTAATACGCAGGCCTTCGACAAAATGTCTGGGCCCCGCGACTCAGAAGTCGAATTGACAGCCTGCCGAAAGGCGGCAAAGGGCAAACAGCGCGTTACTGCCGTAGTTTTGCGCGATGTTGGTGCCGCACCGAAGGTTGCACGGCCCGGATTCGAAGTGGCCTCGGACAAGTTTGGGCTTCGCATTACTGGAATAGCAGATAAAACCGCCGTTGGCGAGAGTGCTGAAGTTGAGCCAGACGATATCATCACAATGATCAACGATGAATTTGTGTCCGGAATGAGCATGCAGGAAGTCTGGCCTTTACTGTGGGGTGACGTGGGGTCCGATATAGACTTGACGATACGCCGCTTGATTGGCAACACAAAGTCCCGCATCGAGGTCTGCGCTGTTCGAGACTACAATATACAACAAACAATTCCTAAGCCTCCCTCAGCAATTATGACCAAGTTGGCTTCCTTGTCAGGAAAAACGTCCACACCCAAAAAGGCTCCTCCCAAAAGGAATGTCGCTCCCGGCAAGAAAGCGGCAGCGGTCCAACAAGAAGCCCCAGTAAGCAAGTTGGCCCAGCGCAAAAAAAAGAGTGGAGTCAGTATGGTCGTGTTGGGTCTGCTGCTGGCCATAATAGTATTGCTACCAGTATCCCTGCACATATGGCTAATGCGTAATAAGGGTGTCGGACTCAGACAATTCGATTTTAAACGGCACGGGCCCATTCTCGTGGACGACATGACTATCGCATTGAAAGGGGCGTCAGCCACAGCCATGAACACAACGGGGAAGATCTTGAAAGGAGGGTCCGAAGTGGCCCTAAAGAAGATGAGCGTGGCATATCAGGTTATCATGTGCAGGCGCTTGTGTCCTTTGCATTGCATTTTTCTGCCACTCGCCGTCGCCCTTTTGTGCAAAGACACCGACAGCTGCTGGTCAATACGATGCGTATTCTTGTGGTTGCAGCCTAGATTTTCATCCAAAGTTCGTGCTGACTTGTGTTTTGCTGGCGACATTGCAGGAAATCAAGTCGAAAAGTGAGGGGATCAGCACTAGTGTTAAAGCCAGCTCGCAGACTGCCATGCATCAGGTGGGCGAAGTATACAAACTGAGTTCAAAGGTTGCCACCGAGCAAATGGAGAAGGCCTATACGGTACGAACTGATTTTCGACTGTTAGCCGTCTTTGTGGTGTACTTGGTCCCGTATGCACTTGCTATCTTGGTTATTGCCGGGCTTTGGGTCGCACGTGTATCGCCTCGTCTAATGCAACCCCGCTTCCGTGTTCGGCATTTCCAACTGCTCATTTCGTGCGAACATGTTTCAGCATATCATAGGACTTACAGAAATTGGCATTGATATTCGCAGGCAACGTCGGCATCAATGTCTCCTCTTGTTGAAAAAGTGAGCACACACGTCAAGCATCACTCTGAGTCGGCTTTACATCACATTTCAAAAGCCTACAAGGTATTGATGACAACCTGATTCGTTGCTGTGCGTCTCTTGTTGCGTGCACTGTTCACGTAGACGCTGCAAGACTGACAGAGTGCATGAACTCCAGTCCGCGTCAAAACGAGTAACTAACGTTCGCCAAGCACGACTTGAGCTCTTTGAGAAGATGGACACGGACGCATCTGGTGGCCTGGATATTCGGGAGTTGCGAGTGGAAAAATGAAAGAACAGGGCGAATACGTCGACGAGGAGTCCTTGCGAAAGCTTTTTAGAGATATTGACTCCAATCAAGATGGCCACATCAGCTTCGACGAAGCGGATGAACATGAAGATGCGAACCCATGATTCTACAGTATCTCTGTTGTCTTCGAGTAAACCTGTCAAACAAGAACAGTAGCATAACACTGGCAGAAGGATGCACGACCAAAATTTGGCATTCCTCCTCCCTTGTCGCATGGACACGGAATGCTCAGCCACAAACATCCACTAACCTCGTTCATCCGCTCACCCCCCTAGTGGGCAAGCTTCGTGGTTAGTGGCAGAACATTCCGTGTCCATGTGACAAGAGAGATGTGTTCCGCTCGTACTATCTCCTGATACGACCCGGTGGTGCGCCCGACATCCTGTCGTGAACGCTCCCTTGCTCCTCTCACACGAATAGGAAAGGCGTGCACTCTCACGGCCTCACCTCCCTCCTAAAACTCTGAAACTAGTCCAAGTAATGATAATTTATGGAAAAGTTGGGGAAATCTCAAACAGAGGACATGCCAGCCAGAAAATTGAAGATATCCCTGATGTCAATGGATCAGCATGATGCTTCGAGAAATTCCTCTGCCATACAGGTCATGCGAACAAAATTGATGCACTCTTGTTCACTCAGGCTTCCTGATTTCCTTCCTCCCGAAGAGCTTTGTGTAAGAGTCCATGCTCTTAGACTTCCCTGTTTCGTTGGTTTCTTGCTCCTCCCCCTGGGTCTCTTGATGCTTCAAAGAACTCAGATCCGTGGGTGTTGACTCAGAAGTGTCTGCATGTATGGAGTTGTTGGTACTCCCAGCGCCTCCCGTCTCGTTGGTTTCTTGCTTCTGTCCCTGGGTCTCTTGATGGTTCAAGGAACTCAGAGGCGTGGGAGCTGGCTCAGGAGTGTCTGCATGTATGGAGATGTTGACACTCACGTGCTCGTGGGCTTGCGCCTGTCTGCTCGTTTCGTTTGATGCTGCCCTTTGCTCCACCCCCTCAGGTGAATATCGTGACTGGTCCAAGCCCTGCTTCAATGCTTCCAGCTGCTTACTTTGTGCCTCGTTGGCCTGCTGCATTGCTGAATGCTTGTGCAGGAGCTGCGCGTAACGTTCCTGGGATTCTTGACGTTCTTCAAATCGCCGCATCTCCAGCTCGCGCATCGCCTCACGCGCCGCCATGCGCTCTTGTTCCAGGACTCGTTTGGCTTGTTCAATCTCTTCGTCTTTGGCAGACAGCTCACGTCGCTGCAAAACAACCTCAATCTTGATGGCCTCCACCGTCTGCAGCGTTACTTCCGCAACCGATGTGCTCTTTTCAATGATGTCTGCTGTGATCGCGACGGAAAAAAAGCTGGTGGGGTTATTGATGGACTGATTGCGGCGTCTGAACAGCCCAGTGACTGCACCTGCAAATCTACCGAATTTGCTCCTTGTCTTGGCGCGGGCATCCTTTGCAGCACTTTGCTACGCTCTCGGGCACTGAAATTACAAGATTTCGAAAATCAGCAATGCAATAACCGAAGGAAAGCAGATAAATATTAAGCAAACACTGCTGACATCTCTCTTTGAAAGCAAACCTGGTTGGAGGGCGGGGAGTATGGACGGAAGGCGGATAGAAAATATTGTTCGTGATGTAAGGGTTGGGCGCCAAGAAGGCCATTATACGACTTTGCTGCTGTGCTACAGCCGCCACTTTTTGTTCTTTTCTTAAGATCGCGTCAAACTCGCTGAACATTTTCCGCTCGGCAGCAAGCTGCCTTTCCAGAACGATTCTTTTCTGCTTCTCAACTGTCCAAGCAATTCACATACATCGTCAGTGGGCTGTCATATCTTAGAACCGTCGTCTCCTCTTCGCAGCTGATATAGCTTGCTGCTGGCCGTGCAGGAAAGCATGCAGCACAGAAAGCAAAACCTACCAGAGTGGCCCTGTTTTTCTACTTTCAGTTCGGCAGAGTCAGCTTGAACCAGCTTGAGATTAGCCCTGGTCTTCGCCAGTTCCGATTCTGCGGCAGTGCGAGCGACATTTTCGGCAGCTAGCGCCGACTCAAGGGCATGTACTTTGGCAATAAGCAACTCATTTTCCTCCGCTAGCTTTTTGCCCTTGCTGTCCAGATCGTCTCGCTCTGATTTGATCGCTTCTAGTACTTGTGTAGCGGCCTGAGAGCTGGAGATGCCAAGCGTCATCGCCGAAGACATGTCGTATAAATTTTCAGCAAGATCCACAAACTTAGCTTCGGTACTATTGTAGCCCAATCGCACTGACTTCTTAGCCGTAGCGTTTTTGATGCCGCGCAGCGCGATTGCTTGCCCGCGCGCCCATTCTAACATCTCGAGCTTCGAGTCCGTAACATTGGAAGTCTTTGCCACTGTTGCGGACATCACATGAACAGCATTACGAAGAGCACCGATAACCTCTAATTCATAGCTTTCATTCGATACGCGCAACCAACGTTTCTGTCCAGAAATGCTGCCAATTGAGTTCCACTTAGAACGGTAATCCAGCGCAAAGTATGTCGCAAGTGACGACCATGCCAACAAGATGACCAGCAAGATCAAGATCCAGAGCACGAAGTTGCTTGTTTCTCCACCTGTGGTCTTGCCTGGTTTCTGCGAAGCTTTCTTGGGTGCGGATCTGGAATACATCAAGCGCTCCTGTTTCAACTTCTTGAAGTGATCGATCTGCTTGAGCTGAAAATCGCGTTTGATCGTCACCTCAACAGGCATTTTAGTCTTGTTCGATTTTCGCCACGCACCCAAATCGACAGTCGAGAACGCAGGTCCTTCCAGTTTCTTGGACGCTTCTGCGAAGCCCAAGCCGCAAATGAGCTCGCCATCAATACTCGTGATAATGTCGCCCACTTGCAGGTCAGAGTCTGCAGCGCTACAGCCAGGGACCAGTTTTGTGATGAGCAAACCGGTTGTGGCATGTTTACAGAGGATTCCAATTTGACCCTCCTTTGGCGGTGATTCGACATCTCGCTCCAAGTCCACTAGGATTCTCTGTTTTCTGCCTTCACAAATGCGATACGCTTGGATCTCGACACTCGTACCTCCATCTCCACTCATACAAAAAAAGGCTTCCTGTGCGGGCATACCAGAAAGCAAGATTTCATCGCCCACAATAGTTATGACGTCGCCTACCTTGAGCTCTGACCTCTCGGCACTGCTGTTTTTGACGAATCCTGTCACCTGCAGACCCGTGGTTGTTGGTTTGTAGTGTATTCCAACATCCGCCTGGAGATGGCCAGGGACTGAGAGCTTTAGCGGCTCATTGGAGGAGGCTGCCGCTTGCTTGAGGACGGGGACGGGCGATAGTTTGTAGTCTCGCGTCACAAGTGTTGTGTACTTGTTCTTCATGCCCTTGTTCATTCGTGTCACAGTCAATTCTACTGAAGAACCTGCTGGACCCGCCATCTTTTCTGCTGCTTCCTCATACTGCCACCAAAAAACGATTGGTCGTGAGCATGTCAACACGGCCTACATTCAAGATCATCCAGATGTCGACAGACAGGAGGAGCGTCACACATACAGTCAGGTGATCGAAAAATCATATCACCTTCATGCCAGCCAGAAACACGTCTTCAACTATTTCGTCGCTGATTATGCTGATGACGTCACCCACTTGCAGTTCCGCCTGACCTGCGCTGGTGTCAGGATGAAGCTTGGTGATTTGCATCCCACTTATCGTCTGCTTGAAGTCAAGCCCTGTTCAAAGACAATCGCCCATCAGCACCTCCAATTGGCGACAGTGCTTCATGCAATTGGCAGTTTTGGCAGTAAGGTTGCATGCAACGAAGTTCGCAAGGGTGACCGAGATGAGCCCTCAACGGAGGCGAGTTTTGATCTCGAACCAGTACGTCGGCAATGCGCGTCTTGAAACCATTCTGCATGCGCGACGCCACGATCTCCACTTCACTTCCTACTGGACCACGGCATTTCATGAACGCCTCGAAGGGAGCTAATCCGCTAATCAATTCATCATCAATTGTGTGGATCACGTCTCCAATCATCAGCTTCGAATCCTCTGCACTGCTGCCCTTCTGTCGGCGTGAAGCATTTTTTGGTGTTAGTGAGGCCAGCAGGTGTCATGGCTGTCGTTCGTATCTGTGGGCAACGGCAAGGGCACACAGATACGAACGTGAATGCAAGTACGACTGAGCTAACACACAGGACCACCTGGAAGCCTGTGATTCGAAGACCGTTCACATCTTTTTTGTAGAGAATGCCCACTTGCGCCAAGGGAGTGGCAGCCAGCCACTTTGCTCTCGTTAAGGCATCCTCCTGGGCCTTGGCGGCAGCCTGGGCCTCTTGCACGAGAAGAGCACGAGCCTGCGCTTCAGCTTTGGCCCTGGCAACAGCAGCTTGCTGCAAGCGCGCGGCCTCCTGCTCTTTTTTCTGCGCTGCCTGCTTCTCTTCTCTCTCCGCCTTCGTAGTAGACGGAATGGCGGCCGTTGACTTTGCCGCACGCGTGAACTGCGCCTCGGACTTGACCAGAATCTCCTCCTCAAGGGCTTTCTGCTGCAAGAAAGAACATTCTCCGTCATGAGCGACCCAGACACACAGCGCACGGCTGATCTTCGCACCAGGTAGACACGCGCATCTGTTGCGTGTGCGTGTCCTCTACCTTCGTGGGCAATAGAGTGGACGGGGGGACACTGCTAGGCGCCAAGTTGCCAGCAGTGTTTTGCGGAGACGGAATGGCGGCCGTTGACTTTGCCGCACGCGTGAACTGCGCCTCGGACTTAACCAGAATCTCCTCCTCAAGGGCTTTCTCCTGCAAGAAAGAACATTCTCCGTCATGAGCGACCCAGACACGCAGCGCACGGCTAACTTCACACCAGGACACGCGCACCTGTTGCGTGTGCTTGTCTTCTCCCTCTACCTTCGTGGGCAATAGAGTGGACGGGGGGATACTGCTAGGCGCCAAGTTGCCAGCAGTGTTTTGCATGTCATCCTTCATATTTGCTACCTGCCACGACACGTCGTCATAAACGACGTGCATACCACGCACACGCTCGCGCAAAGCATGCACGCATACCTGTTCAACCGTGTGATGGAGGACCACAGGCGCTAACGCTTGCGTTCGCATTTTTGGCTTGTTGTCGATCCGCTCAGCCGACAGAGTAGTATATGTATCTTTAATATGCATGGATGCGTCTGCATCAGCAACCGCCTGGACCACCACCTGAGCGCGTTGATCCTGTGACTTCGCTCGTTCTTCTGCAATGCGTCTCTCTCGCTCCGCGATCGTCGTGCCCATTTTAGCCAACTCTGCCAGCTGCTTTTGCTTCTGCTCGGACGACAAAATTCGCAGATGCTCGCTTCGCACTTGTTCGCCTTGCAAATGTGCCGTGCTCGGGCGCACTGATTTGTCATCTGACGGAGGCCAGAGCTCTCTGCTTACCCCCGCACGTCTGAAAGCCGATCGCGGATCTGCATCTGCATCGTAAGTCTGTAAGGTTGCTGGCTCGAGATGCCAGGGGCACTGGGGGGAGGGGAGGCGTGTGAGTAAGCGACTTCATACCGGACACTTGAGTGCCCCAGTTCGGCGATTGGTAGTGAGGCAATCGTGGGCTTGTGTGCGATACGCTGGCATCAGCAAAGTCTGTCTGCGGACTGTCAAGCCTTTCCACAGACTTGCGGCCTGCCGCTACCTGTGCAGTCACATCCTGCGCATGGTGCGGTGGGTCAGCATGTTATGTGCTGATTCAACGGTTTTGCTGTACGCGGGCTGCTCCACTGCGTTCGAGCTGCATCCGCTAGCGATGAGCTGCATAGCCATCCCGCAGCGAAGCACGAGAGTGTCGCATGAGAATCATGCCTGGAAGCGTGCATAATTGCTGGCGTCATCGCCTGGATATGGCATGGCAGATACGCCAGCCAATGTCTACACTGCTCATGCCGAACGCAGCATCCAGGGTGAGTTTGTACGAGCCCTCGGGAGCATAGGGATGGGGATGCTCGCCAGTAATCGCGCGCTGGCCTGCACAAGCGCATGCGCATGCACGAAGCGCGGGGCATCAAATGACAAAACTGACGTGCTGCTTTCTCACCCACCGCGGTTCCCTCCTCTCCGTCTGCCTGCGTCCCCACACGTCCACGGAGGGGCCCGGTCCCCTAACACAATCAAAAACGCGCTGTAAAAACCACTTCGGCGAACGTCACGGACTCGGATGGGAATCCTTAATAAAAGGCGTTCGATCATCCCGGTCCCCCAAGGGGAGCATTTACCCTACTGGGACTAGATTCCATATACCAGATTTCTCTTTGATTTCTGGTAGCCC
>Ga0209713_10001766_pt1 | contig 13138 bp, 14 predicted proteins | sample ArcOceMetagenome_3_FD_187444 | JGI IMG/M metagenome (GOLD analysis project Ga0209713, IMG submission 187444) | Marine eukaryotic phytoplankton communities from Arctic Ocean - Arctic Ocean- Svalbard ARC20M Metagenome (SPAdes) (version 2) | ecosystem: Environmental > Aquatic > Marine > Oceanic...
GTCACCTACGACGTTGTAGCGATGCCGATACGCCCAACAAATACTTGAGCCGTGAAAAAGATGCTTCTATACTATCATGGCCAACTACTACGGGTCACTAGAAGCTGTTGATTGCCATAGTTACAGCGTGAGATACGATATGGCCGTCAACTGAGGAGCTTGCAGCGTCTCAGATGGCCTCATCAGGTCACCTACGACGTTGTAGCGACGCCGATACGCCCAACAAATACTTGAGCCGTGAAAAAGATGCTTCTATACTATCATGGCCAACTACTACGGGTCACTAGAAGCTGTTGATTGCCATAGTTACAGCGTGAGATACGAAATAGAAGCATATGAGCACTGCGCAACAGAATTGATCGAAGACTTGTAGCGATGCTGCAGCTTTGAAGAACGCCCACCGCGGCCAGTGAGATAGCTCGAGATGGCAGCGCCACAGTCGAGCACCATATCGTATCAAATGTTGTCACTATAGCAATGAGGATCTTTCAGCGGCTAAAACACTTGGCTACGATACCATAGAAGCATATGAGCATTGCGCAACAGAATTGCTGGTTTCAAAGCGATGCTGCAGCTTCGAGGATGACCCAAGGCCACCTACGACGTTTAGCTACGCCGATACGGTGACATTGAGCTTTATCTGTAAAAAAGAAGATTCTTTACCATCATGGCCAACAATGATTGAACAATTGAAGCTTTGGATTGTCATATTCATCCCAACTTGTACACTTTTATCAACATTGCTACTTAACTCCTTTTCCTTCATCTCCTCATCCCCCCTCGTAGACAACTCCGTTAAATCCACGTGAGGAACTAGCAACAAACATCTGCTCTTCCCCACATGCCTGTATTTTCTCTTTGGAGGTCAAAACACTATCATGTTTAGATTGCTGCTCTTGAGGCAAAGTTGTACCATCGTGAAATCTGTTGCCTCTGTTAGCACTACTCATCTGCTCACTAGTGGCAACCCCAGCAGATACATCTTTTTCTTCTACCAGAATCACAGTAGGCGCCATGATTTTGGAAAAATATGTCCCAACCAACTTGTGCAGTGCTTTCTGGTTCCAAAATTTCGGCTCAACAGAAGAGTTTGGCGGTGTTGCGCTGCATGGCACCGAACTTTGGAACTTCAACAGAGAAAACTGAGCAAAAACAGAGCAAAAGCAGAGCAAAAACATAGAGTAAACAACAGAGCAAAATCAGAGCAAAAACAGAGCAAAAGCAGAGCAAAAACATAGAGTAAACAACAGAGCAAAAACAGAGCAAAACCAGAGCAAACACAGAGAGAAAACAACAGAACAAAAGCAGAGCAAAAACAGAGCAAAAATATCACTCAACATTGTACGCAGATCTTTTGTGTGATATCTTTTGATTGGTGCAAATCTTTTGAACAATGACATCAAGCATTGCCATCATTGTTATTTGCTTTGTTACATGTTTTTACTACTATGGGAAACATTAGAAGCTTAGATGTCAATCTCCGTCGTCCCAATAATGATTGTGTCGATCTCCCTACACGAGGCCGTTGTTGTGGCAAACCCACCTCCTCCAACACAACTACGATGTCATCTGCATCACCTGACAAAGTTGAGGGTTGTCTGCCTGGGACTGTGGAAGGAACGAAGATAGGCAAATCTGACGCAGATGAGCTTGGATTGGATCGAATGGATTTGTCTGAGGTTGAAAAAGGAACTGAATGCGGTGGCTCAGCTTTTAACAAGAAGAGGACGAAGACAGCAGCTTGTGAGGTAACAGTCAACCTGATTGAGTTCTTTGAGGAGGAATATGTTGAGCAATTGAGGAAGACGAAAAGGGCCAAGACAAAGAAGAAGAAGAAGGCCAAACTTATCGAGTTCTACAGTGAGGCAGATCAAGAGAAATATACGGAGGGGCACAAAGATTCTCCTCAAGATTGCTCTTCTTCAATTGAATTGAGGAGGAAGAAGAATGCCAAGACAAAGAAGGCGGATACAAAGAAGAAGAAGCCACGGAAAATGACAAAGGCTGAGAAGAAAGCTGCCTTGAAAGAGAGGTTCAAGAAAGCGTTGAGGAATGCTCAGGATTCTTTAGTGATGAGGATGTCTACACCAATTGACTTCAGTGATTTCGAAATACCAAGTGTTGATCCAATCTCACAACAAATTGAAGCATTCAATGATGATGGGGAGGACAAGACAATCCGATCATACATTATTGATGACTTTAGTTGCAACGTACTCTGTGGCAAATGTTTGGATGTCGCTATGAGTCCGATGACCTTAGCTTGCTGCGGCGGAATTTGTTGCTTCAACTGTTTATCAACAAACAGTGCTGTATGTCCCTTGACCCACTGCAACGCACGTGTTGCTGACATTACGTACTCTTCAGCAACTGAAGCAAAAATCAAATCTCTCCGCATTCATTGTCCCTCTGGCTGTGGATGGTATGGTGCATTGAATGAATACCAAGTACACTCATCACTGCATTGCTATCAATATAATAGCAGTGAGCGGATTGATTCCTTGAAAGTCAAAAGATTCGACAGATCACAGATCAATGAAGAGATTCATAACATGGCATTCAAAGCAAAACAGTTGCAGTTACAAGAAGAATTGGATATTAGAAAGAGTTATGCCTCAAGCCGGCTCATTTTCCAATGTGATGAGATCTGGAAGATAGCTCAGGAAATGCTAAAAGAAGAATTGGATACTAGAAAGAATTCTGGCTCAAGCCAGTTCATTTCCCAATGTGAGCAGATGCAGAAGATAGCTCAGATGATGGATTGTGTCTCTGATCAAATCCATCAGGATGATGATGAGAAGAGAATATTGAAGGAGCAGCGCGACAAGGAGAGCAAGGCTGCAAATGTCATTCTTCAATACAAAGTCCGACCATTAGAAGGGCTGTCGAATAGCATAAGTACCAAATCGTCCGGCGGAGGAATCCATCAGACTTTCGATTTCTCTTCATGGGAGCAGATTCATAAGTGGATCAATTGTTATGCTGTAGTACTATTCGGAGCTATCAGTGCTTTCAAATGCATTGACATTGGTGCAGGTGTTCTTGTTGCTGTTATCAGTGGCGCTGCAGTGAACAACAGCATGCACTGGGTCGGATTAGAAATCGACCCAAACCGACTATATTTAGGTACAGAAATATACGACATCTTTCTCAATGAATGGCAAAATGTATCAGATATGATCCTTCGTGTTGGTTTTCTTGAAAGCGATTGCACTAAGCCGTTGAATCTCCGTGGGTAAGTTAGTGGTGCTGTTGTTTTTGATGGTACTTTCTTCTTCTACTACTCACAGTATTTTCAGGAATCATGTTTGCTTGCTTTGGGATCGAGCCCTTATCCCTCAAGTTGTGAAGGAAACGTTTCGGTCTCTGGCTAGGAGCTACACCCATCCGTTTCTATTAATCATGAGCAACTATTGGTGGAAAACCCGAACCATTCCACTCATCTCCAAGGTCTTCCGTGATGTTCAAGTAATTTCTGTTTCCCAAAATTATTCCTTTCGAGGAGGGAAAGGAGCTGGAGATCGCCTGATTATGGCCATTGTTGGAACTCCCATCCTTGAAGATATAGCTTCCTTGCCTGCACTGGATGAAGCTTGTGTTAGTGTGATAGATGTATTGGATAACAGATTTGATACTCATGAGAAACAAAGAAGTGAGATTGAAAGAATCAGAAAACGATGCTGCACTCCTTTGAAGAGACTGCGGTCAAAGCCAGATCGCCTTAAACCATCATAGACACATTTAAGTTTACCACTGCCTATTAATCCACCAGATTAGATACTTGGAGAATGGAGGTCAAGGACAGATCTCACCTCCTGTACAATCCAGTGATTCTCAACACGTTCATTCATCTGTTCTTCATCTTGTGCCAAACACCGGATATCTTCTAAGAAAGCGGTCGACATCCTCAAATACCCCTCTTATTACTGCTGTAAAATGTTTACAGGTTGCACATGCTTAGCTTACACTCAAACTTCCTCTCTTCCTCACTATTCTAACTCAAATTACCAACCATCATAATTCATACGTCCGTGAATCAAATCTTCATGGTTGTTTACACTTCTCCAATGATCGTTGGGATTCATTACAAACTCACAAAGTGTGTTAAATGCAGCGATATCCCGTGTAGAATCCAAGCGGGTAACAGCTCTTAAATCATTCAACGTTTCCCATTGAGGTGTATGGGTATCTTGCAATTGATAGACATCTTGTTCAAATAAGGATGTCTGAATTCTTAGTTGCACCCTTGGATACCCTTCTCGTACACGAAAATTCCTAAGGATTTCGTGACCGTCCGCGTGAGAACTACATACAATGGACAACAAGTAACCATTGTCAAGTTGTTGCAGAAGAGAATTGAAATCTTCACTCGCTTCTTGAGTTCTTGGTTGCAACTGAGTGAGGAGGAGAATGACACTGTCCCCATCATTCTGGAGTCTTGGGCGGCATTCCTCCAATCTCGCGAGCACTAAATTAAGCGTATTAGCATTCCACTGATAAAGATGTCTCTCAAGAATGATGTCGTCTTCAAGTTGCTCCGGGTCGTATTCATAATTACACCTTAAGGACCCATGGGGATTCTCTACGTGGAAACCCTGGAATGTCCCGGGATATCTAAGCACCCCCCCTCTCCTTGGGAACAAATAGATTACGCTCTGGGCGAAGAGATTGGTGCATAAATGAGGCCAAGTGTTATGATCTCGTGCTTCATACTCTTCGGAAACGGACTGGCAAATTTGTTGGTAGAAATGATACGCTCCCTCGGAAGGTTCATTGATCCCGTCTTGAATTCGAGAGGCCAGGCGAGCAGCGAAAGAAACGCACCTGTTTCGACCATGTCTGCAATTGATAATAATGTTGAAACAATTGTGCATCCGATAAAATACGCAATAAATACATTCCACAAGTTCACTGGCGAAACCTGCTGAAGAAAACTCATCAGGAAAGTTGGTAACCGTAACCAAGATATCACCACGCCAAAATATACACTCCTCAAGCATGTCGCCAATTTGATTTGCTATTCTTCTTGCATTAATGTGGAACAGTTTCACATGAGCCGATGGTAGAATTTCAACCCCTGAGAGATTGACACGCAACGATTTAGTTTCTTGCCTATCATCTACGTTAAGAAGTGATGCCGTGCTGTCATGTAAACTCATGGTTTGGATACGAACGGAGGCGACAATCGACATGATAATCGAGTATGATTAATAGTGTGTGTGTGCCAACGCTGGTGGGTGTGTTTGATGCGTCAGATGCTGATATTCACAGCTTTGTTATTTCCCAAGACAGTATACCTCCTGTGGCTAAGTCTATGGTCAGCCTATCCACGATGTCCGTTCTCAGCCAATTATTTTGTAAATTCGGATGATTCGGTTGAAGTGGTGGTGCTGTGTGGATTGAGGATTTCAATCATGATGTAAGCTTGTGGTGGAAGAGAGAAGATCGCGTTTTCTGTTTTCGCTCTGCTTTCTTTCTGCTTTTACTCTGTTTTTGCTCTGATTTCTCTCTGTCTGTTTTCCCTCTGATTTATCTATGTTTTCCGTCTGTTATGCTGTTTTTTTGCTCTGTTACTGCTCTGTTATTGCAACAGTCCCAACAGGACAGCAAGTCAGGAGCAACGCCGGAATGACATTGATGCCTCCATACAACAAGCTTTAGTATACTGCCCGAACAATTGCTATTGTGGGCATCCCTGCTCTGAACAATCAATCTCTAAGCTTGTTTGACGTCCTAGATTCCAAATTTAACAACACGAGATGATTGAAACTGAACTAAATCAACTAATTTAAGAATTACGCTCTTATTGTGTCCATTAGCTACTAATAACTCCTTGAACTGTTCGACAAGTAGGGCATTCCACATTGTTGTTGCTTTTGTTCGTGCGAATCAATTCGTCAACACATCGACGGTGGAAGTTGTGCAAACAATGAAAGGCTACTTGAATCTCTTCATCCTTAAAGTCATCAAGACAGATTAAGCAGGTCTCATTCAGGGTTGAGCCCGACTCAAATGTACTTAGTGGAAAGCCTTCAATTCCCACCGGTTCAACCGCGAAGTTAAACAGCGTGGGAGAAACTTGAGGAGGATTGCCTCTCCCACCGATAGACGTTGTAGTTTGCGTTGCCATCCATCCGTGTCTCGGAGGGATGTTCGGATCACTGTAGTAGCTCTGTGGAGAAGGACTTACACTTACAGAGTAATAATCAGTATCGTTGACAGTTTCTGCTTCTGAATTTTCATTGACACCAGATATAAGCCATAGTTTCTCATAGCTGAGCATGGCTCGGAATAATGTAACTTGTTGCCCTTTGTACAGCCCGGCTTTGATGAACTTGGACACAGTGCCGTGTTTGCCATTTCGGGAGTAGACTGCGTTTAGTTCTGGGATGACTGAGCCCTCAACCGTTACCTCATCAACTCTACCTCCTGTATCGATTATGGGGACTCCGTCCCCACCATGGGCTTCAGTTAAATCAATTATCACCATCATTTAAATAACGTTTTAAAGTGCATAAGTTATGGTATGATATTCACAGCTTTGTTATGTATACCTCCTGTGGCTAAGTCTATGGTCAGCCTATCCACGATGTCCGTTCTCAGCCAATGATTTTGTAAATTCGGATGATTCGGTTGAAGTGGTGGTGCTGTGTGGATTGAGGATTTCAATCATGATGTAAGCGTGTGGTGGAAGAGAGAAGATCGCGTTTTCTGTTTTCGCTCTGCTTTCTTTCTGCTTTTACTCTGTTTTTGCTCTGATTTCTCTCTGTCTGTTTTCCCTCTGATTTATCTATGTTTTCCGTCTGTTTTGCTGGTTTTTCAGGTTTCGGTTTTTGCTCTGTTACTGCTCTGTTACTGCTCTGTTACTACTCTGTTACTGCTCTGTTTTTGATCTGGTTTCTCTCTTGCTGTTATTGCTCTGTTACTGCTCTGTTACTGCTCTGGTTTCTCTCTGTCAATCATGAAACACAAAAAGTCCAACAAACATGATGATGGTGAAACCATAACATTCCTTAATAATATAAGTCACCATGAGTCAGAGTCAGCAGACTTGCCGATTATTTGTCCAAGAAATACAAAACATTTACAGTAATGGAGAGTACATTCAAGTTAAAGTGGTAACAGTGAAGAATGAACATCAGGAATGTAACTTCAAAAAGTGCCAACACAAAGGTTTCGTTCTCTTTATCTACAATAATGACAAATACATCCCTTTATGCCCATGCCATGCTTCGCTTTGTTCAAAGAAAAATTACTTGAAAGTTATTATTATTGAAGAAAACGTAACCCCTCAGGAATATTATTCACAGCATCCTAAATGGAAGTGTAATTTAGATTTCACTAACTATTCGGGATCTATTCAGGAGAATCGCAACGGCAACAAAGGTCAATTTACTCGGTCATCACGAAGATTGAAACCACGTAATAATGCCAGGGAAACACGTAATAATGTCAGGGACGTGACTGATGATGATGAAACTTCCAACAATAATGACTCTGTAATTTCGGATGATGCAGATGCTGCGTCTAATATTGTGAATTCGAATGTGGACTACAATGATGATGCTTCGACAGGTGAGGAAGATGCTGCGGGAGATGAAATTGAGGGTCACACGGACGTTGAGAAACACGCAGGAAATCGTGCAGAGAATGCATCGACTAAAGAGGGTAACACTGCTGATGGGAATGAAGCTGTGGGAGGTGGAAGTGGGGCGGAGAAGGATGGTGATAAGAGAGGTGAGAGTGGGGGGGGAAAGGGTGGTGTTGGCAGTGAGGATAAAGGAGATGGAAGCGATAATAATTCAAATGGGAAGAGCAGTGCGTCGGTCAATAATGATGCTTCAAATGTGACTGTGTCAGTAGAAGTACAACACCAGGGGGAGGTAGTGTACAATGCTTCAATTCAACCCAATGAAAACGTTTCTGCGGTTAGGACATTGGTAAAAGCCATAGTTGGATCTGAAGTGGCGCTCTGCCTTGACGACAAACGCACACATACCAATGATACAAAGTCTCTATCTGAGATTGCAAATGACGATGGGGATGTTTTCCTAGTCGCTTTCGTTGTTGATTGGGAAGCTACCAGAGAAACTCGAAGTATGTCTCCAACTCTAGATCAGCTAATAGATCTGCTGACATTTGCTTATAATATACGCTTGCATGATGTCGGTGCATTCTGCAAAGTATTGACTAAGGTTTCTGCAGTGATACAGGAGGTGATTGTTGGCAAGAAGCAGGATGGCAACAATAATGATATCGGGGAAGACGAGAATATTGCCATCATCAAACTCATTGAGGTGCTTGAACTCATTGTGGAAAAGAGATCTGGTTTGAATTTGCTAGAACAGTTGGTTCGCGATTTAAATGCAATGTTGGCTCTTCACGTCTCCACTTGCATGAATGAAAGTGGAACAAGCAATATTAGTATCAATGCTCACAATAATGTAGAGGGAAAGGACTGTTCAGTTGATGAAAAGAAGAATGGCAGCAAAACGAAGAAACCGCGTGTATCTGCCGAAGACGCTGCCGAAGACGAACTGTATTCATGTCCATGCTGTGATCGAATGCTCTTATACCCATTTCCGAAAGTGGTTATCGAAGTCGAAGGCGTTTCCAATAATTGGCAGAATACAATTGTTCGGCCATGTAAAGACGACTTTCTTGATACATCCGACAACGGTTGGAAGCGTCACCACAAAGGCTCGTATTGTCATCCTGTTAAGACAAATCATATCACGGCTTGGTCACCATCCCCTGAAGTTGGAGAGGACAAATTCCTTACAGAAAAAGGCCTTGGTCAGGCATTAGCAGGAACGTTTATTGCTGCCTTCATTCAGTCCTACTTGCATCCGATCGATGAAGTCAAGACATTTTTCAGTAGATTCACAAAGAACATCTTGTTGAAACAAGACAAATTGAATTCAGAATCTGTGCAGAATGTTTTCTTCCGTGAATTCAACAAAAATTTTACGGGCGCCACATTGAAGGATAAAGTTGGAAGTGGATTAAATGCTGCAGTTACGAAAAAGGTACCAAAGGAAGGAAAGGAAGGGGTTGATTCCTGCGCCTTGAAAGCATTCTTGCCCAAGAGAAGCGATATCTTTGTCATTTTGAAATCCGATGCGCTTAATGCCATTAAATATGTGATGCGCGCACTTCAAGGGTCTCCTTATCCGAAGGAGTTTGATTTTGACAATGGATATGATTCTGACAACGTAGATTCAACGGAAGTTGGCGATAAGCAGCAGCTTGTGCTTGTCGACGATCGAGTCACCAATGTCAACAGTATTACCAATCTACTTATGAACATCCTATTCTATAAGTCAAACGAGAGGATTCTGAAGGTGTGTAAGAATGAGATGCAAGGGTCACCGCTTGTTGATCAAATCAAGAAAGGTGCAGAGGCAATGAAGGGACAAGTTCAAGAAAAAGCCAAAATGATGGCAGAATTGATCCACTTCCACTTCGTTGATGTGAAGAAGCACGTGGACGTGGTTACGGGCATGCAAAAGAACGTACAAGACTGACAAAGATCGATGCCATTGTTTGAGAGGTATATTTGGTTCCGCTTATATTCTAGAGAGGTTCCAAGTCAAATAAACATAATGGTTCCTCTGCAACCTTTTGTTTATATTTGTAGCAAACTTCATGAGATCGAGCACGGCGATGCACCAATTACACATGAAAGCGATACCAATAGTGGTGTAGTCAATATTTGCGATTCGCAGACACAATTGTCAGCAATCGGTCCTTTGAATGTATTCTTCGGCCACTCAGACTTGGTTCAGGATATGAAGAACTGTTTACCAGATCTTCAGCGATTCCACACAAACTTGTTCCGGTTCATGCATGACAAATACAATAATATCATTGGGAAAGACACAAGAGATACTTGTGGAGCTCGTGTAGACTTTGGCGTAGGTCAAATCCAACATTATCCAACCAGTTATATGAACAAGGTTGATGGTTTACGTCACAATCTCCCGCACTGTAATCTGAGTGTGTTGGAGGAAATGGATCATGAGTTGAGGAATGAAATCATGCTTACACTGCAATACTTTGACGAGAAGGTGAACACTTGCTGTAATAGAAAGTGCTGCGATCCTGTTCGGAGTCAGATTGTTAATCAAATCTTTGAAGATGCTGGGTGGGGTGGCCCTAAGATGAATTGGGAATATGTAAACATTAGCATCCGTAGCACAAAGGACACTCTGAAGAGACATCGGGACACCAAAAATGACAGAAGATCAGGGTATGATCATGCTGCTGTTTATTCCTTTTTGATTCCTTATGATGGTGATATTTTCCGGGTTGTTATAGTCATGACTTTCCGTACTAATATGGGCAGCGTTGTGGACAGGGTACATTACTTGACAGAGTACAAAAACCATGTATTAGATGCAATCATTGAGCTCAATGATAGATGGGGTTCAACCAAAAGAGCTATTAAGAATGTAGTTCGAACTAAGGTTGGAAACAATGATGAATGGTATGACAAAGTCTTCAATGTAGCAATTGAAACACTGCATTCTGAAGGTGTCATCGTCAAGGTCAACAAATCAAGCTACAAACTATACAAGAGTGCTCATCAGCATCGAAAGATGGCAATGGTCAAGAAGCTGCCAGTAAATCAGCGGAGCAAGACTGCTGCTTATACAAGGTCGGGTCAAAGCGGACGATTAAGATGAGGAGAAAGTGAAAGACTACATCAAATTATATCCTTGTTACAGCCCAAGCTCATCATGATGCATCTAGTACGGTCGCCAGCATCACTCTCTCGCACAATATCGTATCTCATGCAGCGAATATGACAATCCACAGCTTCAGTGTTCAATCATAGTTTGCCATGATAATGACGAGGTGACGTTTGATCCTCTGATGAGCTGGTCATTTGAACACAAAGCTATACTATTTAATCACAATCAATGCTGTATCAAGCACCACATCCTTACATCCTAATCATAGTAACACCTGTGATATGGCGATTGACAGAACCTAGTTGGCCAATAAAGTCTGCAATGATAGTAGGGAAGGACATACAATTGTTGCTATGGATGATAGACCTCGTCAGTGAAGTTACAGCCTTGATTGACAGATGCTACTTGCCCAATGAAGTCAGCAACATAGAGTCTCTGTTTTTACTCTGTTTTTACTCTGTTTTTACTCTGTTTTTTTCTCTGTCTTACCTCTGTTTTTTTTCTCTGTCTTACCTCTGTTTTTTTCGTTTTCTCTCTGTTTTCTCACTGCTCCTCTTTCTCTTCTGTGCCAGCCACATCATATGGTCGCGAGAGAGAATTCGATAATAAAGCTGCGATATTGCAGTATGCGATGGCCATGAAGCATTTGTCACCATTGTATGCACAAGCTAATTCTATCAGGTATCATGATGGCAACGCAAAGCAATTCAACGGAAACCCCTCATATCATAACTTAGTGGAAGGAATTCCTTTTAGCCCAGACCCAGTCACAGATATCAAATTATCATCCTGCAAGAAGGTTGGCGATGGCGTTGATGTGGTATCTGAAATTGACTTCAAAACGGCTTGCGAGAGAGTCGATGACAAAGAGATATGTTGCATAGTGGCGCTAGTTGAACTGTCCACTTTGAATTACTGCAATCGTGACAACAAAGAAAACAACGTTGCAGGAAAAGATGCTTTCACTTCCAATCCCACAACCCCGGAGATTGTTGCACATTTAAATAATGCTCCCACTTCTGTGTTGATTCAGTTTCTTGGTGAATATGTTGTTCACAAATGTGTGCGTATTTGGCATACGCGGAAATTAGATCTCCTAAGCTTCTTTATCTGTGATGAAATATATAAGGCGTATGCATGGGAAGAGATATTACTTGACCTGGTGAGTGTCATAACACGTTATGGGAAGCGTACCGCTGCATCATTGCTGAGACGCAAGCAGTTTTCAAAATGTAGGGATTTGCTGAGAAAATCAACACAGGCAGCAAGTAAACGTGCCGTGGAGAAGGCATTGGACATTGTTGGCAACATTAACATTGGAGTTGGTAATTACGTGCTTAGTGGAGGGAAGAGTTTGCTACATTGTTGCTTAGAGAACACTCAATTCAAGTATCTGCCAGAGAAGGAGACTGCCTGCCTAATTGCATGTTCATTACACGAAAACCTTATGATGATGCACACCCTTAAGAATAGGAAAAAAAAAAGTATACGGTAGTGGGCTTAATACTACGCTACTTTCATAATTCGCAAAGAGGGAGTCAGTAGGTGCGTCAAGGAAGATGCTGCGGGAGATGGAAGTGAGGGTCACAAGGGAGATGAGGAACGCGCAGACAATGGTGCAGAGAATGCAACGAATAAAGAGGGTAACACTGCTGATGGGAGGGAGGTTCGAAAGAATGAAGCTGTGGGAGGTGGAAGTGGGGAGGAGAAGGAAGATGCTGCGGGAGAAATTATTGCTCGGGTACTCCTCGATGTAATAAAGTGCTTTCGTTACAAAAATCCGATTCTTCTTCGCAATGCAATGTATTTGTTGGATAATGATGTATACAGCTTTCCTGCAGGTCGTCATAAGCATACTGCATGTTGTGCGTCGGAACCAAAGATATGCCTTGATAATCTGGGATCAGTCATATGCTACAATGCTTGGCTATTATGCGTGGTAGGAGATGCCCAGTGAAGCACAAAAGAGGTTTGCTAGACCGCCAACGTCGAGCACATTATATCATATCAAATGCTGTCACTGTAGCAATGAGGATATTTTGGTGGGTCAAAACACTTGGCTACTTCGATGGCAGCGCCGCAGTTGAGCACCATATCGTACAAATGTTGTCACTATAGCAATGAGGATTTTTTGGTGGCACAAAAGAATTGGCTATGATACCATAGAAGCATATGAGCACTGCGCAACAGAATTGATCGACTCGTAGAGATGGTGCAGCTTTGAGGTGTCATGATAGTATAATGCAGCTTGCAGCGTCTCAGATGGCCTCATCAGGTCACCTACGACGTTGTAGCGATGCCGATACGCCCAACAAATACTTGAGCCGTGAAAAAGATGCTTCTATACTATCATGGCCAACTACTACGGGTCACTAGAAGCTGTTGATTGCCATAGTTACAGCGTGAGATACGATATGGCCGTCAACTGAGGAGCTTGCAGC
>Ga0209713_10001768_pt1 | contig 13130 bp, 4 predicted proteins | sample ArcOceMetagenome_3_FD_187444 | JGI IMG/M metagenome (GOLD analysis project Ga0209713, IMG submission 187444) | Marine eukaryotic phytoplankton communities from Arctic Ocean - Arctic Ocean- Svalbard ARC20M Metagenome (SPAdes) (version 2) | ecosystem: Environmental > Aquatic > Marine > Oceanic...
CAAAGTTGTCTGAACTTCGGGGGAGGGAGAGGACGAGATGACCGCGATCTCGTTCGCAATCGCCCTGCTCTTCGTCTCCACGGCCGGCTTCGCGCCGCCACCGTCGCCACTGATCGTCGTGAGCCGCCGTGCACCACCATCGGTGCGCGTCGCGCTGCAGCTGCCGCCACCGCCGTCGCCCGAGGCGCCTCCGCCACCTCGGCCGACGCTCGAGCTCGTCGGCACAAGCCACGAAGGCACGACCGCACCGCCGGACGAAATCGCACTCAACGCGACGCTCTTCGTGGCACTGCACGCGTTCGCCTGCACGGGCGCGGCGCTCGCGTCGGGCAGCGCAGACCCGAGCGCGGCGACCGCTGTCGCCCGCCTCGCCGCCGTCGCCGCGTTCGTCGCGCTCCAGCAGCCCGTCTCGGGCTGGCTCACGGGGCCGCGCAGCAGCGGCTCGGAGAGCCGCGCAATGCCCGCGCTCGACCGTCCGATCGCGCCTCTCGCCGCCGTGCTGCTCTTTGCGGTGGCCGCCTGCGCACCGGCTGCGCTGGCGCAGCTGGCGGGCGCGCCGGAGGCGGCGCAGCTCCTCCTGCCAGCCGCGCGCGCGCTGCCCGACCCGGGACGAGCGCTCGACCTGCTGGCGGCGGCGCCCATAGAGGAGGAGCTCTTCTTCCGCGCGTGGCTGCTCTCGGCGCTGCGGCGCGGCGGCCTCGGCGACGCCGCCGCGCTCGCCGCCTCGTCGGTGGCCTTTGCCGCCTGGCACGGCGTCGGCGGCGATGGAGGGCCGCTCTTCTTCGCGGCCCTCGGAGGCTGGCTCGGGTGGCTCTACCAGCGCTCGGAGGGCAACCTGGCGCTGCCGCTGGCCACGCACGTGCTGTGGAATGGTGGCGTCGCCGTCGGTCGGGCGTTGCTGTTGTAGCGGTTCACGAAGACAGCGAAGGATCTTCCGGTAAAAAACAGAACAAGGTAAGCCGGAATGCATCTCCATCAAAACTTCTCGTAATCATCATCACGGCAGTTTATCTGGCGAGCACGGCCAGCTCGACGTCGTCCTGGCTGATCAGCACGAGGAGCGTCGTCCCTCAGCCGGACAAGCCCGTGAGATGAGAGTTGAGGCTTCCACCGTGCTAGCGGTGGAGAGTGACGATACCGAGGCCGATTGGGTGGAGGTCGCAGCCGTGGTGGCGACGAGCAGAAGTCGCCACGCAGTATTAACGGCAGAGGTTGAGATGGACGAGGAGGTGGAGCCGGTGGAGGAGGTGCAGCTCGAGCTGGAACTGGCGACGGCCAAGGTCAACGAGGTGCTGCAGGCGGCGGCTGCGGCAGGGCAGACGGCAGCGACGGCATTGGCGGAGGCGGAGGCAGCTATGGCGGCAGCCAAGGCCGAAGCAGCAGCGGAGGAGGCGCTTGCTATGGTGAGGCGAGCGCTGGCGTTGGCGGCGTCGCGGCTCGAAGCCGAGCGCCAGGCAGAGCTCGCGACGGCGGAGCCGACGTTCAGGGCGAGGAGGCCTGGCGCGGTCGAGATGCAGCCGGCCGAGACGGAGGAGGGCAGCGGCACACGCCCGCCCGAGGTTGCGGCTCCGGTGGCGGCGGCGCCCGACGAGGCGAGGCAGCCTCCGGCAGCTGTGGCAGCGGCGAGGCGACGCGCGGCTCTGCTGGTGTGCTACCTGCTGCTGCTTGGCGCCCACCTCGGGCTGCAGCCGGGCGACAACCCTGCTCTGGCGACGTTGGCCGCGGTCTTCGGCGCCGGCGCGGCGACGCAGCAGCAGGCAGCCGACTCCGCCGCGCACTTGCCGCCGCACGTCGCCCTGGCGGGGCACGTGCGCGCCGCGTGGTGCGGCGTGCGACGAAAGAGCTGCGCACCGCTGCCACCGCCGCAGCCCGTCTGTGCCGAGCGGCAAGGGTGCGAGGCGCGGCAGGAGTCGGCAGCCATGGTGGCGCCTCGCCACGGCGGTGCCGTGCAGCCTCACGGCGCGACGCGGCCGGAGTGGCTCACGTGGGTGGGCGCACGCGCCAGCCACGTGGGTGGCTTCCTGCTGCCACTCGTCTTCTGGAGGCGAGACGACGGGCGGCTGATGGGCGAGCGGCGGTGATCTAACTTGACTATCGAACTGCAACGGTCGATCATTCCTAAACCTGACTACAAGGACTATCTATCTATCTGAATCTAAGGACTTCCTCAACGGAAATGGCCAGGCTGACTTTAGGTGCTAATAGCCTCCGCCCCCGCTCGAACTTGCGTGCACGACAAGCGCGCGCGACGCAGTACATCGTCGGCCGACCCAGAACATACAACCAGGCGAGAGAACCTGGTTCTCTACCAGCAATGTCCTCCTCAGCCGGCACGACGTCCCGCCTGGACAAGCTGCTGTCGCTGCTCGCCAAGGGTCCGACCGAGGCGTCTCGCCTCGCGGCCGCCCGCCAGCTGGGCAAGATCCAGGAGCAGCACCCTCAGCAGCTGCACACGCTGCTGCAGCGCGTGCTGCGCTACCTGTTCAGCGAGGACTGGGAGACGCGACGGGCGGCGGCACACGCCATGGAGGCCATCGCCGCGGCGGTGCCGGCGTGGCAGCCCGAGCACCCTACCGAACCCGACGCGGCGGCCGAGGAGGAGGCGCGCACGGACGCGGAGGGCGCGTGGCTGCAGTTTGACAGCTTCGACATGGGGCGCGTGCTGCGCGACGGCGCGCCGCTGGGTAAGAGCGGCGGCGGCGAGTTCGACGAGGACCCGCCCGCGGCGGGCGGCGTCGAGAAGCCGCGCGAGCGGCTGCTGCGGCAGCGCAAGATGCTGCAGCAGCGGCTGGGCATGGAGTCGCTCCAGCACGCGGTGGACGCGCAGATGGAGGAGCTGCTTGGTGAGGGCGACGTCAAGCGCGGCGCCGGCGCGCCGCCCGCCTCGCAGCCGCCCCCGCCGGCGGAGCACGCCGAGCAGGTCGCGCAGCAGCTCGAGGCGTCCGGCAGCGCGCTGAGCGCCCGCGCTCGCAACCAGGCCAAGCGCAAGGCGAAGCAGCTGGCCAAGCAGGGCGGCGGCGGCACGGTGCAGCTGGCGAGCGTCGAGGGCGGCGCGACGAAGCGGCAGAAGACGACGCAGCAGGCCGTCGGCGACGACGACGGCGCGGGCGGGCCGCTCGTGCTCGAGCTGGTGCCCGAGGGCGAGGAGGTCGAGTGGGAGGCGGCGGCGCAGTGGCCGTTCGAGCCGCTCTGCGCCGAGCTGCGCTGCTCGCTCTTCCACGCGGCGTGGCCGCGGCGGCACGGCGCGGCGGCGGGGCTGCGCGCCGTGCTCAAGTCGCACGGCGGCAGCGCGGGCGTGATGGCGTCGGTGCAGGCCGAGCTGTCGGCGGCGCTGCAGGCGCAGTGGCACGCCGACTGCGCGATCCGGCTGCTGTGCGTCCTCGCGCTCGACCGCTTCGGCGACTGGGCGGGCGGCGCCAAGGTGACGGCGCCGGTGCGCGAGACGGCGGCGCAGGCGCTCTCGGTGCTGCTGCGCGCGATGGGCGCCGACGGCGCGACGCGCGTGGCGGAGGCGCTGCTGACGATGCAAGGGCGCGAGACGTGGGAGGTGCGGCACGGCGCGATGCTGGGCCTCAAGTATCTGCTCGCGACGCGCGCCGACCTGCTCGACGCGCTGCTGCCGCGCGCCGCGCCGACGCTGATGGGCGCGCTGCTCGACCGCGACGACGACGTGCGCTCGGTCGCCGCCGAGGCGCTCCTCGCCGTCGCCGAGCACGCCGAGCGGCTGCTGGGCGCGCGGCTGCCGCGGCTGCTCGGGCTGCTGTGGGACAGCCTCCTCACGCTCGACGACCTGACGCCCGCCTCGGCCGCGGTGATGCGCCTCCTCGCCGAGTACTGCCGGCGGCTGCCGCACGCGACGCTCACCAGCTTCGAGATGGGCGGCGGCGACGCCAACGCCAAGCCCAACCAGGGCGGCGGCGGCGGCGACGACTGCCTCAGCGCGGTGGTGCCGCGGCTGTTTGGCTTCGTGCAGCACCCGTCGGGCGTCGCGCGCACGGCAGCGCTCCTCGCGCTCGAGCGGCTCCTCGGTGCCGCGGCGCGCCACGCGACCTCTGCCGCGGCGGGCGCAACGACGCACGGCGGCGGCAGCGGCGGCGGCGGCGGCGGCGGCGCGCCCGCGTGGGTGGGCTTGCACCTGCAGCCGGTGCTGCGGCTGCTGCTGCAGGCGCGCGTGCTCGACACGCAGCCCGACGTGCAGCAGGCGGCCGCGGCGGGCTGGCGGCAGCTGCTGAGCAGCGTGCCGCCCGCGACGCTCGCCAAGGCGGCGCGCCTCCACTTTGCGTCGTGGCTGGCGCTGCTCTCGACGCCGATGGGCGCCGCCGTCCCCGTTGCCGCGCTGCTGCAGCCCGCCTTCGTGCGCGGCGACGGCGCGGCGTCGGCCTCGTCGTCGGGCGTCGTCGACGGCGTGCTCGCGACCGCCGGCGCGCTGCAACGTGGCGCCGAGGCGCTCGGCGAGCTCGCTCACACGTGCGGCGCCGACGGCGGCGGCGGCGGCGGCGGCGGCGGCGGCGCGTGGCTGTGCGGCGCTCTCGACGAGGCGCTGCGCGGCGACGGCGGCGTGAGCGCGAGGCAGGCGGCGGCGTGGACGCTCGCCGAGTGGGCGGCGCGCGCTTCGGCGGCCGACGTGGGCGCGCTCTCCGCGGCGCTGGGCGGCGCGGCGCTGGGCGCGCTGGGCGAGGCGGAGGTGGTGGCGGGCGGATCGGCGGAGATGACGCGGCCGCTCCTCCAGATGCAGGCCGAGGCCAACGGGCTGCTCGCCGCGCTCGAGAGGGCGGGCGCGCCGCGCGGCCGGATGCTCGAGCTGTGGCCGGGCGGCGCGGGCGCGCCCGTCGGCGTGCAGGCGGCCAACGGCATCGCGTCGGACGCCGTCTACGGCGCGTGGGCGGCGATGGTGCCGTCGCGCACCTCGGCGCCGATGCGCGCGCGCTGCGCCGAGCAGAGGCAGCTGCTCATCGCGGCGGCGGCGCGCGCCAAGGCCGAGCACGCGGCGCTCTCGACGCGCGTCGCCGCCGCCGCCGCCGAGGCCATCGTCTCGCTCGGCACTCTGCCGCCCAAGCTCAACGCGCTGATCGGCTCGCTGATGCGCGCCGTCAAGCAGGCGGACGAGGTGCCGCAGCGGCGCGCCGCCGCCGCCCTCGCGCGGCTGCTCGGCCTCGCGCGCGCGCGCACGCCGTGCCCCAACGACAAGCTGCTCAAGAACCTCTCCGCGCTCCTCGTCGCCGACGGCGGCGGCGGCGGCGGCGGCGGCGGTGTCGCCGACCAGCAGGCGGCGGCGCGCGCGGCGCGCGGCGCGCGCGGCGCGCTGCACTGCTGCGCGGCGCGCTTCGGCGACGAGCTCTTCGCGGCGCTGCCGCTGTGGGCGCAGCAGCTGCACGCGCCGCTGACGGCCGCCGCGCCGACGGCGCGCGCGGTGCGCGTCGCGCTCTCTCTCGCCTCCGAGCTGCTCCCGGCGCTGCACGCCGCGCCCGCCACGTCGATGCTCGCGCTGCTGCCGCGCGTCTTCGCGCTGCTGCTCGGCGAGGTGGCCGTCGCGCCCGAGCAGGCCGCCGAGCAGGCCGCCGCCGCCGCCGCCGCCGCCGCCGCCGCCGCCGCCGCCGCCGCCGCCGCCGCCGCCGCCGTTCCGGCCGACGACGACGAGGCGGCGGCCGTGCAGGCGGCGGCGGCGCGGTGCGTGGCGGCGTACTGCGAGGCGGCGCCGCTCGAGGGCGCCGCGATGGAGGCGCTCGTCGAGAGCCTGCTGCCGCGGCTCGACGACGTGCACGCGCCCGCCGCGCAGCTCGGCGCGGCGCTCGCGCTGCGGCGCACCGTCGAGCTCCTCGGTGCGCGCGTGCTGCCGTACGCGGCGCTGCTGCTGACGCCGCTCGTCGGCGCGCTCTCGGCGCAGCGCGCCGAGCTGCGCGAGCACGCCGCGGCGACCTTCTCGCTGCTGATGCCGCTGCTGCCGCTCGAGGCGGGCACGGCCGACCCGCCGCAGCTCTCGGCGCCGCTGCGCGCGCGCAAGGCCGTCGAGCGCCGCTTCGTCGCGCAGCTGCTCGACGGCTCGAAGCTCGAGCGCTTCGAGCTGCCGTGCAAGGTCGACGCGGCGCTGCGCCACTACCAGCAGGCGGGCGTCGACTGGCTCGCCTTCCTGCACCGCTTCGGGCTCAGCGGCGTGCTCTGCGACGACATGGGCCTCGGCAAGACGCTGCAGACGCTGTGCATCCTCCTCACCGCCGCGCACGAGCAGCGCGCGCGCCGCGCCGCGCGGCCCGACACGCCGCCGCTGCCGAGCCTCGTCGTGTGCCCGTCGACGCTGACGGGCCACTGGGTCGCCGAGGTGGCCAAGTTCTGCGCGGGCCGCCTCGCGCCGCTCGAGTACGTCGGCAGCGCCGCGGCGCGCGAGCGGCTGCGCGCCGCCGTGCCGCGCGCCGAGCTGGTGGTGGCGAGCTACGAGACGGTGCGCGCCGACGCGTGGCTGCGCGAGGGCGTCGCGTGGGACTACGCCGTGCTCGACGAGGGCCACGTCATCAAGAACGGCCGGTCGAAGCTCGCGCTCGCCGTCAAGTCGCTGCGCGCGCGCCACCGGCTGCTGCTCTCGGGCACGCCCATCCAGAACCACGCGCTCGAGATGTGGTCGCTCTTCGACTTCCTGATGCCCGGCTTCCTCGGCACCGAGGCGCACTTCAACGCGACGTACGCGCGGCCGATCCACGCGTCGCGCGGCGCCAAGGCGGGCGACGCGCAGCAGCTCGCGGGCGACGAGGCGCTCGCGCGGCTGCACAAGCAGGTGCTCCCCTTCTGCCTGCGCCGCACCAAGGAGGCCGTCCTCAGCGAGCTGCCGCCCAAGATCATCCAGGATCGGCTCTGCACGCTCAGCCCGCTGCAGCGGCGGCTCTACGAGGCCTTCTCGCGCTCGCAGGCGCGGCGGAGCATCGGCAGCGCCGTCGCCGCCGACGACGAAGGCGGCGGCGGCGGCGGCGGCGGCGGCGGCGGCGGCGGCGGCGGCGGCGGCGAGGGCGGCGGCGGCGCGGTGCACGCGTTTGCGGCGCTGCAGTACCTGCGCAAGCTGTGCAACCACCCGCTGCTCGTGCTGTCCGGCCACCCGATGCAGCGCGAGGCGGAGGCGGAGGCGAGGGCGGCGGGCAAGACGCTCCACGCGCTCGAGCACTCGCCCAAGCTGCTCGCGCTGCAGCAGATACTGCTCGAGTGCGGCATCGGCGCCGCCGCCGCCGCGCCCGCCGGCGAGGCGGCCGGCGGCAGTGGCGGCGCCGACGCCGACGCCGACGCCGAGGGCGACGCGGTGGCGGCGGCGCACCGCGCGCTGATCTTCTGCCAGAGCATCGAGATGCTCGACGTCATCGCGCGCGACCTGCTCGGCACGCACATGCCGGCCGTCTCCTACCTGCGCATCGACAGCTCGGTCGCCGCCTCGCAGCGCTTCGGGGTCGCCACCAAGTTCAACGCCGACCCGTCGATCGACCTGATGCTGCTCACGACGTCGATCGGCGGGCTCGGCCTCAACCTGACGGCCGCCGACACGGTCATCTTCATCGACCACGACTGGAACCCGATGAAGGACCTGCAGGCGATGGATCGCGCCCATCGCATGGGGCAGAAGCGCGTCGTCAACGTGTACCGGCTCATCATGCAGGAGACGCTCGAGGAGAAGATCATGGGGCTGCAGCGCTTCAAGAAGCACATGGCCGACTCGGTCGTCAACGCGCAGAACGCGTCGCTCGAGTCGATGAACCCCGACCAGCTGCTCGACCTCTTCGAGCTCTCGCCCGTCACAACGACGATGCAGCCCGCCGCCGCAAGCGGCGGCGCCGCCCAGCCCGACGAAGCCGCCGCCGCGCAGGAGGCCGCCGCTGCCGCCGCCAGCGGGGCCAAGCGCAAGGGCGGCACATCCAACCTTATGAACAGCCTTGGCGAGCTGTGGGATGCCGAGCAGTACGAGGAAGAGTACGATCTCGAGAAGTTCAAGAAGAGCCTCGTGTCTTGACAGCGCGTGTCACTCGCTGCTTGCGATTCTAGAAATAAAGGAGCTACATATTACAATGCTCAATGGCGTCGGCGTGAGACTCTCTCTTTCAAACGGTCTCAGTAAGTACTTACTTACTTACTTACTTCAAACGGTCTCTCGCAAAGCCTGTTTGGCGCCCCGCGCGCCAGGCGCACTCTACTGCTCGCGCGGCTGCTCCCAAATTAGGCAACGCGTCGAGAATGAGTCAGGGACCAGGCGGTGGCGCCGCTCTCGGCCGGGTGGCCTGGCCAACTTGGGAAGAGCAGTGCACCGGGAGGGATGGCTGCTGGCCCAGACTTCTCATGCTTGGCACGCAGAAGGCTGCGACCACTGCGCTCTTCCAGGCATTGCAGCAGGAGCGGCTCGTGTGCGGGGCACGTGTGCACCCTGGTGTGAACTACACATCAAGCGGCTGGCAGCCAAACTCCGGCGACTTCGTTCAGAATCAAGACATAAAGGAGGTGCACCTACTCGACGCCACTGAGAGCGGGTGGCAGGACGTCGCCGCGAACGCAAAGAAGTACACCTCGCTCTTTCGGCATACGGATTGTCAACAGAGCGGCGACCTGCCTGGGCGCCGCTTCCTGGACGCGACGCCTGCCTATCTGCGGACCTCCTCGGCCCCAGCTCGGCTGGTCCAGATCGTGCCGCAACGCTGGCTGCCGGAGCTGCGCATGCTGATCCTTGTGCGTGAGCCGATTGCACGGGACTTGTCATGGTACAATCATAAGCTCAGCGAGAATGAAGAGCGCAAACGCGCGGGCTCTTCTGGCAGATTCGGTTTTTGCGCCGAAAGGCTCTCTGGAAGCTCGTCTTCTCCTGCTCTCACGTACTCAGCGGAGGCCTCGTGCCAGAAGTCTAAGCTGAACACGTGCATGAGCAGAGGCGCCATGTTGCAGCGCATCCACCTGCACGAGAGCTTCAACTTCGAGGAGAAGATGCAGATGCTCCAGGAGTACTGGGTTTGCACGAACCCGGATGCAACAGATGATGGCGGTGGTCCGTCTCTGACGTGGGGCTTTTATGCGCCTCAAATCGCTACGTGGCGCTCCGCAAAGGGCTTGATGCGGTCACAGATGCTCATCATAGACTACGAGGACCTGTTTGAAAAGAGCGCCACCACACTGAACGTGATCACGTCGTTTTACGGCCTGCCACGGCTACGGAACACGCGGTTGCCGAAAGCAAACACGAAAGCCTCGAGCGCCAAGTTGGAGACCATCAGCTGCTCAACGAAACAGCTGCTCACCGAGATCTACCGCCCGTGGAACCGCATGCTCTTCAACGACCTGTGGCAAGACCACGAACAGGGCAACCATCCGCAGGGCGAGCCGAGATTCCAGGGCTTTGGCGATTCGCGGGTCAAGTGCTCGGACGCGACGATGAGCCCCACTGCCGAAGCGCAGGCTCCTCAGAAGCAGTCCACAACCGACGGCGAGTTCAGTGCGTCAGTCTCGGGCGCCTCCGAACCGATTGACTATGCCCGTGGCCGTCGTGTTTTGGCCGCACGCGGCAGGCTCCATACGAACCTGAGGGCTCTGATTCAGCCGAGTAGGTAGACCAACTGCGTCGGGTAACATTGCTTCTACAGTAGCTATCCATACTAACTCTAAGGCCGCTTGTCCTTAGAGTTAGACACGCGCAACCCCAACAAAGAGGTGCAGGGGCAGCGTTGGATCCACGAATGCCCGTCTCACAGATCGAGCTGCATCCGCCACGCGCGCGAGATGGGCGCTCTCATGCGCTTCAGCAACAGGCCGTGCGGCGTGGCGGCGACCTCGACGTCCTCGGCCGCGGGCCACGCTGCGCTGCCGGCGGCCACGAGGCGCAGCGTGGCCCGTGGCTCGACGCCGGCCTCGAGGGCAACGCCGCGCAGCAGCACGGCCTCGACGTGCACCTCGCTCGCCAGCTCGCCCGCCTGCGAGAGGGGCGCCGCCGCCAGCACGCAGCTCGCGCGCACCTCGGCCTGCGCCGCGACGCACTTGAAGCTGAAGCTGACGAGGCGATGCGCGCCGCCGCCGCCGCCGCCGCCGCCGCCGCCGCCGCCGCCGCCGCCCGCCGTCGTGTCGCGCTCCGTCCCGGCGTCGACGAAGACGCGACCCTGCGCCTCGCCGTAGGCGCCGCCGCCGCCGCCGCCGCCGCCGCCGCCGCCGCCGCCGCCGCCGCCGCCCGCCGTCGTGTCGCGCTCCGTCCCGGCGTCGACGAAGACGCGACCCTGCGCCTCGCCGTAGGCGCCGCCGCGCGGCTGCGCGTCGGCCGCCGGCAGGGCGGCCGGCGCCACGTGCAGCGTCAGCGGGTCGAGCGCGGCGTGGAGGGCGCTGCGGCGGACCCTCTCGCGCCGCGGCACGATCGAGCCGCCGCGCTGCCACGCCGGAGTCACGTGCAGCGGCGCGGCGGCCTCCACCCAGCCGCCGCCGCGCTGCGCCTCTCCCGACACGAGCGAGTACCACAGCGTCGGCGCGGCGGCGCGCGGCGCCTGCGGCAGCAGCACGCGCACGCTGCGCACGGCCGGCGCCGTCACGGGCGCCACCAGGAGGTCGTCGCCGAGCAGCCACTGCGTGTCGAGCCGCAGCAGCTCGCGCAGCGCCGCCGCCGCCGCCGCCGCCTCCGCCTCCGCCTCCGCATCGCTCGCCGCGCCGCCCGCCGCCGCCTCGGCGCCTCCGGCCGCCGCGCCGTCCGCGGGCGCCGCCTCGGCGTCGGCGGGGGCGGCGTAGCGCAGCCAGAGCGGCCTCGCCAGCGGCAGCCCGGCCTCGGTCGGGCCGCTCGCCGCCGCGTGCCACAGCGTGTTCCAGTACGGCAGCAGCCTCTGCCGCTCGCTCACGGCCTCGCGCACGTGCGCTCCGTGCGGCGCCTCCAGCAGCCACGGCTCGCGCCGCTTGGCCTCGATGTGCGCGTGGCCGCGGAAGAAGGGCTGCCACGCGCCGAGCTGGTACCAGCGCACGAGCAGCTCGGGCGAAGGGTCGCCGAAGAAGCCGCCCACGTCGGCGCCGACAAACGGGATGCCCGCGCAGCCAAGCGCGAGGACCATCACCGCCGCCAGCTGCAGGTGCTCCCACGTCGCCGAGTTGTCGCCGCTCCAGATGGCGCCGTGCCGCTGCGAGCCCACGAAGAAGGCGCGCGACAGCAGAAAGGGCCGCTCGGCGCCCGGCCTGCGCGAGAGACCCGCGAACGACGACGCCGCCTGCAGCGCGCCGTAAGCGTTGTGCACCAGCCGATGCTCCACCGTCTCCGCCGTCTCCGCCGCCTCCGCCGTCTCCGCCTCGGCCGCCTCGGCCGCCTCGGCCGCCTCGGCCCCGGCCTCCGCCGCCGGCGCCGCCTCCACGGCGGCGCGCGGCGTGGCGAGGAGGTGTGTGGCGTCGCGCGGCAGCGTCAGCTCTGCAGAGTCGAAGACCGACGGCTCATTCATGTCGTTCCAGGCGTGCAGCCACTCGGGCCACACCAGCGCAGCGCCGCCCTCGCTCGCGGCCTCGCCCGCGGCCTCGCCCGTCGCCCCGCCGCCGCCCTCGCCTCCGCCGCCCGCTGCGCCGGCCGGGGCAACGTCCGCGACGCGACCGCCCCTCTCGTAGATGGAGGTCCAGTACCGGCGCGCCGCAGGCTGTAGCAGGTCGAGGTAGCCAGACTTGCCCGGCCAGCAGTCGCCCCGGAACGGCGCGCCGCGCGTGTCGCGCACCAGCCACCCCTGCGCCTCGGCGTGCGCATAGAGCGGGTAGTCGCCGTCGGCCTTGAGGTGCGGGTCGGCGATGCCGATGAGGCGGCGCCCCTTTGGGCGGAGCTGCGCGTCGAGCTCGTCGGGCGACGGGAAGGCGGCGGCGTCCCACGTGAAGTATCGCTTGCCTCGCGTGTGCTCGATGTCGAGCCAGACCGCGTCGAGAGGGAACCCGTGGCGGTCGGCGTTGGAGTCGATGGCCGCCGCCTGCTCCTGGCTGCGGATGTTCCAATGGCTCTGGTGGTAGCCCTGCGACCACAGCGGCGGCTGCGGCGGCGCGCCCGTCAGCTTGGCCAGCTGGAGCAGCACCTGCGCTGCGCTCGGCCCCGGCAGCAGCAGCAGCTCGATCGCGCCGCCCTCGCTCATCCAGTGGCTGCCCACCCCCTCACTCGTGGCACCGCCCTCGCCGCCGGCCGTCGTGCGCCACAGATCGACGTACGTGTCGGCGGCGTTGAGCCACAGCAGGCCGGCCGAGGCGCGCGCGCCGTGGCCGAGCAGGAAGGGCAGGCTGCCGTAGAGGCCGATGGGCGTCCGCGCGTCATACTTGAAGATGTCGAGGTTGAAGAGGCGGTACGGCTCCGACGCCGCACGCAGCACGCTGCCGCCGCTCGCCTCGCCGCCGCTCGGCTGCACCTGCCGCTGCGCGACCAGCTTGAGCGTCGGCGGCAGCGCGAGCGGCGCCGCGCGCTCGGGTAGCCCGAACGCCTCGAGCGCGTCGGGGAAGTGCGCGTCGAGGGAGATGCCCGTGCAGCCGTGCGGCCGCTGGTCGGTGAAGCCGCGCCAGCGCAGCGCACCGGGCTCGGCGCAACGCTCGTGCGCCGCAAAGCGCAGCAGCTGGCGACCGTTGAGCTCGATCAGCGGCGCCCGCCCGCCGTGACCGGCCCTCGGCACGCTGAGGCTGAGGCGGAACGGCTTGTGCTCCAGCGTCAGCTCCGAGGCCCATGGCTTGCCGCCGGCTCGCACAACGTGGCGACCAGCTTGTGACGTCAGCGTGAAGGACGGGCTATCCGACGGCGCCTCGGTCACGAGCGGCGCGATGCGAAAGCTGTTGCCGGCTCCACCGAGCAGCTGCATCCGCCACGGAGGAGCACCGGCGCCCTGCTCGGCGGCTGGCAGCGGCGAGAGCAGCAGCCGCACCGTCGAGTTCGGGCCGAGCGCGGGCTGCCACAGCAGCGCCGTAACTCCAGCCTCATCACCGCCGTCAAGGTGGTGGACGGCGGCGACGCTGTCGTCCACCACCTCAAACGCCGGCGGCGGCTCGGCGCTGCTCGCGCGGAGGTTCGCGCAGAAGCTCGAGTCGGTGCAGCTCGTGCGGAACTTGGAGGCGTCGAAGCCTAGTGCGGCCGCGAAGACGACCGATGTCACCATTGGGTCACGGCTGGCTGCCCTGGTAGGGGTATAACCACCCGCAACTTGCAGGAC
>Ga0209713_10001769_pt1 | contig 13130 bp, 6 predicted proteins | sample ArcOceMetagenome_3_FD_187444 | JGI IMG/M metagenome (GOLD analysis project Ga0209713, IMG submission 187444) | Marine eukaryotic phytoplankton communities from Arctic Ocean - Arctic Ocean- Svalbard ARC20M Metagenome (SPAdes) (version 2) | ecosystem: Environmental > Aquatic > Marine > Oceanic...
AGGGGGTGGAAGGCAAAGTTGCGAAGTCAGAGGGGCTACAATACGTAGCGCTAGACTACAGCGCTTAAATGGCCTCCGATGACTTAGCGTGTCTATCACTATCACCAATCTTACGGACACACCGACACTCATCGTGCCGCCAACACGTTGTCCGATCGGCCCGCGCCCGTCGCGGCCCCCTTGGGCGCGGCCGCGATCTCGATGGCCGGCTTCTCGCACACCGTCTTGGAGAACTTGGCCTCCTTGAGGTCCTTGTCGACGAAGCCCTTGCCGAGCACGTCGCTGTAGAAGGTGCGCGACTCGTCGACCTTGACGCCCAGCTTGTTGATCTCGGTGCCCGACGGCGTCGCGTAGCTCGCGACCGTCGTGACGAGCGCGCCGCCGTCCGAGAGGCCGAAGACGCCCTGGATGAGACCCTTGCCGTACGTCGTCGAGCCGACGACGCGCGCGCGGCAGTTGTCGTGCAGCGCGCCCGCGAGCACTTCGCTCGACGAGGCGGAGCGGCCGTTGACCCAAACCTCGAGCGGCGCCTGCGAGAGCACCGACGTGGAGCGCGAGTAGAGCGGCTGGCGCGAGCCGTTGGCGTCGGTGATGAAGAGCACCAGCGGCTTGTCGATGAAGTAGCCCGAGATGCCGAGCGCGCCGTCGAGCACGCCGCCGCCGTTGCCGCGCAGGTCGAGCACAAGCTTGGTCGCGCCGGCCGCCTGCAGCTCGTCGATGGCCTCGGCGACGCGCTTCTTGCAGCGCGCATTGAACTCGCCCAGCTTGATGTACCCCACCGCGTCCTTGCCATCGTTGGTGCGCACCAGCCGCGTCTTCACCGGGTCCTTGACGACGAACGCCTTGGTGAGCGTCAGCTGGCGCGCCTCGGCGTCGGCCGCCTTGACGGTGATCTCGACGGTGCGGCCCTCGCCCTGGATGGCCTCGAGCGCGTCGAACGACGTCATCCCCTTGGTCGGCTGCGAGTTGATCGAGAGCACCAGCTCGCCGAACTGGATGCCCGCGCGCGCCGCCTCCGAGTCGGGTGCCGGCTTGGCGCCGACCTTCATGTCGCCGTTGTCGCTGATGATCAGGTTGAGGCCCACGCCCGTCACGTCGTACTTGTTGAGCTTGGCCGCGTTCACGGGGTCGAGCACGCGCGAGTACTTGTCACCCAAACTGCTCACCAGCTTCTCCGCCTCCTCGAGCGCCTGCTTGTCGTCCATCGGCTCCATCTTCTGCAGCCGCTGCCGCTCGCCCTTCCAGTCGAGGCCATTGAAGGTGCGGTCGAGGTAGTACTTGTCGATCAGCGCCCACGTCTCGTCGGCGACATTACCGCTGACTGCCTTCGAGCTGGTCAGCGCGGCGGGCTCCGCCAGCGCGGCGGCGCCGTCGACTGCCAGAGCCGCTCTCGGAGGCGCCGTCAGCAGCGAGCCGCAAAGGCACGCCGCCACGATGGCGGCGGAAGCGCCGTCCGCGCAGGAGGCGAGCGCGCGGTCGAGGCGGGGTACAGCGGGTAGCCGCATATGTGAGGCTGGGCGGGAGAACCGGCGAGGCTGCTGGTATAGGCTACAGCCAGGAGATTACTCGAGGCCGAAGAGCATGCTGCATGCGCGCCGTCCGTCGCGTGGCCAGCTCGTGCTTGCTAGGAGGAGAGAGCCAGGCTAGCAGCCCAGCCTAGCCCAATATGCCAGCCGGCGCCTCGATGCGCCGCCGCGCCGGGCCGCCGCCGACGCTGGAGGACGACGACCTCGTGGTGCCGCCGCACCCGCTCGGCGTGGCGCCGCTCGGCCAGCTGCTGCTGCTCGACGGCGACCAGCGCAACCTTCGCGACGGCATGGGCAAGCTCTCGTCGCTCTCCGACGAGATCCTGATGCTGCTGCTCGACTGCTGCAGCGCCGACTCGCTCGCGCGGTGCGGCTGCGCCTCGCGTGGGCTGCGCGTCTTCTGCCTGAGCGAGGACCTGTGGCGCGCGCGGCTGCTCGAGGCGCTGCCCGAGGGCGCGCCGCTCCACTTCAGCGGCAGCTGGCGCCACTCGTACGTGCTGCACGCGACGGCACGAGGCAGGGCCGACGCCGACGCCGTGGCGGCCGCGGCGCACGCCTCGCCGCTGGGCGGCCGCATCTTCTCGGACGCTCTGTTCACGCCGTGGTTTAGCGGCACCGCCTCCATCCCTCGCCGCTGGTCGCGCTTCTCGAACATCGAGCGCGTCGACGCCTCGACGCTGAGCGTCGCCGAGTTCGCGTCGCGCTTCGAGGCGCCCGGCGTGCCGGTCATCCTCACCGGCCTCGCCTCGCGCTGGAGCGCCGTCGAGGGCGGCGAGTGGTCGGCCGACGCGCTGCGGCGGCGCTTCGGCTCGACGCCGTTCAACGTGGGCGGCCTGCAGATGGAGCTGGCCAACTTCCTCGAGTACGCGGCGGCGTGCCGCGACGAGACGCCGCTCTACCTCTTCGACAAGCACTTTGGCGCCAAGGCGCCCGCGCTCGCGCGCGAGTACGAGGTCCCCGCGTACTTTGGCGCCGAGCGCGACCTGTTTGCGCAGCTTCCCGCCGAGTGCCGGCCCGACCACCGCTGGCTGATCGTCGGCGGCACGCGCTCGGGCTCGGGGTGGCACGTCGACCCGAACGCGTCGTCGGCGTGGAACGCGGTGGTGTGCGGCGCCAAGAAGTGGGTGCTCACGCCGCCCGGCCGGCCGCCGCCCGGCGTGACGGCGAGCGACGACGGCTCGCACGTGACGGCGCCCATCTCGCTGTACGAGTGGTTCCGCGTCTTCTACTCGTCGCTCGAGGCGGCCGAGCTGCGCCACGCGCCGCCGCAGCACCGGCCGCGCGAGGCGGTCGTGCGCGCGGGCGAGATCCTCTTCGTGCCGCGCGGCTGGTGGCACACGGCGCTCAACCTGCAGCCGACGGTCGCCATCACGCAGAACTACGTCCCCTTCACCTCGGCGGCGCACGTGCTGCGCTACCTCAACCCCGCCACCGCGCACGACCTCGTCTCGGGCGTCAAGCCGGCGCAGCGCGCGCAGCTCCACGCGCACTTTGTCGAGGTCATCCGCCGCTGCTGCCCCGAGGCGCTCGACGAGCAGGTGGCCGAGCCAGCGTCGGACGCCGCGGCTGCCCCGGAGCGCGGCTGGTGGGACGAGCTCGCCTCGGGCGGTCCAGCGGAGGCGGCGGCTGGTGCTGAGGATGCCGAGCCCGAGGCGGGTGGTGGTGGCGGCTTCAGTTTCGGGTTTAGTTCTTGACCAAACCGGATGAGCTCGCAGTTTATACAAGCCAGTAGCAACAACTGTGAGATTACGTGGTGTGTCCCCTCTCGCACTTCTTCCATGCGCGGAGCCTAGGCCGATATGTCGGTACTCGACTGGCTCTCGCTCGATGAGCACGTCGCCATCCTTCACTTCCTCCGGCCGCAACCAAAGAAGCGCAATCGGTTCAAACACCGCTTCGACGATACGCATAGTGCGGACCAGGAGGCGCATGAATATGTCGCGCGGTGGCGGGGCTTTCATGCCGCTGCGCTCGCGTGCCGGCCCCTTGCGGTTGCGGCTGCGACTATTCTCGAGCAGCTGCGCAACGAGGTCATGCGTCGGAATATCTCCGGGCTTCACTACACCACGGCCTTCATGAACGGCCGGCTGCACTGGGGTCGGATACATTTCGCGCTGGCCGATGCCGACCTGCACTTGAGCGATGCAGGAGGCCCGCAAGCAGTGGGGGCGGAGCTGGTGCAGCCAGGTCCACTGCCTCCGTCGACACTCAGCGACGAGTGGCGGCTGCTTGCGTCCACGACGCATTCTGTGTGCTCCCGGTACCGCGATTTGCTGCGTTACGAGGAACGTCGCTGGAGCGAGTGGCCGCTGCCCAGCGACGCAGCCCACGGGATGGCGGAGCTGCTGCTCCTCTGGTGCCTGCACTTTGATCGTGGTGGGCGGTCGCTGACCGTGACTCACATCCCAAGATTCAAGCCCTGGGCAGAGGAGCACCTGCCGTACTACATTCAGGAGCTCAACGTGATCGACGAGGATGGAACGCCGAAGACGCGCCTCGAGCCATTCGACTCGCTCAACCTGCTGGTGCGTGAGCTGGCAATCGCGACACCGGCCATCTGGGGCGGCTTCGAGGTGTTCTGGCTGACACGTGGCAGCCCGTGGCTGTGGCCTGCAGATCGTCTCGACGATGATCCACCACATGCCGGCTGGGTGCTCGAGGGCTACTCGCACAGGTATTGTCCGACGCAGGCGGAGCTCGTCGCCAAACATGCCGGGGAGCGTGCGACATACAAGAGTGCGATGCTGATCGAGTTCGCGGCGCTTCGCGAGCTGATCAACGAGGGGCCACTCTCAAGCTTTGAGGGTCCACATGTGCGTGGCCGTGTCTACGAGACGTTCGGCGAGCGTGGCGCGCTGCACGTGGACGCGTCGATGCAGCTCGTCCGTGCGCTCGTGCGTATGGACGTGGACGAGGCGCAGCAGGTGATGCACTATTTCCTCGAGACGGACGGCGCCATGCCACGGCCATCGCAGCCCACTGACGATTACCAGTACCGCCTCAAGATGCAGCTCGCAATGTGCTCGGCCATGCTCGCGTGCGTCCTGGAGGCCGAGGACCGTCTCGACGACGCGGCGCGTGTGCTGCGCTATGCGAGGGACATGACTGGCCGGTGGGACGTGCTGGAGTCCAGCTACTTGACCGAGCGGCTCTATCGCATGTGGCAGGCCACGACGTTGAGTCCATGCGAGAGGGGCACGGCAGCAGCTCTGGAGCGCGCGGAGCTGCTGCAGCGCTTTCCCATACTCGGTGCAGCCAGGGACGCCGACGTGCCACCCAGCGGCCCCAAGAGCGCCGGCCTGCCCTCGATTCGACCCCCATGGCTCCTTGCTGGCTCGCTCGACCGCTTCTTCCGCGGCGGCCGGCGCTATCAGCCGCGCCCGCTGCATCCGGTGCTCGCTCTCAAGTTCCTTCTGTTCGACGAGGACGCGGTGAAGGTGCGAGAGGGCTCGGCTGCTTACTATGCGCACCTGACGGGCCCGTTTCTCGACGTCTCGATGGACGAGGCCAGTGCACGTGGCGGTGATCTCACCAGGTCGTCGCACCCACCCGAGGACCTCGACGACGCCATCGAGCGGTGGTGGCGTGCGGGCCTGCACGACGTTCACCACTTCCTGCGCGGCGTGCGCCGAGAGGCGAATGGCGAGTTCAGCTATCACGTGATGACGCAAGTGCTCCAGCCGTGCGACATACACAATCACCCGTTCAACGCCGAGGGCGACGAGGCCAGACGAGAGCTCCACACATATCAAACGGAGCGTCGTGCGAACATGACGATGCCGTCATACAACTACGGCGCTGTGGCCTCGCCTCGTCGAGATGACGGCATGAAGGACGCATTAAGCTTCAACGTGGTCAGCGAGCATTCGACATGGGTCTCGATCTCCCGGCTGAATGCGTGGAAGCCCACGTCGCCCCCGGACTATGCGGACGTGCGCATCTCTCTTCGATGGCCCGCTCGTTGGGATGCTCGTTGGGCGGCTGGCGGCTGGCAGGAGGGCACCCTGTGCGAGGTCTGTTGCGATACGATGATGGTGGCAATGGGACAATGCCCGGATGAAACCGTGGACGACATCCGGCTCTTGCTCGAAATTTTCAACAAGGTGAGGGCGAACGAGGCGAATTCTGCTGCCAAGCGGGCACTTGCGGAGTCGCACGCGGCTGCGGCGCGGGACAGGGTCATGGCAGCGGCGTCGCGGGCGGCAGAGGCCGCATGGAACGCAGCGATTGCGGCCACTGCGAGCAGCAACGGATCGACCATCGCCGCTGCAGGGAAAGCGCAAGATGCGGCGACGCGGGTGGCCGTCGCCTTATTCAAGCCACTTGTGACGCACCACGCCGCCCAGAGCGATCGACAGCTTGCGCTGAAGGCGGCGAAGGCATCCTCGATTGCGCACACAGCGGCGATGGAGCCGTCACGAATTGATTCGACCGCCCAGGTCAGCCACGTTGGTTATGGTCGTTTTGATGATGACGAGGCCTGGCAAAGGGCGTGCCTGACGACGAGAGAGGCTTGCACAGCCGTCAACATGAAGTGGCCGCTGTGCGAGTGGAAGATCTCTCGCAAAGAGGCGAGCCGGTTGATGTGTGAATTTGAGCTCTATTAGGCTACATGAGGGCTACATGAACGAATAGTCAGAAAGCGAAGGCGCGAGGTACAGTACTGATCCACCCTCAAGATGCAACTTAGAAGCTTAGAACGTAGTCTCTAAATCAAGTCCAGGTACGACGTGTACGGCTCATCGACGACCGCCGAGAGCGGCGCGAGGGCGACGACCCTTCCGTCGGCGCCGCGCGCCTCGAGGCGCAGCTGCTCCCACGAGGCGGAGGCGTCGCCGCTCTCGCGCACCGCGCAGCGCGCCACCGACACCCACTCGCGCACGGCGGCGGCGTCGGCGCGCAGCACGTGCGACGGCCCCGCGCCCCCGCTCGGCGGCGCCTGCGGCCCGACGAGGGCGACGAGCATGTGCGGCCCATAGAGCAGCGCGTGCGTCGCGCTGTGCGCGGCGCGCCAGTCGTTGGCCCTCTCGACGTAGGCGTAGAGGCCGAAGCGCGCGCTCACCACCGTGCCGGGCGCCCAGCGGCGCTGCAGGCGCAGGAAGCGGCCGACGCGCAGCGGCTGGCCGGCGGTGGATGGCTCGAGGGGCGACGTGACGCCGTCGGCGTCGCGCAGCGTCACGTGCGACGCGTTGGGGTCGGCCCACGACGGCAGCCGCAGCTGCAGCGCGCAGCCGTCGGGACCAAAGCAGCCGGCGGCGGGCGGGGCGGTGGAGGCGTTGGCGGCGTGCGTGGTGAGCGTGAGCGTGAGGCGCATGGCGCGGCAGCCGTCACGCTCGAGCTCGGTGCTGAGCTGTACCGTCGCGCCGCCGCGCCGCCAGTGCAGCACGCTCGGCACAAACTGGCTCACCCACAGCGTCGGTGGCGCGGCCGCGGGCGGCGAGGGCGAGGGCGAGGGCGAGGGTGAGGGCGGCGGCAGGGGCGGCGGCGGCGGCGAGGCCTCAAAGTAGACGGCGTCGTTGAGCTTTGCAAAGGACTCGATGCCGGTGCCGTAGCAGCACCAGAAGGCATTCTCGGCCTCGCCGAAGCCCGCCCAGTTGGCCTTGTCCTTGGAGACGCCGCGGCCGAGCGGCATCATGTACAGGTACGCGCCCGGCACGTGCGGCCGCTGGATGCCCATCACGCCGTTGAGCAGCTTCCGCTCGAAGGCGTCGGCGAGGCCGGCGTGCGGCGCGCGCCCGAAGAGCTCGGCGTTGAGCTTGAGCGCGTTGTACTGCGTGCAGCTCTCCTGCGTGTGGAAGGCGTCCGAGTCGGTCGGGTGCACGTGCTCGTGCCCGCCCGCTGGCGGCGGTGGCGGCGACTGCTGCTGCTGCTGCTGGGCCGGCTCCGGCTGCGGCGCCGACGGCGCTGGCGCAGCACCACCGCGGCGGCGGTCGTCGCACGAGGCGGCGCAGTGTGCCTCCATGAACGGCGCGGACCGCTCGCAGGCGCCCGCGTCGGCGAGCGCCATGCAGCCGCCGACGAGGTCCTCGCGCTCGCCCGACGCGAAGACGGTGCGCGAGGCGGCGCCGGTGGCGGCGGCGGCGTGCTGCCAGTGCTCGTTGACCGACGAGCCGCCGCTGCCGGCGTACGCGTAGCCGAGCTGCAGCAGGCAGTAGGCGTTGACGGCGCTCGAGAGCAGCGCCGCGTCGGCGTCGACCTCGGCGCCGCGCGCCGCCGCGACGAGCACGGGCAGGTGCGTGTTGGCGTGCCGGTTGCGCAGCCCGTCGCGCCCCGGCTGCTGCAGCGGCTCGAGGAAGGATCTGCGGTGGAAGGCGCGCGCCAGCGCCAGCGCCGCCGCCGCCGCCGTCGCGTTGCGCGCGGCGCCCGGCGCGAGGCTGAGCAGGTGCAGCCGGTACGCCGCCTCGCCGATGCCGCCAAACTCGACCTCGAGCGTCGTCTGCCACCACTGCTCGCCCTTGGCCGCGACGACGCGCCCGACGCGCGCCGCCAGGTAGCTCCCCAGCCGCTGCGCCACCACGAGCGCCGCGCCGCCGCCGCCGTCGCCGTCGCCGTCATCGTCGCCGCCGCCGTGCTCGCCGCCCTCGGCGTGCTCGTGCCAGTCGAGCAGCCCGGCGACGATCTTGTGCAGCGTGTACCACGGCGCCCACACCTCGCCGAACGCGCCGCGCTCGAGCGTGTCGAGGACGCTCTCGGGCCACGCCGACACGAAGCCGCTGTTGCTGCCCGCCTGCTGGCAGGCGCGCAGCCCGCCGAGCACCTCGCGCCCCCGCTGCAGCACGCGCACGTCGCCGCTCGCCGCGTACAGCAGCGCGAGCGCCGACAGAAAGTGGCCCACAAAGTGGCCGCGCAGCGTGCGCGTCGGCGTGTGCGGGTCGGGCCATCCGCCCTTGGCCGCGTCCTCCCACCCTCCGTACGGCTCGGCGCCGGCGGGCGGCGGCAGCCCGGCAGTCTCGTAGAAGGACCACAGCAGCCGCGGCACCGAGAGGCCGAGGAGGTACTCGGCGTTGAGCTGCTGAGCGGCGAAGAAGTCGCTGCCGGGCGTGAGGCGCACGTCGCGATTCGCCACCGGCAGCGCGACTCGCGCCACCGGCAGCGTCGACGCCGCGCCCGTCGCTGCGGCGGCGCCCTCCGAGACGCTGACGCTCGAGCAATAGTGCGCCATCAGACCATGCAGCGTCGGGCCGCCCGCCGCGCCCGCCTCGCCGCCGTCCCCCGCCGCACCCGCCGCCGCCACTGCCGCCTCCTCCTCGAGGTCGCCCGCCGCGGCGGCCAGCGCGGCGCGGGGCCCCGCACCGCAGCTGCCGCAGCTGCGTGGGCAGAGGCGGCGCATCGGCACCGGCGTAGTCTCGCACAGCCCCGCGAGCAGCCACCCCGAGCACCGCTCGTGCTGGTCCGAGCACGCCGCGACCGCCGCCGCCGCCGCCGCGACCGCCGCCACCGCGCCGGGCGGAGAGCCACCACGCTCGGCCGACGCGGTCGCGTGCGGCTGGCGACACGCGCAGCCGCACACCTGCTGCATCTGGGCGGGACTGCGCTCACACTCGCCGCCCTTGGCCCACTCGAAGCAGTCCTCGTGCCGGTCGGAGGTGCCGTCGCACGGCGTCGGCCGCTCGGCGGGAGGCGTGCGCTCCTCGTCGCTCTGCACGCACGCGCCGCAGCTCACCGCGCACATCCTGCGCATCACCTCCGCCGCGCGCTCGCACTCGCCGATCCCTCGCCAGTACTCGCACGCCCGCCGCTCGTCGCGGCACGGCGGTCGCGCGCCATCGCCATCGCCGCCGCCGCCATCGCCTGCAGCGGGCTCAGCAGCCGCGACGCGCTCGACCATGATGGCGCTGATCGGCGCGGCGTGCGCCTCCTGCCTGCGCTGGCACGTGCCGCACGCGGCGGCGCACTCGACGACCATCCTCGAGAGGATCGCCGTCACCTCCGAGGTGCAGCCGCCCGCAGCCGCCCGTGCCGCGCAGTCGGGTGCGTGGTCGGCGCACCCACTGCCGATCGCAACGACCGGCTGCTCGCCGCGATGATGATGATGGGGTGCGTCAGTGCAGAGGCCGCACGAACGTGGACACCAGACGCGAAGGTGGCCGTGGATGCCTCCCAGCTCCATCGGCTTGTTGGCGTCGCACTCTCCGGCCCGCGCGCGCTCCTCGCAGTCGGGCGAGTGGTCCTGGCAGATGGCCGGAGCAGCACGGTCGACGACCAGCTGTGCTGTCGCGGCACCAGCGCTGCCGTTGGCTGGCACGCACAGGCCACAGGCGACGGGACAGGCGGCATGCAGGAACTCTGGGTGACTCGTGCACTCGCCTCTGGCCACCAGGCCGGGGCAGTCCGACAGACGGTCGACACAGGCGACTCGAGCCCTCCACCTCGAGTCCAGCGGTCCAGTGTCGTCAGCGCGGCGGAGGCGGAGGCGAGGCTGGTCCGGCGAGCTGTCGAGAAGCGCGATGCCGGTGAGCAGCCCAAAGAGGCCCAGCGCCACGACAAGGCCGACGAGCAGCGGTCGTTGCGAGCTACGGCCGTGTGTGCGGTGCCAGTTGCCAGCGTTGAGCGAGCGACCGGGCGCCATTTGGTTCGTGGTGGCGGTAGCAGCTCCGGCACTCGAAGACTTCTCAAAGTTTGGAAATCGACGTGGCGGCCATGCAAACCCATCCGGGCGCCCTCTGCGTGCCGGACCGCGACAATTTAGTGTGGCAGTCTCAGTCGTCGGTTGGCGACGACATCTGGCAGATTGCAGACGCGGCGCCCTCGGAACTCGGCTCCTTCGACTGCTCGTCGCAGGGTTTCCTCTCGGCGTCGCCCTCGGGCTTGATGGCGCCTCCGGAGGACGCCGCCGCGCTCCCGGCCAAGCTCAAGAGCGCGCTGGCGCAGCTGCAGTCCCTCGTCACGCTGCGCGCCACGGTCGAGCCCGACTATTTTGCGTACCGACCTGGGTGCACGCGGGTCCAGCTGCTGGGGCACATGCTGTGCGAGGCCGGCGACGGCAAGGACGCGACGCACGTCGAGTACCCGATCCTCGTGCACTTCCCGGATCGCACGAAGCTGGTGCAGCGCCGCTACAAGGAGTTCTTCGATCTCGAAAAGGCGCTGTACAAGCGGTGCGGCGTCTCGCCGCTCGGCCGCATGATCGGCGGCGACAAGGCCGTGCCGCCGCTACCACGGAAGAGCGTCGTTCGCAATTTGACCGCGGAGTTTGCCGAGGCGCGCCTGCGCGGCCTGCAGGGCTGGCTGCAGGAGGTCCTGCGCCGCCCGCCGCTGTGGTGCGACGATCTCGCGACCTTTCTGGGCGTCAGCGCCGAGGAGGCGGCGGCCGGCGTCGTCTGGGAGGCGGAGACCGAGGAGCTCGAGTCGCCAAAGTCGAGGGCCTCCCACAAGTCGTCGGTCTCGATCGCCGCGGCCGCTGCACCGTCGGCTGCGCCCGCTGCCGCACCCGCTGCCGCGCCTGCTGCCGCGCCCGAGGCCGCGCCCGCTGCCGCGCCCGCTGCCGCGCCGGAGGCCGCGCCCGTTGCCGAGGAAGCGGCCACTGCGGCCGCAGCACCCGCCCCGGCACCACCCGCGCCTGCTTCGGCGCCCCGTGTCGAGCCGCAGGAGGACAGCGGCGCAGCGGCGCCATCGTCGTCGCCGCTGCCGGACGACACGGAGGCGCGCGTGCGTGCGCTCGAGCAGCAGCTGGCCGCGGCGCAGGTGGGGCACGCGCGGAGCGAGGCGGCGCGCACCGAGCTCGAGGCGAGGCTGCGCTCGCAGGCCGACGAGCGCGCGCGCGAGCGCACCGAGGAGCGGCTCGCGTTTGACGAGCGGCTCGCGGCGCTCGAGGCCAGCGTGGGGGCGCGGCACGAGGACGGGCGGCGGCGCGAGAGCGTGCAGCTCGAGCTGGCGCACATGCAGTCGGAGCTCGAGCACGTCGTCAAGGCGCTGTGCGCGCAGGCGGGCGCCGTCTGGGACGACACCGGCGTCGCCACCAACTACGAGCCGTTTGCACTTGACGAGGAGGGCGAGGGCGAGGGCGAGGGCGAGGGCGAGGGCGAGGGCGAGGGCGAGGGCGAGGGCGAGGGCGAGGACGCGCCTGCGCCGGTCAGAGCGACGCCTGGTGCGTGACGGCGACGGCGTCTTGCTGTGTGCCAGCGAAGGCCCGCTGAGTAGTGCTTCCAAATAAAACTGAACATGAAACAAACATGCACCCTCTAGACGCCTCGACGGTAGGAGCGGCCTCTGGAGGAGTGGCTGCTGTCCTCCTGGAAGCCCTCGTTGTCGGCGCCGTCGATGTCTCTCGCCTGCTTGGCGAGGACGTTGAACTTTTTGCGGAAGGTGCGATACGCATCGCCCGAGTGGCAGTTCGCCGAGAAGCCGCCCTGCTTGTACTGCTCGCCAAAGTCGCCCGTCAGCGCAAAGTAGTCGGAGATGAGCGACTTCATCTCGTCCGAGATCGCGCGCTTGGCGATGCCGCGCGCGCGGTAGGCGTAGACGGTCTGGAACGTGGCGATGACCGTCGAGACGATCGAGAGCGAGATCGCCACGTACTTGAGCAGCTTGTCGTTGCGCTGGATGGTCTCCTCGGTCTCGCCGAGCGAGCCCTGCAGCCCGATCAGCACCGGCACGATCGCGCCCGAGAGCGACGTGATGAACATGAAGAGGTCGCCCACCATCTTCATCCTCACGCCCTGCGCCTTGTACTTGCGCGCGCGGTGGATCGAGTCGGCGATGCCGTTGGCCTCACGCCGCCAGTTCAGCCGGTCCGTCGAGAGCTCGAGGTCGAAGATGCGGTTCGCCACCATCGGCGACTGCTGGAAGAGGCGCTCGAGCGACGAAATGTGCGGCGACGTGGGCTTGCCGAGCACGCTGCGAGACAGCCGGAGCCAGCGCGTGTCGGCCGTGCCGGCGACCTGCGCCTTGAAGTCGTTGAACTCGGTCTCGGTCCACTCGTGCGACATCTGCTTGGTGACGGCGCTGGTGGCGGCGGCCGCGGCAGCGGCGGCGGCGTCGCGGAGCGGCGCCGGTATCGCGGAGCTCACGGCGCTGGCGGCAGCGGCGGCGGCGGCGGCAGCCTGCGAGGCGCCGGCTGCGATGCTGTCGGTGAGGTCGCCGATGAGCTCTCCGCCGAGGTCTCCACCACTGCCCACGCTCTGGCCCAACTTCATGCTGGTGCGCCGCGGCGTCTCCGGGTCGTCGGGCAGGTCGGTCGGCAGGATGCTGCCGCCGCCGTCGGAGGTCTTGCGGCCGCTCTCGAGCTCCATCTTCTGGGCTAGCTGGAGAGCGCTGTGCAGGGCGGGGTCTAAGAGAAATGGAGGACGATTTGCTCCTTCCTTCACACCTTCGAGTGTGAAGAGGTGGGTTTGATCAAAAGCACCCGCAAACAAGCATCCCATGACAAAAATATCATTGACCTGATGACCTCAGGAGCCTGCGAGGCGCGATACTGTGGGAGAGATCTTGTAGCAGCCAGCTATTGAGGCTATTGAGGCATCTTAGTTGCAAGCGACTACCCCGGAACTCTACGCACGGGAACGTTTGAGAACGAGTGAACCTGGAGGAGGCACATCACCCTGATTTTCGGGGGGAACGTAGTTACTACATCCCCTTAAAACATCGATCCAAGGCGCGAAGCCG
>Ga0209713_10001770_pt1 | contig 13129 bp, 5 predicted proteins | sample ArcOceMetagenome_3_FD_187444 | JGI IMG/M metagenome (GOLD analysis project Ga0209713, IMG submission 187444) | Marine eukaryotic phytoplankton communities from Arctic Ocean - Arctic Ocean- Svalbard ARC20M Metagenome (SPAdes) (version 2) | ecosystem: Environmental > Aquatic > Marine > Oceanic...
GGAAAAAAAGAAAAAAAAAGAAAAAACTTTCAAGTTTTCGATGCGCGTTTTTAGCGTCTGGAAAGAGTGTGATGCTGAAATATATTGCAGCCCCGCCCACGGTGCAGCTCATCGCAGAGGACGAGTCCGACACGAGGATCGTGTCGCTCAAGTACGGGCGCCTGCTCAAGGGCAAGGCGCTGAGGCTGCGAAAGCTGCCGAGCGCGCGCCCTCAGCAGCCGAAGAAGGCAAAAGCCGCTCGAAAGCCGGCTAAAAAGCCGCGCAAAGACTACGAGGCGCGTATCCATCGCATCCACGTCGGGAAGGACTCGAGCGTGAGCGAGATCACGGAGCTGAAAGTCGGCTCCCGCGTGGTGCAGTCGAGTTCGTTGAGTACCGGCGCAGCCACGACGAGCGCCGGCAAGCATGCGGCGAGCGAGGCGGGGCCCAGCAGCGCCGGGGCGGCCGGTCCGTCATCGAGCGGCGGCGGCGGTGGCGCCACCAACAGCGCTGATGGTGGTGCCGGACGCGACGAGCGGAGCGAGCTCTGGGCCGCACACAGGGAGCTCAACCAGCACGCGTACACACGCAAGCACGGCTCCACGTTCCGCGTTTCGATCCAGGAGCACGGCCCTGACGGCTGCACCCTGCACTGGGTCTTTCCGGAGGGCAGCCCGGGCACCAACTCCGCGTGGATTGGCCTCTATGATGCCGAGGATTTTGACTGGCCGCAGGGCGAGCCGCGCCCGAGATACACCAAGTACTACACGCTCACGTCGTCGAGGCAGGAGGGCACCAAGACCATCAACGCCAAAAGCTGGGGCGGCGTGCCGGACGGCACCTACCTCTTCTCCATCGACACGGGCAGCTTGCGCATTGGCAGCGGCACGTCACGCGAGTACTGCGTCTCGCAGCGGGTCAAGGTGTGCACGCCCCCGCCACGGCTCGACCCCAGCCGCTGCATCCCACGCCATCCCGCGTGCCATCATTCACAGATTGTCAGCGAGCGGCTGGCTGGTGTGATCGGCGCGGCACACGGTTGCACGATGCTGCCCAAGGGCAGCAGCCTCGCGTGTCCGTATGCGGTGGTGGCCCGCAGCAAGGGCGGGGGCGCTGGCGCGTCGTCATCGGAGGCGACTGCCAACGGCAAGGCAGCGCGGGGCGGCGGAGGAGACGACGACGACGACGACGACAAAGACGACGACGATGAGGAGTCCGACGACGAGTCGGAGGAGGGCGAGCAGCAGCCCTTCATGTTCGCAGTGCCACTGATCGAGCAGGAGGAGGTCGACGAGGGGGCCATGGCGAAGCAGGCGTACGCGATGGTCGATCGGCTGTCGTACCTCGACTGGGGGCTCAACACGGCCGACGCCGTCGAGGGCAAGCGGCGGTGCGCGCGCAGCGGCAGCCACAACACGTGGGAGGGCTGCCGCGCCCACGAGGGGGAGCGCTTCGGCGAGTACAAGCTCGGCCGCAAGAACGATGGCCACAAGACGGCCGCCACCTCGGAGGCCTACGGGGAGGCGACGTGCGCCACCGCCGGCAGGCTGGTGCGGCTGCTGGCCAACCTGACGCGCTATGTGCCCGCGATGGCCGGGTGGGACGGACAGTGGAATCTGACGGGCGACGCCTCCTTCCTCGACATTGGCTCGGGATACGGCAAGGTGCGAGACTCGAGCAGTGCCGCCATCACGGCGGCACCCGCGCCTCGTTGCCCCGCGTCGCTGCCCCACGTCGCTGCCCCGCTTCTCGCCATCTCCGTGCCTCCCGCAACACCCGCGCCTCGCGTCGCACCAGGTGGTCTTCCACGCCAAGCTGCTCACGGGGTGCCGCGTCTCGCGAGGCATCGAGTGCGTGCCGAAGCGCGTCGAGATATCGCAGCTCTCGCTGCAGGGGCTGTACTCTGAGCTCGACCGCTCCGCCGTCAATAACGATGACGTCCTCAAGGGCGTCTCCTTCGGCGCGGTCAATGCCGCGCAGCTGCCACGCTTTGAGCAGAGCCACATCTACATCTTCGATCGCGTCTTTTCGCGCTGCACGATAGAGGGCATCGCGCCAGTGCTGCAGCGCTCCCCCTTTTGGGTGATGATCTCCTCCAAGCCGCCGCGGCTGTGGTGGGCGTGCGGGCTCTCAAAGGTGCAGCCTGTCGCGAAGATGCGCTTCGTCACCACCGGTCGCGAGCGCATGACATGCTACATTTTCGTCAATGTCGACTACGTGCCGGGCATTTGATGGGCTGAAAAGAGGGCCCTTGCCCACAGTTTTGGGGATTTCGTTCGGCTCATGATGTCACGGAAAACTAACAGTACGTGCACTGGGAGAGGGCTGAGACGTGAGACGAGACCTGAGATATTCTTGCCTCACCGTCACGGTCAGGCGAGCTAACGCTACTTATTAATTTTCTTGCCGTAAATACGACAAAGACATGGACTGGAGCTCACCTAAGATTCTTATCTTCTTATCGTGGTAACGCTGAGAGCGACAAGAAGCAAGAAGGCGCCGTGAACGTAATACCGTACCATACGTTCTCTGACCGCATGGGCGCGTGCGCGATCCTTCTCTCCGAATGCCCGCGAATCGCGGCTTCGACAAGGTAAAATTTAATGCTGCAGGAAACTCAGTCGAGGAACACCTGCAATGCCGCGGGACAGGGGCAGAGCTCGGAATCTGCCGTGCGTGGCAATCACCCTGGGCAGTTCAAAAGATGGTGTTCGAGTGGAAGTGCACACCATTCCCATCGACTTTTTCGGATCGTAGTTGTCCAGCATCGTCGCCGTTGGTGGCGGTCGCACGGGTGGCGGACAGAGCGGCGGCGGCGCGGGTGGCGGCGGCGGCGGCGGCGTTGGAAGCGGCGCTTCTGCCGCTTCGGCCGCCGCGGCTGCTGCAGCCTCCGCTGCCGCGGCCGCCTCCGTCGCCATTACAAGCACATCGGCCACTCGAATCGCGGCAGAGTACAGCGGCGGCGACGGCAACGGTGGAGGCAGCGGCGGTGCGAGCTGCAACGACGTTCCAGCCTCGGTAGCCCGCTCCTCTGCCTCGTCTCCGCCCACCGTCGTGCAACCGCCCGCCACTTGCAAGGCCTCCTGTGTCACGACGGGCGCTAGGGAGAGCTCGGCGTCCGCCAGAACTTGAGGCTCTCTCGTCGTGCGCCGTGCCATGCCACACATCGCACCAGTGGCCTGCGCTGGTGTTTCGGGCGTGGCTCTCACGCTTCGCCGCGTCCCCTCGGCCTCGTCTTCGGCCTCGTCCGCTGCCTCCTCGTCGGCGGCGACGAGTCGGTGGCCCTGTAAGCCGCCAGTGGCTTGCCGGATCTGCAGCGGCATTGAGCCTCGGATTCGGTGCACGAGCGCCCATGCCAGCGCCTTTGCCGGCGACACCACCGCGCGTTGCGCTGCCGGGGTTGCATCTTGCCACGCCTGAAGCGTGCCATGGGCACGCTCGCCTTCCCTTTGCCACGCGTAGATGGCCGTCATCCACAGCGGCGTCAACAGCAGCAACACAAGCAGAAGCTGCAAAAGCTGGATGGTGATGCTGGAGTGTGACGGTTCGTCGGAGCCAAAGGCGACGCCGGCTGTGGTGGAGCTCATGAGTGGTGAAGGGTGCGATGCAATCGAATGCGACGCTACAACTCGTACGCGCTCTCGATTCTTTTCCGCCACGCGTGCATTCCTTTCATTGTTTGTTATCCGGTGTAAAACGCAGCCTAAAGTCCAGAATTTGTGGCAGGAATAACCACTTCCTTATCACCTAGGCAGCACAGGCTATTGAGGCTATTGAGGCGACGCGTTTGCCAGCTAGAAACAGCAGGACCCTGGTGGCACCCCGCTATCTATTGACGCGAATGCAATGCACTTTTTCTTTCGGCCCTTTCTTTCACCATACCCGTACAACTCACCATACATAACTCACGATACACCTCACCATGGATCTTAAAGACTGCCTCTCCCCGTTCCTCCCGGCGAGCCGGATTATATTACTTTAGATCTTAGCTTTGCCCAAACTGCCGGCCAGGAGGGCCCCAGGAGGGATACACTGGTCCCCGGCCAGCCGGCCTCGCGGGTTTATATTTATCCCGCGCCGGCAGGTCGGAGATCAGCTTGGCGTCCGTGCGCGGTCACCGAGGCAGCCGCGCTTTCCCTCAGGTTTTGAGGCCTTCGCGAGTATATATCGGCTTTTTTTGTCCACCTGGTATGCAGGAGCGTGAAGTTTGGCTGCTAGACGACATCGCCTGCCTAGCTCGCCATGTCGTCCGTTCCCAAGATAATCTCGGCTCGTGCGCACCATGGCGTGATGACCGAGATGGAGTCGCGGTACTCGAGTGAGGACGGCCGGAAGCCTTCGCGGCTCCTCGCATGCGAGTTCTTCGACAACTCGATCTCCGCTCTGTGCCGCTCGCTGCTCGCCCGACGGTCGAGGAGCGAAGGACTTCACTCAAAGCAGGCCATTGAACTGCACATGTTCTACGGGCATCCAACCGCGGCCAATCCACGACCGCAGCTGGAGGTCCGCCATGCATCCCGCCCGCCCGCGAGCCAGCCACGCTCTGTGCCCCGACTGAGCCGGTTGCGCCGCCTCGGCCGCAGCACATGGCCATCGTCGACAAAGGGCCCGGGATGGACGAGGTCGAGATCACCGGGTGGGCCGAAGTGAGCGCTGCAATGTGCACGAGCGAGCGGATGCGTCCCATGCTGCACTCGGACCTGCAGTGTGAGGCGCAGGCGCTCACGCGTGCAGTGTGAAGCGTCTGACACTCACGCGTGAGCACGTGCGCCTCACACTCACGCGTGCCTGACACTCGCGCGTGAGCGCGTGCGCCTGACACTCACGCGTGCCTGACACTCACGCGTCAGCGCGTGCGCCTGACACTCACGCGTGCCTGACACTCACGCGTCAGCGCGTGCACCCCGCGCCTCTGGCAGATGGCACACAAGACCAGGGATCGCATCTCCAAGATTCGGGGCGCCGACGAGCTCGAGGAAGACAACCGAGCAGAGGACGATTTCGGCTTCCCCGACGCGCCGTACCACGCCGACGCACGCACAAGTCACTTTGGCAAGGGCTCCAAGTCTGCCGGCTTTTACTACGGGGATACGCTGGCTGTGCACACCAAGAGCTCGAAGAAGGATGGTGGTAAGGTGCTCATGATGGAGCTCAGTGGCAAGAAGTTTGACGAGAAGATGCAGAATGGCCAGGATTGGCAGCAGCAAGAACTTAATCACCGCAGATCGGGCGACAGGCAGAGCAGGGAAGCGTCCGTCCCTGAATGGGACTCGCTGCGGCAGCTGATGGAGGAGCTGGATAGCTGCGAGTCGTACACCCTCTTCCTGATAAGCGACATTAGAGAGCAGCGCCAGGAGGAGCTGCGTCTCGAGGACGTCCCTGCGATGGCCTCCGAGCTGCGGGATATGTTCATGGTCTACACAGACGGCGTTGAGATTGGCCTGCGCGGGCTCGAGGCCGAAGATCGCGTCGTGCGTCTCGCGGAGGACGACCGCCAGGTGCACCCACCTTCCCAGTTCAAGTACTCCAAGCTGCACATCAACGTCATTGCGCACAAGCTGCGTCCTGGCGGCAGCCACAGTTCGGTCTGCGAGTGGCGCATCTCACTGCGCGACGATGCGCCCGCCCTCGACTGGGAAGCGCGCGAATGGAACTGGGACGAGTTCGGGCGCCAGCACCGGCAGGGTGGATGGACGTGCTGCGCACTTCCCAAGATGGACGAGGTGGAGCGCATCCTCGACAACTCGATGCATGTCCTGCCGTACCTAGAGGAGTACAAGCTGTCGTTGGAGCGGTCGCCGACTCGCATGCTGGAGCTCTGCGCGCCGGAGGTCTTCCACTTCCGCGTAGGCCACGAGAAGCTCGGCAGCATTTCTGGCATCGCGCTCTACATGCCCGTCATCGAGGGCGAGGAGAGCGCGAGCAGGATCAAGCTCCACAATGGCTCGATCGCCATGTGCTTTTGGAAGGGCCGCCAGATGCCCTACGCCAAGGTGTCCAAGCTGCTGCCCTTCATGCCGGTGAAAAACGCCGAGGACAGGGCGCTCAAGTCTCGCGTGCGACTGATGCTCTTCTTCGGCACGATCGCGGAGGTGGACGATTGCAAGTTCAAGTTCAACGACGACATCGAGGAGCATCTGCACCCGGACTCGTCGAGGAAGACGACCGTGCACGCGGCTGAGCCATACCAGACCTATTGCAAGTGGACGGCGCAGTCGGGCAAGTGGACGCGCTCGAACAAGGTGGCTGCCACCAAAGACTTTGAAGGCTGGATCAAGGGCGTGCATGAGAAGTACGACCGCGCCTGCGTCCTGACACAGCGGCTGAGCGCCGAGGACGTGCAGCAGCTCGAGGCGGAGACCCATCGCAAGCGGGCGTCGGACAAGGCGTGGTTTGGAGGCGTGGCTTACGCTCGCCTCAAGCTCAAGCGCAACGACAAGGTCTCGTTCCAGCCCAAGGGCCAGAAGATCGAGGCGGCCCACAGCGGCGCGAAGAAGAAGCAGCTTCTCGCTGGCACGGTGCTGTGCTTTGAGGCCGACCGGAGCATGCTCCAGATGTCGGCCGAAGGGCGCGATGACGGGAAGGCGGCGACATGCATGGTGCTCGTGCGGCGAGAGCCTGTCGAGCTGTTCGGGCACATCATCGTCATCAAGGTCAGCGAGATCATGTCGTCACACGCGCCAGAGATCAGCAATCTGGAGGTGGACGAGCGCAAGAGGGCGCCGTGGACCATTTTGCCCGCCTTCTACGAAGATTTCGGTGGCGGTCCCCGACCAGGCGAGGGCCTGACCTCGGCGAAGCCCCTTGAGCTTGCAGCAGGCGAGGTGCTGCCCGTGGCGGCCGTGCGTGTGCAGAACATCGCGACGGGGGGCGACGCCCGCGACCTCTACAACTGGCTCCGGCCTACTGGCATTGGCACCTCTCACGCGACTCTGAAGATCCGGCAGACCGTGCTGCACATGGACGGAAGCGCTGTCCAGGGCTACGGAGAGGTGGTGTGCCAAGTCACGCACGACTTCTTGGCCGCCGGAGGCGCCCAAGTCAAAGCTTTTGCATTCACCAAGCTGGCACTCCGCAAGGCGGGAGACTACATGTTGCTCTACGAGGTGGTTCCCGTTCGCGACAAGCATCACCCGTTTCGCACGGCCGATGCAAGGGCCACCGTGCGCCCCGCGCCCTCCGCCCACATGTTTGTGCGCGTGAAGCATGGCTTGCCGGCGAGGATGCAATTCCAGATCATGGAGAAGACGCAGGACGACGAGGCGACGTTCATCCCTGTGGATGAGCTGGTGCTTGGCAGAAGCTACGCGATCGACGTCAAACTCTGCGACGAGCATGACAACCCGTGCCATGTCGATGACAAGAAGGGAATGTATGCCACCTTTGAGAAGCAGTTGGCCGCAATCGACGAGAAGATACGCTCAGGCGACGCGAGTCCGCCGCACTTCATCTGTGCAGAAGGGATTCGTCTGGATTACGTTCCTGACGAAACAGAGTACCCGCTGCAGTCCAAACTTCTGTCCACCTCCGCCAAGGGCCCTGTCCACGCGGTGCGCATTTACTGGGGCAGTCTCGACCACGCGGAGAAGTCCAGGAAGGGCAAGAAAGACATGCGCAAGATCTCGCCCATCTTGCCGACGCTCGAAGCCATCGATGCGCACACATTCAAGCGCGCCGCTCAGCCCATTGAGGTGACGGTGCACATGTTTCTGCCGCAACCCGCTCCCGCGGCGGGCGAGCCACCGGGACACATCCAGCTGACAAAGCAGGCGCAATGCGTCGTGCGCTCCGACGCTCCGCTGCGGCTGCACGAGTCGAGCGGCCGCCTCGCACGAACGCTGGCGGAGGCCCAGAGCGGCCCCGCGTACAATTACGCCAGTCTGCCGGAGCTCACCTTCGCAATCCACGACGAATACGGGGCGGAGGCAACGCCGAGCGCCAAGAGCCATGTCATGGTGAGGACCAAGCCCCGGAACAGCGGCGGCTTCCACGACAAGCGCCTCGACTTCGTGTCGGGCGTGGCGACTATGTCGGCGGTACCACGCCTCGAGAAGGAGCAGCTCGAGCAGCCGATCCAGCTGACCTTCTCCTTGGCGGGCCAGACCTCGGGACAGTCAGTGGCGGCCGACTCGGCGGTGGAGGGCTGGCTTTTTGTCCTGCCCTCCAACAAGCCGAAGACGCTCGAGCTGCAGGGCCCGCCTGGCCTCGCGTCGAGCGATGCCGACGTGTACTCGCTCTCAGGCAAGGCGCGCTCGCAGGTGACGGGGCTGCATCTGCTCGTGTACGATGAGGCGGGCGCTCGGGTGCGAAGCGACAAGATGGAGCTGCGCATCCAGGGCAAGCAGGTCAAGGGGGCCGAGCTCGCCGTCTGGCGCGACCAGGGCTTGCTGCCTTCACGCGACCCTTTCAGGATCCCGCGCGACTGCAGCCAGTCGGCAGAGGTGACGGTCGGCGTGAGGTGGCCGGCCGAGGCGAACGCCGAGGAGATGGCTACCGAGGTGACGCTGCGACTCCACGCAGAGGCCGGCCCGCCGAGCAGGTTCGAGTTCCACAATGCCAATGGCCAGCTCGGGCGGACGCGCAACGCGGAGGTCCTGCGCGTGCGCAACGGCGAGCTCCTCAAAAATATCGTGCACGTCAGACTGACCGACGACGACGGCAACCCCTCCCAGCTGCCGGCGGACCTGGCGGCCACGCTGCGCCTCGGCGGCTCGGACGAGCAGGGGCCGTGGTTCAAGGTCGGCTCCGAGCGCGTTCGGTCGTTGACGCTTGCCGACGAGGCCGATGGCAGCGCCGGACTCGTGCGAGCCGGCGGGCGTGGCGTGCTCGAGCTCCGCTGCGCGATCGTCGGCTGCGCTGCCGTCGACTGCACGCTCATGATTGGTGGCGCAGGCGACGAGGCTCGTGAAGGCACGGGCGAGGCTTCCAGCACGCCGGCGACGGCGCAAGCCTCGCGACTGCGCCGGGCTCTGGAGGAGAAGACTATCAGCTTCGACCTGCTCGAGGGCGAGCCCGACCGGATTCGGGTCTGCGACGCCGACGCCTTCAGCCGGAGGCTGACGCGCGACTGCTTTGAGCTGCGACTGGAGGTCGTCGACGCGTCCGGCAACAAGCTTCAGACCGCGGGGCTCCAGGACGTGAAGCTGAGCGTTGACTCCTCTGGCACGGCGGAGAACTTCAAGATCCAATGGAATGACCAGAGGGGAGAGGAGGACGGCAGGCTCACTGGCGCGCGCAAGGGGCGGTCGGCAGAGGGGCACTTCGTACTGCCTTTCGTCGCCTGGCAGGCGCCCCGGAGTGTCGCAAAGATCGAGCACAAGCTTGTTGTCAGCGGCAAGCTGGGGTCCAAGGCGCTGAGCGGCGAGCACGAGTTCAAGACGGGCTGCACGGGCGACTACTTCGTCTCTGCCCTGGTCGTCGTTGAGCCTGTGGGCAGTGGCGAGCCCGGCGGCGCAAGCGGTGACCAAGCCGTCCGCGTCGTCAAGGAGGGCCCCGTGCTGGTCGCCGGCCAGCCTGCGCCCAAGCTCCTGGTCCGTGCCGTGATGGACGCGCAGGACGGCGAGCAGGGCCAGCGCCTCGTGCTGATGGAGCCGCGCAACCTCGCGCTGGCCGCTCTCCAAGGGGACGGCCCCAGCATCCCCATCGCCGTTTGGCTGGAGTACGACAACCAGCAAGTCCAATTGGAGCACGAGCGGCACACTGGCGCCGACGACCACTTTCACCTCGCCGTGGGAACCGCCATGAGCTGGTGCGCGGCTGGTGCTCTCACTGCCGCGGGCCGCTACCGCGTAATCGCATCGTACAGCGAGGAGCGACCCCGGGTCCTTGCCAAGCTCTGCGGCGCGGCGACCTCGGAGCGCAAGCTGGCAAAGCGCAAGATCTTTGAGTTTACCGTCGCGGCCGGGCCGCCAGCCGAGGTGGTCATTCGCAACCGCCACGGGTTGCCCGATGTGATCGAGTGCGACAACGCGAGTCGTCTCAAGCTGCCCGCGCTGCAGCTGCAGCTCCATGACAGCCACGGGAACGCGGTGCCCTCGGACGACGGCGAGCCACAGCTCAGTCTCGAGATGCAGCGCCTCGACGACGGGTCGTCCGTGTCGTCACCGCAGGTGAGCCTTCCGGAGCTGCAGCAGCCCGTGCACTTCAAGCCCTTTGGGCCCAGGGGCGAGTCGTCTTGCCCGGCCCCGGAGATCCGCGCCGCGAGCGGCAGAGGCGACGCGATCTTCAGCCTCGCCATCTGCGGCGCAGCGACGAGCCTCCAGCTCCCGCAGCCGCTCAAGGTGAGGTTCTCAGACGCGTCGGCGCTGGCGGAGGAGCAGCGCGCAGCGCACGAGGCGCAGATGCGCGGGCGCGCGGCCGAGCAGCAGCGGGAGCTGGAGACTCGGCAGACGCTGGACCAGCTGCGTGAGGAGCAACGTGCGGATGCATCGAAGCACGACGGCCTGATCCAGGAAGGGCGCACGAAGCACAGCGAGATGATGGGTGCGTTGGCCGAGCTGCAGCGACGCTGTGCGCGCTTTGTGGAGAGCGGCAGGTCCTCCGGGCTGGCGGAATCGAGCCGCTTCGGCACGGCGGCGCACGTGCTGCGCCAGGCGCAGCACGTCGATCAGAGCACGATGGGGGTGCTAGAGAGCTTGAGCGCGATCCTCCTGGCGGAGCACGAGGAGATCAGGCGGGTCTCGTTTGGCCCGCGGCTCGGGTACCCTGCTCAGCAGCAGCTGGACACGGCAATGCAAGAGGCGCGAGAGCGTGGTGGCGGTGGCGGTGGCCGTGGCGCCGGCGTGCACGGCACCGTCGCGCAGCTCTGGCAGGTTTTCTTCTTCGGGAACCGGGACAGGACGCGCAGGGTGGCAGCGGTGCTGTCGGATCTCGCCGGCACCGGCAACATGAAAGCGATCGTCGTGGACAAGAAGAAGGAGGGCGACGTCTTGAGGCAGCGCCTCCAGCCGAGCCCAAAGGTCTGGGCGCTCGAATTCATGCGCGCGCGCGACCATCGCGCAGCAGCCGACCCGCGCGTGCTCGATGCGGCGGCGTCGAAGCTCGGCCGGCAGTTTGGCTGGCCGGCGGGCATGAACGCGGCCGACATGCTCGGCCTCAACCGTTCCTCGGTCCCCAGAGCGGAGGGCCAGACGGAGCAGCAGTGGCAGGAAGCCCAGCGCCGGCTCGAGGGGCTCCTGCGGCCGGTGCTCGATGCGGTGCTCGGGAACTGGCTTGTCTTTGCCAACGAGGAGGAGGGCGCCGCGTACAAGCGCGAGGAGGCGGCGCAGAGGTCGGCGCGCAGTATGGGAATCGTCTGCCTGGACGGCTTCTGCATGGCGGCGGCTGGCTCGTACGGCGGCTCGGGCGGCCGCAAGAAGACGGATCTCAACGCCTGCGCTGAGCACTTCGGCATGCAGCCTCCTGATGAGGCGGAGTTGTCGCAGGAAATCTTCGGCGTGCAACATGTCTTGCAGAGGGTCAAGAGCGGCGCAGCGGAGGCGGCCACGGCGCGCCAGCAGCTCCAGCCGGCGGTCCAGCGGCTGAAGGCGGCCATGGAGGCCCGGCAGGCGCGAGCCGCGGCGCTCGGCTGCGCCGAACTCATTCCCACGGCGGGAAGTCGCCACGCGCCCGCCGGGGTCACCCGCGCACGCGCAGCGACCAGTGGCGGTGCGGACGTCGAGCGGGCCGAGGCGGTGCGGCGGCGTGTTTAGCCACGGGAGAGAGTGGCCCGATAGCCGATAGAGGCGGCATGGGTGGTGGTAAGAGTGCAGAGGCATGCGCAACGCGGCCGCGGCGCTACGCTGCGAGGGGTTGGACGATGATGGGTTGTCTTTGTGTGCCGATTTCGTTTCGATGCGATGTTCATGTCGTATCGTGCATACCGTATACTATCGTGAACGGTAGGTATTGAATTGACACGGGCCACAGGCCCCAGCGTTCAAAACACACAACCACCCTATGCACGCATGCCTACTTACTAGTAGGTCCTGCTGAGCTGCAAATTTGCTCGACCCTCCGGGGCCGATGGGGATCAATCCCAAACGGTCCTCCCGTTAACCGTTAACCACTATGAATTTCGTGATTTTCCGCTGAAAATTTCTTTCCTCCGTTCGTGCAAAAAAACGATGACACCGTTACGGACACGTGCGCGTCGTGCAGAAGTTCCTATTCAGGACATCGGCTCGTGCCCAGCTGGATCGCTCTCCCGTCATGCGCCCTTGCGCCGTTAATCTGACGGCTCCGGCCGGCTCTTGAGCTCCGTCGTCGCCGATGGACTTGTCGCGGTGCAGCTGCAACGCTCGCGCCTTTGCCTGCACTCGCACCAGCACGCTCTCGGCTCTGCCGTGCGCTTCGGGCTCTCGTTCCGTGCAACCTCAAGCGCGACCTGCTGTGCGTCTGCCGCGTCACTCTTGGACTCCGCGCCGCCTGCGCAAGCGCGGCCCTAGTTAGCGTAAGTGCGCTCGCAAATTTGCCCGTTAGCAAATTCACACTCCATTTCGTTTTCAAGTTTTTGTACAATTGTGCAGCCCCAGGCTGCAGCGGCATATATTGGAGAACAATTCGCCCCTCGCTTGCGAAGCTCTGGTCTCGCTCATGAGAACCGACCTCTCCTCCGACGAGGAGGGCGAGGAGAGCGTGCAGGCGGTGCAGGACGCGCTGCTCGAGCAGATGCGTGCGCTGCGCACCTCTCTCGAGCGCGAGGACGGCGCGCTGCAGCAGCGGGCGGCCGACACCCAGCGCGAGCGGACGACGGCGCTTCACGCGCTGGGCATGACGGTCGCCTCGATCATCACCGAGGTGGCGAGCGTGCCGTCTGTCCTCGATGTCCTTGGCTCGACACGTATAGAGCAGCCGGCCGCGTGCAGCAGCGCTGGCGGCGGCGGCGGCGGTGGCGGCGGCGGTGGCGGCGGCGGCGGCGGTGGCAGCGGTGGCAGCGACCGTGCCGCCGCTGCCGCCACTTGCACCGGTGTGCACGTGGGGCCTGTCGATGGGGGCGAGGGCTTCTCATTCCTGTCCGGCGAGCACCAGCTCGGCGCGGCCGCGCCGTTGCCGTCGCCGCCCGCGGGCCCCTCCCCACCGCCCGCACGGCCGACACAGGCCGCCAAGGGCAGCGGCAAGCCACCCCGTTTCGCCGCCAAGGGCGCGAGCGGCGCCGGATCGCGCGACGCCG
>Ga0209713_10001771_pt1 | contig 13126 bp, 13 predicted proteins | sample ArcOceMetagenome_3_FD_187444 | JGI IMG/M metagenome (GOLD analysis project Ga0209713, IMG submission 187444) | Marine eukaryotic phytoplankton communities from Arctic Ocean - Arctic Ocean- Svalbard ARC20M Metagenome (SPAdes) (version 2) | ecosystem: Environmental > Aquatic > Marine > Oceanic...
TGACGACTGCCATACATATGTATCGGAGACGCCGATAGATGCCGATTGCGTCGTAAAACTCAAGTCGTCAAGACTTGCTTGCGTCAGCGACCGGCGCTCGGACTGTAGACGTTCGCATAGCCTGCTCGCTCCAATAATACTTTGAGAGTTTTGCATAGAGTTTGGTCAAGCGATTTGGGTGCTTCGACCCCTAGCTAGGCGTGAGCACGAGCTGCGTCTTCGCGCAATGGCGGCGTCGTCAACCTCGGACGCCGCGTCGGCGCACGCCGCCGTCGGCTCGCTCGTGCACAAGACGCAGGAGCTGGCGGGCGTGCTGCTCCAGCTACGCCAGCAGCCGGACGCATCGGACGAGCTCGCCAGCAGGGCACGTGCGCTCAACGCAGAGTGCGAGCAGCACTGGGCCGTGGTCGCGAGCGCGGCTGCCAGCATCGACGCGGCGGGCGCGTCGCAAGCGCAGGGCAGCAGCAGCGGCGACGAGGCCAGCGAGGTAGCAGCGCTCGAGCACCAGCGACGCGAGCTGCAGGAGGTGCGTGCCGGCATGCCGGCAGCACACACCGCCCACCGCCACCTCCGCTTGCATCCATGCTTGACGCCCGCTGCGTGTCCTGCGTGCAGGCCGTCGGCGCGCAGAACGACGTGCTCAAGCAGCAAATCGACATGCTGAGACGGCTGCTGTGCGATATCCAGCTCATGGGAGGCTCTGAGGACGCTCACGCCGAGGCGCCTGGCTAAGGCCATAGCCGACGATGTCGATCGGTTGGATTCAATGCAAGATTAAGAATAACAAAAACAGAAAAGACATGCGATCGCACACACACACTATAAATGCCAATGAGCCACCTTCCTGAAAGCGCCTCTGTCAACGTATAGCATGGGGGCTTCCGCCGCCCCCGTGGATAGGCATCGCAAAATCGCAGCAGCACGGCGCCTCAAGCACGGCGCCAGTCACCAAGTGACGGCTACTTTCTCGCGCGCGCGGCGCATCACTTTTTGAGCGGCGTCTCCTCATCGACCTTTGCAGGCGCTGGCGCCGCCGCCTGCTTCGCCTTTCGCTCCATCAGCCTCTCACCGCTGTACCACGCGGTGCCGAGCATCGTGATGACCGTGCCCACGATCATCAGCGGCGTCAGCTCATCGTGGAAGATCAGATGCGCGCCCACGAAGCTCGCCACCTTGTTGATCTGGTTGACCACGGTGGCGGAGGTGGCGGAGACGACCGCTTGCAACCCAAAGCCAGAGAAGGAGATCATGCCGCCCACGAACATCGACATCCCCACCCACAGCCACGCAAGACCGTCCATGTCGACGAGGCCCGAGGGCAGGTCCGCGACACTGCGCAGGCAACACGGGGCGAGGAGGAGGGCGTGAGTCGCTCCGCTGCGTCTGCTTCGCATATCCTTCGAGCGAGGGCGTCCGATGAGCGGCGCGTCCCGTCCCCTCCCTCCAGGCAAAAAAGCCCGCGGCCTAGGCGCTCGCCGGTATCTCGACTCCACGAGACACGTCGGGTCGCGTGCAGCGGCGGAGCGGCCGAATGTGGTGTGGACGGGCGCGGCGGCGGCGGGGGTTCGGGGGTGGCGGTGCTCACTTGTCGAGGAGGAGGCCAAGCACGACGAGGAGCGGGATCGACATGGCGTTGTTGTACAGCACCATGTCCATCGTGCTCAGGTTCATCTCGCCAATGATGAACTTGACGTACACGTGATACAACGCCGCGGCGATCAGGTTCACCTGCGAACGCGGCCGGCGACTCGAGTGGGCGGGGGCGAGCGAGGAAAAGGGAGGGTGGGACTGTGCCCGCGGCTGCGGCGCGAGTGGGCGAGGTTTTGGGGCCGCGGCGCACCCCGAGCCACACGTAGCCGACCAGGTCACCCTCCACCTCCGCGAGCACGTAGCAGACCGAGCCCCCCAGGATCGTGAGCAGCGAAAGCCAGATCTTTAGGCTGGTGGTGATGGCTGCGCGCGCAAAGGGAGGAGGTGGGGCGGCCGCGTGAGCGGGGTTGCGGGGCACCACCGGCTCCGGGTGGGCTTGCGGCGTACTCAGGACGCGCATCTCGACGAGCAGCGTGACGAGGGGCGTGAGCGCCCGAATCACGAGGACGCTCGTCACGGACATGGTCCTCATCGCCGACATCGACGACACGAGCATCAGGGTGAAGAGGAGCACGGCAGGGGTCCACTGCTTGAACATCTTGATGTTGAAGCCGGAGCCCACGCGCAGCCCGAAGATCTTGTGATCTTTCGGCGCGATCGCCACGACGATGGCGAGAAAGAAGAGCGTGGCGAGGTTCTGCAGGACGCACAGGAAGTACGGGAAGGTGAAGGCCTTGATCGCGGCCTTGTTCAGCAGCGTCATCGAGCTCGACGCGAAGCAGTAGACGACGACCCACGACATCATCTCGAGGAGCGCCGCGTCCATCGCCATGGCGGCGAGCTGACCGCCTTCGTGACGAGTTGGCACTTAGTTGCCTTAGTTGTAATCGGGGTACACCGCCCAGTCGTAACGCCGCCACGAGCCAAAGAGACGCGGGGAGAGGTCGACAGCTGGGGTCGAGCCGATATACGAAATTGCCCGCACATCGCACACGAGGGATGACGGATGTGAACCCGAGGCGGCTTGAGCTATGCTCCGCACCCGGAGGGGAATTCCTAAAGATCCGGAAAAATCGCCACCAACGGAAGCAAGGGAGGGCAAAGGCACCAAAGTCGTAGGATAGCCTTGTAAAGTATCGTCGTACCAAACACCCCAGCCGCGCCGGCGGCCGCCGTCACGGTCGCCGCTGCATCTGTCGTTGCACTCGCGGCCAACTCCGGACGCACCACACTCGGGCGGGTGCTCAGTAAACAGTAAACAGTAAATAAATAAACAGGTTAGACCGCCTAGCAACCCAACGGAGACAGAAGACACAGGCCGAAGGCCATACGCCTCCTCATAAAGTGCGTGGGCTATCAAGCTCTAGGCCGCCGAGGGCAGCGAGCGCTTCGGCGGCGAGCGCTAAGACTAAATCCGGAGTCGGCTCGAGCCCCCCCCCCCATCACCCGTGTGTGGTGTGCAAGAGATGGCCCAGATGTGAGTGTGCCCCTCCCCGTGCGACATCCCTCCCCAGCAGAGCCCGGGAGCCTGCAAACATCCGATTCCCGCTGTTACTGGTCCGCCATATTTTGCGATCTTCCACGAGTGCGTGGTGCCTTCCCGTCAAACCAACCTCCTGCCGTGCCCCAACGTGTGCCCCAACGTGACCCAACGCGCCCCAACGTGCCCCAACGTGCCCACCCGTCGGGTGCTCACTTTGGAGGGCGCGTCGAGCTCCATGGCGGTTGCCAGCGTGCGTTGCCAGCGATGAAGAGGCCGCTCGGCGCTTCACCGTGGGTGCGTGAACTCCTGCCGCTGACCGATAGTTGCCTTAGTTGGAATCGGGGCGGGGTAACACCACCCGCAGCAATTTCGGGTTCGTGGGTTGCTTGGTGGGGGTAGTTGTAGCGGTGGGGGCTTCGGGTAGACAAAACCCCTCGCACGCGACCGCCGAGCTCAACCCCTCAACCCCGCCGCGAGCCTCGCCGCGCCGTACGCGGCGTCGGTGTTGGGCGCGCGCGTGGTGGGCACGCCGAGGAGCGCCTGGCGCATCTCGGTCCACTGCGGGTTGTTGGCGCCGCCGCCGCACGTGAGGACGCGGCGGAGCGGCGAGGCGCCGAGGTCGGCGAGCGCGGCGTAGCCGTCGGCCTCGACGCGCGCGACGCCGTGGAGGATGGCGTGCAGGAAGTCGCGCCGCTCCGTGGGCACCGGCGTCAGCACGGCGACGGCGGCCTCGTCGGCGACGGGGAAGCGCTCGCCCACCGTCGCCTTGGGCAAGGGGTAGTAGCCCGGCTGCAGCGGCGGCGCCGTCGGGTCGGGAATGGACGCCGAGAGCGCCGCGAGCTCGTCGGGCGAGAAGTCCTGCGTGGTGCGACGCGACGCAACGCAAAGCAACATCTGTGATGAGTTTGGCAGCCCCGCGCCTCCAAGATCTCCGAGTGTGGCAGCCAGCCCCGAGCCTTCGGGTGCAGTTCGACGAGCCCGTGGGGGCCAGCTGCGGCTCCCTCCCCCAAGGCTGGCCATGCTTGACCCTGCGCAAGTCCTGCTCGCGCAGCACGGCGCAGCCGACGTTGGAGGCGCCGCCCACCAGCCATAGGTCGGCGAGGCGGTGCGAGTAGACGCCGCGCGCCGCGTCGTCGCACGGCGTCGCCGAGAGCAGCTTGACCGCGAGCGTCGAGCCGAGCGACGAGACCGCGTCGCCCTCGGCTCCCGCGCCCGACGCCAGGAAGGCGGCGATCGAGTCGGTCGTGCCGCCGACCACCTCGCACGCAGCGGGCAGGCCCCACCGCGCGGCGGCGGCGGCGCTCACCGATCCCATCGGCGCGCCCGGCATCACGACGCGCGGCAGCCTCCCGCGCACCACCTCGCCCAGCGCCCCACCCGCCGCCGCCTCCGCCTCCGCCGCCTCCTCCGCCTCCGCCTCCGCCTCGTCTCCGACGAGCCACGTCGGGTAGCGCAGCTCGCGCACGTCGTAGCCGAGCTTGAGCGCGTTGTGCCAGTCGGAGCGGAAGCCGTCGTCGCCGACGCCGCACAGCTGCGCCGCCACAAAGTCGGCCTGGTGCGCGAGGCACTCGTGCTCCTGCAGCGGCGCCTCGAAGTGCCACGCGAGCAGCTTCGCCAAAGCGCTCGTCGGCGAGCGCACCGTGTGCGCGGCCGGAGCGTGGGCGCCGATGAGCTCGAGCGCCTCCGCGCCGCTCCGTCCCGCGGCCTGCCTGGAGACGGAGAAGTCGTACATCCGCGGCGGCCCGCGCCCGGCCGCCGGGCTGCCGTCGCGCTTGTCGCACAGCACGATGCTCGAGCTCGTGCCGCTCACGGCGATCCGCCTCACCTTGCCGCAGACATCGGCCGGCAGCGAGTCGAGCAGGCTGTGCAGCGCCGCGACCCAGCCCTCCGCGGTCTGCTGCCGCTCGCTCGCGCCCCACCGGTACGCCTCGGGCTCGCACACGATGGCACCCTCGTCGTCCACCACGGCGCACCGCGCACCGCTCGTGCCAAAGTCGAAGCCGAGCGCGAGCTCGCCCTTGCCGAGCGGGAGCGGCGCGGGCGGCGCGGGCACGACCATGCGTGGCGACGGCGCACGCCGAGCCGCGGGGACGACGAGGCTGTATGTTAGGACGCCAGCGAAAAGCATCTCGCGGCTAAAGAAATATTTTTCCATTTCTCGCATTACATTGAGGGTTTTTTGCTCGCGGGCCCTGGTAAGCTAACAGCGTTAAACCGTTAAACCGTTAAACCTCGTGCGCGTGCTGCTCCTGGTGCTCACGAGAAAAAAATGGCCGCCGGGCTACATGTACAGGTCTGCTTGCGGCTGCGGGCCGTGAGTGCTGGGCAGCGAGTGATGTGCGCGCAGCGCAGGTTCGGCGCCCACATCACTAAGTGCTTCAGCTCCTCCGAAATGAGTCGACGACGAGCTTCGCAAGCCCAGACTATTCCCTTGCCCGCGGACGCCGGCGGCTCCTCGACCTCCAGAGGAGGCGGCTGCTGAGCCCCGGCCGCGCAGCGAATGGTGGCGGCCTCCCGCGACCCCATCACCTACCTCGGCGCCTCCGGCCTCGCGGCGCTCATCAACTTTCCGCTGTGGAAGGCCGCGGCGATCGGGCAGAGCGGCTTCAGCATCCAGGCGAGCGGCATGGTCGCGTACGCGCGCACGATCCTCGGGCCGCCGTACCGGGGCGTCGCGGCGACGCTCTTCGGCATGACCTGGGCGCGCGCCGCCATCTTCTACGGCTCGGACGTCGGCAAGGACGTCTGCCTCAAGCAGGGCGTCGCCGCGAGCATGGCGTCGTGGCTGCCCTCGATCTTCATCTCGACGTTCGTGCAGGTGGTCAACCAGCCGATCGTGCGCGGCACCATCACCATCCAGAACCCCGCGAGCACGCACGCCAGCCTCGGCGCGGCGCTCGTCGACATCTACTCGCAGCGCGGGATGGCCGGGCTGTGGCACGGCACCGGCGCGAGCGTGCTCAAGACGGTGCCAAAGTACGCCTCGGCCATCTGGGTCAAGGACTACGTGGCCGAGCGGCTGCCGCCGCCGCCGTCGCCCGCGGGCACGAGCGAGCACCAGGCGGAGGTGCTGCGCCGCTCGGCGCTCAAGTCGATGGCCGCCGGCGTGGCGGGCGCGGCGCTGACCAACCCGCTCGACGTCATCCGGAACGAGATGTTCAAGACGGACGAGGGGGCGCTGTCGACGGTGCGGCGGCTCGTCGCGCGCGACGGGATGGCCTTCATGGCGCGCGGGATGGGGCGCAACATGGTGGCGGTCGCCGCGCCGGTCGGCCTCACCATCTTCCTCACCGACCTGCTCACCGGCGTCAGTGCGGGCCAGCAGGTGCAGCAGAAGCCGCGCGTCGCGCAGGCGGCGGAGCTGCCGATGGCCGCCGCCAGCGGAGAGACGGGCGCGCTCAGCCACGGGCGGGCGGCGACGTTGCACGCGGTCGAGCAGCGGGACGGCGGACGGTGCGCGGCGCCAGGAGCAGCCCATAGATGACACGGTCGAGGTTCGTGTGAATAACTGTCTCATTCTCAGAGTCGCACACCCACTCACTTTCACACAGTCACATTCGTCCTCCTTACAAGTGTGCACACAATCACAAAATGGCGCGATGTGGGGTACAGCTTCGAGCGCCTGCTTTGGTCACGCCCATGAGCACAGGTCAGCGTCCTGACTTGATGCCGGTGCGGGGGGTGAGGGGGGCGTGGTGGTGCGAGACATGCATGCCTCAGCCCGTCGGCCGACCACCGCCTGGATCCGATCTTTTTGGCGAACGTCGCGTGCTAATCTAGCGGCAGGCTAGATGTCCTCCGAAACCTTGATGGAGTTCTCGCTGCCAACCTCGATGGAGGAGTCTGACTTGTTGCTGCCCTTCAACGAGCTTGGCCGTAGCTGGCTCAACCTGGCGCTCGCCTTTGAGCGGGTCGAGGAGCGCTGGCCCACCTGAGCGGCCGACCGCTCCGAGCCCTCGCTGGCTGCCGACGACATCTCGGCGAGCGTCGCCGTCTTGCCTTTGGCAGGCTGCTTGCCACCAAAGCTCGCGGGAGGGCTCTGCCATGCGCGGGCGGGGTTACAGCTGGTGAGACAGGGGGGGTGTTTGGGTCGGGATGGAATAGGGACGGAGGTGCGGGGGGATTGGGGTGAGGAGGGAGGGTGAAGGGGAGGGGTCGCGGACCTTGTGGCTGTCGAGCCAGACCTGCGTGTTGGCCTTGGCCTCCGCGCCCCGCACAGCACAGCACGCGAGGAGCAGCGCGGAGGAGCACGCGAGGAGTAGCCCCATCACAGTGTCCATCTTGGCCTGCGCCTTCTCCGGCAGCTTCTTCTGGCGCCAGAGGACGCACATGACGGCGAGAAGAGGGCCCTGCCACGCGTGGAGCCATCTGGCATTGAGAGACGGGCATGCGCGCGGCAGTCGGGGGGTCCTGGGCCGTTTGAGCAGGGGGGCGTGCGGCGTACAGCAGAATGAAAAAGGCCGCCTGCCAAGCTCCACCGCCTCCCGGGCCGCCACCGTCACCGGTGCTGCTCGCGGAGGAGCTCCCGTCGGCGGTTCCGGCGGTTCCGGAGTCACCTCCGGAGTCACCTCCGGAGTCACCTCCGGCATCATCATCATCATCGCCGGCGCAAGCGTCCGTGAAAACCAGTTCTGTATCAGGGAAGATTTTGATCGGCGGCGCGCCGAACATCGCGTTGAAGTCCGTAGATGATAGAATGCTGCAGATGGAAGCCTGGATCTTCTCGACTGGGTCGTTAGAGGTAAGAGAATACGACTCAGTCGGGAGGGGAGGTCGGCCCCGCAGATCTCCGTGTCCAAGCCCTCCATGCACAAGTCGATGCTCGCGCTCACCGTCAGGCCCGCGGCGTTGCCAGTGACGGTCACGGCCAGCTTGACGCCGAACTGCACATTCACGCCACCTGCCCCATACTTTTGGAAAGGAATGTCGATCTCCTTCGTAGCGCCAGCCTCCACGCCGATGCCGATGCTGATCTTGTTTATGTCCGAGTCGTATGAGATGGTGCATCCGTCGCAAGACGGTGGTGCTGGTGACGACGATGGCGGTGGCGATGTTGCCGTCCCGCTGCCACTGTTCACCGCGTCAACCCCGCCCTGGATGAGGGTGTCCAGCGTCGTGTCGGCAGATCCCTGCAGTACGGGCACAGTGATCCCCGCAGAAACGCTCGCCGAAGCGGGGTCGCCGCACGGACGGACCGTGGTGCCGACGTCAAAGGTGAGCTTGATGGCCTTCAGAACGTCGGGCAGGGGTGGGGACCCCCCAAGGACAATGGCGCACTTGGCGTCGCCGCCGATGTTGGCGTTGGTCCCGTCGCCCACGCAAGAGCACGCCAGGCCGGGCACCGCGTTTAGAGTGTTGATGCCGGGCGAGAGCAGGTCGCAGACCGCGTTGGTGGGTGGCGGTGGTGGGGCCGGTGGGGATGGAGGGCACGCCGGCCCAGTGCACTGGCAGTCGTCGTCGTAGTCACAGCTGGGGTGTGCACCGTCCGCTGTGGTCGCGGGGGAGGCGTCGCAATCGGCGTCGCAGTAAGTGTAGCCACTCCCAGCGTCGCAGGAAGAATCGCAGCTTCCGTCGTGGCAAGCAGGGTCGCAAACACAGCTCTTGTCACTGCTGCAGCCGTTCGCCGCACTCCCACACTTTGAAGTCCCCGCGACAGTCTGGCAGGATACTTCGTCGACCCCCTCGCAAACCCTGCACGCCGGTGCGGTCGATGCTTCGCCCAGCTGGCGGCCGGGCTCGAGGTCGGGGAGATAGAAGGCGCTCGCGGATGCCGCCAGCAGCAGCACGCCCCGTGTCAGCATCGGAGAGGGTCTTGCGGCTCACAAAAAGTACGGCCCCGCCGCGAAAGGGAGCTCCGAGGGTTGGTTGGCAACAAGATCAGGCCTTCGCAAAGTGCATTTCGTCGATTGTTGAACTGGATGCGATTCGGGGTATCGACCGACACAGAGGAATTGCGTGCGGTGGTGTAGCACATGCGCCGTGTTATATATGCATATCGACTGCGCGCGGGCTCACGTGCTTCTCCGAGATCCAACGCGCGCGCGCGCGCGCGCGCTTCTCCACTCGCGCGTGTTGGCGACACGACACGCGCTGGCCGCGAGACGACGCAAGCTCGGCGCCCGGGCCCTGATCATCTCCCATGCCGGCATCAGACTACCGCAAGCTGGAGAACCTCGGCGAGGGCACGTTCGGCGTCGTCACCAAGGCTGAGAAGAGCGACACCGGCGAGATCTACGCCATCAAGAAGATCCGAGGCCGCGCGTCGAAGACGGGCCAGGACCAGCCGACGCTGCGAGAGATCATGCTGCTGCAGGAGCTGAGACACGACAACGTCATCCGGCTGCAGGAGGTGTACGTGCACAACGGCAACCTCAACCTCGTCTTCGAGTTTTGCAGGACCGACCTCGAGAAGGTGATCCAGGACAAGGCGATGGTCCTCGACGCCGCGCGCATCAAGGCGTACGTGCTCGGCACGCTGCGAGGCCTCGCGTACTGCCACGAGAGCTGGGTGCTGCATCGCGACATGAAGCCGGGCAACCTGCTGCTCTCCGAGGACGGCGTCGTCAAGCTCGCCGACTTTGGTCTGGCGCGCGTCTTTGGCTCGCCCGACCGCAAGTTCACGGGCCAGGTGGTCACGCGCTGGTACCGCGCGCCCGAGATCCTATTCGGCGCCAAGTTCTACGGCAGTGCCGTGGACCTCTGGAGCGTCGGGTGCATCTTTGCCGAGCTGATGCTCCGTGTGCCGTACTTCCCGGGCACCTCGGACATCGACCAGCTCGCGCGCGTCTTCACGGCGCTGGGCACGCCCGACGAGAGCACGTGGCCCGGCCTCACGTCGCTGCCAGACTACGTGGCCTTCCAGCCCGTGCCGGGCACCCCTTTCCGCGACGTCTTCACCGCGGCGGACGACGAGTCGCTCTCGCTCCTCGCGAAGCTGCTCACGTTCAGTCCATCCGAGCGCGTGAGCGCCGCGGACGCACTGAAGCACCCGTACTTTGCCGCTCAGCCACCGCCGGCGAACGGATGTGACCTCGTCCCCCCGCGAAAGAGGTGATGCAGTGTGTAAGCACAGCGCGCACGGGTGGGGCGACGAGCCAATTCTTCACTCCGTTTCTTGGCGTCGGCGTAGTTTATACAATTATACGCCTCCCCTTGAGTGCGTGCCCATGGTGTAGATGAGTAGGGATGAATGCACATTTACTTGAGAATGAGGATGGTCTACTTTCGATTTTGAACTTGAACAATCGTCACAGACAACCGACGTTTCAAGCGTTTCAAGCTGTTAGCTTCCCTCAACTACACTCCTCGGACCCCGCATCCAGCACGGACCCCAGACTGCTCATAGCCGGACCCGGTTTGTAGCCCGGGCGCCGTCTCGAAAGCCAATAGCCAAACCCGCTGAGCTCGGCTGCATGCAGTGAATGCCAAACTTGAAGGACGGTCGGGTCCTCGCACAGGCCATGGCAGCGCAGCGCTTGACAGCATCCTCCGACGAGGCGTCAGCGAGCTCGACGGCTAGCTCGATCGCGCACGAGCACGGCTCGGACTCCAAGATGGATTCTGCGATCTCGCTGCTGGTGGTGCACAACGTCTCGAAGAAGAAAAACTTTGGCGAGCTGCTCCGGTCAGCGGCGGCGATGGGCGTGAGCGAGGTCGTGGTGGTCGGCGCCACCAAGCTCGCGACGCATGGGGCGCAGGGCACGGCGGGCCACCTGCGCTTCTCGCACTTCAACCGCTTTGCCGATGCCGTGGCCTACGTGCGCGACGTGAGGAAGTGCACGCTCTGCGGCGTGGAGATCACGGCGGATGCAGCTCCGGTGCAGAAGCACCCCTTCCGCGGCAGCACGGCCTTCCTCATGGGCAACGAGGGGCATGGTCTGACCGAAACGCAGCTGGCTGCGTGTGACCACTTCGTCTACATTCCGCAGCACTCGGGCGCGACCGCGTCGCTCAACGTGAATGCCGCGTGTGCGGTGGTCCTTCACCACTTTGCCACGTGGGCGGCGCTGCCCGAGGCGCCGCGCGAGGGCTACAAGTTCGATGTTGCCGTGCCGGGCCAGTCGGTCGCGCACTCGGGCGTCGGACTCAAGCAGATGCGCACGCTCAACGCCGACGGCACCGTCGCGCCGAGAGGGGAGCGGGGCAACGCCGACGGCGGCGGCGATGAGGCTTCCGGCGAGGAGGCCGGGCCCATGGACATGGAGGGTCTGGGATGGGAGGACGAGGCTGAGGGAGAGGCGGGCGGCTGAGAGGGCACGGGGTGGTGTCGTAGGTTCGTCTCCACCCAAAGCCTTCTGTGAATGAAAAGCCAACCATAAAAGAGGAAACCCGCCAAACGACTTTTTTTGGAGATGGACAGGCCATTTCGCCGCGCGCCGACTGTGCATTCGAGCGCGCGGTGCGCCAAGTGGCAAGTGGCAGGCCGCAGTGTTATGGGCTGATGCGCGGAGAGAGAGAGGGGGCGAAGAGCGGCGCCACGAGGGAGGCCGCGCGGCGCTCCGTCGCGCGCCTACTCGTATCGCGCGCCTCAGTCGAGGCCGATGGCCTCGAGGGCCGCGATCATCACGATCGAGGCGGGGAAGAGCGCGAGGAGCGCGAGCGCTATCCACAGCGGCATCGTCGGGCGCAGCGCGACGCAGCCGACGATGACCTGGACGACGAGCGTCGTGATCGTCTCGGCGGAGTACTTCCACGCGAGCTGCTTGAAGAAGACGAGCTGCGACACCGAGGCGGATGGGTCGTGTCGTGTGCGCGCGGGCGGGCGGTCAGCGCAAGACGGCGGCGGGTGAGCGTGGCGCGCCGTTGCTGGGCAGGGCCAGCCGCGGCTTCGCTCGAGGCAGGCGTCTCTACGTGTGCGTGTGCGCGTGCGCGTGCAAAGCGAGGGGCTCCGCGGGCGGGGGCGCGGGCGGGCGCGCGCGCGTGGGGCGCGCGCGCGGCGGCTCACCCCCATGAAGATGGCGAGGCAGAAGGTGTTGTTCATGCACGCGGCGCCCTCGAGCGCGGCGAGCGAGACGGTGATCGTCTTCTGCGTCTTCTTCTGCGCGTAGCTGTAGCTCGCGATGAACTCGCTCGCGTTGGAGGCGAGCGGCGCGAGCACGAAGGCGACGTAGAATGGCGGGATCCCGAGGCGCTCGCCCATGTTGGACATGACGTCGACCATCGGGTCGGAGAAGATGAGGATGAGGCCTGCGCTCCAGACGCGCGGGAGGGAGGGGGGAGGGGGCACACCACCGTGAGATGAGGCGCAGGGCGAGAGGGGGCACACCACGCCACGTGCCGGGCTGCGCCGCGTGCGTGAGGTCAGAGGGGCGTGCGGGTGAGGGGTGAGGGAGGGGTGAGGGGTGAGGGGGGATTGGTGGGAAGGGGTGTGAGGGGGGGTGGAGGCACCGGTGCCGACGCCCATCATCTTGGCCGCGCGCATCTTGACGTGTCGCTGCTGCTCCTGCCAGTCGAGCTCCTGCAGGTCGTCCGGGATCTCGACGTCCTCCTCGTCGTCGTCGTCGTCGTCGTCGTCGCCGTCGGCCTCCTCCTCGCCCTTGTCGACGGCCGAGGCGCGCCGCGCCTCGGCGTACTCGCGCGCTTTGCTCGTGATGTACAGCAGCATCGCGTCGACAAACTCGGCCGTCTCGATCGATCCGCTGCCGTCGGGGTCGAGCTTGACCATCCACTGCCGCACGTTCTCCGGCCTGTGACGTGTCCCCGGCGTGGTGCGTGGTGGGGCGCGGCGCGAAGAATGTGAGTGGCAGGTCCGGCCGAGGCGCGAGGCAGGGCACGGCGCGCTGATCGGCTGCCAGTCGAGAGATCTTTGTAGCATGTAGCTCCGACGCGGCGTCTCCGCAGTCGTCGCCATGTGCGATGTGCGGTGGTGTGCGGCATGCGGGCGCGGCGGCGTGTGGGCGCGGCGCGGCACGGGCATGCGGGCGCGGCGGCATGCGGGCATGCGGGCATGCGGGCATGCGGGCATGCGGGCATGTGGGCGGCGCGGCGCACGTGACGTGCTCGTTGACGTCGGCGAGGAGCGCGTGCATCTCGCTCACGTCGATCTTGCCGTCG
>Ga0209713_10001773_pt1 | contig 13121 bp, 6 predicted proteins | sample ArcOceMetagenome_3_FD_187444 | JGI IMG/M metagenome (GOLD analysis project Ga0209713, IMG submission 187444) | Marine eukaryotic phytoplankton communities from Arctic Ocean - Arctic Ocean- Svalbard ARC20M Metagenome (SPAdes) (version 2) | ecosystem: Environmental > Aquatic > Marine > Oceanic...
CAGTATGTTGCATGCACATGCAATTTAGTGCAAAACGTGGGGTCATGCAGCTGGCCGCTTGGACCTGTCCGACCGCGACCCAGGGCACGCCCGACGCCCCGTCGACGGTGGCGACGAGGACGGCCGCTCGACTGAACGATCGCTTCGCGAGCGGGCGGCCGTCGCCGCAGCTAGCCGACGCCGGGGTCATCATCCACCAGTTCGACGGCTTCACAGACTGCTTCAAGCCGCGCACGCAGGAGCAGCCGTGGCTGTTCTGCCGCGACTGCACCAACGAGCCGCCCACGTTCTGCCAGCGCAGCAGCAGCCACGTGTCCGCCACGCTCGTCTCCGCGAGCATGCAGCCGGACCGGTCAGGGACGATGCCGCTCTTCGACCCCGAGCTGGCCGGCTTCGTCCTGTCTCCCACGGCGGCAACGCTCATGTGCTCCTATCCGTTCGACGGCAGAAGCCATCTTGAATTCTGTGCCCCGAACGAGGACGCCTCCGCGTCTACGTGTGTGCCAGGCTGCAGCCTGGACCCGGCGTCGCGGCGACCCTCGGGAGCCGCTGGGCCAATGATGTACTACGCATGGCCACCCCACGCCCTGCAGGAGTTGCTGGAATGGTCGGCAGCACTCCGTGCCACGCTCACGGGAAATGAGACGTTTGAGGAGCTGCATGCGTGGGGGGTGAAGCACGACGTCAGGCCGCCGTCGATTGTCAAGGGGCGCTTTTACAACGAGCTGGTGCTTGCGCCCATCTGGGAGCGCATGCCCGACGCACTGGACGCCGTGTTCTACATCGGTGGTGATGAGGCTTGCAGGAGCCACATCACCTTGTCGACCTACCGTGCGAACAACGGGTCCGTCGTCCGGATCCCGTTCAGCGCTCCGCTCCCGTACTGCGAGAGCTACGCGCGATGGGTTCATGGACAGCTGCTCCGGCACTTCCCGGAGGCGGCCATTCCCTTGCTTCGCCTCAACGTCAGCAACCTCGTCGCGCCCTTTTCGCCCGCGGATCCGCCGACAAACGAGCCGACGCGCGTCGACCTGCCGCCAGACCCAATGGTGCCCCATCAGCCTCCCCGCGACGCGCGCACGGGACGCGTGCGATGCCTCAGCCCTCAGTGCCATCGGATCGAGCGGCATGAGAAGCGAGCGTTCAGCGAGGACCCAGCGTCGGCAGAGAACGCGGCCAACCTCGGCTCGGACAGTGGCGCCATGGAATGCACTCCCAGCTCGGCGACAGGCTGCGGTGGCAAAGCTGATTGTGTGGCGTGCACCGCGATGCTGCGCGGTACCTCCGTCACCAGCGAGGCGCAGGTGCGGGCCCGCGACGATGCCGACGAGACGAGCAGCCGTTCCGATCTGGTGTTCAACGTCGGCGCGTTCAAGACGGGCAGCACCGCGCTCACGTACGCGCTCCAGACGATGGGCATCACCCCCACCTGCAAGACCGCGTGGGGATCGCAGGGCATCGGGGACGAGGCTTCGGCGTTCCGGGCCGGCCAGATCGGCAGCGACCCGGACCTCGCGAGGACGCTCCAGCGCGAGTCGTGGGAGCTCGAAGCGGTCGCCGACTTCATCGCGTCGCCGCTTCGGAGCAACACGTCGCTGACGCGAGCGGTCACCGACGCGGGGCTGTGCCGGACCCACGGTGATGCGCCGTGGGTCTACCTGTACCCGACGCTGATGAGAGCCTTCCCGAAGGCCAAGTTCATCCTTACGAGGCTGCCGTCATGCGCCGACTGGGTCGTCAAGGCGGCGGAGCTGCAGCACTCGCAGCACATCGCGGCGGGCGGCACGCCCAGTAGCATCGATACCGACCGGCCCGCGCGCTTCGAAGGCCTCACGCTACAGAGCTGCTTCTACGGCCTCGGCTGCGGGCCCGACTACCCGCTCAACAGCACACTGCAGCTGTGGCATCGGCGCTGCGTCGAGCACGAACGGTCGGTCCGGCTGACCGCGAGGGCGCTCGATGTGGCCCTCCTCGAGCTCGACGTCTCCATGCACGACTCGCAGAAGAGCGACGTGCTGCAGCGCTTCCTGGCACCCCCCGTCCCAAAGTACCGGCACGTGTCCACCGGCGGTGCCACCCGATATCGCGCCAAGTGGCTGGAAGAGGCGGCACAGGAGCTTCGAAAGAGTCTAGTTCCAAGTAAGGAGACATAAATGAAGTTAACGACCGTAGGTTCTGGCTGGGCCTCCCCGCGCACCATGCCTGACGCCACCGACCGAGCTCCGATCCCCGACGGGTCGGCGAGTGTGGTGATATTAGAGAACGTCGAAGGCGGGGGGGGAGAGAGGCCATTCGCTCCGCCCGAATTTGCCTCCTGCGTCAAACCACCGCACAGAAGGCTTTTTTTAGAACATACTGATGATCTGGACCAGAGAGAATCGAAAATCTCTCTTAAATTACCAAACTCACATACTGGCAGATATATCAACGCAGCGCACGCATAGCCTCAACAGAGAGCAGCCTAGGTCCAGATGCCGAGCGGGAGCGGGCACGCCCGCCCCGGCTCGACGCCAGTGACGATTTCGATCGACGATCTTGATGCCGTAGCCGCCGCCCGTGACGAGGTCGACGGTCTCGGTGTCGGCACTGCGTTGCGGGGGGGAAGGCCGACTATGAAGACGACCACCCGGACGGCCTCTGGGCGTCCGACGAGTACTACGAATGAGCGGCCGACCGGTTGTCCGCGGCGTGGGTGCAGGTGGCGAGCAGGACGGACTTGGCAGTCGCGTATAGTTGGAGACGCTGTACAGTATACATACCTCGGTCCACATCCATGGAGCCCTCGTCCGCGTCCTGGAGTCTTGAGAGAAAGCTAACCCGACGATGGAGCGCGTCGCGCGAGAGGCCAGAATGATGGCCGGCAGGCGTCCCATCCTCGTGGCGGCCACGCGGCAGCACGTCGGCAAGACCACCGTCTCGCTATCACTCATGAATGGCCTGAAGAAGCGCTTCGACAAGCTGGGCTTCATCAAGCCGGTAGGTCAGCAGCACATCGAGGTGCAGGACGACGAGGGCAACCCGGTGCGCGTGGACAAGGACGTCGAGCTCATGAAGGACTATTTCGGCCTCGACCACCTCAACTTTCCTGACATGTCGCCCGTCATCATCCCTCGATCTTACACGAAGCGCTTCATCGACGGCGAGATCACCGCAGAGCACCAGTACGAGCAGATTCGGAAGGCGTACGACAACGTCTCGTCCGTCTCGGACCAGGTGCTGCTGGAGGGCACGGGCCACGTGGGTGTCGGCTCGGTGGTCAACACCTCCAATGCGCAGGTCGCCGCGCTGCTCGGAGCGGACGTCGTGCTCATCGCCAACGGCGGGCTCGGCTCGGCCTTCGACGAGCTGGATATGAATCGCGCAATGTGCAAGGAGGCGGGCGCGACAATACGCGGCGTCATCATCAACAAGGTGCAGCCCGACAAGCTGGACATGGTGCGCGACTACCTCGGCCGGCTCCTCGAGCAGCGGTGGGGCGTGCCTCTGCTCGGCGTCGTGCCCGACCTGCCGTTCTTGTCCAAGGCGACGCTCGCCAACTACGAGCAGCTGCTGGGCGCCGAGCTGATCGCGGGCGAGCGCTACCGCAGCCTGCACTACGGCGCCGACAACGTGCAGCTCGTCACGACGGGGCTGCGCCGCTTCCTGCGCAAGGCGCAGAGCACGCAGGCGGATGAGAAATGGTATCGGCCGCTGTACGTGACGCACTGCACGCGCGACGACATCGTTCTCGGCTACCTCGCGCACCACCAGCGCAACGTCAAGCAGCAGCAGCAGGGCGACGCGTCGGGCGGCCGGGCGTGGAGCGGCGGCGGCGGCCCCGCCGGCGAGGGCTCTCCGCAGGAGTGGGTCGGCGCGATGATCCTGGCGCGCGGCCACGTGGGCAGCAGCCCGTGGATGGACGACCTGACGCCGATGCCGTACCTGATGGAGATGGTGCAGTCGTACGACGCGCCGGTGATGCTCGTCGACCATGGCACGCTCGAGGTGGAGAAGCGGATCCAGGGCTACACCGCCAAGCTCTCGATCCGCGACCCGTCGCGTGTCGCCGCCGCCATCGACCACTACGAGCCACACATCGACTTTGATCTGATGCTGAACGGCTGAGATCTGGTGAAGGATGGAGCATGGCAGAGAGGCATGTGGAGAGCATGGTGCATGACACATAGGGCAAAAGCAAAAGCGCGGAGAGAATATTTCGGTTGTGAACTTTACGATCCTAGAAATCCATCACCTCTCAACGCAACTCGGCGCACGTCCGCCTGCGCCTAGTCTCTCGCTCTTCGTACGACTCCATGTTCCAGCTTCTCTGACTCTCTCTCTCTCCGTCGGCGCGCGACCCCTGGTCCCTCCCCCGCTCACCCGACCGCCCCGAGGCCGCCGCTCGCGCTCAGTGCAGCATCTGGCCGACGGTGCGCGGGAAGGGGATGACGTCGCGGATGTTGCCCATCGCCGTCGCGTAGAGCACGAGCCGCTCAAAGCCGACGCCGAAGCCCGAGTGCGGCTGCGAGCCGAAGCGGCGCGTGTCGAGGTAGGCGGAGTAGTCCTCCTCCTTGAGGCCGAGCTCGCCCATCCGCCGCAGCAGCACGTCGAGCCGCTCCTCGCGCTGCGAGCCGCCGACCATCTCGCCGACGCGCGGGAAGAGCACGTCCATCGCGCCGACGGTCGCGTCGTCGTCGTTGAGGCGCATGTAGAAGGCCTTGCACCCCTTCGGGTAGTTGTACACGATGCACGGCTTGCGGTAGACGACCTCGGCGAGGTACTTCTCGTGCTCGGTCTGCAGCTCCTCGCCCCACTTGGGCGGGTACACCCACGCGACGCCCGCCTTCGGGCCGGGCACCTTGGAGACGATCTCGACCGCCTCCGTGTACGAGATGCGCACAAAGTCGTTGTCGGCGACGATCTGCAGCCGCTCGCGCAGCTTGGGCTCGTCGTCGAGCTCCTCGCCCGCCTCCTTGGCCGCCTCCTCCTTGTTCTTCTGCTCGTACTCCTCGAGGAAGGCCAGGTCGTCGGCGCACTCCTTGAGCACGTGGCGGAAGCAGTGGCGCAGGTAGCCCTCGGCGCAGTCCATGTTCTGCGAGAGGTCGCAGAAGGCGATCTCGGGCTCGATCATCCAAAACTCGGCGAGGTGGCGCGTCGTGTTCGAGTTCTCGGCGCGGAACGTCGGGCCGAACGTGTAGATCGAGCCGAAGGCGCACGCAAAGTACTCGCCGTTGAGCTGCCCCGACACCGTCAGGTACGACGGTTTGCCGAAGAAGTCCTCCGCGTAGTCGACGCCGCCCGCGGGAGTCTTGGGCAGCGGCTTGGCGAGGTCGAGCGTCGTCACCTGGAACATCTCGCCGGCGCCCTCGCAGTCGGCGCCCGTGATCAGCGGCGCGTGCACGTACATGAAGCCCGACTTCTGAAAGAAGGTGTGCGTCGCGTACGCCAGCACGTTGCGCACGCGCATCACCGCGCCCATGACGCCCGTGCGCGGCCGCATGTGCGTGACGGCGCGCAGCGTCTCGAGGTTGATCTTGGTCGGCGGGATCGGGTACTTGGCGCCGTCGCTCGGCCCGATCAGCTCGATCGTCTCGACTGGCAGCTCCCACTTCTGCCCCTTGGCGGGCGACGCCTTCAGCTTGCCCGTCACGCGCACCGCCGAGCCGTTGCCCGCCGACTTGCACATGTCCCACGTCTCCGGCGGCACCTGGTCCTTCTCGATGATGAGCTGCAGGTTGGCCTGGCACGAGCCGTCGTTGATCGACATGAAGATCAGCTTCTTCTGCGAGCGGTTGGTTTTTACCCAGCCGCTCACCACCACCGCCTTGCCCGCGGCCTCGTCGCTGGCCTTGAGGATCGTGCCCACGGCGACGCGCGCCGAGAACTTCTCCTCCGGCAGGTCGGCACCCGAGCCGCCGCCGCCGCCGCCGCCACCGCCGCCGCCGCCGTTCTCCTCAAAGTCGTCGAGCGTCTTGAGCAGGTGCTTGACGCGGTACTTGAGCTTCTCGTTCTCCTCGGCCAGCGCGCCGTCGCCCTTGGCCGGCGCCGCCGCCGCCGCACCGCCGCCGCCGCCGCCCTTGACCTCGAGCGACTCCTTGGCCAGCGTCTCCTTGATCTCCCTGAGCCGAGCCATCAGCGCCACCTCCTGGCCGCGGGCCGTCGCCTCCTTGAGCAGCCCGTTGATCAGAAAGGAGATCGGATCGTCGGGCTTCGAGGCGGCGAGGTCGTTCACGAGGCCGTTGAGCATCGGCGCGACGCCGTGCTTCTCCAGGTAGGCCATCGAGGCGTCCGCCATGTCAGCCGCGGGCGGGTTAGCCTTGGTAGCCTCGACGCGCGCTGCGGATGCGAGCTGCGCGCCGCCGGAAGTCTGGTCGACGTGGAAGTCTCGGTTGCGGTGGTGTGCACCCTACGCCGCGGAGCCAATTTTGTATTTTTTCCGGGGGGGACAGCAGCGAAACTTACACGCACCACTTCCACTTTCAACCGGTTCCGGGTGCGCCCGGTCCCGAGCCCCGGTGTCAGGTTCGGCGGTGCCCCGTCCGTCGCCGTGGTCACGTTCAGCGACGCGCGCAGGCATATTACATGAGCTTCCTCCTCTCGCTCGAGCTCTCGCTCGTCCTCCTCGCGCTCGCCGTGCTGTACTGGCTCACGCGCGACGATGCCGCTGAGGAGAAGCCGGTCGCGGAGCTGCTCGACGCCGAGCCACTGCCGGGGCGCGACAAGTGGCTCGGCGGCGTGCTCGGCTCCGATGGCTACGTGTACGGCGTGCCTGGCCACGCGAGGACCGTGCTACAGATCGATCCGCAGACGGACACGGTGCGCACGCTCGGCAAGCTCGCCCACGCCAAGTACAAGTGGCTGCGCGGCAACCTGCATCCCGACGGCTCCATCTACTGCATCCCTTGCCACGCGCCGACCATCCTGCGCATCGACTGCACGGCCTCGCCGCCCGTCATCTCGGAGATGGGCGGGCCGCACCCCGGCGAGTGGAAGTGGCACGGCGGCGTGCTCTCTCCGTACGACCGGTGCATCTACGGCATCCCGCAGTTTGCCGAGACGGTGCTGCGCATCGACCCGCAGACGCAGACGACCTCGGAGATCGGCGGGCCGTTCCCGGGCGCGTCGCCCACGGGCAAGCACAAATGGTACGGCGGGCTGCTCGGCGGCGACGGCTGCATCTACGGCGTGCCTCAGTGCGCCAGCTCGGTGCTGAAGATCAACCCGTACACGCAGGAGGTGACGCAGATCGGCAAGGTCGAGCCTGGAGGATGGAAGTGGCACGGCGGCGTCACCGGGCGCGACGGCTGCATCTACGGCATCCCCGCGAACGCGGACACCGTGCTCAAGATCGATCCGTTCTCGCAGGAGGTCACCACCATCCCCTTCTCCTACCGCTGCCACCACCGCAGCGACCGCAAGTACAAGTACCTCGGCGGCGTGCTCGGGCCGGACGGCCGGATCTACTGCATCCCTTCGGACGCGGACCACGTGCTGCGCATCGACCCGGCGACGTGCTCGGCGGTGGAGATCGGGCCGGAGATCGGCACGCGCGCGACGCACTGCCACATCTCGCACAACTGCAACAAGTGGCAGAACGGCTTCCTCGCACCCGACGGGCTGATCTACGCGATCCCGCTCAAGGCGTCGGCGGTGCTGCGGGTCGACCCGGTGCGATGCACCGTCGATGTGGTGGGCGGGCCGTTCCTCGGCTTCGAGAAGTGGGAGGGCGGCGTGCTCTCGCGGCTCGGCGCCATGTACTGCGTGCCGCTCAACTCGAAGAAGATCCTCAAGATCAACCCAAAGGGCGACGGCGTCGCGCGCGCGTGCGACGAGGACGCGCAGCTCGACATCGACGACGACGACGACGACGACGACGCCATCGCCGAGGGCGGTGCGGCGGGCGGTGCGGCCCCGGCGCCCGACGCGCTGCTGCCTCACCTGTCGACGGCGACGCCGCTGGGCCGGACGGTGCGCGAGGCGCTGCTCGCCGACGGCTACGTCGTGCTGCGCGGCGTGCTGACGGCCGACGAGTGCGCGGCGCAGCTCGAGCGGATGTGGGGCTACGTGTCGGCGCTCAACCCGTCGATCGCGCGCGACGCGCCGGCGTCGTGGTACCCCACGACCGCCGGCGGCGCCGACCCGTGGCCGCACACGGGGTGGCGGTCGTTCTCGGACATGTTCCAGAGCGACGGCGCCGGCTGGCTGTTTGGCGAGCTGCGCGAGCTGCTGTCGTCTCGCGTCTTTGAGGCCGTCTACGGCACGCGCGAGCTGCACTGCTCAAAGGAGGGCTTCACCTTCCACCGGCCGACCGTCGGCGAGGCGGGCGCGCGCCACCCGTGCCTGCACAAGACGAGCTACGTGTGCGGCCAGCCGAGCGGCACGAGCGGCGAGCACTTTGACCAGGGCGCCGCCGAGGCGGGCCTGCAGTACCTGCAGTCGGCGACGGCCTTCCTCGACCAGGAGGAGGACGACGCGTGCTTCCTCTGCTGGCCGCGCTCGCACGCGCACCACCAGCGGCTCGCCGAGGGCACGTGGCGCGGCCGCTCGCACTGGGTGCCGCTCACCGACGCCGAGCTCGACTCGCTCCGCGCCGAGGGCCTCGCGCCGACTAAGGTCCCCGTCGGCCGCGGCGACGTCATCCTGTGGCGCTCCGACCTCGTGCACTGCGGCACGGCGCCCAAGGCCGAGCGGCCCAACATGCGCGCCGTCGCGTACGTCTCGATGCGGCCGGCGAGCCTCACGCCCAAGCGCGTCCTCCTCCGCAAGGTGGAGGCGTACCAGCGCGGCCACACGAGCGACCACTGCCCGAGCCGCGAGCTGTGGCACGAGCCGAAGGCGGAGCCGAAGGCGGACGCGGAGGCAACGGTGGAGAAGAAGGCGGGATACTTTGCCGACGGGCCGCCGCCGCTGACGATGCGGCAAGCCGAGCTGTACGGGCTCGTCTCGTACGAGGGGATGGCGGCGCAGGCCAAGATTGTCGACACGCCGAGCTGATGTCGTGCGACTCAGATAGACGCTGCTAGCGGCTCGAGGTACTTCTCGGTTAACTCCGTTGAGTTCTCAGGTAAAAACCACGCTAAATAAGTGAGACTATTGAAAATGTAATGTCACTAATGAAAAGGGTGCCCCCACGGCTGGCGGTCACGCGATCGTTACGCTCTGAACTGTGGTGGCACTGGTGGCAGACGCGGGGGCCGCCGCCGCTGGCCTGCTGCTGTGTCGACGCTTGCCCTTGAAGCTGGACCAGCGCGAGGCCTCGGAGGAGGCCCTGCTGTCGCAATCAAAGTTGGAGGCCTTCTGAATCCCCTGGTGTGCAGTCTTGGTGGCGAGCCTTGCGAGCTTGCGCACCTCGCGCTGCGCGCCGATGCCGAGGTCGCTCCACAGGTGCCAGAGGAACCACAGTTGGCCGACCATCCACAAGAGGAAGAGCGCGCCGTGCGAGATGCGGTCGGCGGTGCGGATGTGCGGGTGGTCGTCCATGTCCTCGTCGTTCAGCTCCATCGCGTCGGGGTGCGCGACGAAGCCGAGCACGCCCGACTCGAGGACGAAGAGCAGCACGACGAAGGTGCACCACAGCTCGAACTTGTCGAGCATCGTCAGGTAGGTCACCTCGGGCATCGTCGAGCCGACGGCGAATTTGTACGCGACCAACGTCAGTGTCAGCGTGACGCCGTAGTCGAGGCGCTCGGGCGTCATCAGCGGGTGGATCGAGAAGCCGACGAGGCCGGTGAGCGAGAGCAGCGAGACGGGCAGCGTCACGTTGAGCAAGAAAAACTGTGGCCGCCGCCGCACCGTGAAGTCGATCCGGATCGCGGGGAAGCGGCGCGCCGGCGACGAGCCGACGGTCGTCAGCTCGACGCCGAGCTGCGGGTCGAGGTTCCACGTCGACGCCATGGTGAAGCCCGTGCGCTCGAGGTCGCGGTCGAGGTCGTCGGAGAGCGAGAGCACGACGGGCGTCATCCCCTCGTTGGCGCAGTTGAAGGCGACCGTGAACGAAAGCGACTGCACGTCGCACGGGAACTTGTGCAGGTCGAACTCGGCGGAGAAGTTGCCCTCGATGCGCTTCGTGAGCAGCAGGTCGTTGCCCGAGCGCTGCACCTTGTGGTCGAGCGAGTGGATCGGTCGCGTCGTGTGGTGGAAGTCGATCTGGTTCAGGTACCAGCCGCAGCTCGGCCGAAAGGTCGGCGCGCCGCGCGCGTCGAATGGAAAGTCGGTGCCCTCGGCGCTGAAGGCGGGGTCGAGCGCCGCGCCCACCGCGGCGAACTGCACGAAGACGCGCGCCTCGAAGCGGCGCGAGATGTGGTCGATCTCGGAGAGCTTGATGAGATCGATCCGCCGCAGCTCGAGCCGCAGCTCGCGCTTCGTCACCTTGGCCTTTGGGATCGCGGCGATGGCCGCGTCGGCTGCGGCAGCCGCCGACGCCTTGAGCGCGGTGAGCGTGCGGCCCTTGACCAGCGCGCGCAGGTCCTCCAGCTCCGAGGGCGTGCTGAAAGCCTGGATTAGATGGGTGACGCTGCTGATCCGCAGCTTGTCCTGCAGCTCCGTCGCGAGGGTGCGTGCCTCCGCCTTGGGGTCGTCGAAGCCGACGCTCTCCATTGCATGTGTGATCAGCTCGACCAGCGAGCGGTCGAAGGAGTACTCCTCCTTCGCCACTGTGCTCACGCGCCGCATCGCACTCACGGCAAGGATGGCGCTGCGCATGCTTCCCCTCGACGCCGGCACGACCGCCGCATCGCGTGGAGCGTCTCCAGCGCTGCCCTGCGGCTGCTCGCTGGCATCCCGCATCTCGACCCCGTCGTTGGCGCGGGACGCCATATGGGGTTACGCGTCAGGTGCTATTGGGACTATTGAGGCGACGCGTTTGCCAGCGATTACCCCAGCTTGTTGGGCGGATGCTTTGGCGGCTATTGAGGCTATTGAGGCGACAAACTTGACGCGCTCTGTTGGCGTCGTCGTGCATACGGTCTGCATTTAGCCGGCGTTGACCTCAGAGCGTGAGGTGTAAGGCTGCAGGATGCTCGTTGCTCCGGCTGGCGACGCTCAGCGCTTCCAGGCATGGATCAGGACGCGCCAGTACCCGCCCGACTGCAGCAAGGTCGTGGGTGCCGTGCCGGCGGAGGACTACTTCTGGCGACTAGGCTTCGCGTCGCAGCTTGTGGCGATGAAGTTCGGGCTGCTTCACGCGCTGCTGCACGAGCGGATCTACCACTTCCCGACGACGCATTACGCCAATCCGCTGCGCTGCCCGTCGCGCTCGTTCAGCTGCTACTTCCGCCGCCCATCCAACTGCACGCGCAAGACTGTCGGCCGCGTCGAGAGTGCCGCCATCCACTGGTGCTTCGAGCTGCCGCTGCGCCGCTTGCAGGAGCTCGCTGGCCTACACGACGCGCACTCCATGGCGTGGTATCAGGCACAGGTCGCCACCTTCCTCTTCCGACCCAACCGGCAGCTGGCGCAGTTCTCGGCACAACTGTACTCAAGCGGGCTCGCTTCGCTCCAGCCTGCGCCTTCTGGTGCAGATGGACCGCTCAGCAACGACAGCGAGGCAGAGCGGAGAGCGCCGGGCCGACAGCTCGAGGGACACCGCGACTGGCTGCGACAGCGGCGGCAGCAGCCGCGACGGAGGCGTGGCGCAGCTGGGGGCGCTGTCAGCGGCGGCGGCGGCAGCCGCCTCAACCTGAGCCGGGGCTGCGTCGCGGTACACATCCGGCGCACGGACAAGGTCGGTGTCGTCGACACCAACCGGCGCGAGGATGACAGGGCGCCCAAGAGCTGGGCCGACTTCGCGGTGGCGCTCAAGGAGTGGGCCTTCTGGCGGCAGGCGAGGCCGCCCTCCGAGCTGGCGGTGGTGCTCGGCTCGGAGGACCCGCGCACCTTTGTCCACTTCCCGCGGCTCATTCGTCCGATCGCCAGCTGGTGGGTGACGCCCCAGGCCTTCGTCTTCGATGGCAGCGCCGGCCGACGCTTCGAGGGCATCAAGCAGGCCAACGAGCGGCTCGCCGAGTTGTACGGGTTGATGGAGGACGAGGCCGCGGAGCTCGCCAAGGCCAAGAAGGCCAAGGCACGCGGCGGCGGCGGCGGTGGCCGTGGCGGAGGCCGGGGGGGCACGGGCAAGGCAGAGAGCCACAACCTGCGCAAGGACGAGGGGATGGCGCTGGCGGCGCAGCTGCTGCTGATGGCGCGCTGCGACGCGCTGGTGGGCTCGTTCGCCTCCAACGTGGCGATCATCGTGCACGACCTGCAGCATGGCCGCTGGGCGCTCGCGCGCGAGGGCGGCGGCGGCGGTCGCGGCGCGAACGGCAGTGGGAGCGGCGCGGCCTCCTCGAGCGAGCCGCCGCAAACCGTCGACGTCAACGGCCGCAGCTACTGCGGCTGCGGCGCCTCGTTTTGCATGGCGCTCGAGCAGCGCAGCGCGGAGCATCCTGCCGTGCCGCTCGAGGAGAGCGTCGCCGGCTTCAAAAAGGGGTACCCGTTCGGGAATGGGTTGGTCGTCGAGCCGCCGTAGTTAGTTTGTTCCAGAGGCTATTTGTACTTTATGAGGTATTCCCATCCTATTCTAAACGACGTACGTCTATGTGCGGCGGGAACACCTGCGCTCGACTGACGAGGCCCGTCGGCGGCGGCCGCTCTGGCGCGCGTGGGCGCGGCTTGCGCTCCGTGCTCTTCACGTACTGCCGGAAGAACTCGACGTCCTGGCTCAGCGCGAACGGCATGTAGTCTGTTGCCCCGCGCGACGCGCCGAGCCCAAAGCCGGCCACCTGGCGAGACGGAGCGAGCGAGCTCGCGCTGCCGAGCCGCCCACGGGACGTCAGCTCAGTTCCACTAGCAGAGGAGGAGCAGCAGGTGGAGGCGCTGGCCGCTCGTGGCGGCAGGCCCGCGCGCGGCGGCGGCGGTGAGCGCACCACGGAGAGCACGCACGGCGACGGGCTGCGGTGTGAGATCGGCCGAGTAGTAGCCTCGGCCGCGCTGAGCGAGGCAGCTGGGCAGAAGCGGGAGAGCGAGGCGTCGTGCATCGTCGGGTGGCGTACGTGGTGGGGTGGTCGGCCGGGGCCGCCGAATCCGCGCCGCCAGTGGGCGGTCGTGGGCGGGTCGCGCATCATCATCGCGCTGCTCGATCACCACGAGGACAGCTTGGGGTTGCA
>Ga0209713_10001774_pt1 | contig 13118 bp, 6 predicted proteins | sample ArcOceMetagenome_3_FD_187444 | JGI IMG/M metagenome (GOLD analysis project Ga0209713, IMG submission 187444) | Marine eukaryotic phytoplankton communities from Arctic Ocean - Arctic Ocean- Svalbard ARC20M Metagenome (SPAdes) (version 2) | ecosystem: Environmental > Aquatic > Marine > Oceanic...
CGAGCCTCCCGCCGTGTCCTCGCGCGCCGCGCGCACGGGCCGCGGCGCCGTCGGCCTGAACGAGGCGGCGGGCTCGCTCGACGCTGACTACGAGACGCTCGGCGTCCTCGGCCGCGGCAACTTCTGAGGAGTCGCGGCACAAAGGGGCTCTTCGCGCTCAAGACGTGCATGAAACTTTATCTTCCGGGATAGCCCACTAAAGGAACCCCTCTCTGCTCTCAACGTCCATGTCCACCTAAGCGCTAAGGCCATGGATGCGGGTCTGTCCTCTGACTTCTGATATGCTGCTCACTCCTTCGGGCCGTCCCTCGTCCGCCCGCGCTTCGGCGTTGCAGCCGCCGGCGCGCTGACCTCCTCGACGGGGTAGCCGCGCTCGTCGTCGACGCTCAGCGGCTTGGGCCGCCCCTTTTTGCCCTCCTCACCGTCGCCGCCGTCCTCGTCGCTCTGCTCGAAGCGCCTGCCGCGCTTCTTGGGCGTCGCGTACTGCTCCTCCTCCACCTCATCATCCTCATCGTAGTCGTCGTCGTCGTCCTTGCCCTTCTTGCCCTTCTTGGGCGACTTTGCTGCCTTTGCCTTGGCCTTCTCCTTGGCCTTCTCCTTCTTCTCCTCTTTCTTCTCCTCGGCGATTGCCTTCTTCTCCTCTGCGACCGCCTTCTTCTCCTTCTCCCTCGCCTTCTGCTCCTTCTCCTTTTCCTTCTTCTTCTTCTGCTCTGCCGTCTTCGCGGGGGGCGGCTTGGGGTCCTTCTTGGCAGGCGCCTCCGCCGCCTTCTTCTTGGGCTTGGCGGGCGAGCCGGCGCGCCGGCGCTTCTCGTCAAACTCGTCGTCGTAGTCGTCGTCGTCGATCGTGCGCCTGCTCTTGCTCTTGGCGACTGCCTTCTTCGGTGACGCCGCGCTCTTCTTCGGGGTGAGGCCACCCTTCTTGGGGGTGAGGCCGCCCTTCGTGGGGCGCGCTCTCTCCTCGCTCGCCGTGGCGCGCCCCTCGGCGATGGCCTGCTGCCGCGCCTCCTCGGCGTACTCGGAGAGCAGCAGGTCGAGGTCGACCAGCAGCGGCGCCTCGTCGGCCGCGAGCCGCACGCCCATCATCCACGCGTCGCCGCCGGGGAAGTCCTGGTCGACGCAGTTCTGCTTGTAGTCGAGGCACCAGCTCTGCACGCCCGCCGCGACGGCGAGGTCGACCACGCCGAGCAGCGAGCTCGCCAGCACGTAGCTCAGCACGAAGATGGCCGCCACCGGCAGCCCGATCGACGAGACGGCGTCCTTGTAGTCGGGGTCGGCGGCCATGACGGCGGCGGCGACGCACGCGCACGTGCACGCGACGGCGAGGCGGCAGAGCTGCGTGAGGATCGCGCAGTGCGCCTGCATGCGCAGCACGTGCGGCACGAAGCGCGCCGCGAGGCCGCGCCCCCACGTGTTGGCCTCGCCGAGGCTCGCGCCGAAGAGCGACACCGCCACGTAGCCGGCCTCGTGGTAGGCGTCGAAGACGCGCGCGCCGCGCGCGCACTGCAGCAGCAGGTCGACCAGCGCGAGCAGCGGCGTGAGCACCGAGGCGCGCGCCGTCGCGCCGAGCGCCACCGAGCCGAGGTGCAGAAACGGCGAGAGCAGCCACTGCCGGATGTGCGGCCCCGACCGGTTGAGCTTCGACTCGGCGGCGCGCCAGTAGGCGTGGCCGAGCGCGAAGGCGGAGAGCAGCTGGCCCAGATGGTGGATGACGGCGCCCGTCCACAGCCCGCCGAGCACGTGGAAGGCGGCGGCGTCCTTGAGCGTCGAGCCGTACGTCAGGTGCGCGTAGGCGTGCTCGTTGAACTCGAGCAGCCCCGACGACGAGATGAACGAGAAGCCGACGAACCAGTACGCGCACAGCAGCCCCTGCCCGAGGATGGCCAGCAGCGGCCCGGCGAAGGCCTGCATCGGCGCCATCGCGATCAGCTTGCACGCCGCCGTCAGCAGCGGCAGCGACGGCTGCACGACGGTGCCGAGCGCCGCCGCGACCGGCAGGAAGACGACCGTCAGCGCGCACAGCGCGTAGCCGCCCGCGGCCGTCGCCTTGGCCGACTCGTACGCGCCGCCAAAGTCGGACGAGTCGGCCTCGTGCTGGTCGACGCGGCTCTCGCCGCGCTCCCAGAAGGTGTAGGTGAGGCCGCACAGCGACGCCGTCGTCAGCAGCACGCCGACGCTGTACATGAGCAGCGGCACGCCGGCGACGCCGACGCCGCACGTGCAGAGCGCGCCGAGGACGACCGCGCCCAGCAGCGCGCCCAGCATGACGCCCCACGTGACGATCAGGTCGCCGACCGACGCGTCGAAGTGGCGCGCGGCGCTGTTGGACTCGACGTACGAGCGCAGGTCGGTGAGGTCGGACGCCTGGATGGCGACGCCCGCCGCGTCGTACTCGCTCTGCGCGAGCGGCGCGGCGGGCACGCAGTAGCCGGCCACCTCGACGGTGTCGTAGCCGGCGAAGCACGCCGTGCCGAGCGCCGCCTCCTGCTCGACGTACGAGAGCGACTCGAAGCCGTAGAGGCAGACGCGGTTGGCCGAGAGCAGCCCGTCGGCGGCCGACGCCACGCTCGGGCACGACGAGACGCACAGCGGCAGCCGCGTCGCCGGGTCGGCGTAGAAGAGGAGCGAGCGCGAGCCGCGCCCCGGCCGCCACCACTCCTCGTCCGACGGGCCGAGGTCGCGGCTGCCCGTGAGCCACGTGGCGTTCTCGATCGACGCGGCGACCGTCGAGTCGACGCCGCTCTCGACGCTGGCCGTCGCGGGGAGCAGCTGGTACGGGAAGGTCTGCGCGCGCTCCGACGCGAAGCGGAGGTGGCGCTGGTGGAGCTGGCCGCCGTTGTCGACGCCGCACACGTTGAGCTCGTAGTCGACGCCGTAGAGCAGCCGCTCGGGCTGGCCGAGCCGGAGCGAGTAGACGGCGATCGCGAGCATCACCAGCCACACGAGCAGCACCGGGAAGAGCCACACCACGTCGGTGCACGAGAAGCGCTCGAGCGCGCGCATCTGCGCGCGGAAGCCGTCGTCGCGCGACGCCTCGCCGCCGCCGCCGTTGGCGCCCTCGCGCTCGAGCGCGCGGTACGGCGTCCACGCGAGCTGCTTCGAGAGCTTGCGCCGCTCCTTGCCCTTGGCCTTGGCCTTCTCCTCCTTGGTCTTGCCGTCTTTCGCCTTGCCGTGCGCCTCCTGCAGCCGCCGCTGCAGCTCGTCGTCGGCGGACGCCGCCTCGAGGCCGGGGCGGAACGAGCGCAGCAGCCCCAGGTCGGACATGCGCGGGTGCTGCGTCTTCGGCTCGTAGTCGTCAAAGTCGGCCTCCTCCGCGCGCACCTCGCCCGTCACCGCGCCGCGGTCGTCGTCGTCGAAGGTCGCGCCCTTCGCGCTCGCGACGCCCACGAGCGCCGCCGCGTTGAGGCCGAGCCGGACGGTGCCCTTGGTGGCGTGCGCGTCGGCGAGGTCGATGAGCTTGCGCTGCAGCGCCATCTCCTGCACGTCGCCGCTCGCCATCTTGGGCACGAGCACGTCGATGAGGATCTTGCCGAAGAGCAGCACGTGCTCCATCACGAGGAGCATCACGAAGCGGTGGCCGTCGAAGTTGGCCGCCTCGACGTTCATCGAGACGAGGTCGGGCAGCGCCGTCGACGTGTAGCACATCAGCACCGTGTTGGTGAGGATGGCCATGTAGCAGACGAACTGGAAGATGGCGTACCACGGCCCGAGGTCGGCGTGCGCGCGCGTCTGCGGCCGCTGCGTCGCGCGCAGGTACTTGTACGCGTCGGAGCGGCCCTCGACGGCGTTGGAGACGAGCGCGGCGCCCGCGGCGAGCGGGCACGCGCCCGCGAAGAGCGTCACCATCGCAAAGGCCATCGCGAGCTCGTGGAAGTCGGTCGAGACGGCGTGGCACGGCTTCATGCGCGCCTCGGTGTCGACGCGCCGCTGCCGCTGCGCGCGCGTGCGCCGCTCGGTGAAAAAGAGGCTGCCGAGCCGCGCCGTGTGCGAGACGGCGAAGGCGAAGACCAGCATCGCGACGATCTGCGCGAAGAGCTCCTCCATGCAGTCGTCCGACGGGTGGCCGTCGCGGTCGGTGCACACCTCGTAGTACCTCGAGTTGGAGGGGCCGAAGAGGCGCAGGTCGCTGACGCCCTTGAGCATCGCGAGGTAGAAGAGCGAGAAGAAGCGGTTGACGAACATCAGCGCGAAGAGCTGCACGGCGGTGTGGTACTCGTGCGCCGCCTTCGAGCGGTAGTTCTGCAGCGCCACCAGCATCTTGACGAGCGGCTTGAAGAGCGCCTGCAGCACCTCGACGAGGACCGCGTTGAGGAAGGCGGCGACGACGCCGCCCGCGATCGACGGCTCCATCTCCTCCTGCAGCCGCGTGCGCAGCAGCAGCAGCCCCAGCTGCGCGACGACCGACACGGTGGCGCACAGCGCGAGCACCGTCCACGAGAGGCCCTGGTACAGCGTCCTCTGGTAGTGCGGGAACTTGCCGGCCGTCGGCACCGGCACGCCGTCGGGCACGGCGTCGCGCTCGAGCTCGACAAACTGGTAGTCGTCGAGCACGGGCTCGTAGAAGCCGGCGGCGTGCTCCTTTGCGCGGAAGCGGTCGCGCTCGACCTCCGCAAACTCGCGGCGCTTCGCGTCCTCCGTCGAGGTGGCGGCGCCCTCCCACTGCAGCTGCAGCGTCGCCTGCAGCCGCTTCCAGTGGCAGAGGAAGAGCGACGCCCACACGACGAGCAGCATGCAGTAGAAGGCGGCCCAGACGCTCTCCTTGCCGCCGTACTCGGTCTCCTGGAAGACGAAGAGCACGAGGCCGGTCAGCGCCGGCGCCCACAGCCACATCGAGAAGGTGCGCAGGAAGACAAAGTAGAGCGTGTACTCGGCGCCAAAGTAGTTGAAGAGCTGCCCGACCGGGCACGGCGCGAGCGCGAGCGCCGACGGCAGCCCCCAGCGGTCCTCGAGCGCGCTGCGCTGCGCGTTGTCGTGCAGCGCGAAGACCTGCGCGACGGCGCCGTCGCGCCGCAGCTGCGCGAGCGAGAGGCCGGCGCCGCCCACCTCGCGCGGCGCCTGCAGGATCGAGCGCAGCAGCTGCGTGCGCTGCTGGCACGAGAAGAACGACGGCGCCGCCGCGAGCTGGAAGAAGCCGTGGACGGCGCGCCGGTACGGCGCGTACGCCTCGCCCGCGCCGAGCTCGAGCTCCGACAGCTCGACGTCGTCGTCGTACTTGGTGGTGAGGTCCTCGAGGTGCACGCCGCGCTCGCGCGCCTTGTCGATCAGCAGCCGCTTCTCGAGCTCGGGCTTGAGCTGCGCCTGCATCCCGACGCGCTCGGCCTCCTTGGCGAGGCGGCCGAGGTCGGCGCCCAGCACGAGGTACGTGTGCTTCTTGCTCTTGGGGTGCGCGAGCAGCTTCGACTGCAGCCCGACCGAGTTGGCGCGCACGCGCGCCACCACGTCGGCCGGCGTGAGCGGCTTCTCGCCGCGCTCCTCGTCGTCGTCGCGCCGGAAGAGCTCGGGCGTCAGCTCGATGGCGAGGTCCCACTGCGTGGCGCGCGGCGCTCCGGCCGACAGCTCGTCGAGCAGCCGCGCCTCCTCGCGCTCCTCGTTCTGCGCGAGCATGATCTCGAGCGCCGAGTCGCCCTTGACGCCGCGCCCGCCCGCCGCGCCCGTCCCCGTCCGCCGCCGCCGCCGCTCGTCCGTCCGGTCGTCGACGGCCGACACGACCTCCGACGCCAGCGCGTCGAACGGACCCTCCGGCCGCGCCCGCCGCCGCCGCGCCGAGGCGGGGCCGTCGTCGTCGCGGGCGCCCTTCCGCTTGACGGGCGTCGTCTCATCGTCGTCCCTGCCCGACTCGTTGCCGCGCGCCCGACGCCGGCGCCTGCCGCTCGTCTCGTCGTCGGCGAAGCTCGCCAGCAGCTCTCTCACGTCGTCGCTCTTCGCAAAGTCCTCCGGCGTCTTGCCCTCGCTGTCCTTGGCGTCGGGATTGGCGCCGCGATCGAGCAGGAACTTGACCACCTTCGTGGCGTCGGCGCCCGTGCTCTCATGCGCACCGACCGCAAAGTGCAGCGGCGTGCTGCCGTGCTTGTCTGCAAAGTTGACGTCGGCGCCCATCCGATCGTGGTCCACGAGCAGCCGCGTGATCTTGATGTTGGCGAGCTTGGCCGAGACGTGCAGCGGCGTCGTACCCTCCTGGTCGCCCGCAAGCGGGTCCGCGCCGTTGGTGAGCAGCAGGTCGACCACGTTGGCGCGCTCATCCAGCGCCGCAAAGTGCAGCGGTGTCAGCCCGTCACGGCCGACTCTGTTGCACTGCTTCTCAGTAGCCTTGCCGCTCTTGAGGAGCGCTGTCACCTCTCCCCACTGACTGTCGGCAGCCAGCTCGAGCACGGCGTTCGCTTTGGCCATGGCGAGGTGAGCCGCGCAAGGTAATGCCAGGTGCGCCAACGGGCGTCGGGCTCACCGCGGCAGTGGGGGACACACCACCAAAAGGCACGCGTTTGCTGTGGGCGCAGCGGGTTAGAGTTGGGGCCACAGAGTGCAGACATTACACAAACTCTGAGGGACGTTGATAATAACTAAGTAACTGCCCCCCGGCCGGTGCGACATGCCGGTCCACATCCACCCACAGCCCGTCAAGGAGGCCCGTCATCCGGATCCGGCCTCGGCCGGCACCTGTGCGCTCGGTTCCTCGTCCTCCTCCTCGTCGAGGCCGTAGTCCTCGGCCGCGAGCGGTGCGACGAGGAACTCGACAAAGGTGTCGGCCGCCGTCTCCTCCTGGCTGATGCGCACGAGCAGGTGGAGCAGCCCCTCGTCGCCCACCTGCAGGCAGGTCTGGTCCGACTCCTTGAGCGAGCGCAGCGCCGCGCGCAGCAGCGTGAACGAGTACTCGTACTCGAGCTCGCCGCTCGCCTGGAAGCTGATCAGCGCGGGCGGCGGGTAGACGACCTCGCAGCCGAGCTCGCTCGACGCGACCGCAAGGGACACCTGCGGCGGCTGCAGGTTGATGCGCAGCCGCAGCCGCGGGTTCTCCTTGTCGTCGCTCACGCTATGGAAGTCCTGCAGCGCGTCGCCCAGCCGCTTCGAGTCGAGCACGATCCGCGCTCTGCTGCCGTGCGGGTTCGTGACCGCCTCGATCTCCTCGACGTCGAGCGTGCTCACGCGGCAGTCGGTGACTGCGTTCCCTTCGACCATCGTCAGCAGCAGGCACGCCTCGTCGCCGTTGTAGCTCATGTTGAGCGTCTGCTGCTCGTTGCCCGTGAAGATGCGCATGCACTCGAGCAGGATGCCCAGGTTGACGCCAAACCCCAGCCCTTCCTGCGACGCCCCCTCGTTCTTCAGGTTCCAACGCGAGAAGAGCGCCCGCGGGAGCGTGACGGTGCCGCGAAGCGTGTTCGCCGCCGCGACCGAGAAGGTGATCCCGTCCGCATGCACCGTGCACCAGCCGAGCGTCGCCTTCTCGTGCTTCAGCACCAGGCTGGCCAGCAGCGCCGTGATGGTCTTGGTGGCCTCCGTGCTGACGAGGAGCTCCGCGTGCGTGTCCTCGTAGAAGTTGTACATGGTCTGCTGCCCGCCGCGAAGGGAGGACCCGCGCTGCAACGAGGAGCCCCGCTGCAGAGAGGAGGACATGGCGTTGCCGCGGAGTCGAGAGGAGTAGGGTCGTGGCGCGACCGTTGTTTAGTGCGCAAGGAAGTAGAAGTTCTGCATGCATGGCCCGAATGCAAATGAGCAAGCTACACAGATTCAGGCCAGGGCCACCGTCACGATCATGGAGCTAACAAGAGCGCCGCCCAGTAGCGCGTCACAGCTCTTCATTGACAGTGGCTTAGGCGCCTCACAGCCACGTTTGACTGCTCGTCTAAGTGTTGAAGCGTGTGGGTGAGCACACCACCCGACGCTCGCCGATGAGTGAAATCGCTTGCCACGCATTGCGCATTGGAGGTGCGAACGCGATGACGGATCGAACACTGACGATCCGTCGCGTCGGGCTGTCCGAGTTCAAGCTCCCGGTGAAAGAGACGGACTCTGTTGACACCGTCAAGCTCAAGCTGCAAGCGAAGCTCAACATTCCTGCGCGCGACCTGCGCCTGGTCTATGCTGGCCGTGCCATTGATGGTGGGCTCACGCTCAAGGACTACAAGCTGTTCATGAACCCCAAGTCACCGCCTGTTGTGCAGCTCATCGAGAGCAGCGCTTACGCGAAGAACGACGACGACGGGGCCATTGGAACACATGGTCTGGGAGACCTCTCCACTAGCCTGTGCCCTGGCGGCCCGATGCCAAGTGCCGGTGCGACTGACGTGGACCCGCGCGAGAAGGTCACGCTCCGACTCAACAATCTGTATGCACCAAAGCAGTGTCGCACGCTGGCGCGCTGGGCTAACGAGGGCAAGTACCCGCAGGCTGACCTCATCACGGTCGAGGACACGACTAACAACTCACGCGTCGAAGGCTCACTCACCTTCCAGAGTGGCGCGCTGACCTTCGCTCCCAAGAAGCAGCTTCTCCTCAACACAACCTACCAGGTGACGCTTTACAGCCGCGATCTTCCGGTCAAGGATTGCTGCACCACCAAGCACCTCGAGACCGAGTTCAACTCCTCCTTCAAGACAGCCGACTCGTGCCCGCGCACCCTGCACTTGGAGCTGGTGCGCGCCAGTCACACTCGCATCGAGCAGAGCGCTGCAATCATCCTTACCCGCGCCCAGGAGCATGTCGGCGGCCTCAAGGCACGCTGCGCACAGGCTTTCAAGCTGGACCCTGCAGACATTGTCGACATCAAGCGTAGCCGCGACAGTTCCCGCATCAACACCTTCCAGTCGGTGACCGGCCTGGCCGACGGCGATCAGCTGCGCGTGATCTATTACAAGGACGAGCCGCAGCCGCAGCCGCAGCCAAAGCCAAAGCCAAAGCCAAAGCCAAAGCCGCAGCCGCAGCCGCAGCCGCAGCAGCAGCAGCAGCAGCAGCAGCAGCAGCAGCAGCAGCAGCAGCAGCAGCAGCAGCAGCCGGATCCCTTGCCTCGCGACATCATGGACTGGCTTACGCAGCGCCGGCTGGATGAGTATGCCCAGAAACTGGCAGACCTCGGCGTCCAGAATATGAGGGACCTGCGCGATGACGTGACGGATGGTGACTTGCGCACGATGGGCATGCGCGAGCTCCAGATCCGGCGCTTCAAAGAGTGAGATCTTATGGGCCTTTCACGCCAAGCTTGCCGGATGTGTGTTGCCGAGCAGGCACATGCATGATGCGGTGGCACATGCATGATGCGGTCTGTTGCGATGCATCATGATCGCCATGGCGATTTACTTCTTTGAGTTTGAGTGATGTGAGTGCGTGACCCATGACTGCCCATGTATAGTTTTCTCGTCGACGTACATGCAAACGTACTTTACTCTACTTTACTCTCAAAAAGCCGCGTACACGGGGCCACGGGGCTGCTGGCTCACAGCTCGTCGCGCATGATGCGCTCGCGCAGCTCGCGGCACATGCTCGTCATGAACTTGATGTTGTGCAGCGCGAGGAGCGAGTGGACGAGCGGCTCGTGCGCCTTCCACAGGTGGTGCAGGTAGGCGAGCGTGTGCGCGCTCTCGTCGCCCTCGGCCGTGCCGGGCGGCGGGCGGTGCACGGAGCGCCACTTGCTCTGGCGGATCGAGAGGCGGCCGTGCGGCGTGAGCAGCGTGCCGTGGCGGCCGAGGCGCGTCGGGAAGCAGCTGTCGAAGGTGTCGACGCCGAGGCGCACCGCCGGCGCGACGCCGACGTCGTCGGCGACGCCGAGCAGGTGGCGCGGCCGCTCGGCGGGCAGCATCGGCAGCAGATATCCGAGCATCTCGAGCATCTCCGCGTGGTCGCGGCCGACGGCGCCGCCGACGGCGAAGCCGTCGAAGGGCAGCGCCGTCAGGTACTCGGCGGAGGCGCGGCGCAGCTCGCGGTCGACGCCGCCGTGCACGACCGCGTACATGGCCTGCCCGCGCGCGCCGAGCTCGAGGTGGCGCCGCAGCGAGCGCGCCTCCCACCGGTGCGTGCGCAGCAGCGAGCGGCGCAGCGCGTCGGGCCCGGTGTGGTACGAGGGCAGCTCGTCGAGCGGCACGATGATGTCGGCGCCGAGCGCCTTCTGGTGCTCGACCGTCGACTCGGGCGAGAGCGACAGCCGCGCGCCGTCGCGGTACGAGCGGAACGTGACGCCCTCCTCGCTCACGCGCACGTCGCCCGTGTGGCTGCCCGCGCCCGCCTCGCCCGCCGCGCCCGCTGGGCCGGCGGCCTGCCGTCCGCCGTCCGAGTAGCGGTGGCGCGCGTTGGGGTGGCGCGACGACTTGAGCTCGCCGTCGCCACTGCCGTCGACCGACGAGGGCGCGGGTGCGTCGCCCGGCATGCAGAGCTGACCCGGCTGCTGCTGCATCGAGAAGATCTGGAAGCCGCCGGAGTCCGTGATGAGCGGAGCGTCGCGTCGCATGAATCGGTGCAGGCCACCGGCCGCCTCGACGACCTCGGGCCCGGGGTGCACGAGGAGGTGGTAGGTGTTGCAGAACATCAGCTGCAGGCCGGCCTCCTCGGCGTCGCGGTGGTTGACAAACTTGAGCGCCGCGTTGGTGCCGACGGCAACGAAGCCAGGAGTGTCGACGATCCCGTGCGGCGTGTGGATCCGACCGACGCGGGCGCCAGAGCGGCGCGACTGGTGCAGGATTTCAAAGTGGAAGAAGTCGAGCGGGCGCCACTCGGGAAACGCCGATTTCGAGGGCGGCGGCGCCAGCTCGGCTGCTGCGCACTGCGTAGCTGCGCCGCGGCGCTGTGTCGCTGCGTGCAGCGAGCGGGAGATTGCAGGGCCGCAGCGACGGCAGTGCCTCTGCAAGGTGACCAAAACACAAGACATATGCAAGGTGCCAACACGGCGCTAGCGTAAAGCCTAAACAGCGTTAACCTGAACTCAATAGTCTCAATACTCGCAGGAGACGCTTGACCACCAGCTATATTCGTGATCTCCACCTGGCGGGCCCTGGTAGCCAACCAGGAGATCAGGACGGCGGCGGTGAGGACGAGGGCCTCGCGCATGGCCTCGCGGCGGCGCTGGATGCGGCCGACGAAGGGCTAGAGCCTCTCTCTGCGCAAGATCGCTGCGCTGCCGCTCGAGACGCAGGCGCAGGAGAGGCCCTTTCCTGTCAACTCAGAGGGCCTGCCATCGAGGGGAAGCGGGTAATTCACACACACACACAGGTACAGGTGTGAGCTCTACGTAAAGTGCAATCGCGCAATCGGCCGCGGCATCGGGGCCGCGGCATCGGCGCAAGCTCCCAACACGGCCGCGGCATCGGTGTCGGCGCACCCCTGCGCACCCCTTCGGTCTTCGACCATGGACGAGGAGTTCAGGCGCGCCGCGAGCACGCTGGCGGTCGGGCGCGATCGCACGTTCTCGCTGGACGACGAGCTTGATGGCGATGCGCCACCTCCTTCGGCCGCCCCGGCTGCCCCTGCACCCGAGGCGTCATCGCCCGCCGCAACCGCACCGGCTGATGGCTTCAGCTTCGGCGGCTCATCCGCGCCACCCGCGCCGTTCGGCGCGTCGCCCCCTGCAGCGCCAGCTTTCGGTGCTGCTGCGCCTGCAACCGGCCGCTTTGGGGCTGCGGCACCTGGGGCCAGTCTCTTCGGGGGAGCTGCGCCAGCTCCCACCAGCCCATTCGGAGCAGGTAAGGCTGCGTCCTTTGGCGCGCCGGCGCCGGCGCCCACTCCGTTCGGTGCTGCGCCTGCGCCCGCGGCCACTCCGTTTGGCGCTGCGCCTGCGCCCGCGGCCCCTCCGTTCGGCGCTGCACCCGCGCCCGCGGCCACTCCTTTCGGCGCTGCACCCGCCCTGGCACCCGCGCCCGCGGCCCCTCTGTTCGGCGCTGCGCCCGCGCCCGCGGCCACTCCGTTCGGCGCTGCGGCTGCGGCAGCTCCCTTCGGTGCGACCGCGCCTGTGCCCTCTCCGTTCGGAGCACCCGCGCCCGCAGCCGTTCCCTTCGGCGCGGCTGCGCCTGCGCCCGCGCAGCCCTTTGGTGCCCCTGCTGGAGGCGGCTTCGGCGCGCCTGCTCCTGCACCCGCTCCCTTTGGCGCCCCTGCCGGGGGCGCCTTCGGCGCGGCTGCGCCTGCGGCGTCCCCTTTTGGGGCTCCCTCCGCCGCCGCACCCTTTGGCGCTGCGCCTGCAGCCGCTCCGTTTGGCGCCCGCTCCGTTTGGTACTCGTACCAGTCGATCACCAAGATGAGGGCCTACGAGGCAAAGTCCCTCGAGGAGCTCCGCGCCGAGGACTACGCCAAGGGCAACAAGGGCATGGCACCCGCGGCGCCGGTGTTCGGCGTGCCCGCGCCCGCCGCGGCCGCGCCGCCGGGCGGCTCGTACAATTGCAAGCGCTGCGGCTGCCCCTTCACCATCTGCTTCGGCCGCTACGGCGTCCAGGCCACAGGGGTCTTCACCCGCAAGCAGAGCCCCAACACCGACTGGTGCAGCGAGGCGTGCGAAAAGGGGCTGACGGCCGTCGCCGCCCCCGCACCTAGCCCCTTTGGTGCGGCCGCCCCGGCCACGCCTGCCTTTGGAGCCGCGCCGGCTGCGCCTGCCTTTGGCGCTGCGCCCGCTGCAGCGCCGGCCGCCAACCCCTTCGCCGCGCCTCCAGCTGCCAACCCCTTCGGCGGTGCTGCTCCTGGACTATTCGGCGCGGCCCCAGCCCCAGCGGGCGGCCTGTTTGGCGCCGCGCCCGCTGCACCCGCCGCCGCCGGTGTCGCCGCCACACCAGCCGCAAACCCCTTCGCCGTCGTGCCGGCGCCTCCTGCGCCTGCTGCTGGCGGCGGAGTCTTCGGTGCTGCTCCTGCTCCAGCTGGCGGCGGCCTCTTCGGTGCTGCGCCTGCTCCAGCTGGAGCTGCTCCAGCTGCTGGAGGCCTCTTCGGAGGCATGCCGGTCGCGGCCAAAATGACCGAGCACATCCGGCGCACCCAGGAGGGCCAGGGGCCGAGCCCGTTTCAAAAGCACACGGCCGAGCTGTGGCTGGCAGTGCAGGCGCTTCTCTCAGCGCCACCCGCGCCGCCGGAGCCGTCGGAGCAATCGGAAGGCGGCGGCGGCGGCAGCGCGGGCGCGCCGCTGAGCTACGCAGCGACGCTCGGCCACGCCACAAAGGTCGAGG
>Ga0209713_10001776_pt1 | contig 13114 bp, 18 predicted proteins | sample ArcOceMetagenome_3_FD_187444 | JGI IMG/M metagenome (GOLD analysis project Ga0209713, IMG submission 187444) | Marine eukaryotic phytoplankton communities from Arctic Ocean - Arctic Ocean- Svalbard ARC20M Metagenome (SPAdes) (version 2) | ecosystem: Environmental > Aquatic > Marine > Oceanic...
AAACTTGAAGCTGTGCGCGGGGGAGTGAAAAGAGGGGACGTGTGCTATGGGATGCTACGAGCCGCGGCCTGTGTCACACACACACGGTGGACGAGTCGGACCACCACCGACCGGCGTCACGGTGACGCACTAATGCCAGTGTAGTACGCAACCTGTTGTTGTTTACTGCAGAACCACTGTATCCGTTTCACTGGCATCCGGACGAAAATATATATGTACGTAAATTACTTCAGGCTTCTTTTTTTGTACATGGTAGCAGACGAGTACCCTGGTACTTTAGGTTAGGCTCCGTTTGTACCGACAGATATCCACAAAGTTGAATCACGGTGTTTCTTTCTCAACCCGGACTCCAACCGTTGCAAGTTTACAGCCCAGTTTCTGACCGCTTGGGGCTCCGGCCAATGCCGCCTGGGCGCTCCAGGCCGGGCCTGCATGCATGAACCTCCGGGACCGCGGGGGTGGACGCAGAGGCAAGGCAGTGCGGCTAGCAACATGGCAGCGGGGCATTGATCGCCGCTTCGCACTGCCTCTGGCGGTGCGGTGGACTCGTGTGGCAGGATGTCCTCGCAGGACTGCCTCGCCGTGCCCTCGCCGACAGCCACGCAGCTCACTGCCGGGAGGATACCGGTGGTTTACCAGTGCAAGTTCTGCATACAGACGTTTCCTTCCATGTCGGCAGCAAAAGACCACGAGCTCGACTGCAAAAAGGGCAGTGACGGGCGGAGCAGGGAGGCCGGCGAAGAGAAGCGGGTGAACGGCAGAGACGGTGCGCGTGGGCCCGAGCAAACCGAGCTATGCGGGGTAGCAGACACAGAGGGTGGGGGAACGGGCTTAGAAACAGACGCACGTCGGGGCCGTGCGCCTGAAAGCGGGCCGGACAGACCGATCGAAAGGCAGAGTGACCGTGCCGGTACGGAGAGCATGTCTGGCAAAGATACGCCCGGGCTCGACGGGGACCAGGAGGGGCAGGGTAGTGTGGGGTGCAGCAGGCCTGGATTACGCCCGTCGCCGCTCACTGTGCCCGCGCTGGACGAACGCACGAGGATGCAGCATGCCAAAGAGATTCTGACGGCCAAGACAGAGGTTGAAGATGGCGAGTTGCCGAGCGGGTCTCTCGATAAGAACTGGATGCGAGTGAAGGCAGATGTGATTCGACGCGAACGGCCGTTTTGGAACCTACTCTTTGGCGTCGACGAGACGGCGGCCTTTGCTCATGAGGCTGTCCGGCGCAAGGTGCGTCCCGGGCGCTTGTGCGATACATGCGAGGACTGGGGAAATTTTGTTGGTTGAGAGCCATGTCAACGTTACCTGCTGAGTTCCGACCTTTCCTGCCCCCCCCCCATTCTCTTGTGCACGCAGAAAGCGAGGAACGTGCCCATCCACCCGCTGTCACATTTTTTCAAAGGCTGGGAATTCGCTTCAGGCATCCTGATCGTGTACTCTACGACGCTTGCACCTTTCATCTTGGTTTATTTGTCGGATGAGGAAGGATGGTGTCAGGTCTGTGCGCACCCTCCTGCCTTTGCGCTTTTTTTTATACCGTTGTATCAATGACAGGCTGTTGGTGGTGGTGGTGGTGGTGGTGGTGGTGGTGTGTAACTGGAGTAAATCTTGTCCCGTGTGCAGCACTCACCCACGACCAGATTCGACATGTTCGTGGATTTGTTTTTCATCTGTGAAATCCTGGTTCACTTTCTCACAGGTTCAGTTGGTCACCTGTCACTGGCCTGCGTGTGTGCACGCTTGCTGGCGTACGCGGAGCCAGAGCCACGCCCCGCCGTTACGTGAGGAGTGCACGCAAGACTTACTTTATTGTTGTGATGCATTTTTGGCCACAACAGGCAAGTATACCAAAGGAGAATACATTTCGGAATGGAAAGCGGTAGCTTGCAAGTACGCACGCGGTCGGCTGCTGGTAGATATTCTCGCCGGCTGCCCAGTTAGTTGGGTGGATTACTTTCTCATGCCTGATTTGCCATGCTCAGAGCAGAGCCCCGACGAAGAGCAGGCAAGACTTGATATCACCGTTTGTTTATTTGCGCTCACCAACTCATGTCAAATCATGTGATCAGATTTTCCGATCACGTGATCGGAAGTCTGATGCATTTGCTTGTTATGTAATTTATCTTCGATATCGCTTTTTGTCAAACTATGCCACGTACATCGGAGATTGCATGCCGGCGGAGCAAGCGCTCGCTGCGAAAACTTATCGACATGCTTGTATGGCAGGGCTTTATCCAATACCTACGTTTGCTGCGATTGCTGAGGCTTATGCGGCTCTTGAAAGTTTTAAAAATCTTCAACGTTTTGCGTGATCTTTTCCGCTTCAAACCCAACGTCGTGCGGCTCTACAAGTTAATCTTCACAGTGTGCATGATTTCGCACATGGGTGCTTGTGGATGGTGGTACATCAAGCTGCAGCAACCGAAGGACACGCTGGTGGACTTTAAAATCAAGAACAATTTGGATGTCGACGTGTAAGTTTTGACTGTAATGTGCGCTTGAACGCAAGCGCTATTGCCGTGTCCTGCCCGACCTATTGCCTCTTCCCTTCTGCGTCTTCACACACAGGCCTATAATCCTCTTTCCCGTTTCCTTGGGTGTTTCCAATTCCCTCCGCATCTCCGTCCCTTTTAGCCCACTGGTGTCGTTGCCGCTGACGGAAGAGCATTTTTGTGGTTCTGTTTGCTTTTGCTTCCATTCATGGCCTTCGTACCCGAATTCTTGCTTCTACCAGCCCTTTCGAGAATTATGTGTGGAGCGACTATATTGGTAAGCACGTGCAAAGAAGAAGGGAGTAAAAGTATGATCAAGGGAGGAGGAGGAGGATAGTGCACGAAAATAGTATTCGAACGGGATTATTTTTCAAAACGCAGACTCAGCTGTTTAAGTGTATGACTCATCTTACGCAGATCAACTGCATTGCTGACTTATGGGCATGATCTGCAGTGTCTATCTACTTCCAGATGGCCACTTTGTGTACAGTAGGTTATGGAGACATTTCGGCCGACACAGACTCGGAACGCGCTCTCATGATCGTCATGATGTTGCTTGGCGCCTCGTGCTTTGCAGTTATCATTTCCAACATCAGTGCACTGATAGCGAGCATGCGAAGCATTGAACAAACTGCCGTCGAAAATTGCGACGCTGTGGTGGAGTTTTTACGTTCTCATGGCTGCCCGCAAGAGCTCGAAAAAGACGTTGCTGCCTATTATCACTACAAGGCGTCCAGGCAATACAACATTCTTGACATTGATCTGATGACCATGAACATGCCAACGACGTTACGAAACGACGTGAGGTTTGAATTGATGCACGAAGTCCTAGACGCCGTGCCCATGCTGTACGTCGAAAATCTTCAAATCGCCGATTCTGTAAAGTACTACATTGCATCGCGCTTGCAGTTTGACGTGCGGATGGCTGGTGAAATTATTTACCAGACTGGAGATCGGGTACTTCCCACGAAAAGTCAAAAGCTTGTCCAATATCCAAGCATGTGCTGAATGATTTTCTTCCTTGGCAGCCTGAAAACGTGTACATGCTTATGGGCGGCAACGTACACGCCTTCTTGCCGGATTCAAGACGTGAAGGCACAAAGAGCAAACGCCCTGCAATTGATTTTTATTCAAGGGCGGATGTTTTTGGAGTGATGGAGCCGATGTTGCGGACGGCACGTTGCTTTACCACTATCTGCGCGGGCTTCGCCGAGACTGCCCGTCTCACAGTGCCTGAATGGGAGCACTTGTTGGTGGGTTGAATCCTTTTGAGCTTGCATTTGATGTTGGACCTGTCTATTGTTCATCGAAGATATTTGATCTTGTTGGTTCCCTGCTTCTGTTGGTATCTTGCTTCCTTGTCGATTGGTTCTTACCTGCAGTGCAGTTGAAGTTGAGGGATGGATTGTGTCATCTTATTATATACTACGTGTAATGTCGTTCGATCTGGTGCTTGCACAGTTGCTCTTTGATTCGGTGAGCAAGTCTGTTCGCATGAGTGTGAAGCAAGATGTCTGGCAATTCAAAGGCCTGACACAGCTTGATCCTGAAACTGGAAGCTGGTAAGTCATCGAATGCCTGTCAGAATATGCTGTAGTTTGCCACCCTGCTAGATTGTGTTATGATTGCCCGTGTGCTGCGCCTGGTGTGAATAATCGTCATTCTTGTTTTCTTGTCTCTTTCTGTTTCAGAAATGTTTGCTAAACATGTGAATGTGGTTCAAGCAACTGTATTCGATTATGTGCGCGACAGAGCAAGTATAACAACAACTAATTTCAACTCTCCTCTTCGCGCGTGAATCCCTCACCTGCTCACAATTACAGGGACATCCGGGAGTGCAACGGAATTGAGGAACGGTGGGCTTTTTTGGCACATTTCCTCTGGCAGCGCGAGTTTGTGACGAAGAAAGAGTTGACGCCTAAGTACATGAATGCCTTTATCCTAAGTCTTGGACGCAAGACGCAGATGATCAACACCTTCACGGACGGGTTGATGGCTTTGCAGCAGCTTGAAGACACCAACGAGGAGGAGGAGTGTCACGTGCACCGTGACCCGAGTGATATTATGAAAATGGTCGAAAAGAGAAACCGGCAATCGGTAATTTTGATTTTTTGAACGAGTTGAAAGCTGATGACTTTATTTCATTTCTCAGTCGCGTGTTCCGTTTGCCGTTTGCGTGACATTCAAACCCAGTATTTCTCTCTCATTCTGGTATGCACTCCGCAACCACAGGACCCGGGCGCGAGCACTTGGCCAAGTTCGACGCAAAATCTTCTCGATCTGCTTGATGCCCCCGAGGAGAAGGCACCAGCCGATTTGGAGAAGCTGATGGAGGGCCTTGAGTCTGAGCTAGCCTCCATGCACGCGCTACTCGCAAATCAAGGAGACAAGGGACCACAGGTTATGCACAGAGGTGGGAGCAACAGAGCTGCGATGGACGATCCGTACAGTGTTTTGAAGGGAAATTCTTCTGCACTCAACGTCATTTACAAGGTGATAACCGCACAACCAAAGCTACGTGTTGTGCTCATTGGGGTGCGTCGATTCGCCTTTCGTACCGTACAAGGTGCTTATTGCCGGCGGTGACATTATCACGCTCACTTTCTTGCCTGAGTGGTGGCAGGTCCTCGGTGCGGCAGAAGGATCCCACTCGACGATCAGGGGCGTGCAAGAGCGGCTGCGCACTTTGTCTTTGATTGCAGACCGGGTGGCCGCGGCCACGGCGAGGCTTGCAGGAGCAACGTCGCAGCATTGCAGCCAACCGGCGATTCCGATCCCGATGACACACTTTTCCGTGAGGACGCCGGACGGTTGATTGCTGTTGGAAGTTCGAGAAGCGGGAGAAGACAGGCCTTCAAACCACACAGGCCTCGGACCTACAGTGTTATATGCACCTTGTCCCTGGGATTGGGTCCGGCCGTCGCACGCCAACGGCAGCATGGTCATTCCCTGAATGTTTCCAGCTCCATCAATACATTAACTATTTCTCTTTTTCCAGCCTCCCGCGCAACATTTTTCACATTTTTCCCAGCCACATTTCTGATGCGCATTGATGCGCCATATTTGGCAAGGACGCGCACACACTCGATATGCCCCTTTGATGCCGCTCGCATCAGGGCTGTGTAGCCGTCATATTTGTGCTTTGCGTCTAGGAAGAATTCGCGATCGGCTGGGTCTGAGAGCTCAAGAAGAATTTCCACGACATCTTTGTGCCCTCCATCGGCTGCCCGCATCAATGCAGTGCCGTCATATGCGTCTTGGAGACGTGTGCTTGCTTTGGCATCCAGCAGCCGCCGCACCACGTCCGCATGCCCTCTGTAGCAAGCCTGCATCAAAGCGGTGCCCCCCTGCGCGCTTTGCATGTTGGCATCAGCACCCTGGTTCAGTAGCAAATCCACTACATCCAGGTACCCGCCCAGAGCTGCTCGCATGAGCGCGGTGTTGCCATCCTGCACGCGAGACAGAGTCAGGGTTCGACACAAACATCCGCAAGTACAAGAAGCAAGGATGAGCGCACGCGTTCTCCCCGCGCCAGAAAAGACGGCAAGGGGCACGCAGGAGACGGATTGGAGTAGGCGGGGGGACTACGGGCGGGTACCCCATCTCGGCGATTTGGGTCAGCACCCTCGTTCAGCAGGGAGCGCACTATGTCGAGGTTTCCGATGGCGCTGTTTCTCATCAGCGCCGTCTCGCCAGGGAAGCCGTGAACGGGCGACAAACGGCCGACAAGGCCGGCGAAAGCTCGTGGAAGAGATGATGGAGCGTCGTTGAACTGTGCCGGGAATGCTGCGTACAGCGCGGCCAGCAGCGCTGCAAGAAGCGACGCGCACACACCTCCTGCGCGCATGGGGATGACGGTGGCTTGTTTCAAGCCCGTGTGCGGGCGTGGCTCAGCCCTCCTCCTGGCCCAACCCGGCCCATCGTCAATCGTCGTTGCCGTGCGTTGCACCCGCCGCTAGGCGGCAGTATCCTTAGTATCTAGGAACCAGGGGCGGGGGGTGGGCAGCGGTCCGGGAGGTGGGACGCAGGCAGACGGAGGCATGGCATCCTCGGCGGCGGCGCGGCGGGGCAGGGTGTTCGCGCACGGCGCGGTGGGAAGGGGTGTAGGCAGCTGCACGACGGGCTTGGGGCGCATTAGCAAGGTCATTGTAGGCCGAGGTACCGCGACCCTTGCCTCCTCTCTTACGCGTTCAATACAGAATGTAATGTGTGTGGGCGGTTTATTCTAGACAAACAGAGTGTAATGTAATGTCACGCACCGGTTGCTGCGTTGCGCACCAACTCCGCCCGGTAGAGAAGGGTTGCTGCCCTTAGGAAATGGTTGCTGCGCGGAGCAAAGGGGAGCGCGTAGCAACCCCGCCCCGAGACCAGCACCCGGCAGCAGGTGTGTACATAGATCCCGTCTGCCGGCGGTTCTACCCTTCCTTTCTGTGTTCCCTTCCATTCAGCCTGCAAGGTCGAAATGGAGAAGCTCGAGCTGGGGGAGATGACTTGCCGAGAGGTGTGTTGTGTTTTGTTGTGTGTCGCGCCATGTCGACGCGCCAGATGCGATGGGGAGGGTGCTACGCGCGACCTGGCAGGAGCTCGCCTGTCCCGCCCGCCTGTCAAGGACTGCCCGGCGCTGGCCGTCACACCGTGCTGCGTGCGCACCCTGTGACCTGCTGTGCGGATGAGCGGGCCCAAGCGAGAGACCATCCAGTCGTGCGCCTTGCGGTTGGACCCGCGTCAATCTGACGCGTCAGCGCGTCAATGTCACGCGGCGCGCGCTTCGGCTCCGGCGCGCACGCAGGGCGTGACACGGCTGTCACAGGGCACGTGACAACTCCTGGTCGCGGGGCCGTCCCGAGGCGGAGCGGGGTTGGTCGAGCGCGCAAGCGCGCTTGCGGCACGCGGTGAACCCAAAAGAGACTGAGAGCCGTGACTCCGGGGAGAATTGGGCTCAGAGAGACTCGGCGAGAGCGCTGCGGCTCCCTACGGTGTCAAGTCCTAAGCGGGCCAAAGTGGTATGCAACTCAATTCCGCAACACGCCTGAGCAGCCATTGCGTCGCCTAAACCGGGTTCAGGTTTTGTAAAAACAATTAGGATCCTACGCATCCCTACAATGCAAAGCCAATGGTGTGACTGCCATCGTCCAGCCAGCGCTGAGCAGATGCAGTGCCGGCTAAGGGGTGCTTTCTGTCGTCAGCCTCGCTTCCCTGGCCCCGATCGTCAGCTTCGTGCAATCTCAGCGCTCCCCTTGCGCCATCAAGCCCATCAGAGAGCAGGGCGGGCGGGGTGTCGGATGGCACGCTGGGGCGAGGAGGCGGGCTGTGCCATACTTGGAGGTTGGGTATATCCAACGGCAGCGCTTGAATCGTGCGGTTGGTCGGACTTCCTTCGGCTGCCACTCCTGTCAGCGATGCGGGAAACTCTCCCGCCCCGTTCAGAGCTCGCAGCGGGGAGCCGACCGAGCGCATCGGGGGCGGGGCGGCAGCCGGTCCTTCGTCGAGCCAGGGAGAGGCCGAAGCTGAAAGCACTGGAGATTTGGGCGAAGTGCGCACGCTGTTTCTCTGTGACCTCGCGGGGCGCGACTGGTGGGAACAAGCTCTTGCACCATGTCAGTGATCAATTTCGCCCGCGCTGTCGCGACAGCCGTGTGATTGCAGTTGTGTGCATCACCGCGTCGGCACTGCATGCACAACTCACCCCCGCATCAGAAATGACGGCCAGAGCTCTGTCGAGAGCAGGAACAACGTCCGCAAGAGCCATGCGCTCTGAACTTTCATGACACCAACTTTGCGTGATGCACCGCACAACTTCTGCCTTCACGGTGCGCATCTGCCTCGCAAAATGATTCACGGCCATTCTGTCAGCTCTCGTCATTAAACTGAAAGCGCACATTGATCGCGGGCCCATGCCATGAACAACAAGGGGGTAGAGCACAATCACCGCCTCTATTTCTGCCGCGAGAACCGCGGAGCTTGTCGCATCTGCAAACACGGCATCAAGAGCCTGCCAGCACAGAACAAATCCAGAAAAATAAATACACAAATGAGGAACGTGCAAGTTGTTTGATGTACATCAATTTTTTTTGGGCAGGGCTGCAAGTGACGTACAGAGGTAATTGGACGCTCCTTCCCCCAACCGACTATTCCGGGAATTGAAGCCACGTTCTTGTCTGCAAATGGAGTCTACATGAGATGTGAGGAAAAAGATCATGCAAGATGAGGAGTCAGTGTCAGGGCGAGCGTTCGTGACTATTTTGTCCACGGCCAGAGATCACGCGTTTTTAAACGCACATGCACACGCGCACTGCATGCATCACGTCAGAACCTGGTTCGTCACCATCTCCCACATGACGATGGAAAAGGAGTAAACGTCGCTGCGCTCGTCGAATTGCTCTCCCCTATGTACCTCTGGGGCTATGTACATCATTGTCCCTCCTGACGCATCCACAAAATCACGTCAACGCTAGCGACGCAAGAGACCCTGGATTGCATCTAGCATTTCAAACACATGCACGCATGACACAGTTTGCTGTTCGTACAACCCTTCAACTTGTCCACCCGGAGTTTTGCTGCACCTGTGCGAATGGTGTTGATATGTGTGGCATCTTTGATGCGCGACAGGCCAAAGTCACATAGCTTGACGATGGTGAACGTGGGCAGGTGCGTGAGCAGGAAATTTTCTGGCTTTATATCCCGGTGCACCAGACGTTCCGAGTGAAGGTATCTGCCGAGGTTCTCACGAGTTAGCACGCAACAAACATGGGTTCAAGTATTCAAAGTGCATTCGTTCGCTCTCCTTTCCTACCGAATGCCGCAGGCGGCTTCTCGGAGGATCCTCAGCCGCTTGGATAGGGGATCAATGATCGCACGTGCCCTCATGTAGCCTCTCATGTCGCCTGCAAACTCTCGTGTTACAATAAATCGAGTTCCAGGCGGCAGGATGCCAGCCTGAAGAGTAGGCAAAACGGACTATGCAAACTAAAATCAACGGGACAGAATGTACGGTTATGAACGCAGGTTCGATTGAGCACTCACCGTCCATCAATTCTGTGACAATTGCCAGCGTGCTACCCTGGGTCATGGTGCCATAGAAGGACAGAATATTTGGATGACGTAGATGCATGAGCTGGTGCACCTCTCTCCTGGCGCCGTGCACGTTTTAGAGGACACCTGGATTAGAGCAGGCGATCACGGAAGAGAATATGAAGCAGGATAATGACAGGCCCACCTGTAGTCTGCTGCCATCGCCGCAGCTTCTTGCTGAGTTGTGGAAGAACCAGGAACCCGGAGCTTTTTCACAGCAACCACAGCTGAAAGCCACTGCGCCTTATATACTATTCCGAAAGTGCCTTCTGCCACTTGCTGCGACCCATGTAGGGAAGGACAGAGAATGAAAAAGGGATTTGGTGTGGTCGAGAATTTAGCAAGCACATGCGGGCATCAACAAACCGAAATTAAAACGTTCACATACTTATGAGCGTTTCACATGATGAAAAAAAATCTGTGCCTCTCCGCGAACATAGCATGTCAGTGACCACTTGTTGCCAGATCACTGTGCTCTCACTCGGATGCTTCACACACTTGGCAGTGCTCCCCGTCGCGTGCATTCATATGCACACCTCAAGCAATACAATATCTTCAGGCTTGATTTCTGGCTCAACTGGCTTGCCTGAGGTCCCCGCAATACCGCCAGGAGGGTTGTGTTCGCCCGCACCGACAGAGTCTTTTGCTCCCTTCTCTCCTGGCTTGGTTCGCAGCACCTTGATCCCACCGGTCTGCAATTTCGTTTGCGTAAGTCTACCAACTGCCCAAACCTCGCCTCGAGCTGATGCTGCACTCGCCTGAGTAAAACCGAATCTACCGAAAATTTTGCATCCCAGTTCCGCTCACGTGTATACCGCTCACCTGAAAACTCCAATGACGTTCACTCTCATTGATACGGCTGGAGATGCCGCTGGATTCCGTGCTGCGCACATGCTCCTCTTTTGTGCTCGCTGCTTTTGAGCAACCAGGCACATGTTTAGTGTACACGAGGACACGGCGCGAAATAGGATATGCTCAAGCCATGCGTATTCACTGTCAAAAGATGTGCCATGACGAGAACGGGCGAGAATAGACCTGCAGAGAGCTTGTCAAGTGCTTCCGAAGCCTGTTTCTTCATTCTTTGACTCAAATTGTCGTAACGGTCTCGGTACGAATTGCGCTCGGCCAGAGCATCAGACAGCTGTTTTCACGTGGACAAATCAGGGACACAAAGCCACGCACAAGCACGCACACGCCTGCGCGCACACGCATACATGTAAGAGATACATTGACTGCGTTATTTCTGGTCAGCAATGTCCTTGTATCGCACATGGTCGCAAGCGGAAAACCATACAACTGTATACGAGGGCGAGACTAAGCTAAACAGACCTGCTTCTCTAAAACATGGACCCGTTGCTGTAAGGCCGAGTCTCCATCTGCAAATGGAAGCAGAGACGAGTTCGTGAATACATCTTGCAGCAAGACGATGGCAAGCAATTTGGCGGTAGTTTATTGAATCTTACCGACGATGACTTTCTCCTTGCCCTGGAGCTGCTGTTTAAGCTCGCGCACGTCGGCTTCTGATCCTTGGAGTTGCGACAGCATGCTGTGTGTACGCGCGTTTACATGTCAAGCGCGTGGAAAAAGTTGCAGACAACGCCAGAGGAAAATAGGAATACGAGGGTGCAGGGAAAGGCACGTTCAACACACCGAGAATTTGCCGTGTCCAACTGGGCAAAACGACTAGCCACTTCAAAAATCCGCTCTCCGAGCTCTTTGCGTTCCTCAGCTGCCGCAACGATGGTGGCTCTCTTCTCCTCCATCTGCGCTGTGCGAGTAACAGCAATCTCCAGGCTCGATTGGCTGCTCGCCGTCTCCACCACACTCTGAAGGCAAAGCGAATCACGTCAGCCTGCTATTCGATGTCTGGTTGGAGTACACAAGTCACCGGTGATACCCACCTCTTGCGAAACTAGCCGGAGTGTCTTATGTGCTGCCTTGGCCACGTTGCCTTCTTTATGGAGGCGACCGTTCAAATTGCCGATTTCTTGCATTTTGCCTATCCATGTGTTGTAATGAGCATACGTTGTTTTTGTGCGGGTGATCAGTCGAGCGAACGAGGGAGAGGGTGAGGACGCGAGGCAGATAAAGAGTGCTCGAAAGAGATAGGGAGAAATAAAGAGCAATGAAGAGGGGCCGACACGCAGACTCGCCGACAGAGAACGGCAACGGGAAGCCCATCGCCAACATCAAGCACTTATAATATTATATTTCTTTTTCACATCAGCGTGCAAATGCGCGGCAACGAAAAGTACCTTGCAGGTCACTACCCATGGCGTTTATAAGCCCCTGCAGCTGCCTGTTGCTGTTCACAACATGTGCCTTGTCTTGCTCCAGCGCCTCGATGCGCTCGCTTAGCCGTTTCTTTTCCTGCGACATGACCTTGACCACATGGTTCACGGTAGACTCCATTTGCATTTCGAGACGCTTCTTCTCTTCCGTCAGCTCAACGAGCTCACCATGCTGCTCGCGCAACTTGCTGTCGTGTTCATGGAGCATGCGCCGCTGCGCTTCAACCTCGCGCCGCAACAGCTCAGCCTCCTCGGGCAGCAGCTGTGCGTCTAACCCAAGGCCAGTCTGCCCTTCATTTTCGTCCGTGACCGCAGGGATCGTGTCAAAAGTTGGTGGAGGGAAAACCCCGGGCTTGGGATCCCTCGAATCGGCCTGAATGCTGTAATAGTCAAAGACAGACCCACTGAGCTCCTCAGGATGGTCTGCCGGAGGTGGCGACTCAAAGTGGGGCATCGACGCTGAGCGATCCAACCCCCCTGGCAAGCGGTCGGCCGCCGCGTCCAGGCTGTCTGCTTGGTCAGCATCCAGGCTGCTGCTCCCCCACGCGCGCATGCCCGCTCGTATGAGACGGGGCGCAGGGCGTTGATTGAGGGGCACCGAATGTTCGGAAGGCACACCCATGGGAGCGGCGCTGTGTCGGCGCGGGCTCACAAATGCAGCAGACACGAGCCCGTCGTCAGCGTGCACTTCCCTCGACTCGCTCGCCGCTGCGTCGCTCCCTCCGGTTTCCGTGCTCTGGACTGCATTGAAGCCCAGCGCGAACATGTGCGATGGTCCCTCGTGGTCGCCCTGCAGCAACCCGCAGACGCAGAGCTGCGACAAGGCCTTCTTCTTGAAAATGCCGCCGCACTTGGCCTCCTTGCGGCCCTTGCAGCTGTCGCGCAGGCACAGCAGGCGGCCGATTACCGCGCAGATACACGCACACGCACACACCACACCCCGCGGGTAGGGTGCGCGCACATCCCGCACCCTGCGTGCGAGCCCGCGGCCGCGCACGCACACGCGCACGCGCATGCGTGCGAGCCCGCGGCCACGAGGCAGACAGCCTGCGCAGTCACCTGCGGCAGGCGCTGCGGATCCACTGCCAGCCTGGCGCATCGGGCGTGCGCTCCACGGTCTGCTTGCGGAGCCCCGTGTAGGCGCACTCGCAGCAGAGCGGCGCGATCCTGTTCTTCAGCTCGCATCGCTGCAGCGTGAGGCATTCGCCGGCCGCGCCGCCGGTCGGCCGCGAGCACTTGGCGCACTGGGCGTACGGC
>Ga0209713_10001785_pt1 | contig 13090 bp, 9 predicted proteins | sample ArcOceMetagenome_3_FD_187444 | JGI IMG/M metagenome (GOLD analysis project Ga0209713, IMG submission 187444) | Marine eukaryotic phytoplankton communities from Arctic Ocean - Arctic Ocean- Svalbard ARC20M Metagenome (SPAdes) (version 2) | ecosystem: Environmental > Aquatic > Marine > Oceanic...
TGCTCGATGCCGAGGGCAACATCGAGGGCGCCACAAGCGAGCCGCTCGTCAGCCAGCTGCCCGTGCTCGGCAGGGGCCAGCGAAGCGGCAGGGCGGAAACGCGCCATGGCCATGTGCACGCACTGGGATGCTCGAGAAAACGAGAGAACGGTATTGGGCGCTGTATGAGTAAATTTGGTTTTCAGACGGTATACGATGCACCATAGACCTTGTATTGAGCTCCTCTCTCGCGTGGTATGTGTTAGAACGCTCAACTAGGCTGTTCTCTGAGGGTCGAAATTTCCCACAGGACCCGTTACTGCCAGCGACTGGCTGCGCATGTGAAGATGTGAGATCTTGGTGGAGCCATGTGGCATGTTTTTAACTCAACACGATTCTATTGGGGTCTCGCCGCGCTCTACTCAAGCCTATCGACATGCCCCAGAGCCAGCGACGGCAAGTCGGGGGCGCTTTTGTGCTGTGGGCCCGTCAGCGACGGCAGATTGGATGGCCGTGGGCGTTCGACTCGAGCTGCAGATCGCCCCCTGGTGAACATGTCCGAGGCCTGAACGGGTGGCAGCGCGAGATCGAGGTACGGGTCCGCAGCTACTGCGTCTGGCGCCCCCGCCATCTCCTCCTCCAACAGGTCCGCGTCCGGCCGGCGGCCGCGCGGAGTCCGCACCAGAATCATCTTGCTGATCTTCGACGCGGCCAAGCTAAGATGCTGCGATTGTGAGGGCAGCTCGCGTGTGCCCGCGCTCGCCTCTGCGCCCGCCGCACTGGGGGCGCTGCTCGCTAGGCTGGCAAGGCTCTCGGAGCTGGCGATGCGCTTCAGCAGCTGCACGACGTCGGAGCCAAAGTACGTCAGCTTCGCCACCTCGAGATCGGTCTCCGCTTCGCTCCGGTTGAGGTCGCGCAGGTCCGTCAATACGCGGAGGGCGATCTGAAGATCGACCCCACTCAAGTCTCGCGGCGCCGGCTCCGGCGTCGCTTTTCGTCGGCGCCAGCTCCCATCGGTTTCCAGCCTGCCAAAGGGCCGCTTCCGTCCGCTCTCGAGAACCACGCAGAGGCAGACGCTGCACAATAGCGCGAGGACCGCTGCCACGATGCCAGATATCACGATAGGCAACAGATCTCCACGCGAGTCGCCCCAGATGACAGAGTCGGTCGTGTCGTTGGCCATCGTCGCCTAATCGTCGCGTCCTCGGACGATGACGCGCAGCACTGATTGATCCACGGAAAAGTTGAAAAATAGTTGGAAGAACGGCGGGCCATCGCGATGCGAACGTCGCTGGCCATCGCCGTCTTGCTGCTGTGCGCCCATCAGGCTTACGCGCAGTACGACGACGTCGCGGATGACGTGACTGCGCCAGACAACAAGGGCCTGCTGCACGCGGCTGAGGAGTGCCACCACGGCTGCTGGGCGGGCATGCCCAACAACGGCTCTGGCCTGTGCTTCACCAACTTCTGCGGCGACAACGGCGCGTGCTGCAGGAGAGGCCTGGACCAGTTCCCATGCAACGGCGTGGTGGGCTGCACGACGCACCAGTGCTGCACCAGGATACCGAAGCAGCCGCCGTCGCCGCCGCCGCCGCCTGCGCCGCGCCCGCCGCCGCCCGTGCCGCTGTCCGAATGCGCCATCATGCGCGTCTCGTACGCGGTGGTCGAGGGGCGGCACGACGAGATGGGCGACAAGCTTTTCAAGGCGGTGGTGGGCGTCGAGCCGTGGCACCCCGACGCGTACGTGATCCTGACGTACAAGCAGCGCGGCCTCGAGACTGGGCACGAGATGCCGATCCACGTGACCGAGAGCGAGGGCGCCACGCTCGCCTCGACGCGGCAGGAGGCCGACCCGCACGGCGACGCCGAGGTCGAGTACCGGCTGCTGCAGTTCAAGCTGGGCGAGCCCGTCCTCACAACGTGCGAGAGTGCCGACGTGCGCACCGGCACGGCGGGCGACATCGCCGCGCAGGCGGCGTACGAACGGGAGGCGGAGGCGCAGGCGCAGCAGCAGCAGGCGGCCGCGCAGCAGGGTGGCTACGTGACGGCGACGCAGCCGGTCGACGGCGACGACTGGCGACGGCGGCGGCGGCGCGGGCTTGGTGTCCACGCGGGCGTGTGCCGTCGTGGAGAGTTCAACTTCTGGGCGCACGGCGAGGTGCGGAAGGACCTCGTGCGCATCGGCTGCCACCTCGCCTACGGCACGCCGCCGCCGCCGTACGCGGCGCCGCGGCTCGCCGCGACGTCGCCGCCGCTGCCTCCGCCGCCTCCTCCGCCGCCGCCGCCGCTCGCCGTGCTGCCCGCCTTTGGCGTCGCTGCCGAAACGTACGTCGAGCCAACCTTCGCCGACTTCATCGCGGGGAAGGAGGCACCGCCTCCGCCGCCACCCGCGCCAGCGGGGATGGTGGGTGCGGGGCGCATCACCCTCATGGTCCTCTTCCTGGCGGGCGCGCTCGTGGGCACGGCCATGGCTGCGCACCGGCTGGCATCAGCGATGGCCAACCGTCAGGTGACCATCGTCGACGCCGAGGAGGAGCAAGACGAGGAGGCCGAGGGCTTGGACATGCACGGCGGTGCGGACGACGCCGACGCCGGCGCCGACGCGGCCGCGAACGGCGGCTGGGGCGAGAACGGCGGGCCCGTGCCGCGCCCCAAGCCCGGCCGCAAGGCTCTCACCAACGGTGCGTCGCGTGACATGAAGCTCGCGGCGGCAGAGGGGTCTCGTGTGGGCCTGCTCGGCGCGACGCGAGGCGGCGACGAGTCGCCCGAAGGATCCATTGTCGGCTCGGCGCGCGCAGCTCGGCTGAACAACGTCAAGATCCCGTCGCTCTCGTCCCTGGACTGAGGGTAGTGAGTGCGAGCACGAGCGACGCCGCGGGTCTCCACGCAGGGGCGCCCAGATCACCCACAGAAGTCCTTAGAGGATGGATGCATGAAGTGTGTGCGGCGGATGAGATCCTTTGGACACTACTTTACCACAATTGATTGACCACGCCTACGCAAAGATACACACACCCCCGGCGGTCTGATCACTGATGCGTGATGCGATCTCCCGCTGTGTTCCACATAACTGGGATGGCCCCAAGGCAGCTCTCACGACCTGTGCACGGTGCCCACCACATGAAAGCGGCTGGGGGCTCATCTCCTACCTGTTGGCTTTGGCTTGGTGGACTTGACGCGACCGGCTCCGCTGAGTGACGCCGTTTGGTGTATTGGTGGCGCGCGGCCCTGGGGTGGCTTTGTGGTTGGTGGCGCCTTTGTGCTGGGGACGCTGGACCTCGACGAGACGGGTGGAGATCCTTTGCTGCCCTTGCTCTTCAGCGTCAGAGCACTCGCGGGGCCTGCCTTGGGCGCGGGCTCATCTTCGTACGAGTACGTCTCGTAAGAGTACGTGTAGCTGCCATCGGTGCTGCCATCGATGCTGTCGCTGTCGTACGAGTAGGTGGCGTAGGAATCGCTGTCGTAAGTCGCGTACGAGTCGTACGACGCGCCCGTGGTCGCCGAGCCGGCCTTTTGCGCTGGCGCAGGCTGCATATGCTTGGCCCTCATGGCCGCCGCCATCTTGGAGGCCGGGGAGCCGTCCTTAAGCCAGCGGCTGTCGTTCTCCCACTGAATGTAGCCGGAAGATTTGAGTAGTCCACGCAGCACATCCTTGCCAAACGTCATCGTCACGGATGATCCGTTGACCACGCCATGAGCAGGGCTCCAGAGCTGTACGCGGTTGTATGCGGTGAGGCTGTTCGGTGTCGGTCCGAGAGTGATGATCGTCCTCTCGGAAGCCCACGACGTGCTGTAGTTGCCCAGCCACGCCTCACGTGGCACGGGTAGAAGCGGGGGCAGTGGAGTGCGCTGAGGAGGTGGCTGACCCAGCACGAGGAGGGGAACCAACAGGACGAGGAGGGGAACGAACGCGTTCGCCAAGATCGTGAACGCCATGAACTGGAAGCAAAGTTAGTTTCGTGGGGAGGTAACAGCACTAAAACGCGAAAACACCTTTGCGCGGGCCACGTAAGTTTTAAGATGGCTCCACGCTACGCTCCCACGGCGGCGTCCGCTGGCGCGGCGAAAGGCAGGCTATAGGGCCTCGAAGCCGCACCCTCTCTGGCAGCCCTCCGAGGCCTCCGAGGAAGGACGCCATCGAGTCGAGCCGCGGCGGCGGGCTCCTGTGCGTGCCGGTATCGGCCTGCGCGGGCCGCTCCTCGGCTGGTTGTGGTGTCCACGCGGGTGGAGGTGTCGAGGGACGGCATGGAACCTCCTGTGGCTCCGCAGCCGGCCGCTCGTCCCGCGCAGTGCAGTCTTGCGCTCGTGTGGTTGTCGATGACGCGTCGCGCACCCACTGCACCTGCGCTGCCGTCACGTGGATCGCCTCGCACGACGCGCGGCGGATCTTGCGCGCGTCGGCGTCGAACGAGGCTCTCTGCCGCCTCAGCTCCGCTAGCGTGCGTGCCTCCTCCTCCGCTTCCAGGCGCGCGTACTCGGTGGCACGCGCTTCCCACGAGCGCTGCACGGCATAAGGGTCGTCACCATCGGCCTCGGCGTCGCTGCTGCTGCGCGCTACTGGGGCGCCGCCCAGCTGCCTCTGCTCCTCGTCCTGCTCCTCCTCCTGCTCCTCCTCCTGCTGCGGCTTCTCGACCCTGCCCCAGTCGTGGCCCTCCGGCTGGGTCTCAAGCCACAGCGCCGTCGCCGCCGACAGCCGCCGCGGACGCGCCACCTCCGCCTCCTGCTCCGCCTGCTCCGCCTCCTCCACCGCCTCGTCGTCGTCGTCGTCGTCGTCGCTCTCCGCTTCGATCTCGACGGGCTCGACGGCGACACGTGCCCTCTCGTCGAGTGCGCGCGCTTCGGATGCGCGCATCGCCCTCGCCGCCGCCTCTTGCGCCGCCGCCTCGAGCGTCGCCTCTCGCTCGCGCTCCTCCGCCGCCACCCGCCCCCTCTCCGCCGCTGCGCGCGCCTCCGAAGCGCGCAGTGCCTCGCCGCGCGCAGCCTCCCCCGCGGCCGCCGCCGTGCGCGTCTCCACCTCGATCCGCAGCTGCTCGGCCGCCTCGCTCGCGGCAGCCGCCTCCATCGCCTTCATCTGCGCGTCGACGCGCTGGGCTGCCAGCTGCTGCACGTCGCTTCTCGACGCGCGGATCACGTCCATCGACGACCTCTTGAGATTCGCCCAGTGGGCCTTGGCGAGCAGGCACGCGACCATTAGCCTGTCGTCCGCAAATTTCGTGGACGAGGCGTAGGGCGGCCGGGCCTTGAGCGATTCCCGGGCCTTGAGTTCCACAGCTTTGCTCTCTGCCAGGACCAGCTCCTGCATCGTTCGTGCATCCTCCATCGCCTCGCGATCGAACGAGGCCCTGCGCGCGCGTTCCCCGGCCTCGGCACGCAAGTCGTGCTCGGCCATCGTCGCCACGCTCGCCTCGTGCTGCAGACGTGCGTTCTCCAGTGCGTCACGACTTGCGGCGCCTCGTTTCGCCGCTTCGTGCGCATCCATCCGCAGGCGGACTATCTCCTTCACGTTGACGCGCGTCTCGCGCTGCAGCGCCAGCTTCAGCTCCACGGCACGCGTGTCTCTCGGTGGCGCTATCAGGTGAGCCGTGGAGGACGACATGGAGCGGCGGCCGACGGCAAGCAAGGACCTCCGGCGGCCGACGGCAAGCAAGACCTCCGTAATCAGGAGATTCCGTTTACAAACCAGGCTTTGAAATATAAGGGAGGTATTTCAGGAGAAGACCGTATCATCATCGCCTCTCCTGACCGGCAGCTTAGGCAAAGCAATGATCTAAAGTATCTAAAGTATCAATAGCGAAGTGAGGAGGCGCGCACTCGGGTCGGCAAAAGCGCAAGACAGGCAGTGAGGTCGATGCATGGCACCTTTAAGCTGTTTAAGCTGTTTAAGCAGAGCTCTCCCCGTGATTCCCAGTTTACTGGCGAGCGGAAGTCGGCCTGTCGTGATGTTGTCGATCTTGTCGGTCGCCGGGGATAAACATGGTTAGTTCCCTATTCTGCGTGCACCAGAGGTTTTGAGTGCGGAGAACATCACCCACTGAGCTTTTCGCTCCTGCCTTTTTGGGCGTGTCTCTGTCTTTCCTGTTGTAACCAGGCCCCGCATGCTGGCACTCTCGTGCGGCAGCGTGGCGCGAGTCAGCAAGGGCACCGACACGTCCCTTCGGCCTGGTCGTGCCCATACTACCGGGCTCAAGCTTGAGCAGCAGCGCAAGCTGCAGGACTCGAGCGTTGCCAAGCCAAACATCGTTATGCTCCTGGCGGACGACCTGGGCTGGAACCAAGTCGGCTACCAGCACACTGGCGAAGCGCGCGTCTCGACGCCAATCATCGACGATCTCGCAGCTCGTGGCATCAAGCTGCAGCGCATGTACGCTCACTTCATCTGTGCACCGAGCCGAGCCTCACTGCAGTCGGGCCGTCAACCTCACCACGTGCTTCTCGAAAACGCCTACCCAGGTGACAACACTCCTGGGTCGAACTGGGGCTATTCCGGAGTCCCGCCGCAGTATGAGGGACTGGGTAGCATGATGAAGCGAGGGGGCTACAAGACGTACATGCTGGGTAAATGGCACGTCGGCATGTCGACGCCAGCGCAGACACCGCACGGCCGTGGCTACGACGAGGCGCTCGTGCATTTTGCTTCCTATGTCTCGGGATGGACGTACATGCCCGGTTATGAGACTCCATTGTCAGATCAGGGTGGGGACCTGTGGGAGTCGGGACCTGACATCCAGCCACCGGAAGGACGCGGGGCGGCCATCAACAGTGCCGGGTGCAACAAGACGACGGCTTTGAACTGGGACAGCAGCTCGGGCGGGTGCGAGCATATGGACGATCGGCTGGTGGCTCTCGTCGAGCAGATTCTCACTAGCCAATCCAACGAGCCCATCTTCCTGGTGTTCGCTCCACACACAAACCATGGCCCATTGGACAACCCGCAAGTGCTGGCAGACGAGTCGGCAGACACTTCCTTTACGCAAAGGTTGGTGTCTTCGCTCACGTATCTCGACGGCCTCGTCGGTCGAGTGGTCGCCGCGCTGGCCGTGAACAAGTGGGACTCCACTGTGCTTGTCTTCGCATCCGACAATGGGGCCTCGGGTGAGTATCAGGAAGAGTGGGTCAATGCGCCACTCCGGGGCTACAAGCGGACCGCGTGGGAGGGCGGCATCCGCGTGCCCGCTTTCGTCACCGGCGGGTTCCTCCCGCAAGCGGTCAGGGGCACGACGCAGGACGGCCTGATGCACCTGCATGATCTATACGCGACGTTTGCTGCATTTGCGGGCGTCACCGACCTGCAGGAGGCTCCAGGCGATGACATGTTCCCTATGGAAGGGTATGACCTGTCGCCCCTTCTGCTTGGCACCCAGGCCGACAGCCCGAGGACGTGCATTTTTGTCGGCAACACGCCGTGCGGATCGGAAAATTTTGATGATTGTGACGATGTCGGCGCCGATGGCACGATTCAGGCCGTCATCCAGCTGAATACCAGCAGCGGAGCTCTGCTGAAGCTAATGGTCGGCGTGACGATGGCCGGGGTTCCAGCCTCCGACCGACTCGCTGCGCAGGCAAACACCGAGCACTTTAGCTGCGGGTTCACCCCGGACACTGGCTGCCTGTACGACCTCAACAACGATCCAGGCGAGACGACCAGCATCGCCGCCGCCTGGCCGACGACTTTCAACATGCTGCTGTCCGAGGCGCGTGCGGGTGTAGTGTACCCCAACCCGCGGGCCCTGGGCGAGCCCCAGAAGACGACCGGGTACGGACCGTGGCTCGCCGATCCCTAATTAATTTGCTGTCCGTCAGGTTTTGGGGCCTTCTGGATGAGCACGCTATACCTCGGCTCCCATCGCCCTCGACGCGCCCCCGCCCTCGCCGCCCTTGATGCGCTTCTGCTCCTTCCTCTCGTTGTATGTCGGCCTTTTCCCGGCTCGAGCCCGCGTCACGTCAAACGTGAGGAGAATATATCACCCACTGCCCACCACCGAAGTTTGCTTCGCGCGGACGAGCTTCATAGCCGTGCGGCGCCCTTCCCAGCTCCACCAGCCGCGCGATGGGCAAGGAGGCGCCGGTCGATGAAGGCGCGCTCACCTTCGTGCTCATGTACGGGCCGGTGGTCCAGTTTGCGCGCCAGCCGGGCGCCGAGCCCTCTGTCGTGGCGATGCCGCTCCAGCTGCCCATGAGCGTCGATACAGTCATCGTGCACCCGGCTGAGACGACGCCGCCGGACAACCTGTCGCACTTTTGCTTCTGCCCGCTCATGCGGCTGTCGGAGCCCTCGGAGCTCAGCTTCTGCCTCACCGACTCGTCGGGCCGTGAGCAGCACGGCGTGTCGCTGCAGGTGCTCTGCCCGCTCACCAGTGCACCCGCCAGCGGCACGGCCGACGACGGGCAGCCTGCGCCGAGGCCGAAGCACCGGCCCGTCGCCATGTGCCTGCTCAGCGCGAGGCCGATCCTCGAGGGCATGTCCCGCCTGCTGCGAGTCCTGCACCAGCAGGGGGTGCACCGGCTGCCGTCGGAGAAGCTCACCAAGGAGCTGGAGCTCCGCGCCGGCTACGACAAGTACGGCCTGGGGCTCGTGATGAGCGCCAACAACACGGTGATGCAGGTCGAGCCGGGCGGCGTGGCGGCGCTGGAGCGGCGGCTGCGGCCGGGCGACGTCGTCGTGGGGCTCAACGGCAAGCCGCTCGTCGGCCCCGACGGCCTGGGCCTTCGGCTCTCGGAGGCGCTGCGCGCCCAGGCGGCGGCGCTCGCGGCCGAGGCGCAGAAGGAGGCGGAGGCGACGGGCGCGCCCGCCGCCGCGCCGGCCGCGCCGGCCGAGCGCGGCCACCGGCAGCTCACGGTGGTGCGCACGTACGAGCAGCTGCCCGAGGCGTCGCGGCACACGCAGGGGCTGCGCGAGACCATCGCGACGGCCTTCGACAAGCTGCGGCAGCGCGACGGCGACCTGCGATGGCTGGTGGGCAACCCGTTCTGGCTGGCGGCGCCGCTCGAGCCGCTCTTCCGCGGGATGGGCTGGGGCGTCGGCGAGGTGGTCTACCTGCTGTGCGCCATCCTGAGCGACCAGAAGGTGCTACTGCACGCCACCGACCCGTCGATGCTGCTGCCCGCGTGCCAGGCGCTGCGCGCGCTGATGGCGCCGCTGCAGTACTCGTCGCTGTACATCCCGTACCTGCCCGCGACGCTGCTACGCCACTCGGACGCGATCACGCTGCTCAACGACTCGACGCAGCCCTACCTGATCGGCACGCACTCGTCGCTGCTGCAGACGCTGATGGCCAACGGCGAGCAGCTCGCGCCCGAGCTCGTCGTCGCCGACCTCGACAAGCCCGAGCTGAGCGGCTCGGTCGACGCGCAGGACGCCTTCCCCGCGACGGTCGCGCAGCTGGTCGCCTTCTCGCCGCCCGCCGCCGCGCTCGTCGCGCGGCTGCAGGGCTGCGTCTCGCCCGAGCGCTTCGACGAGGTGGCGGCGCAGGGCGCGTGCATGCAGTTCATGGCCGACCTGCTCAACCTGCGCGACGGCTGCCTCTCCGACTCGAAGCACGCGGGCGACGTCGTCGCGATGCAGAAGTGGGAGCTGCTGCGCGAATTCGAGGAGGACGTCCGGCTGCGCTGCGAGCGCGACTCGGACGTCGCGCCGTACGCCGACAAGCTGAGGCCCAAGCTGCGCGACACGCTCTCCGCCTCGCTCGCGACGGTCTGCGAGCAGGCGACGGCGGGCCTCTCGATGCTCAACACGCGCCAGCGGCCGGTCGCGCCGTTTTTGGCGCTCGTCTACGGCTCGCGCGCCTTCCGGCAGTGGTGGATCACCGCCGACGTCTCGGTGTCGCACGAACTGCGCATGTGCCTCGGCTACCGTGAGCACGAGCTCAACCTGGCCGACCACCTCAGCGACCACAAGCGCGCGCTGCAGCTCGTCGAGGCCTCGCTCTTCGACGACCTTTCCGAGAGCAACGAGGACGACGGCGCGCCGCCCTCGCCGCTATGGGGCAACGCCACCTCCGCCACCACCTCCGCCACCCGCACCTCCGCGCCCCCGCCGCCGCCGCCGCCGGCGCCGCCGCCGCAGGAGGCGTCGACTCCACCGCCGCCGCCGCCGCCGCCGCCACCACCTGCGCCGGCCGAGGCGGCCGACGCGACACCGCCCCCTCCGCCGCCGCCGCCACCGCCGCCGCCTCCGCCAGCGGCAGAGCAGCAGAGCGACCCTCCTCCGCCTCCGCCTCCGCCGCCTCCGGCCGCCGACAACAAGGCGCTGGACGCGCCTTCCATCATGGACGCCGAGATTCCTCCCGAGGTGGCCGATCGGGTGCAGCGGCAGCTCGGGCAGGAGACGCAGATGTTGTGAGTCCTCTGATCCGCGCACGCCCGTCAATCCATGTGGCCTTTTCGTGCGAGGGAAAGCACGCCCTCTGCACAAGCAGCGTTGTCTTCTCTCTCACCGGGTGTATGTTTGGCGTGCTTTGAATGATTTTCGCACGGCCTGGAAGGGCTAAACCACCGCACTGGCCTGCCGGCTACGCCGACGCGAAACAGCCAAAAGTAGCATTGGTCGACGAACAAGCATACGTCGTCTCCGGCCGGCAGCTCGACTAACAGACATGGGCCAAGTCGCCTCAACATCCGGCACACAAGACTTCTCGCTGGGCTCGATCGCCAGACAGACGAACTTCACCAAGGAGGAGCTGATAAAGTTCCGCCAGGCCTTCATGGAGATCGCAGCGAAGTCACCGGAGATCGGCGACACGGTGATTTCGCAGGAGCAGTTTGGCGAGATGTTGGCCCTCGTCGAGGTGCCCGCGTCCAACGCCAGCTTCATGTCGCTCCTGTTCAACGCCTTCGACAAGAACGGAGACGGCTTTGTCAACTTTGTCGAGTTCACAGCTGGTCTGTCCATGGTGCTGAAAGGCACGCCTCAGGAGAAGTATCAGCTCTGCTTCGAGATCTACGACGTCAAGAAGACCGGCTACATCACCAAGCCTGAGATGAGACAGGTGCTCGCCTCGATGAACTTGGTACTGCGTGCGTCGGAGAGCTCCAACCGCGGCTACACGAACGACGACCTCGACGCGTTCGTCACGAAAATCTTTTCGGAGGGTGGACAGCCGGAGAAGCTGTCCTTTGATGATTTCATCGGGCAGGTAAGCAAGCATCCAGAGCTGGTCGACTTCTGATGAGCCGCTGCCGCACAGTCTCCCCAGACGTGGTGGGTTTCCAGCGCCAGCGCGCGGGTGCCCGGCACCTAGCTCCCTACGGCTTCTGTCTTTCGCCGCGCGCAGAGCTAGCTTTCGTTACCGTGTAGAGATCCTGCTTTATAGGCGTCTTCATAAACGTCTACGTCTACTTCTGCCGTGCGAATTTGTCGCGTGGCCCGCCGCCGCCACCTCCGCCGCCGCAATCCTGCCGTCACGGTCAGTGTCGAGCTTGTGCGCCGCGGCGATGGTCGCATCCACCTCGTGAGGGCTGGCTTTGCCGTCGCCGTCCAGGTCGACATTGACTCCGGCTTTGACGAGCTCCGCCTTGGTGAGCTTACCATCCCGGTCAGTGTCAAACGTCACTTCCCTGGCGCCCCGCGCCTTTGCGAGCTTCGCCCACGCGGCGGCGATGCGCGAGGTCGCGGCCGCCATCAGCACCGTCGCGGGCGCTTGCGAGAGGAGGTGGGTCACGTTCGTGTGGTGCTTGGTATACTCCTGGACGTTGATGCCCACCTTGTGCAGCTCGCTCCGGGACAGCTTGCCATCGTGGTTGGTGTCGATTTCTCCTCGTGTGTGCGCGATCGGCCGCGTGGAGAAGAGGCTGATCAGGAACGGCGCGCCGAAGAGGAAGCACATCACAAAGAAGACGACGTATTGTCTGCCCGGCCCCGGCCGCAGCCAGACCATCTCCGCACGGTCGAGCGCGGCGTAGCTCTGCCGCATCGCCGCTCGAGTATGTGGGTCAGCCGCGCCTGCTGGAGCGCAACCGCGTCGAGACACGAGCAGTTAGGCCGGGAAGATCGAAGACACCTTCGGCGCGCCGCAGTTACGGCCGCGCTGCGGTGGTAAAGTATGCACGCCGCAGGCTATCAAAAATTTGTTATTAATTATTTGGGGTGGAAGCTGTTGTAGGTGTTTTGATGGTTTTGGTTAGGGGGAGTGGGTTGAGGGTAGGGATGTTGAGGATGTTGAGGAGGAGTTGGGGGTGAATTAGGTGATTTGGAAGAAGTGGCGGGTGGTGAGGAAGAGAATGGATTATGTAAATTTACATAGGAGTTGTGTGTGCTGGTATGCGCCCTCAAACTAACCACGCACAATTTTCGCGCGCGCCCACGAGGTTCGCACGGCAACAACCTCTACCGCCGCTGCGGCCGCACCGCTGGCCGCGCCGGCGCCGTGCCGCCCGGTTTGCGCGTGCCGCCTGGGCTTGGCGGCACGCGGGACCTTGCGTGCCGCCCGGGCTTGACCTTGCGCCTCGTTTGACCGGCATCAGCGATGCACAGTCCCGCCACGCCTCGCGTGCCGCCCGGGCTTGCGCCTCGCTTGACCGGCACAACCCTCACGCCACCCCCGCTCCCTTCACAGCTCACCATGATCTACGCCACCGAGTCCGCCATCTTCTCGATGTTCCTCGGCTCCTCAGCGGGCAAGTCGTCCAAGTCCGTCGACAAGGCCGGCGTCGACGCGTCGGGCTACAAGGCCATGATGAAGAACTTCGACAAGTAGATGCCGCCCCTCCCGGAGGGCTCCGTGGGCCCCTCTCGCAGTACGTGTGTGGCCGGCCGCGTCGCTGGAGTGCGCAGCGGCGGCGTGGCGGTGTGGCGTGCGCGCCTCCCGCCCGCGCCGTGGTATGTGAGTGCGCAGGGTGGCAATGTGTTTTTTAATCGTCGCACGCGCGACCCAGCCAGGGCGCAAGCCGACCGCCGCGCACACACCCACAGATGCGCACGGCGCCCACGCGCCAGCGCCTCACCATGCGCCTCACTCACCGGCGCGGCCACCGCCGGCGCCTGCGGCCGCGGCCCCAGTGCATTGAAGGTTGCCGTCCACAAGAAGTGGCAAGCGTGGCGGGACTGTGCATCTCTGACGCCGGAGCAGGCCATGGAGGCGTACAATTCCCGACGCCACCGCCGACGCCGGCGTGC
>Ga0209713_10001786_pt1 | contig 13088 bp, 12 predicted proteins | sample ArcOceMetagenome_3_FD_187444 | JGI IMG/M metagenome (GOLD analysis project Ga0209713, IMG submission 187444) | Marine eukaryotic phytoplankton communities from Arctic Ocean - Arctic Ocean- Svalbard ARC20M Metagenome (SPAdes) (version 2) | ecosystem: Environmental > Aquatic > Marine > Oceanic...
GTTTGTTTGCCCAAAGGTGCCGGTAACCCAATGATGCATGGGCGGATACATATGTCCGCCCATTTCAACCACGAAAACTGGAAAGGTAAAAAGGCCCGCAATCAGGGTTTGAAATCCCAAAGTACGCACCTGCGATTGGCGCCGTTCCACTTGTTCTTGGCGTCCAGCACCTGCAACTTTGATCTTAGCCTTATACCCTGAATCTATAATCGCTTGCGCCACACGCGCTTCAGCGGCTGCATCTGGCAGACCTTCAACAATCGCTTCTTCAAGTGCCAAATTCACACGCGCCAAGGTCACATCTGGCAACGCCAGCAATGTACGCTCAACCCGTCCTACGCAGGATGCACAGTGCATTCCGCTAATATCATATGTGGTTAGGGACATATCATGCTTGCCTTTATGACCTGATATAGAATGATATGGCGACAAACGTCGCTAAGGACAATGATATGACCACAATAACTGCCCCCCTTCTCAAAGAGATCCGCAACCGTTTCGCCCATGTGGACAGTTGTCCCTTCTCAGGTCAACGCGTCTTTTTCGAAAATGCAGGTGGAGCTTTGACTCTAAATTCAGTTGTTAACACAAGCGCAAAATTCGCAGCCATTCCCGATAATCAAGGCCGCGCAAATGCAGGCGCAGAAGCTTTGGTTTCTATTATTAAAAAGTCCAAAGCTGACATGCGCACATTCTTTAACGCATCAAACGGTCAATTCTTTGTGGGGGAAAGTGGCACCGAGCTAACCTACCGTTTGATCCGCACCGCTGTAATGGGATCGGGTGGCGGCTCTGTGATTGGGTCCACCGTTGAACACCCTGCCTCACGCTCTGCGGCTCAGCACTGGGCCAAACAAGCTGGCATGCCCTACATCAGTGTGGCGCATGACGATGCAACCGGATTGGTCACGGCCGATGCATACACTGCAAAAATGACAGCAGAAGTTAAGGTCGCCACGATCCTGCACACCTCCCCAGTGACAGGCATGGCAATTGATGTGGCCAGTATCGCCGCCGCCATTCGCGCGATTGTACCAGATTGCTTTATTATTGTTGATGGTATCCAACACGCCAGCCACGGGCATATTGATATCGATGCTTATGGGATCGATGGCTATGTTGTCTCACCTTACAAAGTGTTTTCGCGCCACGGATACGGCGTTGCTTGGGCTTCTGACCGCTTGTCCCAATTGCCTCTTGAAGCCTTAATTGATGGGCCGCTTGAAAATTGGGAGATGGGCACACGAGACACTGGAGCCTACGCAACATTTACAGATGTGATCGATTATTTTGATTGGTTGGGCGGACAGGTTTCTGACGCCACAGAACCACGTGCACGGATCGAAGCCGCAGGTGCAGCGATCAAATCGCATGAAAAATCACTGACAGATGCAATGCTCTTTGGGACAGGAAACTTGCCAGGTTTGGCAGAAATTGAAGGTGTCACAATTGTCGGTGGTCAGGACAACCCGTCCCGCGAGGGATTAGTTTGTTTCGCACTCACAAATGTCCCTGCCTTGGAAATCGTAGACAAGTTGAACCAAAGCGGTATCCGCACACATATTCGTAAAGCCGACCACTATTCAGGCAATATTTTAACCCCATTAGGCCTGCCTGCCGCAGTCCGGGTTTCGATGTGTCACTACAATACGGTTGGCGAAGTCGCTGCGTTTTTAACCGCAATGAAAGAAATCGCCTAGAATGCTTGACCGCAATGGCCCCCTGCGCGGCTTGCGCGTTGTTGAAATGGCAGGCCTTGGCCCCGCACCTTTCTGCGCAATGATGTTGGCTGATATGGGAGCCGAGGTGGTGCGTATCGCCCGCCCCAATCAAAAACCTCTTTTTGGGCTAGAGCAAAGGCACAATCTATATGATCGCTCGCGTCGGTCTCTTACCCTTGATCTGCGAGACACCAAGGAACTGGCCAAAGCTAAAACTTTGATTTCCAGAGCAGAAATTTTGATCGAAGGTTTTCGGCCAGGCGTTATGGAGCGACTTGGGCTTGGCCCAGATGATGTTACATCCGACAATCCCAAACTGGTGTATGGACGCATGACGGGGTGGGGCCAAAACGGCCTTCTGAAGGATCGTGCGGGCCACGACTTGAACTACATGGCTATCTCCGGGGCACTTTGGTCGATCGGACCTGAAGGGTCGCCTCCTCCTCCACCACAGAACATCATTGCTGACTTAGCAGGTGGCGGCATGATGCTACTGGCTGGCGTTTTAGCCGCAACGATGAGCGCACGCACAACTGGCAAAGGCCAAGTGGTCGACGCCTGCATGTCCGACGGTGCTGCGCTGATGATGACCTTACAATATGGGTTAAATGCAGGAGGAGCATGGGAAGACAACAAGCGAGGGGGCAATGTTCTAAATGGTGGAGCGGCGTACTATCGATGCTTTGAAACCTTGGATGGCGGATACGTAGCCTTGGGCCCCATCGAACCACAATTCTTTGCAACATTGCTTGAACACATTGGTCTGCGTGAAGACCCAAGGTTTGCACAACAATATGACCCAAACGCTCAAGAGGAAATGCATACAGTTTTAGAAACGGTTTTTGCGGGCAAAACACGTCGTGCTTGGGAAAATATATTAACCGAAGTAGATGCTTGTTTTGCTCCCGTCCTATCAATGAGCGAAGCCCCACAGCATCCGCATAATATCTCTCGCCAGACCTTCGTAGAAACTGATGGTATTGTTCAGCCAGCACCCGTTCCTCGTTTTGTTGGGACGCCCTCCGACGAGCCAACGCATGGGGACGCCGGCCTAATTAACTTTGAAGAAATACTGGAGTGTTGGAAGTAATTACTTTGATTTTCTGTTCGGACAGTTTGCTAGCTTGTCGGTCTTGCATAGCTCATACGACTTAGCAATTCCGAGGTATTCTTGACCTCAAACTTGCGCAGTAGTCTGGCCCGCACGTCTTCAATAGTACGTGGAGACAACCCCAACTCTCGCCCGATTTCCTTACTTGTTAATCCACGGCTCAATCCGCTGAGAACTTCACGTTCGCGCTTGGTCAGTTGCGCACCATCTAGCTGATCGCGGATCGGCGCAAAGCTCATGACCAGATGCCCAAGTGGGTCACCTGGCGTCAACGTCCGCGCACGGAAACGGCACCAGACCGGCACACCGTCTTTGCGCCGCATCATCCGTTCGTCGCTATAGCTACCCTGTTCTTCCATCGCTTTCAGGCCAATATCACGAACCCGATCAAATTCAGCATGGCTGGGATAAAGGATACGGAATGATTGGCCTAATAGATTGGCGCGATCATACCCTAACATTTCGGCAAACGATGTGTTACACATACTAAGTACACGGTGATGGGATACCGCCATGCCAATAGGCGCTGCATCAAATGCCTGCGCCATCTTTCGTGTAAAATCATCCATTGCGTCACCCCGTGGTTATACGGTATTGATACCGTACACGATCGCCGCAATACTGCCAACAGGCAATTTAAACAGGTGACACATGACAACACCTCTTATGGTGCGCATAGATGGCAAACGCGATGATCTGATCCAACTCACACAGGATCTGATCCGAATCCCTACACTTAACCCTCCCGGTGAAAACTACGGCGCTATCTGCGATTTCTTAAACAAACGCCTGCAGGCCTCTGGGTTTGAAACCCAATTGATCCGCGCCTTCGACACCCCGGGTGATAGCGAACGTTACCCCCGCTGGAACATCATTGCGCGGCGCGATGGTACGTCTTTGGGTGATTGCGTTCACTTTAACAGCCACACCGATGTGGTTGAGGTTGGCGCAGGCTGGACGTTTGATCCCTTTGGCGGCGAGATCGCAGATGGCAATATCTATGGGCGCGGCGCCTGTGACATGAAGGGCGGCTTGGCCTCTTCAATCATTGCGGCCGAAGCATTCATCGAACAGTACTCCGACTTTAGCGGTGCGATCGAAATCTCTGGCACAGCAGATGAAGAATCCGGCGGCTATGGCGGCGTGGCATATTTGGCTGAGCACGGTCATTTCTCACCTGAAAAGGTGCAGCACGTCATCATCCCTGAACCCCTTCAAAAAGATCGCATTTGTCTGGGTCACCGCGGTGGATGGTGGGCAGAGATCGAAACCAAAGGCGAGATCGCGCATGGTTCCATGCCATTCTTAGGCGATTGCGCAGTGCGTCACATGGGCGCTCTAATCCACGAATTTGAGGATAAACTGTTCCCAATAATGGCTGCCCGTCGCACCGATATGCCTGTGGTGCCAGAGGGTGCGAAATCCTCAACCATGAATATCAATTCGATCCACGGCGGCCAAAAAGAGCAAAGCGATGACTTTACCGGCTTACCTGCGCATTGCGTTCCAGACAGCTGCCGCATTGTAATCGATCGCCGTTTCTTGGTCGAAGAACCGCTGGACCAAGTGCGCGGTGAAGTGACTGATTTACTCGAAGGATTGCGGATCACCCGCCCTGACTTTGAATACGAATTGACAGAACTGAATTCGGTTCTGCCCTCAATGACCGACAAGACCGCTCCCGTTGTTGAAACGGTGGCACAAGCGATTGAAGACGTGATGGGAAAGGCACCTGAATATGTGGCTAGTCCCGGAACATACGACCAGAAACATATTGACCGGATCGGTAAGCTGAAGAACTGTATCGCTTACGGACCCGGAATTTTGGAAATGGCGCACAAGCCTGATGAATACATCGGGATTAACGATATGCTCGACAGTGCAAAGGTTATGGGCGCCAGCCTTGAGACACTGCTGTTGCCGAGAAAAAACTAAACGACTTCTAGGGAGAAAACTATGAAACATTTTGTATCACAATTGGCACTTGCCTCTGCGATGAGCGTTGCGGGTTTCGCAGCTCACGCCGCGAACACCGAAATCACCGTGGCCATGCAGCTTGAGCCACCACATCTTGATCCAACCAGCGCCGCCGCTGGCGCGATTGACTCGGTTCTGTATTCCAACGTGTTTGAGGGCCTGACTCGCTTTATGGGTGATGGGTCCGTTGTTGCGGGCTTGGCCAAAAGCTGGGATATTTCAGATGACGGTTTGGTTTACACGTTCATCTTGCATGACAATGTTTTGTTCCACGACGGTAGCACCATGGACGCTGAAGACGTTCAATTCTCGCTGAACCGCGCCCGTGCTGACGACAGCACAAATGCGCAAAAAGCACTGTTTGCCGGCATCACAGATGTCAGCGCATTGGACGCAGCAACCGTCGTTGTCACCTTGGACGCGCCAAACGGCAACTTCCTGTTCAACCTCGCATGGGGCGACGCGATTATAGTAGCACCTGAATCCATCGGTGACATTAAACAAGCGCCAATCGGTACAGGCGCGTTCAAATTTGCAAACTGGGTTCAGGGCGACAAAATCGAACTCACCCGCAATGACGCATATTGGGGCACGCATGCAGTCCTAGAAAATGTAACGTTCAAATTCATTTCCGATCCTACAGCCGCTTTCGCCTCCGTGATGGCTGAAGATGTAGACGCATTTGTTGGTTTCCCAGCCCCTGAGAACCTTCCACAGTTCGAAGCGGACCCGCGCTTCCAAGTATTGGTTGGCTCAACTGAAGGTGAAACAATTTTATCAACCAACAACAAGATGCCACCATTTGATAACGTGAAGGTTCGAGAAGCTTTAGCACACGCCATTGATCGACAAGCCATCGTTGACGGCGCAATGTTTGGATACGGCACACCAATCGGCACACACTTTGCCCCGCACAATCCGGCATATGTCGACCTGACTGGCACCAGCGCATATAATCCTGAGTTAGCGAAAAAGATGCTGGCCGAAGCAGGATTTGCCGATGGATTTGAAACAACATTGCACCTACCGCCCCCATCGTACGCCCGCCGTGGCGGAGAAATTATCGCAGCGCAATTGGCCCAAGTTGGGATCAAAGCGCAAATCACGAATGTTGAATGGGCGCAGTGGTTGGAAACTGTGTTCCGCGGCAAGGACTTTGGCCTGACAATCGTGTCACACACAGAGCCAATGGATATCGGCATCTATGCAAACCCAGAATACTACTTCCAATACGACAACCCAGCGTTTCAAAAACTGATGACCAACCTTAACGCGACAACAGACCCTGAAGCGCGCACTGCTCTCATGGGCGATGCACAACGCATGATTTCAGGAGATTATGTGAACGGTTACTTGTTCCAGCTGGCACAATTGTCAGTAGCAAAAGCTGGCGTTCAAGGTCTTTGGACCAACGCACCAACCCAAGCAACCGACCTAACAGCTGTTAGCTGGGCTGACTGATCGTCGCCTTCAAGTCTACAAAACGGTTCGGGCTTTCAGGCCCGAACCACTAAGCCAATCTGCGGCCCCTGACCCAATAAGTTTCCCTTCCCATGATCCGTTACACCCTTAAGCGTTTTCTTTCCCTGTGCATCAGTTTGGCTGTGGCATCTTTGCTGATTTTTTTCGTAATCGAAATCGCTCCCGGTGATCCCGCATCCTTTATGCTGGGGATCAACGCACAGCCAGATACAGTTGCCGCACTGCGCGCTGAACTTGGCCTAGATGTACCAAAATTCGAACGCTATCTTGCATGGGCTCAAGGTATGCTAACTGGCGACTTTGGCATGTCTTATACGTACCGCACGCCTGTCTCCCAAATGGTCGCGGATCGCCTTTGGGTCTCCTTGCCCCTCGCGCTATTCGCGCTTGCCCTATCTACCCTTATCGCCCTGCCGGCTGGCATCTACGCAGCCGCTCGTCGCGGCAAGACTGGCGACGTTGCCGTGATGAGCGCCACCCAGCTGGGCGTCGCGATCCCCAACTTTTGGTTCGCCATGATGTTGGTTCTGATCTTTGCGATTAAACTGCGCTGGTTCGCAGGCGGTGGCTTTGCCGGTTGGAACAAAGGGCTGGGCGCAGTCATATGGTCGCTCACCTTGCCCGCTATTTCACTCGCACTACCCCAAGCCGCAATTCTGGCCCGCGTCATGCGATCCGCCTTGCTCGATGTGATGAACGAAGACTTCATGCGCACCGCCCGCGCCAAGGGTTTAACCACTACGCAAACCCTGTGGAAACATGGGCTGCGCAACGCGCTAATCCCTGTCCTAACAATTATCGGGTTACAGTTTTCATTCCTACTTGCAGGTGGGATCATCATTGAACAAGTGTTCTATCTGCCTGGTCTTGGACGCCTTGTGTTCCAAGCAATCAGCGCGAGGGATTTGATCGTGGTCGAATCCGTTGTCATGCTTTTGGTCTTCGCCGTAATCGTAGTGAATTTCGCTGTCGATCTGGCCTATGCCGCCGTTGATCCACGATTAAGGGCGCGCACATGAACCGCAACCTTATCATCGGCTTGATCCTTTCAACCCTCGCGATTTTGGCAGCTTTGCTGTCCTTCATCTGGACGCCATTTGACCACGTCGCAATGAACATCCCCGCCAAACTTCAAACCCCAAACCTAACCCACTGGTTTGGCACCGATCATTTTGGCCGCGATATTTTCAGCATGATCATGGTCGGCGCGCGCACCTCGATCGCCGTGGCATTTGTGGCCGTTGGTATCGGCATGGGGCTTGGTATTCCATTGGGTCTATGGGCCGCTGCACGCAAAGGATCGTATGTTGATGAACTCATCATGCGGGCCAATGATCTTATCTTTGCCTTCCCCTCGCTGGTTATCGCCATCCTAATCACTGCCATTTTCGGGGCCGGTGCCGTGAACGCGATCATCGCCATTGGTATTTTCAACATCCCCGTTTTCGCTCGCGTTGTACGCGGTGCTGCCATGCCAATCTGGGAGCGTGAATTTATCCTCGCCGCCCGCGTAGCAGGCAAAAACGCTGCGCGCATTTCAGTGGAACATATCCTGCCAAATGTACTAAACCTTTTGATTGTCCAAGCCACCATTCAATTCAGCCTTGGCATCTTGGCCGAAGCCGCGCTGAGTTATGTTGGCCTAGGCGCGCAGCCCCCGACTCCCAGCTGGGGACGCATGTTGGCGGACGCCCAAACGCTGGTCAGCATCGCACCACACCTCGCCCTTATCCCAGGGTTTGCAATCATTATCACTGTGATGGGTTTAAATCTAATGGGTGACGGTTTGCGCGACTATCTGAATCCGCGCACACGGGTGGCTCGCACATGAGTTTGCTGAACATCACAAACCTATCGCTGTCGATCAACGGCACCAAAATTCTGCAGGATGTGTCGCTATCTATAAACACTGGTGAGATCGTCGCGGTTACGGGCGAAAGTGGGTCGGGCAAATCGCTGACAGCTTTGGCGACCATGGGGCTGTTACCCGAGGGGTCCCAAACCACAGGCACGATTACATTTGAGGACCAAAACCTGCTGACTACGTCAGAAGCCGACCTATGCAGAATTCGCGGCAACTATATCGGCATGGTGTTCCAAGAACCAATGACGGCGCTAAATCCAGTGCAAACTGTTGGGGCGCAGGTGGCAGAAACGATTCTAATCCACGGCACTATGAGTAAATCCGACGCCATAGCCCACGCCACAGATGTGTTGACCCGCGTCGGCCTTCCACAAGATCGCTATCCACTTTCACGCTATCCCCACGAATTATCCGGTGGTCAACGCCAACGCGTCGTCATCGCGATGGCCATCGCTTTGCGTCCAAAACTGCTGATCGCGGATGAACCTACAACGGCGCTGGATGTCACCACGCAAGCACAGATTTTGGATCTGCTCAAAGACCTCGCGCGTGACTACGACATGGGCCTGTTGATGATCACCCATGATCTTGCCGTAGTTGCAAACATGGCCGACAAAATCGTAGTGATGCGATTGGGTGAAGTGGTGGAACAAGGCGAAACCAAATCACTGCTCACGAACATGCAGCACGACTATACCAAGATGCTATTTGCGGCTTCTGGGCATCAAGTCAATTTGCCTGATTTTCGTGCCTCAGATGTCTTGTTAAACGTCAAAAACGTGGTGCGTGATTACACAACACCACGCAAAACTGTGTTCGGCTCCAAGGGAGTTTTTCGCGCCCTTAACGGAATTAGTTTTGACATCAAACGCGGGGAACGTCTGGGGTTGGTCGGCGAAAGCGGATGTGGAAAATCAACCCTAACACGGGCTATTATGGGGCTCGAAGGTGTGCAAGGTGGTGAAATTACCTTAGACGGCGCACCCGTATTTACAGGCCGCAAACCCAATCTTGCGGTTCGGCGTAAGATGCAGGTGGTGTTCCAAGACCCATTTGGCAGCTTCAATCCCCGTCAAAAAGTTGTACGATTGATCACTGAACCATTCCATCTGCTGGAAACACCCCCAACCCATGAAGAACGTCAGAGATTGATCAACCAAACGCTGACTGCCGTTGGCTTAGACCCGTCTGATGCCGACAAATACATCCACCAGTTTTCGGGTGGCCAACGCCAACGGATCGCCATTGCCCGCGCCCTGATTATCCAGCCGGACCTGATCGTATTTGACGAAGCGGTCAGTGCGTTGGATGTTTCTGTGCGCGCTCAAATTCTTGACCTGCTTGCCGACCTTAGCGCCAAATATAACTTAACCTATCTTTTCATCAGTCACGACCTTAACGTCGTGCGCACGATCACTGATAGGGTCCTTGTGATGCAACACGGCGAAATTGTAGAACAGGGCGAAACCGAACAGGTTTTCACCGCGCCCAATCACCCCTACACTCAGGAACTGATCGCGGCAGCACCTGTCCTGCCTGATCTGCAACAAATGAAGGGATAGCAGATGAAGACCATCAATTTGATGGAAAAGCTTGCTCAGTTCTCAAACCACTGGGATCCGCATGTAGTCGCCGACTACAACGGAAACGACGTGATGGTTGTCAAATTTCAAGGCGAATTTCCGTTCCATGTTCACCCTGACACTGACGACTTTTTCTTAGTGCTTGAGGGCGAAATGGAAATGGACCTTGAGGGTCAAAGTCATATTGTCAAAGCTGGCGAATTATTCATCGTACCAAAAGGTGTCACCCATCGCCCCCGTGCAGAAAACGAATGCAAAGTTCTGTTGATCGAACCGATAGGCGAACCAAACTCTGGCGATCCAAAAACCGCCACACTCAAGCCGCACATCTGATAGGAACGCCCATGCAGCCCGGCCCAAAGAACCTGATCACAGACATCAAAGGTCTGCGTGTAGGCAACGCCCACGATGACGCACTAAAATCTGGCTGTACCGTTGTGACTGCTGACACGCCGTTTACCGCATCTGTGCATGTGATGGGCGGAGCGCCGGGAACGCGGGAAACCGATCTGTTAGCCCCCGATAAATCTGTTGCTGCTGTGGATGCTTTGGTTTTGTCTGGCGGGTCAGCATTTGGCCTAGATGCATGTTCGGGCGTGGTGGATGGATTGCGCAGCGATGGACGGGGATACAAGATTTTAGATGCCATCATTCCCTTGGTACCTGGCGCTATTCTGTTTGATCTGCTTAACGGCGGGAATAAAGAATGGGACGCAAATCCTTACCGCGATTTGGGCCGCAAGGCGTATCAAAATGCATCAACTAATTTCAATCTTGGCACAATCGGCGCGGGCACTGGCGCTTTGACTGGGTCGCTAAAGGGCGGTTTAGGCTCTGCTTCACTGGTTTTCGACAATGGTGCGACGGTTGCCGCACTGGTCGCAACGAACCCTATTGGCAACGTCACAACCCCAAATAATCGTCACTTTTGGGCGGCACCCTTTGAGATTGATGCCGAATTTGGCGGTGTGGGAACAGACCCAGCAAGCGGCCTGGGCCGTGACCTTAGCAGTCGTAAGTTGGCAGCTTTTCAGGAACGAGCAAATACAACTATCGCAATTGTGGCTACCGACATGGTTATGGACAAAGCACAATGCCAACGCGTTGCGATCGCCAGCCATGACGGGATTGGTCGCGCGATTGTCCCCGCCCACATGCCCGGCGACGGCGATGCGGTTTTTGCCCTGTCCACAGGCGAAATCGAAATGCAAGATCCTGATTTTGATCTGATGAGGATTGGACATGCCGCAGCTCTATGCCTATCCCGTGCCATTGCCCGTGCCGTTTTTGAGGCAACCTCTGCCCCTAACGACCTGCTGCCTTGTTGGGGCAACCTGAACACAGCGAAAGACACATCATGACCCAAGATATGTATGGCCTGCCCGTTACCAACGCCTCTGAAACTGCATTGCAAGGTATCAACGATTTCATCCATGGTTTTATCGCGTTTGAACCCAAGGCAACCAACGTCATGGGCGCTGCGGCAAACGCCCCCGACTGTTGCTTGATCAATACTTACACCGCAATGTTGTGGATGTTGCTAGAGGCACCGATTGCACCAGAAAAAGCTTTGCCGTTTTTGCTCAAAGCAGAAAGAACAATGGCTACCTCAACCCTACGTGAAAAGATGATGACTCGCGCAATCCGCGCATGGGTGGATGGCGATGTCCCAACATGTGTCTCAATCTGCGAAGAGATCCTCATTGAACACCCTCGTGACATGGTTGCCGTAAAACTAGGGCAGTACCACAACTTTAACGTAGGTGACTTCCCCAGCATGCTGCGCTTGGCACTCAAGGTTATGCCAGCAGCTGATGATATTCCTTATGCACATGGTATGGTCGCCTTTGGTTATGAGGAATGTCACCTGTTGGATGACGCCGAAACATCAGCGCGCCGTGCGATGGAATTACGCCACGATGAGCCATGGGCACACCACGCATTGGCCCACATTTATCTGACCCGTGGCCAAACCGCTGAAGGTGCCGCATTCCTAGAAAGTGTTGCCGACACATGGGGCAACCTCAACTCCTTTATGCACAGCCACAACTGGTGGCATTTGGCGCTGTTTTACATCAGCGCGGGTCGTGAAGCCGATGTTGTCAGCGCCTATGACACCCATGTTTGGGGATTGGCCAAAGATTACAGCCAGGATCAGGTTGGCGCTGCCTCACTCTTGGCCCGTATGGAATTTGCCGGCATCAACGTTGGAGACCGTTGGATCGATGTTGCGTCCTATATTGCCAAACGGGGGCCTGATACGGTCAGTCCATTTTTGACCCTTCAATACCTTTATGCGCTTGGCAGGACTGATCGAACGGAGGCCGAAGTTTTAATGGAAGCGATTGAGCAACGCGCAGAAGACGAAAGCAAATTTGACCATCTGGTTTGGCGCGACGTCGCAATTTGGGCAGCACATGGCATTGTGGCACATGCGGCAGGAGATTGGGATGACACGATCCGCTTCTTGGGCAAGGCCCTACCCCGTATAGCTGAATGTGGTGGCAGTCATGCGCAACGTGATTTGTTTGAACAAATCCATCTCGATGCATTAATGCAGTCGGGTCAAGCATCCAAGGCACAACAGGTTCTTGAAATGCGCCGTACCTTCGATCCAGGTGGGGTGCCGTTGAACATGTTACTTGCTGACGCCTATCATAAAACAGGTTTACCAGATCAGGCATTCATTGCACAAAATCGGGCCAACGCATCCCGCGCATCCTTAGCTAAATAAGTCTCTACTCCGCCTATTTGGCTAAAGGAGTATTCTCAGAAAAGCTTTGAAAGAGTGCGAGGAACGCGCGGTCTGGATCACGAGCAGCCTCTTTGCCTGCGGCCCATGCACGCCACTCGCTCTTTACAAAATAAATGTCGCAACCGGAATGGCGCATCCTTGCTGTTTCAAAAGTTTATTGATCCTGAATTCTAAAAAGTTACCCATGGGCAACTTTTTAACAACTGAGTTTTTGGTGCTTGTATAGCACTAGCTCTTTAGTAACGTTACCCACCAAGACAACAGCAGATGGGTGGACTAAAATTCAAGAGCTTTCAACTTGAATCAAGCTACCAGCTAGAAAAAAGCCCATTCAAGCTAGTATGTTTGGGCGGGCTTTTTTTATTCCAAAATTTTCGGCTTTTAACGTGTGTTACTGACTCATCGATGCAAGGTAGGCAGCAACATCGTTGCCACCTTTTTTCAGTTTAAAGGACATTTTGGATTTTGCCTTTGGGTTATCCAAGGCATTGCGCAAGAACGCTTTGGGGTCGGTGACCCACTCTGCCAAAAGTACTTCATTCCAAATAAGGCCAGCTTCGCCCGCAGCGAAGAGATCTTTGGAGTATTTAAAACC
>Ga0209713_10001788_pt1 | contig 13079 bp, 7 predicted proteins | sample ArcOceMetagenome_3_FD_187444 | JGI IMG/M metagenome (GOLD analysis project Ga0209713, IMG submission 187444) | Marine eukaryotic phytoplankton communities from Arctic Ocean - Arctic Ocean- Svalbard ARC20M Metagenome (SPAdes) (version 2) | ecosystem: Environmental > Aquatic > Marine > Oceanic...
GGTCGAACGTTGTAGCCAGGGCTCTCGGACCTCGTCTCGGACCTCGTCGCCGCGATGGAGCTCTCCCTCACGCGGATGGAGCTGCTGCAGGTCTCGGCGACCTCCCGCAAGACGATGCGGCTGCTGCCAAAGGGCAAGAAGAAGCAGCAGAACGTCGTGGTGGGCGACGACAGCGGCTCGGTGCTGTGCTTCGGGATGAAAAAGGAGCAGATCGAGCAGGTCTTCAAGACGCCGCCCGGCCAGCGTGAGGTCGGGCGCATCGAGCTGGCGGCCGAGCAGTCGTCCGCCGACGACAAGGAGACGGTCAAGATCTTCTACGCCAGCGGCGGCACGATCCGCGGCGTGCAGCGCAAGGGCAAGGAGTTCCTGCGCTTCAACACCAATCTGACCGAGCCCATCCGCAGCATGTACATCGAGGGCGAGGACATCTTTACGGGGGGCGAGTACATCTACAACCAGTTTGTCGCGCTCAAGGACACGGCCTTCTTCATGGCCAACGACCGCATCAACGACCTGACGTGCTTACGCGTGAGCGGCGGCAGCCGCGCGGACGCGGTGCTCGCGTGCCAGGACCGGATGATCCGCGTGCTGAGCGGCTCGGACCTGCTGTACGAGGCGACGATCGACGGGCCCGCCGTGACCGTCGAGCGCTACCACAACCCGCCGCCGAGCGGCAGCGCCGCGCCCGCGCAGGGCTTCGGGCCGGTGGGCACGTCGGCGCCGGCCGGCTACGAGCTCAACGACGGCCGGTTCAAGGAGCTGCTGTACGGCACCGAGAACGGGCTGGTGGGGCAGCTGCTGCTCGACGGCTCGATGATGCGGCGCGGCTGGGTCGTCGACCCCAACCTCGAGGGGCGGCGCGCCAAGTCGGGCGGCGTGCAGTGCCTGGCGGCGGCCGACCTCACCAAGGACGGCATGAAGGACCTGATGGTCGGGCGCGACGACGGCACGGTCGAGGTGTGGAGCTTCGACCTCGGCCCGCAGCCGAAGCTCGTCTTCGAGCGCTCGCTGCAGGAGTCGATCACGTCGGTCGACGCGGGCGTCGTGACCAACGCGGCCTTCGACGAGGTAGTCGTGGCGACCTACTCGGGCAAGCTCATGTCCTTCTCGTCGGAGCCGCAGTCGTCGAGCATCGCCGAGGCGGCGAGCGGCGGCGGCAAGAAGGGGGCGGGAGCGGCGGCGGCGGGAGGTGGTGGTGGCGACGGCGGCGGCGGCGGCAGCAAGAAGGAGCGCGCCGACAGGCGGATCCGCGCGCTGCGCGGCGAGCTCGAGAAGCTGCACACGCAGGTGGAGCTCGAGAAGGAGCGGTTCTCGCGCGAGGGCGGCGGCGAGCAGATGATCGCGGCCGACCTGCAGTTCAAGATCAACGACAAGTGGGCGCTGAGCCCCGACGAGGCCTTCTACCAGCTGCACATCGAGCTCAACATGCCCATCGAGACGGTGGTGCTGCAGAGCGACGTGCCGGTCGAGCTGCTCGAGGCCGACAGCAACGTCGCCATCGTCTCGCGCACGCCGCTGCCGGGCGGGCAGGGCTCGTCGGGGCTGCTCGCGACGTACCGCTGCCAGGACGCGGTCAACCGGCTCGAGCTGCGCGTGCGGACGGTCGAGGGGCGGTACGGCGCGCTGCAGGCGTACGTGTGGCCGCGCATCGCGCCCAAGACGTGCCGCGCCGCGTCGTACGCGATCAAGCCGCTCTCGCTGCACACGCGGCTGCCCGACCACCACGTCGACGAGGCGACGCTGCCGCCGGTCAACACGCTGCGGATCACGGGCGGCTTCACGCTCGAGCAGCTGCACTCGTGGGTGCTCGTCTGCCTGCCCGAGGTGCCGGCGCGGCTGCAGAACGACGAGGCGCAGTTTGCCTTCCGCAACACGTTCCTCGACACGCTGCTGCTGTGCGCCTACCAGAAGGGTGACGCGTCCTTCCGCTCCGACTCGCTCACGACGCTCGCCATCGTCAAGGAGGTCGTCACCAAGGAGGCGACCGCGCGCAAGATCCAGATCCAGATCTCGGTCGACATCAAGGACGAGAGCGTCGGCAACCTCCTCCGCCGCCTCGACCCGATGCTGCAGTACCAGATCTCGCTCACCAACAAGGCCAAGCTGATCGACACGCTCAAGGAGGTCAAGATGCAGGAGAACGACACGTCCTTCCTCGCCAAGGAGTACGCCGACATCATCGACAACGAGGAGCAGATCAAGCGCGAGCTCAAGGAGCAGCCGGGGCGGCTCCAGTTCCTCTACGGCATCGTGACCGACCTCTTCCTCGACAAGTTCAAGTTCAAGGGGCAGAACGTCTCCGCGCAGGCGCCGCAGCTGCAGCGGCTGCTGGCGCACGACTACTCGCTGCCAAACGTCCTGCAGTTCTTTGAGCAGCAGCGCTGATGACCGCGCCTTCATCGACGTGTGTGTTGTCAAATGGTGCGCGTCTCGGCGGGGCGCAAAAAACTAAAATATTGTTAGGATGAAAGAGCGACGAATAGCACGCAAAAAGCAAACCCATCACCGACCGTCTCGTTGCGCGGCAACCTGGCGCAGCCCCTCGCGGTAAATTTCCCTCGGCATTCTCTGAGAGCGAATCTCGCCCACATGCAGCATCGGCGTGTCGGCATCCAGCCTGCTGGCCGCGCGACACCACTTTCTGTGCAGCCGCCACGATGCCTCCTGGCACTCGCGATTGCAAAATTCGGCGACTCCGCACCCTGCGCAGGTCTTGAGGCGCTGCATCGTGCCATCCGGCTCGTCAAGGGATAGGTCACCATTATATGCCTTGCCGCAGTGGTCGCAGCTCTGCATGCGCGACGCGAAGTGCATGAAGACGGCGTTGGGCGTGTAGGCTTCGCGGCCCTTGAATTGCAACGGCGCAAGCACGTCAGTGCTGATCCAGAAGACGGCGTTGAACTTGGGCTCGCCAAGCAGCGCGGCATCACACCTGACCAGGCTGTCGTCCAGGTAGCGGACGCAGGCCTTTTTCTTGACAGCTTGATGCAGTCTGGCGACTGCCTGCTTGCCGAATCGGCCGCTCTGCACTGCAGTGACGACATCGGTCACACCGAGCAGCTCCGCGTCTGGTTCGAGAGATGTGAGCGCTTCATTCTGCCGCTGGTCGTCCGGATGAAAGCCTCGCGGCGTGGGCATGGCGCCGGGTGCGGCCCCTGTCATCTCCCGCCACTCCGCCAGTGCCTTCTCGCGCAGCACACTTTCATCAGAGGCCTCATCTGCTGGGACGGCACGCAGATTCGTGGGCCGAACCTTCAACCAGCCGCCCAAGCTCAGCTGCACAGCGTGGCGGCCGCTGCTCGAGTCGTACGAGCGCACTGCGCCCTCTGCACCGTTGTGCTCGGGCTGAGAGCGCAAGCCGCAGATTATGACCGGGCAGCCGACGCCGAAGCTAGTGCGCTGCTGGCTCGGAACTGGCATGGAGTTGATTAAGCTCTGCATCTGCTCTGCGAAGCCTGGCACGTTCTCGCCAGCTTCGAGTTCGAGATGGAAGTTGACCGACTGAGATGATCTTCCCTCCGACGGAAAGACTTGGAAGACCAGGAAGCGCAAGCACACGGCCGAGGCCTCAAACGGATGGCCGGGGACCATCGTGATCTCGCCGGGCAGCGGATGGACCAGGTGCTTGGCGATGCCCTGTGTCGTGAACATTCGCATGCAGCCCGACTCGGTGGCCCGTGCAGCTGATCTCCTGAGGGCGTCTTTCGCAGAGTCGAGAAAGAGACCGCTCTGCAGAATATCGTCGACAGTATCGATCTGCCAGAGCGTAGATAACACGTCGCCATCGACCTGCTCGAGCTCAAACTCATTGTCGTTCAAGGTGACAAACAGCTCCGCAAGCTGATGGATCGTTAGGAAGTCGTCAGGGTCGTTCGGATGCTGATGCAGTCTCTGACCGCCGTGGTGGCCTTCGCGCAGCTCCACCCCCATGGGGGTGAGCCAGACACCTCCACCAACGAATGTTAGCTCAGCCATATGTAGCTCTCCGGAATTATGTATCTTGTAGGCCGAACATGAATGCAGAACACGCATGCAGCACGTGGGGCGGCAAACGCAAACTAATCAAAAAATCCGCGATAGTAAATCGCATAAAGCATACATCCTCCCATGCTGCGCCGCCACACAGGGACGGGCCAAGACAAAATTGAGAGCAGTGCGGGCTCATCAAAATCGCGCCACAGCGACTCCATCAGGCGTGCTTGCCGTCGTGCTCAGCGCCGCCGCCGCCCGCGCCCGGCACGAGCGGCCCGGAGACAAAGTAGTGCCAGAGCACGCCGCCGAGCCGGATGCCGTTGAAGAGGAAGAAGCACGCCCAGACGGCGTTGAGCGATCGCGGGATGAGGCGCAGCGCGAGCAGCATCGCCGCCGTCGCGACGACCTGCGTCGCCGCGAGCAGCGTGAACGACTGCGTGCCGACCATGACGCCCTCGCCGATGAAGGTGACGCCGTTGATGAGCTGCAGGAAGGCGCCCATGATCGACGGCAGCCGCGCCGCGCGCTGCACCTCGGGCAGCGGCGAGAAGACGCCGAGCATCGGCAGCGCCGCGAGCTGCAGCGCGCCGAGCAGCGCGCCGAGCATGACGCCCCACGAGAGCATCCGCGAGGCGGCGGCGCGCGCCGCGACGACGCCGCCGCCCGGCCGGTTGAGCTCCGACGGCACGAGGATCGACGCGACGGTCGAGAGCGCGAAGAGGATGACGCCGCCGAGCTGCCACAGCTGCAGCGTGATCGAGTGCGCCGCGGCGGCGGTGCCGGTGGCATCGAGCGTCTGCACGGCGCGCGTGATCCCGAAGAAGGCGATGTTGAGCGCCACCGAGCGCAGCTGCACCGCGCCGCCCGCCGCCGCCAAGGCTCGCAGCGACGCCCAGCTCGGCAGCCGGAGCGCCGACCAGCGCAGCATGCGCCGCCGCAGCATCAGGCCAACGTACAGCGCCGCCGCGAGGACCTGCGAGGCGGTGGTGGCGACGCCCGCGCCGGCGATGCCCATGCCGAGCGTGAAGATCAGCAGCGGGTCGAGCACCACGTTGGCCAGGTTGGAGATGGCCGAGACGCGCAGCGGCGTGACCGTGTCCATCATGCCGCGGAACGCCGCAAACGACACGATCGTCGCCCCCTCGAAGACGAGGCCCGGCAGTCGCGAAAGCAGGTACGGCACGCTGAACGCGAGCGAGCTCGCGCCGCCGAGCGCGAGCAGCGCGCCGCGGTGGCTCCGCCAGAAAATCAACGTCAGCACGGCGCCGATCGACGCCGACATCACGAGCGACTCGCCGACGGCCTGCTGCACCTCCTCCATGTCATTGGCAGCGTACGCCTTGGCGACCCGCGGCGCGAGGATCGTTGGTATGGTCGACGTCACCATGGACACCGTCGAGTAGATCTGGTTGGTCGCCGCCTGACCGGCGATCGCGAGCGCCTCGTTCATCCGCCCGACCCAGAATAAATCCGTCGCCTGCGTGATCGGCAGGATCAGGAAGGACATCACAGCTGGCAGCGACAGCGCTCCGATCCGCCGGTCGAGCGCGTCGCCGCACGGCCACGTGGGTAGTGGGGCGGGCTCGTCGGCCGCAAGGAGCTCCGCCTTAGGTGGGTCGGCCGCGAGCAGCTCCAGCTGCGGCAGGCCGGCCCGCTTGAGGCGAGGCAGCCGTGACCCTATGAGAAGCCGTGGTCGTGCACCTATCAGTGCTGTGCTGCCGGTGGCCGAAGCTATGAGCAACAGGAGAGCCGGTCGATGCATAACGGCGACCTTGCAGGCGCACACCGTAGCGTGCCGAAGGAGAGACCTCTCGTCTCAATGACGAAAATTCTCAGACGCAAGCTGCATGCCGCATGCGGTGCCGCCGTTAAACCGATTCGGCGCGCGTCTCAGCGACGACGCCACCCGCCCCGCCAGGGGCGAACTACATGTATATTACACCAGTGTTCGGCGTTCGCGAAATATGATACAAAACGAACACGAACGAACAGTGTTCGCGAACAGCCCGTTCGCGAACACGGCCTCCACGGACACACAGCAGACAAACGAACAAACACGAACGTGTTCGCGAACAGCCTGTTCGCGAACGCATCACGCGTAAGGTCAGAGCTCCATCGTGTTGTTCCTGGTCGGCAAGGTGTTCGAGAAAATGAAGGCGGAGTTCCAGCACGCGGTCAACGAGGTGAACCCGTGCACACCGCCGAAGAAAAAGCCCAAGACCGTCGCGCAAATCGACCTGTGCACGCCCCCCTCGAGCAACAGCAGCACCAACACCCGCCTGTCGACGTAAACGAGCCTCGCTGGCGTAGCCGGACGAACACGAAAGAACGTGTTCGCGAACAGCCTGTTCGCGAACACGGCCCCGGATCCGCTAGCCCTGCGAACGAACACAACGCAAACGAACGAACAGGTGTTCGAACAGTGTTTCCAAACTTTTTCGAAGCGGTCCGCGCGTTGACATGCGTTGCTTTTTTTGAATACACCGCCCAGACAGAATCTCGCCCGGGCGTTGCAGGTTTAGGATTCCAAGATCGAGCAGCGCCGGCCGAAAATCGAGATGCTCTCCGCGGTGACGCTCCCGGCCGTGGGCCTTGTCGCGCGTCCAGCGTGGACCGTGCACTCATCGACCTCGACGACCACTCGTGCCTGCGCACGCGCGGTCGTCGCCGACGTTGAACGTGCTGCACCGCCCGGCTTCTTCTGGGGCTTCGACTCCACCAGCCCTGCGGCTGCGCTGGTCGAGCCTGAGCCGACGCCGCTGGAGCGCTTCGCCTTCGGCTTCTACGACGCGTCGACCACCACGATCACCGAGGACGAGGTGCGCACCGCGCAGGCTAACTGGGCGTCCGCCATCAAGACCATCTCAGCCGTGCACAAGGAGGGCGGCGACTTTGTGGGCAGCGCCGGGGCGGCCGCGGGCGAGCTCTACGGCTACGGCAAGACCAACGTGCTCTTCAAGCCGACCAAGGCGGCGAAGCACCCCTTCCGCGCGACCGGCGAGGACGCGATGTCGTACTTTGTCGGCGCCGAGGCGATGAAGAACGACGAGTTCAAGGGCGAGGACGCCGGCTTCGCCATCAACGGCGGCCGCGGCTGGTCGGAGGTGGTCTTCCGCAACCACCAGGTGGAGCTGATGGGCGAGTCGGCCATCGCGATGGGCGACTACGTCTTCACCGACGCCACGTCGGGCGACGAGGTGCGCGTCGAGTACACCTTCGGCTACCGCAAGAACGACGACGGCAAGGTGCGCATCTTCCTGCACCACTCGTCGGTGCCGTACGCCGCCGCCGCCGCCGCCGCGCCCGCGGCCGCGGCTGCGCCCAAGGGCAAGGCGGCCAAGGGCCCGGCGCCGATCACGAAGAAGGAAGTCGAGGCGGCGCAGAAGCTGTGGGCCGAGTCGATCGCCGCGTGCTCCAAGGTGTACGCCGACGGTGGCGACTACGTCGCGGCGGCCGGCGATGCCGCTGGCAAGCTGTACGGCTACGGCCACGGCAACGTGCTGTTCAAGCCGACCAAGGCCACCGCCCACCCCTTCCGCCCGACCGCGGCCGAGGCCATGTCGTACTTTGTGGGCGCCGAGGCGATGAAGAACGACGAGTTCAAGGGCGAGGACGCCGGCTTCGCCATCAACGGCGGCCGCGGCTGGAAGAGCGTGGCCTTCCGCAACCACCAGATTGAGCTCAACGGCGCGACGGCGCAGGCGATGGGCGACTACGTCTTCGTCGACGCCACGTCGGGCGACAAGGTGCGCGTCGAGTACACCTTCGGCTACAAGCGGTGCGACGACGGCAAGGTGCGCATCTACCTGCACCACTCGTCGGTGCCGTACTCGGCGGCGCCGCCGCCGGTCACGATGGAGGAGGTCGAGTCGGCGCAGAAGCTGTGGGCCGAGTCGATCGCGTCGATCTCGAAGGTCTTCCTCGACGGCGGCGACTACGTCGGCGCGGCGGGAGAGGCGGCCGGAAAGCTGTACGGCTACGGCAAGTCCGACGTGCTCTTCAAGCCGACCAAGGCGACGAAGCACCCCTTCCGCGCGACCGGCGAGGACGCGATGTCGTATTTTGTGGGCGCCGAGGCGATGAAGAACGACAAGTTCAAGGGCGAGGACGCCGGCTTCGCCATCAACGGCGGCAAGGGCTGGTCGAAGGTGGTCTTCCGCAACCACAAGGTCGACCTGAACGGGCCGACCGCGCAGGCGATGGGCGACTACCTCTTCACCGACGCCACGTCGGGCGACGAGGTGCGCGTCGAGTACACCTTCGGCTACAAGCGCAACGACGACGGCAAGGTGCGCATCTACCTGCACCACTCGTCGGTGCCGTACGCGGCCTAGGCTTGATGCTGGGACCCGTAGGGCACCGAGCTGGCTAGCAGGACCTAGTCTGGTCTATTTTCTTCGCGATCTGATCGTAGTTTAGATGCTTTAGATCTTTAGATACTTTAGATCATTGCTTTGCCTAAGCTGCCGGTCATAGTAGCGCAGATAGATAGATAGATTTTTGGTACCACGACTGGGGCTATCTATCTATCATAGTAGCGCATGTTGAGTGGTGTTGCTCCTTGCATAGCCTATGTATGCTTTGATGAGCGAGTGTCTCAACCATGCTGCGTGTTGGGTCGCCGCAACTCTCTACGCCACTCTTCGAGGTGCGCGCCAGCGCTGGCAAGGGCCAGGGCGGCTTCGCCACGCGAGACATCCACGTGGGCGAGCAGATCCTAACCGAGCGGCCGCTTGCGCGGTGGCGGAGTACAGACGGCGACGCGAGCGAGCTGGTCAAGATCATCGGCGCGATGGCGACGCCGGATCGGCAGGACTTCTTCGCCCTGTCGCAGGCCGAGCAGCATGGGAACACCAAGTCCGAGCTAGGTATCTGGCTAAGCAACGCGTACCCGACCACGGCGGGCGAGGGCGGCGTCTATTCTCTGGCGTGCCGACTCAACCACAACTGCCGCCCGAACGCGCACCAGCACTGGAACGATCGCACTGGGATGCAGACGGTCATGGCGCTGCGCGAGATTCTGGCGGGAGAGGAGGTCTTCGTGGCGTACATAGGCGGCGACGCCGACGGGACCCGCGTGGCGCGGCAGTCCCAGCTGCAGCAGAAGTTCAGCTTCACGTGCCGATGCCCGCAGTGCGAGATGAGCGGCGCTGCGCTCGAGCAGAGCGAGACGCGGCAGCGGCGCATCGCCGCGATCGTCGCCCTGCTGCAGGCCAAGCCGTCGAACGCGGTCGCGCTGGTGCAGGAGCGGGTCGACCTGATGGAGGCCGAGCGGATGCCCGCGGTGTGGGGCAAGTCGGGCGCGCTGCTCGCGCTGATGGCGCTGCCGCGCGACACCAAGGCGGTGACGCGCAAGCTCGCGTGGCGGCTCGCGACGCGCGCGCGCGACTACTGCCAGATCGCGCTCGGCGGCGACGCCGACGAGACGATCGCCTTCGAGTCCTTCGCCGCCAACCCCGCGTTCGCCAAGCTCAACCGGCAGAGCGGCCAACGCTGTTCGTCGTCGGCGCTGTCGGCGCCGCGACAGAGGCCGAGGCAGGTGCAGCAGCAGGTGCAGGTGCAGCAGGAGGAGGTCCAGAGAGCCGATCAGAACCTCGACCGGCTGGCGGCTCAGAGGGCGGCGGCGGTGCAGGCGCTCGCGGATGCGGCGGCCGAGGAGGCGGAGGCGGCCGCCCGCGAGAGCGGCGCGCGGCAGCGGGCGTCGGACGCGGTCGGCGCGTGCAGCGGCGACGCGAGCGCGCTGCTCACGCTAGCGCGCGACGGGCGGCGCGGCAGCCTGTGGACGTTTGCGTCGGGCACCTTCGACAACCTGCGCATCTCGTACTCGGACGTCGAGTACGCCGCCGCCAGGCTGGCCGACGGCGTGCGGCGCACCCTGCTCGACGACACCGTCGACGCCGCGCTGCTCTCGTACCTGCGGCGCGCGCCGTACGCGGCGACGTGGACGGACGCGACGGACGCGGGCGCCGCGTCGACGGTAACGCGGCGGGCGGCGAGCATCGGCGCCGCCGGCTGCCGCGCGCTCCGCGGCGCCATCGACGCGCGGCGCGACGCGACGACGGACACGGTCGACCACTTCGCGCAGCACACGCTGCACCTCTCGCTGGAGAGCCTGCGCGGCCTCGTCGGCGCGGCGGCCGTCGAGGCGCTCGAGGAGATGCCGATGGCGCTGCTCGAGCAGCGGCGCGACGACGCGGCGCGGCGCGCGAGGGGGGAGGCGGCCGCGCTGCGTGAGGAGACGCAGACGCGCGCGACGCATGATCCGCAGCAAGGAGAGAGCTCGGCCCCCGCCGCGTCCGGCGGGCCCGGGACGACTCCCGGAGCGACGACGGGGGGCGCGGGACGGCTGGAGGCGGCGCTCAGCCGCGCGAGGGCGGCGGCGGCGACGGCGCGCCGGGCCGCCGCCGACGGGCTGACGCTGCAGATGTACATCCGCCGGTACTCGACCGACACGCGGCCGTGGCTCGGATTCCACACCGACCGCTCGGCGGTGACGATCAACGTGGCGCTGGCGGCGGACGCCGCGCACGAGGGCGGGCGGCTCCACGCCATCCTGGGCGGCGAGCACGCCATCGTCGAGCGCGACGAGGGCGAGGCGACGGTGCACGGCGACGACGTCATGCACGCCGTCTCGTCGATGCGGCACGGCGTCAGGTACTCGCTCGTCATGCTCTACTTCCTTGGGGAGTGAATCTAGCTAAATTGCATTGTATGGTATTTGAATCTTTGATGGCGCGTGGTGTCACCCCTGTCGAGGTGCACGAGGGGTGCACCTAAACTAAACCTCGCCTTCAGATACACAGCGCTGGCGCATTGCTGGCTCCTGGCCGGGAGAGCGGAGCGGTCAGTGGTGGCACCTGGCGAGAGAAGCATGGGCAAGGGCGGCAGAGGCAATCGCTCGAGCAAGGCGGTCTCCTCCACCGCCTCCTCCAAGGGCGACGACGACGACGACAAGCTTCTCGATGCCACGATCATCGAGAACAAGCGGATCCGTGAGCAGCAAGCGACGTGGTGGGGAGAGGATGGACCCCTTCCTCAGGCAGGGCCGCCGAAGAACAAAGCGATGGAGCCCAAAGAGATCGCAGAGAAGCTCAACGCGATCCCGAGCTTCTGCCTGCTGAGCGCGGAGAATGCGCTGCTCGGGCTGAAGGACATGGCGGACGAGACGGGCAAGCGGAAGGTCTGCTCGTGGTTCACCGATCCGATCCAGGCGGCCGATATGCTCGCTCAGTGCAAGGCGCACAGCCCGGAGATCGCCGCGGGCCTACATCTCGGCGTCACGCCTCTCGGCGTCTCCTACTCCTTTGCATGCGGCTGGGCCGAGCTCGAGTTCGACGGCGACAAGCAGGTGCACGGCACGTGCGAGCGCGGCCTGGCCGAGGCGATGCGCGAGATGGCGGTGGCGCAGGGCCTCGAGGCGCGCGCGTGGCACGTGCCCGTCTTCATGTGCGCCGGGCTGGCGACGCCCTCGCGCATGCCCTTCTTCCTCTCGAAGAAGGCGCTCGCCGAGGCGTGGCTCGTCTCGGGGCGCAAGTTTGCCGAGCTCGACAGCGAGCACGTCGAGGCGATCGACCTGGGCGTGGTCGTGCGTCAGATGCGGACGGGCGCCTTCGACGGCACCAAGGTCCAGTTCGTCTCCGAGCGCCGCGCGATCGCGCTCGTCCACGAGTCGAGGCGGGCCGAGACGACCGTCCCGCGCGCCGAGGTGCCGCCCGGCAAGGAGCCGTCGCGCGAGGAGGCGGTGAACGCCATGCAGCAGGCGATACTCGCGCAGGTTGTCGCGGCGGGCAAAGGCGACGTCGAGGGCGACGCAGGCAACGGCAGGGTGCCGCCGCCCACCGCCGCAGCGCATGGCGCGGAGGAGGAGGAGGAGGAGCCGTCGCCCGAGGAGGCGGTCGCGGCCCTGCAGCAGGCGCTTGTCGCGACGGTGCTCGCAGGCAAGGACGAGCCGCCGCCGCTGGCGTGAGCTGTCGTCTGTAAATTTCGCGTACGTACTGATATTGACGATCGGGCATCGTTTTTCGGGCATCGTTTTTATAATACTCTGTTTTTACTGCTCTCTTCGCTTCGGAGTTGTGCCCGAGACGAGTACACTTTACCACGTACCAGGACCAGACGTCCAGACGACTACTCGAATGTTGTAGACTCCACAATGAAGCGCCCCTCGAGTATGACGACGTCGACGACGTCAGCCGACACATCGGGCGGCTGCTCCTCGGACTTGACCTTGCGCCGCTTCCTCGAGGATGCGGCGGGCAGCTGCGGCGCTGCCGCTTGCGCCGCTGACGCCCGCGCGACCACCAGCGCCGCTTCCTCGCGCGTCACGAAGCGGCCGACATACACTTCCTTGCCGCCACGCTGCATCTGCGCCTTGTAGGGCTTGGTCAGGTTCTGGCTGCTGTCCAAGTACACGCCCTTGTAGCCCGTGCACGACGCTCGTGGACTGACGCTCGCAGACCGCAGCAGCGTTAGCCCCTCCGCCTCCGCCTGCCGCAGCGCCTCCTCGGCCGTCAGCGGAGGTGGCGCTGGCGGCGCTGCTGCAGCCGCCCGCCCCTCCGGCGTTCTCGCATAGCATAGCGCCGCCTCCTCTGCCGTCGCATAGCTGCCGAAGGACACACTCTTGCCGCCACGCTTCATCTGCGCCTGGTAGGGCTTGCTCCTTGCGCCGCTGAGGAAGGCCACCCCCTTGTAGCCGGTGCAGCTGCTCTCAGACTTCAGCAGCGTCAGCCCCTCGGCCTCCGCCTGCCGCAGCGCCTCCTCCGCCGTCATCGGCGGTGGCTCTGGCGGCGCTGCCGCCGCCTGCGCCTGCGGCAGCGCCTCCTCCGCCGTCATCGGCGGTGGCTCTGGCGGCGCTGCTGCAGCCGCCCGCGCCTCTGGCGTCCGCGCGATGCTCAGCGCCGCCTCCTCGGCCGTCGTGAAGTAGCCGAGGTGTACGGTCTTGCCGCCACGCCTCACCTTCGCCTGGTAGGACTTGCCCTTGGTGTTGCTGTTGAAGGCCACGCCCTTGTAGCCCGTGCTGTTGTCCGACCGCAGCAGCGTCAGCCCCTCCGCCTCCGCCTGCCGCACCGCCTCTTTCGCTGTCAGCGGCGGTGGCGCTGGCGGCGCCG
>Ga0209713_10001789_pt1 | contig 13077 bp, 7 predicted proteins | sample ArcOceMetagenome_3_FD_187444 | JGI IMG/M metagenome (GOLD analysis project Ga0209713, IMG submission 187444) | Marine eukaryotic phytoplankton communities from Arctic Ocean - Arctic Ocean- Svalbard ARC20M Metagenome (SPAdes) (version 2) | ecosystem: Environmental > Aquatic > Marine > Oceanic...
ATGCCCCTCCAGCGGCGGCGCGCGCGCTTTCAGATTGATGATGGCGCGCAGCTCCGGCCACTCTCCAGCCATCTCGTTGATATGTTCGTCATTCTCGCAGGCTCGCAGGCCCTGCTGCACGCTCCGCCGAGGATACCAGCTCCCATGGTAGCGTTGCGCGTGCCGCGTAGCCATGCACTTATGTCCGAGAAGGAGGCGATGGCACAGTCGCCACCGGGCGTATCGGTCGATGAGCTGGTGGACGCCGTCGCGGCGAAGCAGGGGCACCTCGACAATGAGGCTGAGCTGCGTTCCGCGTTCGAGAAGGCACTCGGCTCGGATATCAGTCCACCGTCCGGCGTGGCGCCGCACACTGGCGACGAGATCGAGTTCAAGTCGGGTGTGCTTCGTGGCGTGGTGGGACTTGCGTTCGAGGTGCGCTCCTTTGTGCAGGGCGCGAAGAGCGAGCTCGAGGTGCTGCAGGTCAGGGTCGTCGAGAAGGCCAGAATCGACGTGACGCTGACCGCGCGAGCCGCAGACTGGGCGCTCCGTCGCGCGATCTTTGACACTGGTCACTTGATGGGAGCCGCCAAGAGCGCCCTGTCGCTCGGTCCTGCTGCAGACGCTGAGCGCCAACCGCGCGCGACGAACGACGACGCGACGACGCCAGCCTCGCAGGCGGCGGCTGCGGAGGCGGAGGCGGCGGCGCCGTTTGCCTCGCGACTCCGCTCGCTCGACGACGAGGGCCGGGCGCTGCTGCAGCCGTCGACGCACGCTGCGCCGGCGCTCTGGGCGGCCGAGGAGGAGGAGGCGGAGCGGACGATGGCGGAGGCGCGCGCGGTGGCGGACAAGGTGGCGGCGGCGAGGTGGCTCGCCGCGCGCGCGCAGGCGGAGGCGGACGAGGCCGAGTCACGCGCACGCGTGCAGGCGCAGCAGAGGGCCGAGGCGGCGGCAGCGGCGCGCGCGGCGGCAGCGGCCGAGGCGGCCGAGGCGGCGGCGCTCGTGGTGGCGCAGGCGGCGGCGCAGGCCGAGGCGCAGGCCGAAGCCGAGGCGGCGGCGCAGGCGCAGGCGCAAGTGCAGCACTCGCACACAATGCTGCACTTGGCGGCGGCGCAGGCCGAGGCGCACGCGGAGGCCGAGGCGGCGCGGCAGCGGGTGGCTGCCGCGGCGGAGGAGGCGGAGCCCTCGCACTCTGCGGAGGATGTCCTGGCGACGATGGCGGCCGATCTGGCGAGGGAGCTCAGCCTGGGCGACGATGACGATGGCAGCGGGGTGGCGGGGGTGGCGGGACGCGCGTGTGCGGCGCTGGGCATGGCGCATGCGGAGACGGCGGAGGCGACGCTGCGCTGCTGCCACGAAGCCGTCTTTGGCGCCGATGCCTTGTACCAGCTGCAGCAGCAGCACCAGGCGGAGGTGGCGAGGTTGGAGGCGGAGGCGAGGGAGCTTGCGGAGTGGGTCGCGGAGGCGGAGGCGGAGGTGTCCAGGCGGGTGGTCGAGGCGGAGGCGGAGGTGGCGCGCCAGGAAGCGGAGGCGAGGGCGGTCGCGGAGCGCGTGGCGCGTGCAGAGGATGCGGCGCGTGAGCAGGCGGCCGCGGAGGCGGCCGCGCGCGCAGAGGCGGAGGCGGAGGTGGCTCGGATCGTCGGCGAGGCGAAGGCAGCGGCGGAGCGCGCGGCTCAGGCCGAGGCGGAGCAGAGGGAGGCGGCGGCGGTGCTCGAGGAGGCGAGAGCTGTGGCGGCGCGCGTGGCAGACGAGCGCAGGCGGCGCGAGGCCGCGGCGAGGGAGGCGGCGGAGGGCGCGGCGACGGCGGAGGCCGCGGCAGAGCAGTCGAGGCGCGACGAGGCGGCGGAGGCGGTGCGGCGCGGCGCGACGGCGCTGGGGCTGGGGCGAGGGCACGGCGCCGACGCGGCGGCTGCGGCGGCCGGCGAGGCGAGTGTGCTGTGGGAGCGCTCGAAACGGGACTTTGAGGCCTTTGACGCGCTGGCGAGCCGCGGCCAGCTGCCCACGCTCAAGGAGGAAGTGGTGGACGCCGCACCGGACTGGGCATGGCACGTTGGCAGCGGCGGCAGCTTCGGTGGGCTCGGCTCCCTCGGTGCGTTTGACGGCGCCGATGCTCCCGCGGAGCAGCGGCGTCGGCGGCGCGAGCGGCGCCGGTCGGAGCTTGCGCGGAAGCGCCTGCGGCTGGCGGCGGCGGTGGCGACGCGCGCGAGTCAGGATGGCACCGATGCGGTGGCGTATGGCGTGCTGCCCGCGGCGCGCGCGGTGAGCAAGGTGGCGGCACGGCGGGCGCTCACGAGCTGGGCCGATGACTTGGCGGAGAGGCTGCCGCCGTCACCGCTGTGGCCGCGGCCGCGGCAGAATCAGCAGCACGAGCAGCAGTCTGCGGGGCCGTTGGTCGGTGGCTACCATGGCCACGGCGGCGGCGCGGCGGGGCTGATGGAGGAGGTGGCGGCCGCTCTGTTCGAGGAGTACGGCGAGTCGGTCGCGTCGGCGCAGGCGAGTGGGCTGCTGCCGCGCAACCCATTCGAGGGCGTGACCGACGGACCGACGCACAAGTTCACGCGTGACGGCAACGCCAACGGTGAGGATGGTGAGGAGGCGGCGGGCGGCAGTGCGCTGGCGCTCGCAGACGGGCGCGCGCTGGCGGGCGGCGCTGCGAGCCTCGCACGGTCGGCGGCGGCGGCGGCGGCGGCGAGCGTGCCGTCGCCCGTGCGGGAGACGGCGACGGATGCGGCGCGGCGCGCGGTGGAGCTGGTACCGACGCCGATGCGCGAGGCGGCGGCGGAGGCGACGAGTGAGGCGGCGCGCGTGGCGGCGGACGTGGCGGAGCGCATTCAGCAGGTGGAGGCGGAGGCAATGAGGGCGCATGCGCGGGAGGTGGCCAATCGCGTGGCGGCCGAGGTGGCCGAGGTGGAGCGCGCGGCGGCGGCGCGGCGCGAGCGCGAGGCGGCGGCGGCTGTGATGGCGGAGGCGAGGGCGGTGGCGGAGACGGTGGAGGCTGAGAAGGTGGCGACGGCGCGGGCGAGGGCGGCGAGGGAGGAGGAGGCGGAGGCACAACGGACCATGGCGCAAGCGAGAAAAGTGGCCGAGACGGTGGAGGAGGAGCGAAGGGCGGCGGAGAGGCGCGCGGCGGAGGCGGCGGAGGCGGCGGCGCGTGCGATGGCGGAAGCCGAGGCGGCGGAGGAGGCGGTGAGAGTGCAGGAGGAGGAGAGAGCAAAGGCGAAGCGGCTATCGCGTGCGGCCAACCAGGCAGCGTGGGAGGCGGTGGCGAGGGGCGCGGCGGCGAGTGCGGAGCCAGTGCAGACGGAGGCGATGGCGCGCGATGAGTTGCAACACCCCGAGACGACGCAGGCGTGGGCGGAGGCGGAGGCGTTGTGGTCGGAGGCGCGCGCCGTCTCTGAGAGGGTGTCGCTCGAGCAGAAAGGGGCGGCCGAGGCCAAGGAGGCGCGACAGAGGGAGGGCGAGGCCTCGAGGCTGATGGACGAGGCTAGGGCGGTGGCGGACAAGGTGGCGAGGGAGACGGCGGCGGCGCAGCAGCGTGCGGCCGAGGCGGTGGAGGCGGCGGTGAGGGCCTCGGAGGAGGCCGAGGAGGCCGAGGCGCAGGCGGAGGCGAGGGCGGAGGCCGAGAGGGAGGCGGCGGAACGGATGGCGAGGGCGGTGTCTGAGGACGTCGAGGCGAAGGCGGAGGCGGCACGCACGGCGGCGGAGTCGCTGCAACCGTCGCCGGCGTGGGTAGCGGAGGAGACGGTCGTGGAGGAGACGGTGGTGGTAGAGACGGTGGAGACCGTCGCCACGGCCGCCGTGGACATCGTGGAGGTGGTGGCGGTGGAGACGATGGAGGAGGAGACGGGCGTCGGGGCTTCTTCCATCGCCGAGGCCGAGGCCCACGCCCGCATTTTGACGCCCGAGGAGCAACTCGTGGCGGAGGCGAGGGCCGTGGCGGACAAGGTGGCGGCCGAGCGGGCGGCGGCGGCGGAGAGGGGCGCAGCGCAGCAGCGGACTGAGGCGCAGCGCCAGCCGTTGGTTGTCGAGGTGATGGCTCCTACTGAGGAGCTGCACAGCCGCAGCCATCGAGCCACGCCGTCCTCCTCGTCCTCGTCCCACTCGCCGTCGTCGTCCTCGTCTGCGGCGGCAGCGGTGGTCGACCTCGCCATCGTGCAGCCGCCAGACGCGCCCGCCGCGGCGGTGGTGGTCGAGGTCGAGGCGGAGGCGACGGCCGACGCGCAGGAGCAGGCGCAGCGCGATGTGCTCAGCGCCGTCGACGACGCGCTCTTCGCGGCGGAGGTCGTCGCGGCGCGCGTCCACGCCGCAGCGCGCCGCGAGCTGCAGAACGGGCTCTACATCTACCCGGACGTGGACACGCCGTGGCACGTGCTCGGCGCCTTCGACGAGGAGCAGCGCGCGACGGAGCGGAGAGCCGCCGACATCGAGGAGCGCATCCTCACGACCCTCGCACACGCCGTCGAGCGCAAGATCGAGCGAAAGCCCTGAGGCTTGGAGGCTGGGGCGGCCGCCCCTCGTGGGCATTTGGTTGGATGTTGAATGACTCGCTTCAGTCGCGGCGTTCAGCGGAAACTGAGCGGAAAGCACACTCCATGTCCCTTTCCTACAGTAGTCCATGCCTGCATGAAGTTCATGTTGGGTTTGTCTTCCCATAGTTATTACGTGGTTTCAATGTGGTTTCAGGCCCCTTGAAACTGACTTGCACACTTGCACCCGAATAGGAAACTGGTTTACATTAGCAGGCTCCCACACAACTGATCGAAATAGTCGTCCATCTCCTCGGCCTGCGACTTGTCGGCGACCGGGCGAGCCGACCAGATCTCGGAGCCGGCAGGGACGTCGGCGGCAGCCTCGGCCGTGCAAGCGCCGTCTCCACGCGCGGCCGCATCGTCGCCTTCGGCAGCGCCGTCGTCGTCGCTGCCGCTGCTGCTGCCGTCGCAGCCGTCATGTCCGCGCCGACGCTCCCGCGCGCTCTCCTCCTCGCCGTCACCGCTCCGCCGGGGGCCCATCTCCTTCTTCTGCTTCTTCTTCTTCTTCTTCGAGCCATCGCGCGCATCCTCTTCGGCACGCCGACGCTTGCGCTCCTTCTTGCGCTCCTTGTGCTGACGGTAGTGCAGACGGCGCTCGCAGCGTGGGCAAACGCGCAGCTTGACGAGCACCTGGCGACGCTCGCCGCGCTCGACGTACGCAAAGTTGAGCTCAAACGATGCCAGGTCCTCTATGCTGGTGCATCGCTTGTTGCCGCACACAAACTGACCTTTCCCGTCGATCACCTCCGACTCGGTCCGCCATCGCAGGCCCACCTGGCCCTCCCGGTAGCGCGTCATGTCCGCCAGCGCGTACTCCTTGAAGAGCTTGTCGTGGTACCTCTTGGCCAGCCGCTGCTCCCAGCTCAGGCTGCTCGCGTCACGGTCGCCGTCGTTCCAGAGAAAGCGATGTTCCTCGTGCACGACGTCAAAGTCGCTGCGCGGCCGCGGCGGGACGCTGCGAAAGTGCTGCATGAGCTGGCGGTGTCGCTCAAGCGCATTCATGCTGTGCCACGCCGATGGCTGCGCCCGTGCGCTAGCGGCCGCGTACCGCTCGCCGGCAGGTATGCGGGGAACGGGTGGGGCGGCGGCTGGGCGGCTTCTCGACATGGCTGTTCGTTTCCGACTCTACAGCGACGCATGCATCTCGCATGCATGTAACCGGGATTTTCCAGCGGCAAATTCGCCTAAATCGCCTAAATCGAGCACCGCCGCTTTCTAAGCGGCGCAGCCCCCGGGACCGGAGCAGATGAAAGAAAAGCACACCAGACTCTAGAGATTGGCAAAGGCTAGAGGGTGTGAGGGCAGAGGCTATTGAGGCTATTGAGGCGACGCGTTTCCCGACTAGAACCCCGGGACCCATAGAAAACTTCTATGCACAATCTGGGTGAATTCTCGCGGAGTCTTACGATAGAACATGCGCCTGCGAACGCTCGGCCTACTCACAGCTGTACTCAGCTGCGCCGCGAGCACACCTCCCGTCGTGAGCAGCGCACGCCCTCGCCTGACGCGGACGACTCGCCACCACGACCACCACCAGCGGCGGCCTCGGGAGCTGCTGCTGGCCGATCGCAAGTCTCAGACGCCCGTGGCGACGATGGGTATCGTGCTGACGGCCTTCCAGATCATCAACAACGTCGCGGGTGCGGGCATACTGACGCTCGCCGCCGGCATGGCCGCCGGCGTCGGCTGGTACCCCGCGATCCTCACGACGCTCGCGCTGGGCGCCGTGTCGGGCTACTCCTTCTTCCTGATCGGCGCGTCGTGCGAGCTGACGGCGCAGCGCACGTTCAAGGGCCTGTGGGCGGCGACGCTCGGCGCGCCGAGCGCGTGGATCGTCGACCTCTCGATCGCGCTCATGTGCTTCTCGGCGGCGATCATCTACTCGGGCATCCTCGGCGACGTCTTCACGCCGCTGCTCGCTCTGGCGGGGCTGCCGGCGCGCCTCAACCTGCGGCCCGCCAACATCGGCGCGATCACCGTCGCGGTGCTCGCGCCGCTCTCGCTCCTCAACGACCTCTCCGCCCTCGCCTTCACCTCCGTCCTCGGCTGCGCCGCCGTGCTGTACACGGTGATCTTCATCGTCGTCCGCGCGATCGACGGCTCCTACGCTCTGCCGTCGGCGGCGGCCGGCAAGGCGGCGGGCGCGCTGCTCTCGTCGCTGCCGGCCGAGCTGGCGCCGACGTTTGCGGGGCAGTCGCTCTGGCGATGCGACGCGACCGCCTTCGTGCTGGTGTCCAACCTGGGCCTGGCGTTCATCGCGCACTACAACGCGCCCGCCTTCTACGCCTCGCTCACCGACGCGTCGCCCGCCCGCTTCGGCTGCGTGTGCGGCCTCGCCTTCGCGGTGCTGACGCTGCTCTACCTCGCGTGCATGGGCTTCGGCTACGCCACGTTCGGCGGCGCCGCCGCCTCCAACCTGCTGCGCAACTACGCCGCCGCCGACCGCCTCGCCGTGGTGGGCCGCCTCGCCACCGGCCTCTCGATCCTGTTTGGCTACCCGCTCGTGATGGTCGGGCTGCGCGACTCGCTCTGTGGGCTGCTCGGCTGCCTCGCCGACGCCGTCGGCGGCCCTCGCGACGCCAGCGTCAAGGGGGGGGGCAGCGGTGGCGGCGTCGCCGGCGCGCTGCGAGCCGCCGCCGCCCCCGCCAACCGCAAGCCGCTCACCCTGGCGTCGCTGCTGATCGTGACGCTGATCGCCGTCAGCGTGAGCGACATCGGCGTCGTCGTCGGCGTCTCGGGCGCCGTGCTCGGCGCCGCCATCGTGTACATCATCCCGGCGCTCATCTACACGCGCGCCGCGAGGGCGGCGGGCGGCGAGGCGCCGCTGCTGCTTGAGCCGGCGATGGTGTCGCTCGGCAGCGTCATCGCCGTCCTCGGTGTCTACATGACGCTGAAGAGCTGAGGGGTCTTGGACTCAGACACGCGCTCGCCCACTCCATGCCATGACGGCGTTTGACCGTCAGCCTTTATCCAGCGTGGTTAAGTAAGACTTGACTGACTTGAATATGAAAGGAGGAGACGGAGAAAAGCGACGTTGCACAGCAATTCCGACAAATCACACTACACACAATCACACCCGAGGCTGGCTCGGCTCTCTCTAAACTAAGTGCGTCTCGTCTCCGTGAAGAGCGTCAACGAGATCTCTCAGTTGGAGAAGGTCTCCCTGCGGCTGATGGCCTTGGACGGCTTGGCCTGGCCGGTGAAGAAGCGCATCGCGGCGTCCTTCTCCGAGGGCGTCGTGAGGAGCTGCTCGGCGCGCTGCAGCTCACGTAGCCGCGCCTCGCATTCGGCGGCGTCGGCGCGGATGACGCGCAGCTGCTCGTGGCGGCACTGGCGGAGGACCTCGCGGCACGACGTGCGCTGGATGCGCTCGGCGTGGGCGAAGACGTTGCCGACGAAGGCGTCCCACGCGGCGACCTCGGCGCCGAAGACGGTGCGCACGAACATGCGCGTCGCATCGAGCCGCTCGGCGCGGCTGACGGCCTCGGGCCGCCCCTCGCCCAGCCGGAAGGCGGCGGCGGCGTGCGGGCGCAGCTGCTCCGCGAGCGGGTCGTCGAGCGGCAGCGGCGCGCCGGTGGCCTCGTCGGTGGCGTCGACGTAGCGCATGAAGGCGGCGAGTGCGAGCGCGACAAAGGTGGTGCCGTCCTGCACGTTCTTGTCGGCGGGCGCGATCCAGCTCGAGCGCGACGTCATCTCCGACATCAGCGCGAGCTGCGTGCGGTAGAGCAGCAGCGCGTCGCGCAGCGTGTTCATGAACTTCTGCGAGCCGTCCTGCGCGAGGCGCGCCAGCCTGTCCTTGATGAAGACGTTCGAGAAGCGCTCGAGCAGCGAGCGCTGGTACTCGTTGAGGTCGACCCCCTGCACCTCGCCGAGCGTCTTGACGACCTCGGACATGTACGCGCGCAGGTAGGCGAAGACGTCGGGGTCGGCGAGCGCGTCGTCGACAAACTTGTGCTCGCAGAGCATCGCGGCGTACGAGAGCGCCGAGTGCGACGAGTTGAGCAGCCGCAGCTTCATCAGCTCGTACGGCTCGACGTTGGACGTCACGAGGACGTCGGCGGGCATCGCGCGCTCCCACGCCGGCCGGCCCGCGGCGAAGTCGTCCTCGATGACCCACTGCAGGAAGGGCTCGGCGATGACGGGCCACTCGTCCTCGATGCCGTACTCCTCGCGGAGGAGCTGCCGGTGCTCCGGCTCGGTCGCGGGCGTGATCCGGTCGACCATTGAGTTGGGGAAGGTCACGTGCCGCTCCATCCACGCCGCCAGCGACGCGTCGACCTCGCGAGCGAAGCGCAGCGTGACCGCGCGGCAGACCGAGCCGTTCATCGGCAGGTTGTCGCACGAGAAGACCGTGAGCGGGCCCAGCCCGTCGGCGCGCCGCCGCTGCAGCACGGTGCAGATCAGCCCGAAGGCGGTCTTGGGCTGCGCGAGGCCGCGGCGGCCGCCGTCGATCGCCTTCCAGCCGTCGATGTCCTCGCGCACCAGCGGGTTCTTGACGTCGAGGTCGCCCTCGATGGTGCGGTAGTAGCCCTTCTCGGTGACGGTGAGCGAGACGATCTTGACCGACGGCGCGCACAGCCGCGCCAGCGACGCCTCGGGCGCGTCGGGCACAAAGAGGAAGTCCAGCAGTGAGCCGACGACGCGCGCGCTCGCCGACGAGTTGCCGCGCAGCAGCAGCGCGTAGAGCCCGTCCTGCTTCTTGAGCACGTCGGCCATCTTCTTGTCCCACGGCATCAGCCCGACGCCAATGATGCCCCACGCCTCGTCGTCGCCGCCCATGGCCGCCGCACTCGCGCCGCCGCCACCGGCAGCGGCGTGCTGCAGCTGGCGCAGCCTATCGGTGACAAAGGCCAGGTGAGAGCGGTGAAAGCCGCCCACGCCGATGTGCGCGATGTGCGACGTGGCGACGCGAGAGCCCGCCGCGGGCACGCTGAGGTTGCGCGCGCCGTTTGCCTCGATGGCGCGCAGGTTGGCCTCGCAGAGCGCCAGCGGCGTGCGCTCGCCGACCTCGGCCGTCTCCGAGTACGGATTGAAGGCGAACTTGAGCCAGCTGCCCTGCCTCGATGACGAGTCGGCCACCTCCTCATCCGCGTCGTCGTCGTTGCCATACTCGAGAGTGAGCACCTCGCCGTGCTCGCTCACCGCGGCGGGCAGCTGCGAGAGGTTGGTGGCGCTCGGAGGCTGCTTCATGCGCGCCGAGCCCTTTGCCCGCGGCGGCATAGGCACAGGTGCGGCTGCGGGCGCTGCCTGCAGCAGCGTGTCCACCACCGCCTCGCCCTTGGCGCCGCGGGGCGCACCCTTCCGCCAGCCCGAGTAGGCTAGGCGGTAGCGCGAGGACTCGTCCTTCATGCGCTTCAGTGATTCGTAGCCGCCCAGGCCCTTGCCTTTGAGCTGCTCGGTGCTCGCGGTCCGGACCTGCTCGGGCAGGGTGAGGTCGAGCGCCGAGAGCGCCTGCGCTTGCTTGACCGTGAAGCCGCCGAAATCTGAGGACGATCCGGTCGGCACGGCCAGGAACGACAGTGCTTCGGCGCGCGCCTCCTCGCCCAGGATGTCGCTCAGGTCCGTGTCACCGGAGGACATGCCGACAGGTGTGGTGTTAGCGCTGCTGGGTTTGGCCATGCTCAATCGCGTTTCAATCCATTGGTTTCTCACATCGAGTTTTTTCCAAGTTGTCCTGGCTGGTGTGGAAGAAGATGAACCACCCAACACAAAAAAGAGTTATACGCGGGGCACCTGCGACCGGCCGGCTGATACGTGACACTGAAGCATGAACCTACAAGCGCACGTCTACAGGTGGAGCTCTACCAGCAGCGGTAGTCGCGATAGTTGTGGGCAAGGAGATGAACCACCAACACCACATCCGCCATTGGCAAAATCGCACAACAACAACAACAACAACAACAACAACAACAACAACAACAACAACAACAACAACAACAACAACAACAACAACAACAACAACAACAACAACAACAACAACAACAACATGTGCAACAACACCGGACACCGGACCTGGCTTCGTGTGTGGGCACGACGAGTCCCGCGAAATGCGTAGACGCGTTATCTAGGCTAGGAAGTGGACGTTTCATCTGATCATCTTTGTACACCTCAAAAACATGAACTCCATGGACACGAGAGTGCTCAAAACCCCTTCCCCCTGCCGCCCTTGCCCTTGCCGCCGGGGCTCATGCCCTTGCCCTTGCCCTTGCCGTCGCCCTTGCCCTTGCCCTTGCCCATGCCCTTGCCCTTGCCCTTGCCCTTGCCGTCGCCCTTGCCCTTGCCCTTGCCGCCCACACCCTTGGGCGGCGTGAGGAAGCGCTGCAGCGGCAGCAGCTTATCGGGGCTGATGAAGAGCTTGTCCCCCGGCTTGAACGAGGTGGCCGTGACGCCCTCTGAGGGCTTCACGCTAAAATAGACCTCCTGGATGGTGCCAAAGATCTCGTCGACCTTGCCCACTTGTGTGATGTTCTCGAGGTAGATGGGCGCGTTGAAGTACGGGATCTGACGCACGCCGAGGAGGGCAGGGGTGAATTGTGCGCACACAGCGGCGGGCGTGGAAATCCGGCTGAGGCTCACCTTGTCGCTGGTCGACTTGATGATCAGGTCACCCTCGCACGGGTGCTGGAACTCGCCTATCGGCAGCACGCTGTCGGGCGGAGCCTCGGGTTCCCTGCCCTTGCCCTTGCCCTTGCCGCCGCCGAACCCCCGACCGCCGTCACCCTTGCCACCGCCAAAGCCTCTGCCGCCACCCTTGCCTGCGACGCGCGGGCATAACGGTCGTGCGTGAGCTACGGCCGAGGCCGGCGGGTGGGGAGGTAGGGCCAGCGCGCACCTCCGAAGCCCATTTCGTGCGTAAGGCACAGTCCGCGACGCAAGTCTGGGCGACACCGAGCCAGCAACCTTGCTCAGGCTCGTACACGCTCCGTCGCCACGGCCGCGCCAGGAGGCACCGGCGCGTCGCGTACGTCGATGGCGCGCTGGTTCCAGCACTCCTTCGGCTTCGCGGAGCCCAAGAACTTTGCAGCGGTGCAGCGCTGCTTCCGGGCCTCGGAGGAGCCGAGCGACGGCTCGGTGCCAGCGGCCGCCGGTCCAGTGCACGTGCTGTCGACAGCGACCGAGGAGGAGGGAGGGGGACTGGCTTTCCACGTGGGCCCGTTCGAGGACCCCCAGGTCAGCGACTTGCGCTCGCGCGTTCGTTCTGCGGCCGAGTCCAACGACGCTCCGCAGGGGCTGGGCGGCCTCTCGTTCGAGAATATCGCCGGCGAGTCTCGATCCATGCATGTGGACCCGGCCAATGCGGGGGCGGTATTCCAGGTTGCGTCGCAGTTCAACTGCCTGGAGATGGTCGGGCCCGACGTGCGACCGGAGGATGGCGTGACGCGCTACGCCTACGACCGCACGCAGGGCCCTGCGTGCGCGATGGCCTGCCCCTCGGGCACGGTCTGGCGCAACTACTTTTGGGCGGGGCGCGGGCAGGCGGGCGGCGACGACCATCAGCTCGACACGACGCGCGACGCCGCGGCGCTGCTCGAGAACCAGAAGCACCACTACTGGCAGATGACCAACGGGTACCTGCTGCCCACCCGCCACGACGGCCTCGCCGAGCTCGCGCAGCGGCTGTCGACGCAGCCCGGCCTGCGCGACGAAGTCCGCAGCGCGCTACGCGCCGGCGTGCACTGGGACACGGCGACGGAGGCCACGCCTCCGCACCGCGTCGCGCAGGTCTTCTGCTCGGCGGTGCCCGTCGCGTACGCGCGCGGCGCGAGCGACGCCGACTGGGAGCCCCTCGCGCGGCTGGCGCTCGAGGCGTCGTACGAGGCGACGCTCCTGGTGGGCGCCGCGCTGGCGTACCACCGCCAGCAGCGCGTCGCCGTCTACCTCACATGCGTGGGCGGCGGCGCCTTTGGCAACGCGACGGAGTGGGTGCACGACGCGATGCAGCGCGCGTGCGACGGCCTCAAAGGGATGGTGCGCTGCCGCCGCCCGTAGCCGCCCACCCTGGCCCCCGCCAGATCCCGCCGCCACCCGGCACCATCACGCTGCACCACCCACTTACCGTGTGTCACCCCCATCGCGCAGCCGCTGGACGTGTACCTTGTGCACTACGGCTCGATCGACCGCACCTACAGGCCGCTCGAGCGGAGGGCCAACCCGCCGCCCGCCCCTGCGCCGGCCGCGAGCGACAAAAACGCCGCACCGCCCGCCGCCAGAGGCAAAAATGACGGCGGCGGCGGTGAGGGGAGCAGCGCTCCACCGATGGACCAGCCCCAGGACCAGGACAACAAAATGGCCACGTCGCCGGACTGACTGCTGTACCTCGGGCACGGCGCGATTGCTGTCGAGTTGGCCACACTTGCCCGCGCCCCGACACCAAGCGCAGGGCTTCTACGGGGTTGACGGCGGTCATGTATTCGGGTCGTCGTTTGTGTCATGAGCATAAGAAGGATACTGCAACCGCGACCGCGGGTGCATGTACTCCCCTGTTTAAGCTGTTTAAGCAAAGCTATCGCCGTGATGCCCAGTTTTTACGTGGCGCGGAGAAGTCGGCCTGTGTCGGGGCTAACGCCGA
>Ga0209713_10001795_pt1 | contig 13065 bp, 12 predicted proteins | sample ArcOceMetagenome_3_FD_187444 | JGI IMG/M metagenome (GOLD analysis project Ga0209713, IMG submission 187444) | Marine eukaryotic phytoplankton communities from Arctic Ocean - Arctic Ocean- Svalbard ARC20M Metagenome (SPAdes) (version 2) | ecosystem: Environmental > Aquatic > Marine > Oceanic...
GCACCGAGGTCGTCAACCGGCTGCAGGAGATGCTCGACCGGCAGCAGCTGCTCGCCGAGCAGTACCGCGACCAGGCGCGCCAGGCGATGCTCAAGCTGAGGGGGGGGCAGGGGCCGCCCGACCAGCAGCTCGGCCTGTTCGACCCCACCGCCGCCTCGAGCTACGCCGCCGCCGCCGCCGCCAGCGCCGCCGTCTTCTCCGCCGCCGTCGCGCCGCCCACCTTCCCCGCCGACGGCGACGGCATGCTCGCCGAGCTGCAGGCGGCGCGCGCGCGCGCCGAGCAGAGCCGCCGCATGCTCGCCGCCGCAGCGCTCGTCGTCTCGTGAGGTGGTGGTGCAGCATCGCCCTCTGCGCCGCGCCGCGCCGCGCCGCGCCCCAAAACGACCGAGAGACCGAACCGAACCGACGAAAAGAGCCGGGCGGGCGTCAATCATCACATGAGCACACATGGGGAGAGACGTCGCGTGAGGAGCATGGTCGATTCATAAACAACTAAAAATAAATAATCAGACTCCACCGCTCACCGCATCAACACCATGGTCGTGCCAATGTGCACCATGGATGGGTTCTTTGGCTGCGGCGTTGGCGTTGGTGCTGCCTCGGGTAGCCCCCACTTGTACGAGCCGGCATAGGCAGCCGATGGCGGGGTCGACGGTCGGCGGTCATTCATGGCGTTGGGGCTGGCTCCGCGCGGTGTGCGGGGTGAGGCGGGCATCGACCGCCGTGGGCTGCTCCCAGGCGTCGTTGCTGCTCGGCCGCTCCGTGCGCTGGTTGGCCGTGCGCTGGTTGGCCGTGCGCTTCTCGGCCGTGCGCTGCTTGGCCGGTCGCTGTACCAGCTGCGCCCACTCATGCCAGGCCCACCGCTCGACTCACCAGTCGGGTGCACGTAGGGCTCGCGCTGCTGGCTTGCGTGCGCGGGCCGGCTCGTTAGCATGTGCCTTGCTGCCGACCCCTCGGCGTGGACGGAGTGCTGCAGGCTGATGGCGGTCCCCTCGAGCTTATGCGCCTGATACCCCACCCACGGCCGACCGAGCGAAGGCGTGCGCGGGCCAAGGGGCGTCCACGCGTCCTCTCCCTGATATAGCAAATCGCTGACTGGACACCACGCTGGCTGCAACGCGACAGGCGGACCCCAGTGCAGCTTGTACGGCCGCTTCTTCCGCGGCGACGGGCCAGCGTCTCGTGGAGAGGGGAACGCCCGCAGCATGCCGTGCACCGCGACGCTGCCGTGGCCGAAGCAGCTCTCCCGAGCAGCCGCCATGTGTTAGCTTGAAGAAGGCGCCGTGCTAGCTCAAACAAGTCGCGCCGTCTTGGCAAGGGGCGTGATGACGCCCTGGCTCGCCAACTACAAGACGTCAGCATCGCTGGCCGGCGCGGCGGGCCTGCACGACGCTCTCAGCCAGCTCGTGGACACGTCGCAGCTCGACTCCGCCTGGCACCAGCGCCCACTGCTCTCGAGTGCCGACATCGGCGGCGAATTCCTCACACTCGAGACCCTGACTGCGGCACGCCCTAATCTCTCACAAGTCGTCTACTGGAAGGCGACGCCGCCGCACCACACTGCGTCTGTGGCTGAAATTGGGATGAGCGAGGCTCTCGCGCTCGACGGCAACCTGCTGTTCAAGGCTGCCGGTGAGTATCTTCCGCAGGCGGCGCTGCTCGCGCTGGCGGTGCTCGACGTGCTCGAGCTGTGCAGCGTGACTGCCAACGTGTACGTGGCGCGTGGCGGCCAGTCCGTCAGCCGCGCGCCGCACACGGATGCACAGGCCGTCTTTGTGCTGCAGACGAGCGGCGCGAAGCGGTGGCGCGTGTTCGCTCCACCGGACGCGACGGCGAGTCCCGACGCCGAACCGCTCGAGCGCGGCAAGTTCGACGACGTGCTGCTGGAGGCACGGCTGGGGCCGCCCGTGATGGAGGCGCTGCTGACGCCCGGCAGGCTGCTCTTCGTCCCGGCGGGCTGGCCGCATGCGACGAGCACGGCGTCGCTCCCGGCGTCGCTCGACGGCGAGTCGGTGCACGTGACGCTGGGCGTCGAGGCGGTCGTCGACCAGCTAACGTACCTCGACGTGGGCGCGGGCGCCATCGAGCGCGCGATGCTGAGGAGACGATTCTATCCAGGCTCCGAGACGTGGCAATCCAGCGCGCTCGAGGCGTGGGTCGCCGAGTCGGTACGCGCGTACGCTTCGCCGCGCGACGACCTCGACGCGCGGGAGAGGAGCGCCCGCACCGCCGCCTACCTGACGCTGCTCGGCACGCCGACGCACGTGGGCTACGCGCGCCGTCGCCACGCCACGGACGACGACGCGCTCGCCGCCTTCGAGGCGGAGCTGCTCGCGGCGGTGCGTGCGCTCGAGCCCGACCTGGCCGACGGCATGGGCGACGCGGAGCTGCGGCGGCGCCTCGGCGCCGTCACGATCATGGTCGCCTCCGTCGTCGACGACCACGCCGCGCGCCTCGTGGCGCTCCATCGCGACTTCTACCGGCGCGTCGTCGAGTCTGGCGCCGACGCCGCGGCGCTCTCGGCCGCTGCGAGCGACGCGCGGGCGCAGCGGCAGCAGGCGGTCGTCGAGCTCAAGCAGTGGTACGCGCAGTGTGGCGCGTGGGTGCGCGTCGGCACGCCGTGCCTCGGTGCCGACCGCGAGGCCATGGACGACGAGTGCCCGGGCGTGTGCGAAGAGGCCGCCAAGCACCACGACACGGCGCTGCCCGAGATATGCCCGTCCTGGCAGAAGTGGCTCATGATGGTCTTCATGATCTTCTCGGCATCGGTGGGGCTGGTCCGGTTCGCTCTGCGGTTCACGGGGAAGGCACGAGCGCCAAGGGACATCACCGCGAGGAGGGAAGGAGCACGTCGCGAGGAGAGGCGGCGAGGCACCAAGCGGCAGTAGGTAGTGATCGATATATCCTGTTTGCTTTGCCCAGAATTTAAAACGTGTCGGCTCTGTTTCGTGTGGAATGCACAGAGCTGCATACAGTTTGGTTTGTGTCACGGGCAAGACGAGGAAACACATAATATTGCCACCCCTAATTCCATCGCCGCTGCATCCTCATGGGCAAACTCAACAAGCACCTGCTCCCGCACGAGCGGGCGCTCCTCGAAGCCGGTCAGCTGCAGGACAAGACGCACCAGAATGCGTCGTCAGTGTGGTTGAGCTCGCCGTCTCCTTCCGAGGCGCCCGATGGCACTACTCTCGTGTACCGCCCCATTGGCGATGCGGAGCTCACATGCCTACGTGAGACCGGCCAGCTACCTGCGACACAGCCCTACCAGGCCATCATACAGGGCGATGTAGGACGACAGTATGCCGAGAAGTTCCTCAACGGCCGCAAGAAGGTCGACACGCATCCATCTTCCGTGGTCGAGTTTGCCGTGCGAGCTGAGCTGATTGAGCGATTATTCGCGAAGCATTCGAAGATCGAGGACGGGACACTCTCTTGCGGCCTTGGGAGCGCAGCGGGCCGTGGCCTGCCCGCCTTCAACGCGGCGCTGGAAGCGGGCGAGGCGACCTGGCGCATTGTGACCGTCAAGGCGGGCCCATCCACCCGGCCAACCTCCTCGCAGCCAGCCAGCGCGCCGAGCCGCGCTCCCGGTCGAAGGACATAAAAGCTCAGTGCATAAAACGTAAGAAAAGTGAACTATTTCACGTATTTTCAAGAAGCAGCCTCCGCAACCGGGTGGTACCACGGCTCGAGAGGCCCATCCGGCCGCAGCTTGTAGTCGAGGTACAGCTCCTCGTCGGCGAGTGCGCGCGTGGCGATGAAGACGGCCGTCTGCTTGCTCGCCTGGCCGGCGGCCGGCGGTCGGAAGTGCGAGACCGGGATGAATGGATGCAGCTGCGGGTGTTCGTCAGGCAGGAGGTCGAACGGGTACACCACGACGTTGGGCCGCAGGCCAGCTGGCGGGTGATTGACCTTGTTGCCGCATGCGAAGCGGGCGCTCGCAGCCGCGGCCACCCCGGCCGCACGGTCGCGCGACTGCGCCACGGCAAAGATCTGGGCGCTCGCACCATCGGGCCGGCCGTCCAGCAGCACGCCGTCGCGGCGAGCCAGCACGTACTCGTTGCCAGGAAGCACGAGCTTGTGCATCACCGGCAGGTCCTCGGGCAGGTAGATTACGCCGGGGTAGCACGCGAGCACCGTCCCCGCGGCGCACGCGCCACGCAGGTGGACGCCCTCGCCGCCGCCGGCGACGCCAGAGTCGGCCACCTCGAGCTGCCAGCTCGAGCTGCCGGCGGCGGTGTCGGCGCCGTCGAGCAGCCGCTGCTGCAGCTGCGACACGATCGCGGCCTTGGCGTCGGCCGCGTCGCAGCCCAAGAGCGCGCAGACCTCCGCCTCGCTGCCAGCGGCCGCGCAGCAGGAGCTCGGCATCCTACGCCACCCTATCTAATCCCGGGACTCTAAAAGAGTAGTTCAGGCTAATGTGCGTTGGTACTCTCACGTGAGCCGTAGGAAAAACGCCTAGAAGGGAGGGCTCACACAAGCTGCACTTCAGTCCATTTCCTCGCTGATGATGGGCGAGCGTAGGGCGGGCCAACCGTCGTCAGTAACCGCGTTCGGTACTTTGGTGCCGAGGTCTGCCGTCTTTGGCGGCGACGTCGTCCTTGGCCGGTCCGGATGTGGCTGGTTGCGGCTAGCGTACGCAGAACCGAGGTGGTCGTCTGCATCCATGCCGAGGTGCGAGTCCATCTGCTGTTGCTGCAGCTGCAGCGGCACTTCCTCGAAGGCTGCCGCCTCCTCTGAGGCACGCGCCAGCTGCGTCGCGTGCTGGGCGTCTTCCTGCAGCCTCCCTACCTGCGCCTCGAGCTCGGTGATGCGCTCCCCCGCCTGCTCAGCCAGCCGCTCCGTCGCGGCGTGGGCCCTCTTAAGCTCCCCGACTAGCCTCGCCTCCCACAGAGAAGCCTCCGCGTCGCGCGCCCTCTCGATGGCGACCGCCACCGCCGCGTCCCTCCCGTCGACTGCCGCCGCCACCTCCGCCTCGGCCGCCTGCACCGCCGCAGCTGCCTGCATTTTGAGTGACGTCATCTCTCGCGCCGACGCGTCTGCGATCTGCTGCATCGCCGCCGCGTACGCCTCCTCCTGCTCCGCTGCCTCCGCCTTGATGAAATGGGTCGCCGCCGCCACCTCTCCCACCGCCTTCAGTCTGCCACTCTTCTCGTCGTACTCCGTCTGCACCTTGAGCTCGGCTGTGATCTCGGCACGCAGCTGTGCCGCAATCGCCTGCGGCGTGTGCAGTGGAAGCGGTGTGCAGAGGAATCAGCGGTGCGCATCGACATGCACATGCACATGCACATGCGCTAACGGAATATGTGTGCGTGGTGGTGGTGGTGGTGTGCGCGTGCTGCTGGTGGTGCATCCGTGCGCGCAGTGCGCCGGCGAGGACGAGCATGACGCACCCCGCGCATCTCTCTGACGGCGTCCTGCTTGGCCTGCGAGACCGCCTCGGCGACAGCCTCGGCTGCCGCCTCGACCACTTCATCGGCTTGCAGCCCTTGCTTGGCCTCCTCGAGTTCGACTGCCCCCTGCTCCTTGGCAGCCTGCAGCGCCGCCTGCAACTGCGCATTCCACGCGGCCGCCTGTTCCTTGAGCAGCTCGTGCGCCTCGTCTCTTGCCGCTGCAAGCTGCTCCTCAGCCGCTGCCTTCATGTCCTTTTGCTGCTGGACGAGCGCGAGGCGCAGCTTTGCCCGCCCCGCCTCGGACCGCTCGAGGGCATCGGCAGCGCGTGCGAGCTTCTCGCGCAGCACCTCCACCTCCCGCTGCGCAGCATCCACCTTGGCGCCGAAGATGAACGACATGTAATATGTATGACCGACGGGCACAGCACTGATTTCTTTATTTGAAAACACAAAGTAAGTAACCACACCTACTACGCAAACCAACACTCTGTCCTTACACACTCCCACATTACATAATTCGTAAATCGCGCTTGCATGCGCGCGTGCACCTTTGTAACTCGGCTAAAGTACACGCTACACGGGGCCATTCACTGTCCCTTGGTGACAGTGTCTGCACGTGAAAATTAGAGGACATGGGCAGCAGGTGTGAACACACTCATTATTATTTTCCATGCGTGAGAGAGTAGGACTCTCTAGGCTACAAGACCCTTGCCGCGTCCATCGATGCCAACCCACGAGTGCCGCCACCCCCACCGCCGCCGCGACTCTCCTCGAGCGTCACGCCGTCCTCGTGCGTCCCGCTGGTCCGCGCCTCCCCACTGCCGCCACCACCTGCACCCGACGCGGAGACCCCGCCCGTCCTCGCCCTTCGATGCGACCCGCCACCAACGGACGCGCCGCCGGAGGGGCAGCACGGCGCGCAGCCTGCGTCGTCCAAATGCAGCGCGAGTGCGGAGACGGCCGCAGCGAGCGAGAGGTACCCGCCCGCACCGACGGCGTCGGCGGCGGTCGCGGCGAGGTAGGTCGCGACGAGCGGCGTGGTTCCCGCGAGCAGCGCAGCGGAGAGGTTGTATCCGAGTCCGAGGGCGGAGTAGCGCGTTGAGACGTCTGTGAGTGAGAGCACGAGCCACGCTTGCAACGGTCCCACGTGAAACGCGTGGCACGCCACGAGCAGCGCCAGCGCAGGCGCCGCCACGCACATTGGCAAGAAGCCGACGGCGTAGAACGTGAGCGGCGCCACCAACGCCACGCCACACGCGCCGCCGAGCGCCACGCGCAGGAATCCACCGCGGCCCGTTGCACCGCCACCCGCCTGTGCTGACTGCATCCGATCCGAGAGTGCCCCCGCTACGAGCAACGCCACCATCCAAAGCATCAGAAGGGCCGTGTTGAGTCCGAGCGACCATTCCACGTGCCGCCGCAGCCTCAGGTGGCTCGGCGCCCAAATGAAGAGCGAATCTGCCAGATAGCGACGCGGCGTCAGCAGACATCGTCACGCAAAGGAAGGTGGGTAGCATGGGTTTGAAGTCGCGGCCGCCGCACAGAAGCCGACCATCCCACACGCCTCGACGCACGCCAGCTTTGCGACCACCCGCCTCGTTTTGGCGCCGCGTCGGCTGACCAGCCACCGCAGCGGGTGGCCCGTCTCGAGGGCGCCGTCGCGCTTCGCCTGAGTGAACTCGGGCGTCGCTCCGAAGTTGCGCCGCGCGCAGCTGCTCCAGTGTTGGAGGGGAACGTGTGAGTAGCAGATTGGGCGGAGGCAGCGCATCAGGAGGCTGATCTGATCTGCTCGTCGTGAGGGATCAAGGAGCGCCAGCAGCAGCACACCAGCTCAGAAAGGCGATCAGCCCGCCGAGTGCAAAGGGGATGCGCCAGCCCCAGCGCGCGACGGCATCGCTGCCGAGAGTGGCGTGCAGCACGCCCGCGACCGCGCTCGCCAGCAGCGATCCGACGCCCGACGCCTGGACCATCGCGCCGAAGAAGCCCTTGCGGCCGGGCGCCGCCGACTCGACGGCGTAGACGAGCGCGCCGGGGAGCTCGCCGCCGGCGGCGACGCCCTGCAGCATGCGCAGCAGCGAGAGCAGCACCGCCGCCGCGACGCCCCACTGCTCGTACGTCGGCAGCACCGAGATGGTGAGCGTTGGCAGCGCCATCAGCAGGATGGTCGCCAGCAGTGCCTTCTCGCGGCCGTACCGGTCGCCGATGGCACCGAAGAGCACGCCGCCGAGCGGGCGCACGATGAAGGCACCGGCGTAGACGGTGAAGCTCGAGATGAGCGCCTGCTGCTGCTGCTGCCGCTCGCTCACGCTCTCGTCAATCGGGAAGAAGGCGCCGCCGATTTCCGCGGCGAATATGCCGAAGATGGCAAAGTCGTACCACTCGAGGAAGTTGCCGCTGGCCGCGACCAATACCTTGCAGAGTATCCCGCGCTGTGTTGGTGGTTCGGCCGTAGCGGCGTCGTCGCTCATGAGGAGCGGCTCGCTGAAAGGCTGCGTAGCCGTGGCTGTGTCACACTCGAAACTTGTTCGCCCAACTCATGCATATGTATGCAGCCTACATGTGTGCGGCTGTTCACTCGGCGACATAGCCAGCACGCCAAAGGGTACGCGATTTTTAGAGCGTCGTGACGTTTTTGAAAAGCCTACAAGCATGCGCGCGCATGCACCTTTGGAGCGCGCCGTCCTCTGCATGGAGATTGCTGTGCACTCCGAGAGAGATTTATCCTCTCGCCCAGCATGCGCTGCTTTGCACCCGCAGGCGGCGGAGCTCGCTCGCTCATCAAGAGGCCAGGGCCATCGCGACGTGCAAGAACTAAGGAGCCGCCGCCACCATGCTGGCCCGCCTGCGCTCGTCGTCGAGCCTGCGCAACTCGGTGCTCAAGGTGGCCAAGCGCACGTACATCGCGCCGGTGCGCGAGATGCGCTTCATGCTGCACGAGGTCCACGAGTTCGAGAAGCACTACGAGAACCTCGACACCGAGACCCCCTGCGATCGCGAGACCATCGGTGCGCCGCACCGAGCTAGTAGAGCTCGCCACCCGTCCCTCGAAGCCCGCTCGTGGCCCGTCCTACGGACCACGCTAGACGGCGCCAGGAGGCCGTTTCGCTCATTCGCCGGCACCCGTCCCAACGCAGACATGGTTGTGGACGCGACCAAGGTCCTCTGCGAGAACGACCTGGCGCCGCTGAACCAGATCGCTGACACGGAGGGCTGCACGTGGATCGACGAGCACACGATCAAGACGCCCAAGGGTGCGCCTCGCGGCGAACTGCCCGAAGCTTCCCCACGGTGCCTTATTTGGAAACGAAACGCCCAAACCCCATGAAACCGCCGCTCCCACGTCCTCGCAGGCTTCAAGGAGGCGTACAACCTGTACTGCGAGAGCGGCTGGCAGGGTCTGTCGTACCCCTCCCAGTACGGCGGGCAGGGCCTGCCGATGTCGCTCGCGCTCGTCCAGTCGGAGATGATCGCGGCGGCCAACTGGACGTGGCTGATGTTCCCGGGGCTCTCCAAGGGCGCCATCAACACGATCATCGCGCACTGCACGGAGGAGCTCAAGGAGAAGTACCTGGAGAAGCTGATCTCGGGCGAGTACACCGGCACCATGTGCCTGACCGAGCCGCAGTGCGGCTCCGACCTCGGGCAGGTGACGACCAAGGCCGAGGACAATGGCGACGGCTCGTACAACATCTCGGGCACCAAGATCTTCATCTCGTGCGGCGACCACGACTTCACCGAGAACATCGTGCACTGCGTGCTGGCGCGGCTGCCCGGCGCGCCGGCGGGCACCAAGGGCATCTCGCTCTTCCTCGTCCCCAAGCGCGTCGTCGGCGACGACGGCTCGTCGGGCGACTTCAACAACGTCGCCGTGTCGCGCATCGAGAACAAGATGGGCTGCCACGGCTCGCCGACGTGCCAGATCGAGTTCGAGGGCGCCAAGGGCTGGCTGATCGGCACCGAGAACCGCGGCCTCAACCACATGTTCACGTTCATCAACACGTCGCGCATCGGCACGGCCGTGCAGGGCGTCGCGGCGGCCGAGCTGGCCTTCCAGAACTCGCTGTGGTACACCAAGGAGCGCAAGTCGATGCGCGCGCTGTCGGGCACCAAGCTGCCCGACGCGGTGGCCGACCCGATCATCTGGCAGCCGTCGGTGCGCACGATGCTGCTCACGCAGAAGGCGGTCGCCGAGGGCGGCCGCTCGATGCTGTACGAGTGCGCGGTGCTCGGCGACAAGATGCAGGAGTGCAAGGACAAGGGCGACGACAAGGGCGCCCACGCCATCGACGAGCGCCTCGGCTTCCTGACGCCGATCCTGAAGGGCTTCCTGACCGAGGCGGGCAAGGAGGCGGCCGACCTCGGCATCCAGGCCTACGGCGGCCACGGCTTCATCAAGGACAACAAGGCGGAGCAGGTCTACCGCGACGTGCGGATCGCCGCGCTGTGGGAGGGCACCACGCAGATCCAGGCGCTCGACCTGCTCGGCCGCAAGATCATGCTGCAGAAGCTCGCGCCGATCAACGAGCACTGCGCGCAGCTCTACGCGCAGTGCAAGCCGCTCCTCTTCTCGGGCGACGCGCAGCTGCGCTCGCACGCGTGGAGCCTGCTCGGCCACACGGCCGAGTGGCAGTACCTCACCTACCGGATCGGCATGCGCGCCAAGAGCAACAAGGAGTGGATCTCGTCGACGTCGGTCGACTACCTCATGTTCGGCGGCTACGTCACGCTCGCGTCGCACTGGCTCAAGATGGAGGCCGCCGCCGCCGCCAAGCTCGCCTCGCCCGAGACGGCCCTCGAGGAGGCCGCCTTCTACGAGGCCAAGCGGCAGACGAGCGAGTTCGTCTTCGCGCGCCTGCTGCCGCGCACGCGCAGCCACAAGGAGGTGATGATGTCGTCGCCCACGGCGCTGATGGACATGAAGTCGGAGAACTTCTCCTTCGACCACTCCTTGTAAACGCGCCGCTCCCCACTCGCGTGTGGAATCGCCGTACTCTTCCGTTACGCGAAAAAAGTGTGCGCTGCCTGTGCTGCCCATCGCTGCCTGTGCTGCCACGCCGTTTGAAAAGTTTGTGTCGTGCCGGAGGTGTGAGAGAGGAATTCGTCGTGTGCAAATAAATGTGTCTACTTGTGCCAAAGCCGAGAACCTCTCGAGTCCGCTCGAGTCTCGTTCTCTGATTCTCAGCAGGCGACTCTCGCTAGCTGAGTTTGAACTTGTCGCCAGCATCGCCAAAGTAACTGGGCCCCGGGGTTTCTAGCTGGCAAACGCGTCGCCTCAATAGCCTCAATCAATAGCTGTCACCCTCCGCGAGCTCGCCGCGGCCGACGCCGCGCAGCTCAAGCTGCTCCGGCAGCGAGACGCGCTGCTCCCAGCTCCCAGTGCCCATGCAGCACGTGCGCCGCGCCCGCATGGTCCCTCCCTGCGGATTCAGATTGAGTACATGTACTGTGACGCGGGAGCCGGGAGGGGCGAGTAGGGGCGACATCAGCCGCATCTGTGGCGGCTGTGGCGCCTGGCCGCACGGAAGGTGGCCTGCTTGGCGGGGCTCGTGGTGGCTTCGGGCATGAGGTGCTGGGCCCTCGGGGTGAGCATGTTGACGACGGTGGGCACCAGCGGGCAGCGCAGGCGCGGCGCAGTTGGGTGCGGTGCTTTGTGCGGCGACCGGCCAGACGTCAAATTAAGTAAGTAAGAAAAACGGTCTCGTGTAGATAAGACGGGAAAACCAATAAGTAAGATCTTACTTACTTACTTACTTACAGACGTCAAGACCGTAAGATCTAAAGTTATCAAGTAAGTCGTTTAGAGTAAGTCGTTTAGAGAACCCGACATGAAGACGAGCATCGAGCGCCGGCCAGCAGCAGAGCAGTGTGTGTGTGTGTGGCCCTTAGCCTGGCCATCGAGGGGGGGCGTCAAACACCCGGCGCTTTAGCATGCACACATGCTTTGATCGGATCGAGTCCGCGCACCGACGCGAACGACACAGCGCACCCGACATCCACTCACCATGGTCGCGGTCCATCCATCTCTGGCTCGAGCGCAACAACCTGGCCGACCCAGTGTAAGGTATGCGGTAGACGCCTTGCCGTGAGAGTTTGTCTGTGAAGTGTGAATACCGACAGATAAATACAAAGCAACATTAACTCACTTCCGAAATCGAATCAAGCCCACGAGGTAATAAGATCATTCTCCGCTGTGTAACAGCACCAGCGCAACGTAGGCCGCCCCCGCGAAACCGCTTTTTTACGTGCGGCTAACACCAGATTTCGTGCGGCCAGCACCAGATAAGCTGAGGCCGCTCACGTCCCCCAGCAGCCACCGGCCGCTCCGCCCCGCGCGTGCGCTGAGCATGTCGCGCGACGTGCGGCTGCGGCCTCTCTCGCTCCGCTTCGCGGACCCGGCGCTCGAGCGTGAATACTGCGTGCTGCAGTTCAGGCAGTCGAAGTGGCAGGTCATCCTAATCTGTGGCGTCAATGCGTGCTCCCATGTGCTCGCCGCAATCGCCGTTCCGGAGTTCAAGGAGCTGCTCTTCCCGGGCTTCCTCATCTTCGTCTCGCTCTTCGTGCTGCGCTTGCTCCTGCTTCGCAAGGCCGACGAGAGCGGCGCGCACACGATCTTCTACTATGGGCTGGGTGAGCGACCCCCTCGCGACTGCGTGCCCGCAAATTAGCCTCACAGCCCCTCGCGCGGCCTAGTGGACCGCTGTCCACCGCCACCAGCCTCGGCTGACTCGACGCCCGCCACCCGCCCCCGCGCGGCGACCGCAGTCCTCATCACGGGGGTCGGCACGGCCGCTCTCGTCCTGATCCAGCGCCACTACGAGCCAGCGACGGGTGTGAGCCACTGGCTCTTTGTGCCGGCGGCCGGGCTGTACGGGTTGTACGCCATCAGCACGCGCACCATCCCCGTGCCGATCGTCTGGCGCTTCATCACGTACGTGAAGATCGTGGCGCAGTGGTGCTACGTGCTGCCGGCGATATCGACGATGACGCACACGGCCGAGGTGACGTGGATCGGCGTGTGGCTGCTGCTCGGCGAGATCCTCGGCTACCCGATGGAGCGACAGATGCGCCGCGCCTTCGTCCACCGCCTCGACGCCGGCCTCCAGCTGCCCGGCGATGCCCCCTCGAAGCCGCAGCAGGCCCACGCCGACGCCCACCTGCGCCGCGTGGCCGCCGCCTTTGCGGACAAGGGCTCTCCGGAGGCGTCGCCGTCGTCATCGCCGTCGGAGCGCGAGCCGCAGAAGCCGCAGAACGTGATGCACCCGCTCACGCTGCGCTTCCTCTCGCCCGAGCTCGAGGCCGAGTACATCGTGCGCCGCTTCCACGCGACGTACCACTCGGGCCTCGGCTACGCGGCCGTCGCGTCGCTGCTGCTGCTCTCGGCCGCCTCGACGGCCACCTCGGCCGGCGCCGCGCTGCAGGCGGCGCTGAGCGGCGCGGCGCTGCTGCTGCTGCTGCTGCTGCGCGTCGCGCTGCAGACCAACGTCGCCAACGCGGCGCGTGCGCACGCGCTCTACGGCTGGGCGATCGCGGCGGGGCTGGGCGCCCTTTGCGCCGCGCAGCTCGTCGGGGCGAGGCTGCTGCCGCGCGGTGGTGGTGGTGGGGCCGGCGTATACGTAGGCGGCGGTGGCACGGGTGCGGGCGCGGGTCTGGGCGGTGGCACGGGGGTGGGGGC
>Ga0209713_10001796_pt1 | contig 13059 bp, 6 predicted proteins | sample ArcOceMetagenome_3_FD_187444 | JGI IMG/M metagenome (GOLD analysis project Ga0209713, IMG submission 187444) | Marine eukaryotic phytoplankton communities from Arctic Ocean - Arctic Ocean- Svalbard ARC20M Metagenome (SPAdes) (version 2) | ecosystem: Environmental > Aquatic > Marine > Oceanic...
CGAGAGGGCGACGGCTCGACGTCCCAAATGGCGGCGGGCAGCACCTCGACGGACGGGCCCGGACTGGGCCCGACTCGCGTCTGGGTCCGCGCGGAGCGCGACTCTCCCTTTGCGCGGTGCTTGAGCGTCGATCGGCCGGCGGATCAGCCGGAAGGGCACCACTACTACCAGGTCGAGGGCAGCGGCGAGCTGCTCAGGCTGGCTGCGACGCAGCTGGTGCCGGCAAACGAAAGCAACGACCACGAGGACCCGGGCAGCCTGGACCACATGAGCGAGCCGACGCTGCTGGCACTGGTCAAGCAGCGCTTCATGCAGGGCTCTGCTCACACATGGATTGGGCCTCGAGTCCTTCTCGCTGTGAAGCCACAGCAGGCAGGGGGCGTGCGGTCGAGCACGACGCCGCTGTCGGAAACCCAGCTGGCCGCCCAGGCAGACGCAGACCCGACATGCCGACCACCGCACCCCTCTGCGGCGGCCGAGGCCGTGTATCGCCGCCTGTGCCGATCGGCCAAGCCGCAGGCGCTGGTGATGGTCGGCGAGCGAGGCGCCGGCAAGTCACACCAGTTCGACGACATCGTGCGCTACCTGTGCCGTCGGGGCTCGAAGGGATCCGCGGCACTGGAAGCTGCTCTGCTGGGGAGCTGCAACGCGCTCGCAGCTGTTGGAAGCGCGCCGCAACCTGCCAACTCGTGCGCCTCGCAATTCAGCCGGCTCGTGCAGGTGTGTGGCAGAGCGGCGCTGCTTCGTCGGAAACGCCCCGCGTCTCACTCGCTCACATGCCCATCACGACACCCGCCTGGCACTCACACACCCCTCCCAACCCTCGTGCAGTTGCACTTCGACGACGCCACCGGAGCACTGAGAGAGGCGCGGCTACGGTGCTTCGGGCTCAACACGTGCCGCGTGCCGTTGGCGGACGGGCAGCCCTTCAGGGTCTTCTCGCTGCTGCTTGCTGCGCCGCCTCGTCTGGCCGGGCAGCTGCACCTGGGCAATGGGCACGGCTTCCACTACTTGGGCACGGCGGTGGGATCCCAGTCGGTCTCGACCGGCGAGGCTGCCGTCGCCAAGGAAGCCGAGGCGCCAGCTCCAGCGGACCGAGACGTGCAGCACCCCGGCGACGGTGTCGAGACGGCCGAGCTTGAGGCGTGGCAGCAGTCGCTTGCCGCCGTCGGCATCGCGGACCAGGAGCAAATGCAGCTCCTCCGTGCGCTCGCGGGGATCCTGCACGTGGGCGAGCTCAAGCCCAGCCGGTCGCCCGACCACTCTTTTGCGCACTTGGTCGAGGACGATGCAAGCTTGCAGGTCGGGACCTCCGCCCGCAGAGTGCCCGCGCCCGTGCCCGCAGCGCCTGCCGCCCGACTGTGCTCACGTGGGCCTGCCACCGTTGTGGGTGCGCAGCTCGCCGCGCAGCTCCTCGAGCTGGAGCCGGCTGCCCTCGCAGAGGCGCTCACGCAGCGGACCCTGCGGGCCTACGGCGACTGCGACTTCGGCCGGTATGCGGCGCCCCTGTACCCGGACGAGGCGGTCGGCGCGCGCGACGCGCTCGCACGCGCAGTGTTCAGTCGGGTCTTCAGCCGGATCGCCCAGCAAGCAGACGCTTCGCTGCGGGATCCGACTCGCCCGGCCGGCGCGAACCCGCCGCCCGCGGTCGCGAGCCTCCTGGACCTGGCTGGGCTCGAGCGTGGCTCACACGTGGGGCTCGAGGAGCTATGCGCCAACTACTGTCTGGAGAAGCAACACCATTTGCTGCTCCAGGCCGTTCTCGGGGCGCGGGGTGGAGCGCGCCAAGCGTCTCTGACGGCCGAGCAGCAGGACAGCCAGACCATCCTCGGCCTATTCGAGCAGGTGCCGCTCGGGCTGCTGCGCGCCATCGACCAGCACGCCAAGGCGCCTGGGGCGACGGACTCCGGGCTGAGCGCCCAACTGGCCGCCGCTCATGCGCGCAACCCGCGCTGGTGCGAGCAGTGCGACGGCTTCCTTGTTCGCCACCTGGCGGGCAACGGCGCGGAGATCATGTACGATCCGCAGGGCTTCCGCGCCTGCAACGACGATGCGGTGCCATGGGACCTCAAGCAGCTCCTCTCGAGCTCCACTTGCGTGCTCCTGCAAGGCACGCCCGAGTCCGGTGCAGGGCCCGAACGCTCTTCGGTGTGCCAAAATATCATGCGGCAAATGTCGGAGCTGATGGGGACGCTATCGCGCAGCGATTGTGCGTTCCTCGTCTGCGTGCGGCCATGTGCGCCTGGCGCGGTAGGGTTCGAGGAGCGATGCGTCATGGAGCAGCTGCGGCTTCTGGGCGCGGTGGCGATTGCGAAGCATTGCCACAGCTGCGGCTGTTCGCTTCGGTGTGGTCAAACAGCATCACGCCTACAGGAGGCTGTGTGTCTGCACGGGAAGCTGCCCGATGCATTGCGAGACCTCTCGTCTTCATCCCCCGAGGTCTTCTGCGCCACGCTGGCCAGGGCGTGCGGCCTGAAGGAGGAGCGATGCTTCCTCGTGGACGATCAGCTCTTCTTCCCATCAGGTCTCGCACCGCTGTTGGAGCGGCTCGACGAGCTCTCCGACGCAGAGGCCGTGCCCGCGTTGCACGCCAGGCTGCTTGCTTTTGGCCAGCTGGCTGAGCCTGCACAGCTTCGTGGGCGTGACGCCCAGCCGAACACGCCAACCCTGCCGGCGTCACTGAGTGACACATGCTGCAGGCTGCCAGAAGCTACGACCGCTGCTGATGGTGCGGCCCCATCTGCTGCAGAACACCAGCCCTCATTGCCACAGTCGCGCCAAATGCTGCCAGAGCAGAGGGCCTTGACGAGGCAGAGGAGCCGGGTCCATCAAACGATGCTTGAGTCGCCCGACTCCTCACCTCACGTCTCACAATCAGAGTCCGGGCCCAGCACGACTGAAGAGCTCCACCCCAAGCGCCTTTTGCAACGGCAGCGGACGGTGCCAGCGGTGGCGGCTCAAGTGGACGGCCGTCAGATGCTCAGCTCGATGCTTCAGCTGCGTATGTGGAGCCCGCGTGGCGCGGTGTGGGCGCCGTTCACGTGCATGCTCCTTGCCGACGGGGAGATGCTGCTCATGCACATGGCGCACCCGCCGTATTCTGCCTCCATCAGTGTCGGAATGCTCACTGGCATTGGCTCCGTGCCCGAGCCTGACGGTCAGCATCTTCTCCTACGGCTGCTCGGACAGCAAGTTGTCATGCGCTCGACGGACCCTGACGTCGTTGCGCAGTGGGAGGAGGTGCTGAGTCAGCGGATGGAAGACACAGGGTTTCACGAAGCGGAGAAGCGGATGGACCAGAAAGTGCCGTGGAAAAGTGGACCGTTGCGCATTTCATCGGGAGCCACTGCCGGCCCAGAGCATGCGGCCATGTGCACCGGCGCGCTGATGCAGGACGGGGTGTTGCAGGTGCGGGATCAGGAGGAGGAGGGCGCCAAGACTCACCTCAGCCTGCCGTTGACGTCTCTGCTGTCCGCAAGGCCGCTGCCACCCTTCTCTGATCTGGAGCTCGAAGTCGATGGCGGAAGGAAGCACGTGCTTCACTTCGCGGACGACGAGGACATGCTCAGTTGGATGGGCTCCCTTCTAGTCTTGCTGCCGAGCTTCAAGCCGGCGCAAGCCGTCGTCGACGAGGGTGACCCCGCAGATCCATCCCCAGCCCCACCAAGGCTGGAAAAGCGCGCCAGCGACGACCTCAGCGAGTCCTCAGGAGGTCTTCGTCGGTCCGTGGCTGGCTCTACCAAAGGTGTTGGCGGCTCCGGGGATGTCACGAACAGATTCAGCGCGGACGGTGGGGACAGCATGCTGATGGTTGGCGCGCTGCAAGTCTTCGTGGAGCGCGCAGGTGCGCAGCGTTGGGTGCCGTGCAACGCCCGATTGGATGCGATGGGGGTCCTCCGCATCACGAGCACACACGCGTGGGGTGTGCAGCTGCAGCTGCCCTTGCGTACGGCGACGTCGATTCTGAAGCTTGGGTCCGCCGGCTGGCCGTACATTCGTGTGCAGATGCCGTCGCAACTGATTTACGTGCAGGCGCAGGGTGATGTCGCGCTGCGCCAGTGGGTGCACAGCATTCAGAGAGTCAGTGGCCTCCATGCGATCTTCCAGGAGCACGCCGCCTGGGTGGACCTCCGCGTTGAAGGAGCTGGCGAGTCTCGCGCCTCAATTGGCCCGCTCACATCCGTGGGGTGGAAGCCGACATTCCTCGTGCTGCTATCAAACCACCAACTGATGTGTTTCAGATCCGAGTACAGCCCGCTGTGCACCGGTTGCCTCGATCTGCATTCGGCCGTGAGCATCAAGAAGCTTGGCAAAGACGAGAGCGCTAAGATCTTGGAATTGCGCACTCTATCTGAGAGCTGGTTCCTCTACGCAAAGGACCTGCATTTTTGGCAGCGCCACCTGACCTCTGGATTGGAGGTTTGCCGCCGTGAGGCTGAAGCGCAACGCCTGATCAATCTTAGCCTCAAGCAAGGCAGCGGGCTCGCTCCTGCGCCCTCCGCTTCAGAACAGCAATCGGGCACCACGGGGAGCGGCAGACGGAGTCTTCCCATGTGGCCTGCAGCGACCTCAGCTCCCGCCGAGGACGTGGCTCCAGGGATGGAGATGGCGACGCATTTCGGCTGGCTTCGTGTGCGCCAGCCCGATGAAGGGCTGGGTTCGATGTCGCGACGGCGCTTCTGCGTGGTGCGTGCGCGCTTCTCAGCAGAATCCAAAGTGAAGCGGACAACACTTGAGATGTACAAGAATGAGAAGGCTGCGAGTCAGCACGCAGGTGCACGGACGCCCTCCGCAAACAGCGGTCGTGCAACCCAAGCGATAGCTCACACCTTGTCGGGACCTGGCCGTGCGCAGGAGCGATCCAGGTCGACCTCGACGAACTCGTGGCCACTCACCTCTACCTCGGCGATGCTACGACCCAGACAGAGCCGCATCTCATCATGGTCACCTCCACCGATGTCTGGCAGCTTTCCGCCGAGTTGGAGGGGCTGCAGGAGTGGAAGTCCAAGCTCATCGACCACGGAACGCAGCCGGGCACGAGCGTGGCGGCCGCCATCGCTGCGCTGCCGAATCCGCCCGCCCCACAAATCTATGCAGGTGCGCCCTCGTGGCCGGGTGAACCGCTTGAACCGGGTGGGGCTGGGAGGGAGGGCCCGCCGCACGCCACATTGCCCTCGAGTCGCTCGAGCATCATCCGTCGCCAACGTGCTGCACACTCTGGTCAGGTTGGTTGAGCAAGAGGAAGGGTGCCATGGGCGGTTGGAAGCCCAGGTACTGCCGGCTCCTGAAAGGCGGTATGCTGGAGTGCTACAAATGGGACCGCGACAAAAAGTTGATTGAGGGCATGTCGGTCGACCTCAACAGCGTGCGCGAGTTGAAACCGCTCGGCGTCAGCAGCTCGTCGTGGATGAGCTTCGGCAAAGCCCCGCCCACCGCCTTCCAGCTCATAGGTGTGCCATGCCACGAGTCACGCCGACGCACCAGCCAGCGCCACCTCAAGCCGCCTTGGTTGTCACGTGGCAGGACCACGCACGATGGTGCGTGAGCTCGACGCCCACGACATGGCCAACCAGAAGAAGTGGCTGGAAGTCTTGGGCTCCTTCGTGCGTTCCTCCGCCTCGTGCGAGCGGCTCTCAGAGGGCTTCTCGGCGGAGCTCTGAAACCGAGTGCCAACCGGCGGGAGCGGAGCTCTGAAACCGCGTGCCAACCGGCCGGAGCACCGGAGCGACGGATACAGAGACAGAGAGTTTGAGAGAGAGAGATAGGGGGCTCAGGCAGACCAGAGGGGGGCCAAGCCCGCGGAGCGAAGCCCCTGTAGCGACCGATTCTGCGGCACGACCTTATGGGGGTTTCTCAAAAATGGTTGTTTCGTGTAGTTATCATTTTCTGGATGCTCCTAGCTCCTTATGGTGTGCTCGTTGGCGGAAGTGGGGAGCCCCTTCGTTGGCTGCTTTGCCTCCCGAACAAGGCCCAAATTAGTCGGCGATTCGTACTTTAGATATATGACAGTCATGACAGCTTCGCCGAAGCTTCGCTCCAACCGGCTGGTCCTGCTGCTCTGAGACTGCGGGCTGCGCACGGCGGCACAACGCACAAGCGCGCTGCTCTCCCCGCGGCCGGTGCTGTGCGCTGGGATAATGGGACCATCCAAATGTCCTTCAACTGTGTCGAGCTACTGGACGGCCTGCGGTAGGTACAAACACCAGTGTGAGACTCACTCGGTGCTGATGCTGAGTCTGGACTCCGACGACTGCGCAGGCTGGTCCTCTTCGTCCACGTCGGCAGTTGGAGACGAGAGGCGGCGCACCCGTGGCGGCAGCGAGTACCGCCCTCGCCGCTCGTTGCCGGACTGGTCGAATGCCACGTATCGCGAGACGCTGTCGTAAACCGACGGGCCTGACGCGACCATCCAACGCGCGGCCGCGAGACGCCGCATCGCCGATCGGACGCTCTGCGCCGACAGCAGCGTTGCGTTGATTAGGCCCTGGTAGCCGACGAGTGCTGCCGCCCAAAACCACACGAATCCGGGTCCAGGGTAGCCACCGCCGCATGGCAGATTGTTGGTCACGAGCACGACGGCCCAGAGCGCCGTGAACACGGCGAGGAAGCGGCTCAGGCGCCAAATCAGCCGCCCTCGCACGACGAGTGGCGCCGAAAACCGTAGCAGAGCTGCGAGCAGCGCGGCGACGACGCACAGCGCAGCGCACACGGCGGCGTACAGTCGCGCGGTGCGCGCGATGCTGTTGGACAGCGAGTAGTAGGGCCACGCGCAGTTCGAGCCGCCGCACGAGTCGGAGAGCGCGCAGCTCGCTCCGAAGGCGGCGAGCAGCAGCAGCCCGATCGGCCAGATGAGCCACGGCAGCCACCGCAGCGGCCCGTTGGCCGGCGCATCAGCGCTGCGCGCCCAGAACGCGTGGGCCACGGTGAGGGCGATGGCACCGGCCCACAGCAGCGCGAGACAGTTGCTGACAACGTACAGCGGCTGCAGGATCTGCAGGATCACGCTCACCGCAGCGCCACAGCCACCACTCGACCACGAGGCCAGGAGGAGAGGTGTGATCGCCAAGTCGGAGCCGTGGAAGGCGAGGTCACAATAGCACAGCGCGATGACCGACCGGCGCGCGCTGAGTGTGTGCAGCTCCTCGCCGGCAAAAGAGGCGAGAACCAGCAGCGTGGCTCCAATCGAAAGCGCGTCGCCGACCAGCCAGATAGCGTCGCGGTCGTTGTAGTACGCCTGCGGCGGGTCGCAGTCCGTCACGTTGCTCACCGCCCAGTGCGTCACCGAGTGGTCCGCTGGCATCGAGTAGCTGCCCGGCGTCGAGTACGCGCCCGGCGTCGCCGACTGCATGCTGCGCACGGCTCTAAGTTCCAGATTAAATTCTCGGTTCCTCGTGACACGGCGTGACGCGTCTCGTCATGTCAGAGCCGCGTGGCGATGGCGCCGATGATGTGCCGTCCGTCGAGCCGCAGGCGCCAATGGTCGCTGGCCACCCCGGCCACCCGAGCGAGCCGCGCGTGATCAACATCCCGCTTATACCGTCGGACCCGGCGCCGAGGCCAGAAGAGATGTTCGGCCCAGCCGCGCCCCCCAGTGCATGCGGTGCGCCTCCAGCGGACAGCATCGGCTCAACGCCCGCATCGAGCCACGCGGTCGCGTTCCAGGACTCGGTGGGCACCAAGCTCTTCCTCGGCGGACTCAACTACGACACCGAGGAGCAGGGGCTTCGCGCATACTTTGGCAAGTGGGGGACTGTCACCGACTGTCTCGTGCTGCGCGACCGCGAGACCGAGAAGAGCCGTGGTGCGCGTCCCGCAACCCAAGGGTGCCATGCGTGGTCCAGCCGGCCGCCGCTCGGGCCCCAAGACGGCGGGAGGGAGGGAGGGAGGGAGAGGGCCTCGAGTCGGGAGATGCCTCGCTGTCTTGGACGGAGGACCGGCGGGTGCCCCGACGCGGGCTTCTGCTGACGCGAGCCGGCTCACCCGACTGTGCACTGCCCCGACCTGTTTGGCAGGCTTTGGCTTCGTCACTCTGTCCGAGGACGAGGCGGTCGAACTCATCCTGCGCGAGCCGGTGCACGAGATCGACGGGCGCAACCTCACGGTGCGCCGCGCGAGCCCGCGCGGCTCGGGCCCGCTCGACAACAACGGGCTGCCCAAGAGGTTGGCCGGCGACTCGAGCGCGGCGGCCTCCGCTCCCGCGGACAACAAGCTGAAGAAGGTCTTCCTGGGTGGGCTCGATGCGAGCATGTCCGAGGAGGCGGTCCGGGCGGCGTGCAGCGCCTTTGGGCAGGTGACCGATGTGCAGATCATGAGCGGCGCGCATACACCGTCGGGGCGCGGGTTTGGCTTCGTGACATTCACGACCATCACCGCGGCTAACAGCATGGTCACGCGCGCCACCACCGAGATCGAGGGCAAGAGCATCAACATACAGTCCGCACAGCCTCGGGCCGCCTCTGCCGCTGCCAGCAGCCGCCCGCCGCTGGGCTCCGCCATGACGCAGAGGCCGCCGTTGACCGGTGCCGTCTACGGCGGTGGCGGCATGGGTGGCATGGGCGTGGGCCACGGCATGGGCGGCGCCATGGCAATGGGCCAGGGCATGGCGGGCGCCGCATACGGCCACGGCTCCTACGCTGGCGGCGCGATGGGGTGCTACGGTGGCGGTGCCATGGGCTGCTACGGCGGGCCCGCGATGGGTGGCGGCGCGGCAATGGGCGGCGGCGCTGCGATGGGCTGCTATGCAGGTGGCTGCGGCAGCGTGCCAGGCTACGGAGCTGGGCACCAGCCATCATGGGGGCCCAGTGCGACAGGCTCCACGGGCGGCTGCGGGTCCGGCTACGGCCAAATGACCTACAACACGGGCGGCTACGGAGCCATGCGCCAGAATCCGCACTACCGGCCGGGCCCGTACTGATTGCTATGGGTGGTGTTGCCCCTCGGTCTGCATACTTTTATTCTTCCTAAGAACAAGTTTGATATTCTTGTTTATTACCGAAACAACACACGGCTATCGCCTGCGTGAGAACACACACTCGATGCGCCCGGTCCATGACCGATTATTGTTTGCCTCGTTTTCGTCGTCGTGCATAGCAATACGATGCACAGGTTCCTATGGCTCGGCCTGCCGTTTGCAGCCGCGCGCCAGCGTGCCGTGTGGCGCGACAACCATCATAATCGCACGCCCACAGCAGAGTGCGCCTACGAGTTCGGTGACTGCACGTCAAGCAAATGCTGCGTAAGCCCGAGCCTCCTCTGCCTCCGGCGTGCCGACTTCCACGCAGCGCAGTGCCGGAACGAGCAGACCGCCTGCACGCCCTGGGGCGACCGCACCAGGGCCGGCGCGCACGACTGGCTGTGCCCTGGCTGGGAGATCTGCGGCAGCGCTTGGAACGAGTGCACGGCCAGCCGTTGCTGCGCTGATGAGGGCTACGGCTGCTATCTCAACAAGAGCTCCAACGTTGCCAGCTACATGAACAAGAGCGACGCCACGCTGCACCTAAATAGGAGCCACCACGTCTCATGGTTTGCACAGTGTCGGCAGGTCAACCTCACCAAATGTGCCACTCACCGGCTGCATCCTGTCCACGGCGTGACGGGCTGGACCGGCGCGGCCACTCTCCATCCAGTTTGGGCCGGTACGCTCACGCATGCTGCAAGTGGAGGCAATCGCAGCGCCGCCACCAAGCAGCAGGAGTGGATATGCCCGTTGTCCTGGATGGAGTGGGAAGACGCGCTGTGGGTCGCCGTCACGGCCCGCTCCGCGTGGTTGTCGCTGCACGTCGTCGCCAAGTACCTCGCCACGGCAGTCACCGTGACGCTCAGCGCAGTGTGTGTGTGCTGGGCGGTCGCCGGCCTTCACCGCATGCATGTCTTTGCGCAGCTGCGGCGAGAGGCACGAGGTTCGGCGGTGGACGACGACGCGAAGCGCCGCGAGCAGGAGACATCGGCAGTGATGTCGCGGCTGCGCACCCACGCGGAGCGCGCAAAGATGCGTGAGGAGCGGCAAGAGGATCGTCGCGCTGAGCAGGCGGGTCTGATGATGACGACGACAGTAGAGCACTCACCGAGCCGCGGCCGCTGCTCCGAACACGAGCTTGTGCGCGTCGACGAGTCCAGTGGGGGGTGCCGAGCTGCCGGCAGCGGCGACAGCCACCCGAGCGGCGACGAGGTGCACGAGGGCGAGCGCCGTGCGCCCGGACGGCGGTGGGGCATGTCGCGGTGGCCCGGCGATAATCTATTTTCTTTGCTCAAAGGCGTATGACAAGAAATAAAGCGCATATGCGGACATCTAAAGTACCCTCTAAACCCATGTGAAACAAGAACCCCTCGCGTGTGCCGTGCTGCTCACTCTGCGGCCTCGTCCAGCGAATGCGGTTGGCGGCGAGCTAAGCTGGCTGCATCCTCGAACCTCAGTGACGATCGCTTTTCCTGCTTCGAGTGTTGCACCTGAAGAAGAGGCACTAGTGATGATGGAGGGAGTTTCGTTCGCTGCTGAGGTAAGCGGCGTGGTCCCGGTTGCGGAATCTGCGGCGTCATCGGTGTTGGCAACGGCATGACTGGCGGCACGCGAGACACGCGGTGCGGGCTCGGGCGCCGCAGCGCCCACCTCGACGATCAGGCGCTCGGCGTGCTGCAGCAGGTGGCCCGAGCGAACCTTGACAAAATCGTAAATCAGGGAAAACGTGCGGATGATGCCGACCACGACGAAGAGCAGCAGCATGCCCTCATGCCCGTGGCCGCGTCGGCCACCGCCGAAGAAGACTGGCCCCATCATGCCGAGGGTCAGAAAGCCGAGCAGACCCAGAGAGACAAAGGACCAAAAGATATAGGCACCCCAGCCGGACGAGAGAAGGCCGTCAAGTAGCGTCCCGCCCAGTCCGCCGCCGAGCATCCCCGCGGCGTCGTCACGCTCTGCGCTAGCGCTCTCGACGAGGGCATGCAGCCAATGGATCTGAACCATCGAGTTCTCGAGGAACGTCGAGTCGATGAGCGCAATCAAGCCAGCGCCAAGGAGCAGCAGCACGATCAGCAGCATCGTTGTGATGAGGTGGAGGACCAGCACCGATCGAATCAATTGCGCTGCGAGTGTCCGGCGGAAGCTATATCTGTAGAGGCAGTTGTCACATTGGTAGAAAGAGCGCGGGTTGGCCGAGGCGGTTCGCCACTGTTCGAGGCAGACTGTGTGCACGAAGCGCATCGAGCCCACGCACAAGCAAGGCGATACGAGCCGGCCTAACCCCAGCTGCAGCCCCTCCTCCAGCCCAGCGTAGCAGATGCGGCAGATCGGCTCGTCGTCAGCCGCGGCGTTCATCACGTCATCTTCGGCAGGTGCGGCGGCAGGTGCGGCGGCAGATGCGGCGGCGGAGGCAGCGGCAGGCGCGGCGGCGGGCGCGGCGGCAGGCGCGGCGGCAGGCGCGGCGGCAGGCGCGGCGGCAGGTGCGGCGGCAGCGGCTGCAGTGGCAGCGGCAGCAGTCGCTCGTCCGCGTTGAAGGTGGGCCCTGCGCGCGGACGCCCGCTGCGAGAAGACGATGGCGCAGCACCACACGACAAAGATGGCCGTGCGCAGAATCAGAGCCCTTCCCGAGGTTTGTGTCCACACGAGTGCCTGGCTTGTCGCGTCGAGAGCGGCGTCTGCCCACACGGGACGATTCGCGCCGCCCCCCCACCACCACATCTCGGCATCCTCGGGTGGCTGTGACGATGGACGCTGTGCGTACTCGCCACCCTGCAAAAGCACCAGTGCCGTCGCACACGCCTCGTCGAGCAGCAGCATGGGCGTCGCGGCGAAGGCACAGATGACTGCCATCGTGCGGTACCGTGTGTGTGGCGTATCGACATGGCGAAGGAGGTTCGTAACGATGTATGCGGCTGGCATGCCAACGAGGACGAGCTCCGGCATGCTGCGACCGAGCTGCCGCAGCCAGCCGATCGTCAGCGACAGCAGCCAAAAGCACCACATGTGCAGCCCCAACGTGCCGCGAGACAGGTGAACTGCTCGGGATTGGCGGAGAGGCGCGAGGCGGGCCGCCGCTGTCCGTCGCGAGCACAAGAGAGCTCCGCCACGCGGCCGATCGCACAGCGACGAGAGCGCGAGCCACAGCGGCCGGTGCGCGCGCAGCCCCTCGAAGTCCATCGGTATTTGCGTCGAGCGCACCGGGGAGCCGTTGGACGAGGCGTACTGCCAATACTGACCGAAGTGCGGCGTGTAGCCCTGCAGCACGTGCACAGCATCCGGCGACAGCACGACAGCCGCCGCCACATCGTGCCAGACGCGGCGCCACGCCGCCGCCCTCCCCGTATCGAGGCCGTGCTCGCGCATTGCGTCATTGCCGATCAGCAGCACTGACGGCGCGCGGCGCACCTGGTGTGCCGTCTTGTTAAGCACGCGCGCACCGCGCTGCCGGGCTAAACGCGTGCTTTCACCGACAAGCTCAGTGCGCCGGCCCGATGCCACACCCTCACGGACGGCCGCAGCGATCGCTGCCGCTGCTTCCTCTGCCGCCGATATCGCTGCCGTCGCCTCGGCGGTGGCCAATGCCGCCGCCTCATCCGCCTCCATCTTCGCCGCCTCGTCTGCAGCCGCCTCAGCATCCGTTGCCGCTGCCAGCGCGGCCTTGGCCCTGGCCGTCGCCATCTTTGCCTCTGCGAGCGCATCGGCTGCCTTGGCTGCTGCCGCCGCATGCGCCGCGTCCCCCTCCCGTGACGCCTCCCGCACCGCATCTGCTGCGCTTTCCGCTGCCGCTTGGGCTCCGGCAGCCCACTGCTGCGCCGTCTCCGCTGCCTCCACCGCCGCCGTAGCATACTGCTGAGCCTCCTCGGATTCCTTCGCCGCCGCCGCCGCCGCCGAAGCCGCCTCCGCCACTGCCGGCGACTCGGCCGCCCTCGTGAGCGCCCTAACCGCCTTGAGCGCCTCGGACACCCCCATGTCCTCGTCATCACCCACCTCCTCCGCCTCCGCCTCCACCTCCGCCTCCGCCTCCACATCCGCCTCCACCTCCGCCTCCGCCTCCACATCCGCCTCCACCTCCGCCTCCGCCTCCACATCCGCATCCACCTCCG
>Ga0209713_10001797_pt1 | contig 13057 bp, 7 predicted proteins | sample ArcOceMetagenome_3_FD_187444 | JGI IMG/M metagenome (GOLD analysis project Ga0209713, IMG submission 187444) | Marine eukaryotic phytoplankton communities from Arctic Ocean - Arctic Ocean- Svalbard ARC20M Metagenome (SPAdes) (version 2) | ecosystem: Environmental > Aquatic > Marine > Oceanic...
TTAGGGTCTGCGGAACTCTCGAGGGGAGGGTTTGGCCAAATTTGGGAATTATTTTTAGGGGTCCCTTTTGGCATCTGTACATATTGTGGCAAAGTAGGGTTGTGTCCTAATGGCTACGTTCGCTGCGAGGGCGGAGGGCGCTCGAGGCCTGAGCTACTCCTCCTGTGATCGGTTCGATGCGCACGGCCCGTTCTCTGAGAATGGCGGATGGTGCGTCTGTAAGCCTGACGTCTTGAACACAGGGCGTGGCACAGGCTCATCCATCAACAGTGAGTTGCGGCGCAGGGCAAACTCGCCATTGGACCAGCCTGAGCGAGGCATTCCGAAGTGGCTTCCCGACTCGGCTCCGCTGCCGCCGCCGCCGCCGCCGCTGACGCCGCCTTGCGACACATCTTGCGTGGACGTCCAGCCTCCGGACGGGTGGATGCTCAACACGTGCGAGCGGCACCTGACCGGCGGCAAGTGCCCTGCCCGATGTGCCAATGGCGCGCAAGGCTACTGCCAGGTGACTTGCGGCTGCTGCACGGCATGCCCGCCCTCGCCGCCGCCGCCGCCAAATTCCAAGGCGTTTGGTGAGAACCCTCTGTTGGACATAGGGCGGTTCGCGGCGTTTAGGAGCCGGCTGCTCACCTTTGATGCAGCCTGCCCGTCCGACTTCGATGCTGTGACGCAGCGTATGACGCGGCTCGGCTCAGGAGTCTCACACAGTGTGTATTCACTCGCAGCGCAGGATGCAGCTCGTTTTGGCGTGCATCACGCTATTCTGCGCGTGAACACAATCGAGTTCTGCGAGGGCGAGGGCACATACCGAGGGCTTTTGCTAGACCGTCTGGTTGTGGAGGCCTGGATGAACGTGCAGATGGGAGAGCTCGGCATCGGCCCTACAGTGCTGCAATCTTGCCTCCAGCGTCGTATCCCGACAGGAGAGTCGAAGACGTCACTCACTCTCGCCCTCGTCATCGAACGGTTCCCCACATCGTTGGCTGCTCTACTCCGTGACCAACCCGGCTCGATTCGAATCAATGAGGAACTCTTGGTGGACGCGGTTCTGAAGGCAACAACCACAGCAGAGCTCGTGCTGGTCGACAACAAGCTTCAGAATTACCTCGCAAGACCACCGGCGACTGGGAAGGGAACCACTTGGGACGTTGTAATGACCGACTTTGACCCACCACTGGCCGCGTACGTGCCTGAACTGTCCGCAAGCTGCCGCTCGCTCTTCACTCTGGCCAAGTTGGGGCTGGAGCTCGTCTGCGGAGGAAAGCACCCGATTGGCACGGTACTCGTGGGGAAAATCGAAGAGCTCGAGCGCCAGGACCCGGTGTGTGCGCAGGCCATCTTTTCGTCGCGCGGGCGCTGGCAAGACGTGCCCAGTGCTCTCAGACGGTTGCTTGCCTGGTACCCATGCGTGCTGTCACAACTACAGCCGGGCCATTTCTCATGCATGCTGTCGGAGGGCCGTATGAATCGTCGCATGCTGTCGACGTCCGCAATCAGGCCTGCTGGTCCGGAGTGGACACCAGCAGACCGCGAGGCGGCATTTGTGGCCAAGGCAGATGACAGGCTGCCTTCGGGAAAGATTGCAAGTGGTTTCAACAGTCGGCTCTACCAGATGCCCAATGGGGAGCGGCATTGCATCTACATCGATATCGACGAAACGATGTGGGTCTTCATGCCTCAACCGCCACCCTCGCCGTCCCTGCCGTCCCTGCCACCCCCGTCGCCCCCGTCGCCCTCGCCGCACTCGCCACACCCGCCGCCCTTGCCAGCGACTCCGTCGCCCTCGCCTCCGCCGGCGCTGCCGCCAGACTCGCCACTTTCCGGACCGGGGATGCTCGCCTCTGGACCCTTGTTTGTGCTCGATGGCGACAGCCTGGCCTGGGCCTTCATCGTGATCGCGCCCATCGCGTTTCTTATCGCCATGAGACGATTGTACAGCGAGCCACGCCACAACTTGCAGCAGGGGTCCCGGCAGCAACGTGTAGCTTACACGAGAGCAATCCAGCACAGCCGCGAGGCACGCGGGACCAGGATGAAGTACGACGCGCACGCAGAGCAGCTCGGATGGGAGGAGGACGACGATGTGAGCGTTATTTGACTTTTGTAGCCTCAGTTTAAATTACGTACCATGAGCATCTACCACAAACGCACGTTGCCGGTACGATCCTGCACAAGGACCCCCTCGGCACGCAGTAGTGTGTGGTCTGCTGGCACCCCCCGCACGCGCACCCCCTACCTGCCCTCCCGGCACTACTTTACGCACTAGATCAGCCGAAGCGCGCCTTCAGCAGCGAGAAGAGCGCACGCACGCCCATCGCCTCGCCGCCCTCGGGCCGCCCGGGGCGTGCCGCGGTGTTGTACGCCATCAGGTCGAGGTGAAGCCACGGCGGCGCCTCCGCGCCGTCGTCGCCGCCATCGCCGCCCGCGGCGTCCGCCTTCGGCGGCGGAGCCACGAACTCGTTCAGGTAGAGGGCCGCAGTGATGGCGCCCCCGTACGGCCCGCTGCCGATGTTCTTGAGGTCGGCGATCTTGCCGTCGAGCTCCTTGCGGTAGCCGCTCCACAGCGGCAGCTGCCACACCTGGTCCTGCGCGTCGGCCGAGAGGCGCTGCAGCTCGGCCGCGGCGCCCTCGCCCGGCCCGTTGGCGAAGAGCGCCGGCACGTCGGTGCCGAGTGCGACGCGGCCCGCGCCAGTGAGCGTCGCCACGTCGACGAGGAGCGCCGGCGCCTCGGCGCACGCCTCGACGAGCGCGTCGGCGAGCACGAGGCGGCCCTCGGCGTCGGTGTTGCCGATCTCGGTCGTCTTGCCGTTGCGCGCCGTCAGCACGTCTCCCGGGCGGAAGGCATCGCCCGAGATCGAGTTCTCGGCGGCCGCGACGAGCACGCGCAGCCGCACGGGCAGCTTGCACGCCATCACCATGTGTGCGAGGCCGAGCACGTGCGCCGCGCCGCCCATGTCCTTCTTCATCGTGAGCATCGCCGCGCCCGGCTTCATGTTGAGCCCGCCCGTGTCGAAGGTCACGCCCTTGCCCACCAGCGTCACGCGCGGCGCGCCCGCCTCGCCCCAGCGCAGGTCGATCAGCCGCGGCTGCTTCGCGGCCGAGGCGGCGCGGCCGACGGCGTGAATCTGCGGGTAGTTGTCGGTGAGCAGCGCGTCGCCCACCACCGCGTCGCACGCCGCGCCATGCTCCGCCGCCAGCCGCGCCGCCGCCGCCTGCAGCTCGGCCGGGCCCATGTCCTGGGCCGGAAGATTGATCAGGTCACGCACCAGGTACGTCGCCGAGAGCGCGGCGCCGAGCTCGTCGTCGAGGCCGCATCGTAGCGTCGCAAACTTGGGCTTCTCCCCCTCGGCCTTCGGCTTCTGCTTGAACTCGTCGAACGAGTAGCAGCCGAGGCCCCACGAGAGCAGCGCACCGGCGGGAGGCGGCGTGCCATCGGCCATCTCGATCTCATAGGGCGAGAGGGCGGCCGGCAGGCGCGCGGGCAGCGATGAGAAGGCGTGGACCCTGGACGCGTTCGCGGTCAGGAAGACGCAGGTGTCGGGCCGCCCGCCGTCGCTGGAGCCCGGCAACAGCACGACGCCGTCTTCCTTGAAGGCCTCAAAACCAGAGGCGGTGAGATATGACTGCTGCGCTGTCGGCCGGCCGGCGAGCCACTCGTCGTAACCTTCCTTCTGCACGACCAGCAGCGTCGTCGCCGGCGAGGACGACGCGGAGTCGACAAAGTCCTGCCATCGAGCGTGATCGGGCTGCCGCAGGTCGGTGTCGCCAGCCACCGTCGCCAAGGCTCGCGCCACACCACTGCGCAGCTTGCGCGTCGTCGCCGTGCGCCGCGCGCCCAGCGTCAGTGCTTGCCCGAGGGCGGGCAGCAGGAGCAACGTCCGACCGAAGGGCATCGGTCTGCACAAATGGCGTTCGCCAACACGGCGCGCTCTGGCCACTAGAGGTTGCTCGCAAATCGCCTACTCTTCACACCGCCTCTCCCTCCACGTCCCCGGCCGCCTCCTCCTCCGCGAGCATGAACTCGAGGAAGGAGCGCTTCTCCGCAAACGACGGCTTGTTCTCGAAGAAGTTGCGCAGGAAGGCCGTCGAGAGGCGCCACGCCGCGATCTGCGGCATCTCCTCGCGCTCGATCTGCCCCATGTCCTTCCAGAAGGCGTGGCCGACGCCGTTGTACGAGACCACCTCGTGCTCGACGCCCGCCTCCTCGAGCGCCGCCCGGAAGCGGTTCGCCGCCGCCTGGTTGGTCGTCGGCTGCGGGTCGTCGACACCAAAGATGCCGCACACCGGGGCGTTCAGCGAGGCGAGCGTGCTCACGTCCGTGACCGGCTCGCCGTAGAAGACGACGGTCGCCGCGTCGCGCCGCACCTGCGTCGTGTAGCCGATGGCCTTGCCGCCGCCGAAGCAGAAGCCGAGCACGCCCACGCGGCCGTCGGGCTTGACGTCGGCCTGCGTCGAGGCCCACGCCAGCACGGCATCCAGGTCCTCGTTGACGCGGCCCTGCTGCGTCGACAGCGCCAGCCAGATCGCCTTTGGTATGAAGGTCGTAGTCTCGCCGCGGAAGCAGTCGGGCGCGATGGCCAGGCAGCCCAGCTCGTCGGCGAGGCCCTGCGCCTTGGCCACGATCGACGGGTTGAGGCCGAAGAACTCGTGAAGCACCAGCAGCACCGGGAGCTTCCGCGGGTCGTCCGGTGATCTGCCGGCCGGCCGAGCGGCGAACGCGTAGATCTCCCGACCGGAGTCGCCGGTCGGCACGCGCACGTTGGCCAGGTCCTCGAGCGTCGCCGTCGTCGACTGCAGCGGGTGCGGCTCGAGCGCGTGATGCGCCGCGAAGACGGCGCGGCCCCACGCGGAGCGGAGCGGCGCGGCGCTGGGCAGCGCAATCGCGTGGCAGCGCTGCAGGAGCGCGCCGAGTACGAGGACGCGAGATTTCATAGCCCACTAAGGGGGTGAGAGACACCAACACAAAGGTCGCCAACACGGCGCGCCTCTTTTGCGCAATGCAAGCGAGCCAGTCCTACGTCCGCTGCGACGTGGCCGTCGACGACGGCCGCATCCAGCTGACGCCGGTGCGATTCAGGGCGGTGCTGCTCCAGGCGATGCGCACGCTCTTCGGCGAGGTCGGCGCCGCGATGCAGGTGGACGTGCTGGAGTTTGACGAGCCGCGGCAGCACGCCGTGCTGCGGGTGCCGGCGGATGGAGTGACGCGGCTATGGAGCGCGCTGACGCTCGTGACGGAGTTCGACAAGAAGCCGTGCCGCGTGCGTGTGCTGACCGTCGCCGGCTCGCTGTCGTCGCTCGCTCTCGACAGCAGAGACTTTTGCCGCAGACACGCCCTCGGGCAGTGGGACGCGCTGCCTCCAGAGCAGAGACGATGAGGTGTTTTGTGTGTGTGAATAGTCGTATAGGCTAACGCTCTATCTCGCTTCGTCTACATCGCGATCCCATCGCGATCCAACCCCGGTGCTCGCTCGCTCAGTCCGACGACGACACGGCGCCGGCCAGAAAGCCGAGCGGCTTGATAGGCGGGACCGGCAGGTCGTCCACCGAGAGGCCAAACGGGTTGATCGGCACGTGGTAGACTGTCTCGTCCTCCTGCGAGAGCGAGACGGCCAGCACGCCCTCGGCGTTGCCCACGCGCGTGCCCAGCTCGAGCGTGCCGCGGTACGAGAGCACCTGCCCCGCCGCGAGCTTGACCTTGCCGATGTTGTTGTCGCCGCCGAGCCCGCCGCCGCGCGTGTGCTTCTGCACGCCGTTGGCGTCGGTGGTGGTCCACTCGTGCCCGATCAGCGCGACCGGCTCGTCGCGCGCGTTGCTGATCGTGACGGCGTACGCAAATGCGTAGACGCCTAGGTCTGGATCCGACGCGCCCGGCGCATAGACGACCGTCGCGCCGAGCCCGAGGCGGTGCGCGGTGCCGACCGACGTCGGCGGCAGCCGGTCGACGTTCTCGTCGGCGCACGGTACCGCCTCGGCGCGCCCGTCGCGCGAGAGCGCGAGGCGTCCGACCTGCGCGTTGAACGCCGCCACCGGCACGTCGTACCTCGCCCGCAGCGCCGCGTCGTCCTCGTCGTCGTCGTCGTCGACCTCGCGCAGCTGCTCGAACTGGAAGGAGCCGTGCATCGCGCCGCGCGCCGTCGCCAGCGTCGTCGAGCTCGAGTACTCGAGCCGCGCCTGCGGCTTGATGCGCACCATGTGGCCGCGCGCGCCGGGGCCCTTGACCTCGGTCACGCGGCCGTTGTCGTCGGTGAAGAGCCAGTGGCGCGTCATCAGCTGCACTGGCACGGCGCCGTCGTTGCTCACCTCGATGTGGTAGACGAACTCGTGCAGGCCGTCCTGCTCCTCGCGCACCTTGTAGTTGGAGCGCACGAAGACCGTGACGCTCGCCTGGCCGTCGAGCCCGACGCCGCTCGTCGTGGTGATCGACTCGGGCGGGATGGCCTCGCCGCACCGCGGGTGGTGCGGCGCGGCCGACGGTGCCATCAGCCGCACCTCGTCGGGCTGCATCTCGACGAAGACCGGCCGGCGAGGCGGCGGCGGCGGCGGCGGCGGCCGTGCACGCGACCCGTAGAACGGCTGCTTCTCGACGATCGCCTCGAGCCGGGCGATGACGGCGCCGCTGGGGACGAGCAGGAGCGCCTGCTTCAGGAGCTTTGCTCCCTCGGCGGTCGCGAGGAACTGCGCGGCTATCGCGGCGAGCAGACCTAGCGCGAAGACGTACGGCGGCGTGCGTGGCGCCGCGCGTGGCTGCCGTGGAGCGTCGCCGACCATCGTGCTAACGCGCGCGTCCTCTTGGCGCGCCTGTCAAGTCACAGCCAATCAGCACCCTCACCAAGACTGATGACGCCGATCGCGGCGGCTTTCTTGGTGGCATTTGTCGCGCCGCCACTGCGGCCGCTTCACCTGCACCGATGCTCACCGACCATGTCGTCCGAGCGGATGGCGTCCACGCACCGCAAGCACGCGCTCGAGAAGCAGGCGGCGGAGAAGCAGGCGGCGGAGCGGTCAGAGCGGGCGGCACAAGAGGCACTGCAGGCGACTATCCGTGTGCACCGTGAGGCCATCGAGGGATTCGAGACCTCTATGGACCACGTTGCAGTCCTTCGCGAGCTTCGCCTGCTGGAGCAATCAGGGATCGACCCTGACCTGCTGTGCCTCGAGTCTGCAGCACGCACGCTCGGAGGAGCTAAGCGGTGGAAGCAGGCGGCGGAGAGCGCGATGACGCTGCGGGAACTGGGTCTAGAGTCGTCGGAGCCGCGAGCGCTCGCCGCCTGGTGCGAGGCCCTCGCGGTGCGCCACATGCTGCCGCAGTGTCTCGACCTGATTGCGCAGGCTGACAGCGCAAGCCTCGAGCTGCCGCCCGCGGTCCTCGATCGCGCGCTGCAGGAGGCTGCGTGCGTGGAGGACTGGCAGGCTGTGCTCGATCTGTACGGTCGTCGCATCTACGCGCCATCTGCGACCCATCTCGAGCCGCTGCTCTCCGCCATCCGCGCCCACGGCCAGCTCGGGCAGTGCCAGCAGGCGCTGTCGCTCGCCATCAGCGCATCAAGGTTGCTCACGCCAGCACCGCCAGACGAGCTGTGGGCCACGGTGGCGCAGGAGTGCGCCGACTGCGCCAACACAAGCACGGCCGGTCGCAGAGCTGCCCATGCCGTCCACCGCCTCCTGGCAATCCGTCCCGCGCCCGAGGTCGCGTCCGCTGCGCTCCGTGCTCTCGCCGCCGCCGAACTGTGGACCGCTGCCGCGGCGACCGCTGCCGCCTCCGACGAACTGTGGAACGAGGCGGCAGCGGTCGCCGCCGACGCGTCGACACCCGTCGACACGGACCCAAAGGCGTGGGATACTGCGGTCGCGGCCGCCGGGATGGTGCGCAACCAGACCCTCCTCCTCGCGCTAGCTCAAGCCCGTCGAGAGGGAGGCGGCAGCCGCGATTCTCACGCCTCCGTCCTGAGCACCCTCTTCGAACTCTCGTGGGATGATTCTCCACCTCTTGTGGAGCTGGCGTGGGATCACTTGGAACACGCGCGGCCACTTGACAAGCCTGGTCTCGAGCTCGCGTGGCTATCTGGCCTAGCCGCAGCAGACAGACTGCTCGAGAACGAGGTGCTGGTGGATGTTTTCTTCGAAATGGGCAGCAGCAGCGGCGGCCTCCGCGACGTGAGCGCGCCCATTCTTGAGCGGGCGCTTCGACTAGGCGTGGCAGCTGCCGTGGCTACTGGCAACCCGGCCGAAGGTGTACGCATGCTCACAGCCGCCGCGCCACGCGTGGATGACTCTCTGTGGCAAGCCGCGCTGTTCGAATGCGTGAAACTCGACCAGGCACAGGTGGTGCTCACGGCACTGAACGGCCCCGCTGCGGCGTTCGCCGGGACAGAGGCGGGCGAATCGCTGTTCTTTGCGGCTGTGAGCTCACGCCTGAGTCAGATACTTCTGGCCTCGGGTGGACTCGAGACGGCGGTCGGACTCTCGGTCTTCGTGAGTCATCGGTACTTCGACTTCACACGCGATGTCACCGTTGGCGAGCAAGTAGCTGAGATGGTCAAGAAGAAGGGGCTTGGCGTCGATTTGCAAGGCCATCGATCCGCTAGTACGTCTCTGGGGTTCCAGGTGAGCGCTGCTCGCGATGCCGACGACTCTCTAATTGTCAGCAACTTTGGATTGGCACTGCCACCAAAGCCGAAACGCCATGAGCTGTGCCTGGATATGTACTCGCTCATGGGCATCGCGCCCACACCGCAGCTCAAGCAAAGCACCCAGGAGGCGGTGCATTCTGCGAGGTCGCTTTTTAAGAAGGTGAACACAGCTGCTCGCGACGGTTCAGAAGCTGCCCGCAAGAAGGCGGTGGAAGATGTGGCGAAGAGCACGAACCCATCCATTTCCATCTCACCAGAGCAGAGAAAGGCGACGAAGCGATCGACGCAGGAGATCAAGGTTCTGCTTCAGCTCTGCAAAGAGCGCTGGGGGTCAGTGCCAATGGAGGCTGCAGTGTTCGAATATCTGCTCTTTGCCAACGGGAAGGCTCCAAAGGATATGCTGTTCCGGATTCTGGTCGAGTTTCAAAGGCGAGAAGAGGAGCCAACATACATCGAATTTCTCGGCACTTCCCGGCTGCCAACATACATCGCCCTTCTCGCCTTGAGTGAGAGAAGTGCGCAATCTCAGATTTCAGCAGGCAACTGGTCACAAGCTGATGCAAGCTTCTTCATGAGCGCCTCGGAGCATCTGATCACCTTCCTGGAGCGCTGCAAGACTGGCACTGCCGAAGAGCGGGGCTTGGCATATGCGCTGCTTGGCGGGCTCCTGCATACTCGCCGACGGGTGCGCGTTGCACATCTCGCAATCGATTTGCGCTCCTTATCACCCCGCGCCTCGCCCGGTCCAATTAACTGATAGCGTGCCCGCCCCTGCAGGCGTCACTATACGAGCGGCACGGGCCTGGCCAGCCTTATATGGAAGCCATGGCGAACTGGCGGCTCTCTGGACGTGGCGAAGACGGAGAGATGCTCACAGTGCTTAGCATGGCAGCTGCGGACGATCGCACACCTCTGACTGCCCAGCTGTTGAGCAGGCTCATTCCTCTCGGCCTGCTCATGAACGATGATGCAGCTACGCTCAATGCCGGCATTGAGGCGCTCGTCGAAGGGGGCGGTCGGCCGTCAGGCGGGCAGCTTGTGCTGGCGAGCCTGGCCAGCTTGGGATGCAGCTACGGGCTCGGTGTGCAGGGCTGCAGGGTGACCAGCAACCACAATACGACAACCCTTCGCGGGGCATGGTACGATCTCAAATCGGTCTGGCAGCTCGCCAACCGACCCGATGTTGCCTGCGCGCTGTGGCCCGACCTACACGCGTCCAGCATGCCACTCAAGCAGATCCTCGAGCCGCTCCAGGACATCTTGCTGCTTGGAGCGATGGTGCAACTGAATCTGGTGAGTGGAACTTATAACGCTCAGGGTCAAGTGCACAGTGATGCATGGGGCGTGGAGGAGCTGAAGACGGAGCTTCATAGCGTGCTCGAGACGACATCCATCCCCGTGGCCAAGATCGATTGGCTGCTGAGTGGCGATCGAGACGACCTCATAGCGCGGTCTTCACAGACGCTCACGTATGCACATTGCCTGTGGCTGAGTGAGGGTGGCTGGAGCCTCCAAAGACGCATGTTTGCGCCGCTTCTCACGCGGTACCTGCAAAGTGTAGACGGGCAGGTTGCGGGGCTCTCTGGGGCTGGCGGACGACTCGGAGAATCTGGCCAGTGGGAGTTCGAGGGCAGCCTCGTGCCGCGGCTAGCTACGGCACTCATGGACCCGAGTCATGAGGATGCCCCATGGGCCCGCGACGTCGTCAGCAAGGTGGGCATGGCCGACGCCATGGGCCTGCTTTCTCGCGCACTGGCCTGCGCGGAGGAGGGCGGCAAGGGGCTCACCATGAGTCCGAGCGAGATCAAGCTCGCCGCAACAGCAGACGAACTGCTGGGCCTCGACCTGAGGGTCCTCGAGACTTGGGACGACGAGCAGCGGGCTGAATTGCGCAGGACGGAAGGGTACTTGAGAAACTTGAATCTAGGTGATGCAGCTTACGCGACAACTGTCCAGGGCCTGGCGCGAAGTCGACAGTCCCGGGTGGTGGCGCCGCAGACCAAGAGCCACGGGGGCTTCGGTGGCAGCGCTGGAGGTGGCAAGCTGAAGCGGGGGCGTGAGGGCGCCAAGCGAAAGAAGAAAAAGTGAATTTCTTGTTTGTGCATGAACAAAACCATAACAGACAGCCACCCGCTCTCATCATCAGCTACAAACGCCCCCCAAGCCCAGCCTGAATTCAGTTCGGAGAATCTTCAGTTCTGAGTCAGCCGCGTGGCGCCAGTCTCCGTTTCCCGCGGACCGCGGCCTCAGACGTTCCAGCGCGTGTTGCTCGAGGTGCCGCCGGAGTAGCTGCCGCCGCCGCCGCCGCCGCCGCCCCTGTAGCCGCCGCCGCCGCCGCCACCGTAGCCGCCGCCGCCGCCGCCACCGCCGCCGTAGCGCCCGCCGCCACCGCTGGGGCGCCGGCCACCGCCGCCGCGGCCGCGGCCGCCGCCGCGGCCACGGCCGCGGCCACGGCCCGGCATGCGCTTGCGGGGCACCATGTCATCGAGCCACTCGGGCGTCTCTTGCTTGGAGGTGGTGAGCATGTGCACGAGGTCCTTGGCGATGTTCTTGTTGCCCTCGTTGAGCATGGTCGTCGCGAGGCCGGTGTGCCCCGCGCGCCCCGTGCGGCCGATGCGGTGCGTGTAGTCCTCGATGTCGTCGGGCGCGTCGTAGTTGATGACGTGCTGGACCTCGGGCACGTCGATGCCGCGGCCGAGGACGTCGGTGCCGATGATCACGTCGATGCGCCCCGTCTTGAAGGCGTTGAGCGCGCGCTCGCGCTGCCGCTGGTCCTTGTCGCCGTGCACTGACGCGGCGGGCGTGCCCATCTCGTAGAGCTCCTCCTCGAGCATGTCGGCGGCGCGCTTGGTGTTGACGAAGATGATCGTCTTGCCGGGCGTCTCCTGCAGCAGCTCGACGGTCTTCTGCGTCTTGTCGTAGCCGTTGACGTACACGACCGACTGCTTGACGCTCGACGACGCGCCGCCGACGCGCCCCACCTTGAGCATGATCGGGTCGACGAGGAAGTCGTCGGCGATGAAGCGCACCGTCTTCGGGAAGGTCGCCGAGAACATCATCGTCTGGCGCGACGTCACCGGCTTCGGCCCCGCCTCCACCGCGTCGAGCATCTTGTTCATCGCCACCTCGTTCAGCTCGTCGGCGTCGTCCTCGTCCTCGTCGACGACGTCGAGCGAGAGCGCGTCGGCGGAGGCGCTCACCGCGTCGGCGCCCCCCAGGGCGCGGCCGGGCGGCATGTCGGCGCCCTCGACCAGGTTGCGGATCTGCGGCTCGAAGCCCATGTCGAGCATCCGGTCGGCCTCGTCGAGCACGAGGAACTCGACGTCGCGCAGCGAGACGCGGCCGCGCAGCACCATGTCGTTGACGCGCCCCGGCGTCGCGACGAGCACGTCGCAGCCCTGCTCGAGCGCGCGCATCTGCGCGCCAAACGGCGTGCCGCCGTACGCGACGCCGATCTTCAGCCCCGTCCGGAAGGCGAACTTCTCCGACTCCTTGTGGATCTGCTGCGCGAGCTCGCGCGTCGGCGCCAGCACGAGCGCGCGGATCGCCACCGCCTCGGTGTCGCGGCCGCGGTAGCCGCCGCCGTAGCCGCGCTGGCCCTCCCGGCTGCCCGCGCCGAGGATGCGCTTGAGGATCGGCAGCATGAAGGCGAGCGTCTTGCCGGAGCCGGTCTGCGCGACCGAGATGACGTCGATGCCCGCGAGCGCGACGGGGACCGAGTTGGCCTGCACCGGCGTCGGCACCTCGAAGCCGGCGAAGCGCAGGTTGCGCCGGAGCACCTTGCCGCACGCGAGGTCCTCAAAGGCGCTCACGGGCGCCGTCTCGTCGGCCAGCGCGGGGATCGCGCGCGGCAGCTCGATCTCGACGGGGATGTCGGCGTACTTGGCAAAGTCGATGCCCATCGAGAGCGCCGGGCCGAAGTCCCGCCGGAACGCCGACTCGTCGTCCGCCAGGTTGGCCTCGAAGTCGTCGCCGCCGTCGAGCCCCTGCCACCGGAAGCCGCGCCCAAAGTTGCGCTGGCGCGAGTCGGGGTGCCAGGGCGCCGCGCCGCGACCGCCGCCACGGCCGCGGCCGCGGCCGGCACCGCGGCGAGCCACCGGGTCCGGGTTGGGCGCCCCGCATCTGAAGCAGTGGCTCTTGGAGGCGAAGACGTTGGCGCGGCACGTCGGCTCTGGGCACGTCCAGTCGCCCGGCTTCACGTTGGCCCCCTGCTCCTGCCGCCCGAAGTCGCGACGCTCACGCGCCCCGGCACCGCCGTAGCCACCGCGACCACCGTAGCCGCCGCCGCCGCCGCCGCCGTAGCCGCCGCCGCCGCCGCCGCCGGTGCGGCGCTCGGTCAGCCAGTCATTGCCGCCGCCGCCGCCATACCCGCCGCGCTCGCGGGAGCCCCCGCCGCCACCGCCGCCATATCCACCGCCGCCACCGCC
>Ga0209713_10001798_pt1 | contig 13055 bp, 2 predicted proteins | sample ArcOceMetagenome_3_FD_187444 | JGI IMG/M metagenome (GOLD analysis project Ga0209713, IMG submission 187444) | Marine eukaryotic phytoplankton communities from Arctic Ocean - Arctic Ocean- Svalbard ARC20M Metagenome (SPAdes) (version 2) | ecosystem: Environmental > Aquatic > Marine > Oceanic...
AGCTCTCACACAAGCACTCAACTGCTTGACCGGAGACAAGCGACGAACAGCTACGTGAAATGAGCCTGCTCTACTAGTGTAGCGGAAACGACGGGGCGCAGGCGTGCGCAACCAGCGCACGGACAAATGCAAGGCTATGCCTGCCATCTTTGTCGCTCAGTCCAGCTGCGCACCGCAACCCCGATCGCTTCGACAGCCGACGCAAACCGCCCGTATTCAGTATGTCTGCCGACAGTGCCATGATGATCACCTACGAGCCGACGCTCGCCGCCGCCGACGGCACCAACGAACAGCTCGCCGCGCGCGGCGAGCACATGCTGCTCTTCAGCTCTGCCGCAAAGAGTTCCGCTGAGAGGATGGTGCAGCTCCGGTACACGGAGGGCAGCAAGGTGCCGTGGCAGGTGGTGGGGCAGATGGTCGGCCCGTTCGTCGAGTTCGACGGCCAGATCGGTGACTGCGTCGCGTTCGGGTACTACCCGACCGCGCAGATGCTGGACAAGATTTTCCGCTGTAGGGTGGGGCTGCGCGCCGAGGACGGCACGGGGGCGGTGTACTCGCTGTACTGCAAGGAAACGGACAAGGAGGTGCGCGAGGCCGCGCCCGGCCAGCGCGCCGGGCTGCGGCTCGGCACCGGCGACTTCGCGGCGGTCGAAGCCGACTCGGCCAGGCAGCTTCCCGCAGGTGGGGCTGCTGGCGAGCCGGCGTACGATGCCGTCGTCAAGTACAACGCCGAGGTGAGCGACGCGGCGTTCCTTCGGGGCGTGACGTTCAAGGACCTCGGCGGCGGCGGCGGCGGCCTCTCGGACTACGTCCAGCTCTCGAACTGGCTGGGGTCGCACATGACCGCTGCAAGCTGGCATGTACCGCACTTTATGAGGGTCGTGCGCGTGCTGCGGAAGGCGGTGCTCACCAAGGAGGGCATCGAGGAGGCCGACGGCCTGGATGACGAGGGGGTCGCGGCGGGGCTGCTGCGCTTCCTCGCCGAGACGCGGCAGCGCGCCGACCTCCTCGTCATGACGCGGGCGCCCGCCACAGCGGCGGCGGCCAGCCAGCTCAGGGAGCGCGTCAAGGCGTGGCAGGACGGCGGGCTCGGGCGCATGAAGCGCGAGGCGGAGCTGCTGCGCGTGCATTTCGCGGAGCTCGCGCCGACGTGGGCGGGCGTCGCCGCGATGCTGGGAGTGGACCGCGTGGGCGGCGGCATGCCGCCCGACGGCCACGACCTCGTCGTCGACCTGGCCCGCCGGCTCGAGGTCATCAAGACGCCGGACGGCCTCGCGTTGCCGGCGACGATGGCGGAGCTGCACGACAGGGTCGAGCACCTGGCGGGCCTGTTTGGCGCCCGGCCGTGGTCGGAGAAGACCGTGGCGGAGCGGGTCGCGCACGCGCTCGCCACGCAGCGCCAGGCGGCGCGGGCGGAGCAGGTGCGCGCGCACGGCGCGCCGCACTACGAATCGCCGCGCACCGACCCCAAGGCCAAGCGTCCGAGCGGGACGGGCGCGGTGCCGGCGCACTACGCCGATGCGGTGCCGGAGGCCGTGGGCGCGCTCACGTACCGCGAGCTCAAGGCCGATGTGATGGCGCGGCTCGCCACGGGGGGCAAGCACGCGGCGATCGACGCGCTGCGCATCGCGGCGACGGGCGTGGGGATGACGGCGAGCGGCGGGCCCAAGGCAAGGGTCAACGTCCCGCTGATCTACATGTTCGCGGAGGGCGCCGTCAGGGGCCTCGACGCGAAGCTCGTCGACCCGGAGCTGCGCGAGCTCACGACGGCGGCGGAGGAGTGCTGGCCGCAGCTCATCGGGAGGTGCGTGGCCATGCAGCTCTCGACGGACGGCAAGCGGCCGCCGGAGAACCTGGTCGGCTTCGCGCCGACGGAGGAGCTCAAGGTGACGAGGGGCAACGACTGGGCGGAGCTCGACCTGGGCCGCCTCTACCGCCGCGCCGCCGCCGCGAACGACGGCGTGCTGATGTTCAAGGACACGCACAAGGGGCTGCCGTACGCGTCGCTCGAGGACATCAACGACGCGCTCGAGGTGGCGGAGGTCTTCATGCCGCTGCGCGGCTACCATGGCACGGGCTCGCGGACGATTCCGTGGGCGCTGGCGCAGGTGATGCGCTCCTGGCGCGCGCACGGCGGGCCCACCGCCGCGCAGGTCGTCGTCGACAAGCTCGCGTCGGAGGGGCGGGATTTCATCGTCTCCATCTTGCGCGCGTTCGGGCGGCGTCACGACATCCTCATGCGCGAGAAGATGCCCAACGCAGACGCGCTGAACATGTCCGCGCCCGAGGAGACGGTCGACCGGTGGGGCAAGCACCTGAACAAGCTCAACGGCGCCAGGGCCTTGCATGGGTACGTCGCGTACGGCATCGGCGGCGGCGCCGCCAAGAAGCCGGCGCCGACGCCGCCGACGACGCCGACGCCGACGCCGACGCCGACGCGCGAGCGCAAGCGCAGGCAGGGCGAGGACGGCGGCGGCGGCTTCGGCGGCGGCTGCAGCATGGCGCTGCGCGGCAGCGGCGACGACAAGGTCGTCACGGTGTCGCGCAAGGGCATGTCCGACGTCGACTACAGCACGGCGCTGCTCGACGCCGCCTGCAACGACGGCAGGGCGTGCTACTTCGGCATGATCGCCGGGCAGCTGTTCAGCGACCGGGGCGTGGCCGAGTTCTGCGGCCAGCAGCGGGGCGACAAGACGCCCGCGAAGCACGTGGGCGCCTCGGGGGCGTGCCACGTCTTCAAGCCGGGCACGTCGCTGCGCGGCTGCCGCGCCGACCCGGACAAGCGCGAGGCCAAGGGCAAGTCGCGGAAGCCGAGGGCCGAGGGCGAGGAGGCGCCCGTCGGCGAGGGCGAGGTCGTGCAGGAGGGGGAGGACCTGCAGGACCAGGAGGAGGTGGGCGGCGGCGGCGGGGACGCCGAGCCGCCCGCGCGCGGGGGCGCTCGCGGCGGCGCTACGCGTGGCGGCCGCGGCCGCGGCGCCAAGTCGGCGCGCCGCGGCTAGGAGGACGATCCCGGGCGAGCGGCGCGTCGGGCGCAGGAGCTGCTGGCGCTGCAGGCGCGGCCGCAGCAGGCGGCGGACGAGGCGCAGCAGCGGCGGCAGGCGCGGCAGCAGCAGCAGCAGCAGCAGCAGCAGCAGCAGCAGCAGCAGCAGAGGCAGCCGCAGCAGCAGCAGCAGCAGCAGCAGCAGCAGCAGCAGCCGCAGCAGCAGCAGCAGCAGCAGCAGCAGCAGCAGCAGCAGCAGCGGCAGCAGCAGCAACGGCAGCAGCAGCAGCAGCAGATGCAGCAGCAGCAGATGCAGCAGCAGCAGCAGCAGCATGAGTCGGTATGCTCAGACGACGCGGTGTTGGCGCCGGCGCAGTCTCGTTCAGTCGTCCCAATCCATGTTGGTGATACGGGTGTCGCGCCCGCCGGGCTTCTGCCTGGACGGGCGAGTCTTGCTCGCACTTCATCGGGGGGCGAATGGTGCGAGAAGGGCGCAGGTGCGGATGCCTCATCGGCGGAGCAGCAGCAGCAGCAGCCGCAGCAGCAGCAGCAGCCGCCCATGTGCTACAGCCCCGGGATGAGACTGCTGCTGCAGCGGCAGCAGCAGCAGCAGCAGCAGCGGACGCAGACGCAGACGCAGCAGCAGCAGCCGCGGCAGCAGCAGCAGCAGCAGCAGCAGCAGCAGAGCGGCGTGCAGCAGCAGCGGGAGTCCGCCGAGCAGGCGGAGGCGCAGCGGCGCGCGTCGCGCTCGGTGCGCTTCAGCCTGCCGACGTCCGAGGAGGCGGCGAGCGGCGCGTGGGCGCCCACGCCCGATCGTGGGCGGCGCCACGCGGGCGCGCAGGGCGACGGCGCTGCGGCGGCACCTCGGGCGGCGCTGCGCGCCAGGTCGGTGCGGCTCGCGGAAGGCGACGGCGCCGAGGGCGACGGCGCCGCGGCGCCGCTGACGGCGCTGCGCGCCAGGGCTGGGCGGCTCGCGGAGGAGCTGCGAGGCCTGCGCGGCGGGGCAGCTGTCGCTGTCACGCCGAGAGCGGCGGCGAGGCCGGTGGCGGGCACGCCTGGGTGCACGGCGCCGCTGACGAGCGTGGGCGAGCTGCTCGCGCTTGGCGACGACGGCCGCGCGCCGGACTACGCCACGGTGGGCGACAGGAGGTGCCGCGTGCGCGACGCGTACGCGGCGCTCGGCCACACGGCGATCATGATCGACGAGCTGCCGGCAGAGGGCGAGACGGACGGTCTCGGGTACCGCGGCGACGCGCGCGCGGCTCTCTTCTCGCGGCGCTGGAAGGGCGTGGCGAGCTTCATGCCGTGCGAGCAGCAGACGGTTTCGCTGGGCTGGCAGATGGCGGCGGTCAAGGCGCTCGACGGCAGGATGTTCTGGGGCGTCGCGACGCAGATAATGATGTGGTGCGCCCCGGCGGACTGCGTCCTGATGGAGCAGCCCGACGTCTACGTGATCGACTTCTGGGACGCGCCGCACATGCTCACGGACCCCACTGAGTGGGGCGACGGCTGGCAGAAGCGGACGCTGTTTTTCGTGCGTGGCGCGCCGTTCCCGCGGCCGACGCACGAGGGCGGCGGCGGCTCGACTGCCTGGCACGATCGGCGCGGCGCGTCGGCGGAGGCGCAGGCGCACGAGCGGGACGAGACCGGCCACGGCATGGCACGGGGCATCGCGTCGCAGCTGCAGCCGGACGGCTCGGGCGTCCAGCCCGTGTACGCCGTCGAGATCCAGAGGTTCGGCGCGGCGTGGGCGCGCGCCGGCCTGCCCTTGCCAGAGGGGTGGGACGACCCGTCTGGTCTGCCGCCCGACGGCGAGGCGCGCGTGTACGCGCGCAAGCGCGGCGGGGGAGACGGCAGGAGACCGCAGCCGAGCGCCAGAGAGCCGCTGCTGCTCGCTGGCACGACGCTGGCGGCGGGCGTCGTGAGCCGGGACCGCAGCTGGCAGTGGCGGCGGGACGGCACGGCGGAGGCGCTCAGGGCCGCGGGCGTCCCTCGCGTCTCGGAGCGCGGCCTGCGGCTCGCGGCGGATGCGGAGCGGCTGCGCGCGGAGGAGCTGCGGGGCAGCCGCACGACGGCGGTCGAGACGGTCGACCTGGACGGCGCTCTCGAGAGCGCCGCGGTCGTCGTCCTGCCGGCGCGGCGGTACTGCGGCGCGGTCTGGGTGCTGCTGCCGGCTGGAGGCGGCGGCAGCGTGCTGGGGCGGCTTGACGCGCGAGCCGCGGGCGCGGTCTCGGCGGATCGCAAGGCGGCCACGGCGACGGCGCAGGCGCTGGTCGAGCCGGTGTTCGGCGCCACCGTCGGCGAGGACGCCAGCGGCGGCGTGCGAGTTGCGCCGGTGCAGTGGCTGACGGCGGGCGCGCACGTGGTGGCGGTGCACGCGGCGTGGGTGCCGCAGGAGCTCGCGGCGGCGCCGTCGGTGGCGGCCGCGGGCATGCAGTGGCGGATGGCGGGCCGCGTCGGCGCCGCCGGCGGGCTGCTACGCACGGTGACGCAGACCATCGTCTGGCGCGCCGACGCGTTCGTCGGGCCGCAGAGAGGCGTGCCGGGCGACGGGCGCATGGGAGCCATGGCGCCGTCCTCGACGGCGGCGCACGGCGCAGATGACGCGCCGCGGCTGGACGTGGCGAAGGCGCACGCGATGCGCGATCGCGACCTGGCGGTCCTGGGCCAGCGGCTCGAGGCAGCTGCGGCGGCCGAGCCGCACATCGCCGCGCAGCTCGGCCAGTGGCAGGGCAAGCTGGCGGAGGCGTATGCGATGGAGCCGCCGGCGTCGGCGCTCGCGTGTGCGAGGGAGCCGCCGGTGGCGCAGCTGGCGCGCAAGCCGTTCGTGCGGCGGTGCGTGATACCGGCGACCGAGCCAATGGAGCAGCGCTGGCCGCCGCCGCGCTGGCCGCCGGGCGTGCCGCTGCCGCGGACGGCGCTGGCGACGTACGAGCCGGAGCCGCGCAGGCAGATCGAGCTGTGCATGCGGCGCATCGCGCGCTGGCATGCCGAGAGGGTCGCGGGCAGGCCTGCCGCACGCCCTCTCGCCGAGAGCTGGAGCGACGCGGCGCGCTTGCCGTGGCTCCGAGGACGCGTGATGGGCTTCTGGACGGGCGAGTGCAAGCTGCTTGGCGCGGGCGGCCCGGCCGTCGAGGCGCGGGAGTCGAAGCCGGCGCTGCTGAGCACCTTCCCGCCGGGCGAGTTCGGGCACAGGAGGCTCATCTCGTACGGCGTGCACGGGGTGCGCTTCGGCGACACGCTTGACCTCACCACGACGCTCGCGCCCAACCTGCTCAGTCTGTTCGACGTGAAGGGCGGCGCCGACGGCCTGGCAGATGAGCTCATGGTGCTCAAGGAGCGCGGGTGGTACGCGGCCTCGGTGGGGCCGACGGCGGTGCCCGCGGCGGCGGCGGCGCCGCCGCCGCAGCTGCTGGTGTCGCCGACGCGGCGCAACCCGCGCGGCGCGGTCGACAGGCAGAATGGGCCGCCGCGCGGCGTGGCCGAGTACGGGCACCCGCGCACCGAGCACTTCACCGTGGACTCGGGCGAGCTGGTCGACTCGCTCAACAACTCGAGCGGCAAGCGGGTCGGCGAGGGCGGCCCGCGGCGCGACATCTACCCGATCGACGAGGTCAAACCGCGGTTTGAGGACGCGTGCGTGAACGACCTGATCGTCTGGGTGATGGCGCGAGCGTGCGGTGTGTCGCCGCTCTGCATGCTCTTCGACTACAAGTACTTTTTCCACTCGCTGGTGTACGAGATGGCCGAGGTGAGCAAGAGCGGCTGCGCGATGCCGGCGCAGAAGGAGGGCGGCGGCGCGCACGCGACGCTGCTGGAGGAGCTCCTGGAGCTGGTCATGGCGATGGGATGGACGCGTGCCAGTCTCATCGCGCAGGACAAGGGCAACGCGTGCGTGTGGCGGCTCGAGCGCGACGTCGACGAGCGGCTCGGAGACTACGTGGCCGGGCTGCGCGAGACGCACAGCGACTTCGATCGCATCTGGCGAGCGCGGCTCGAGATCCCGCACGACGGCTACGGCACGCACGCGCGGCTCGTGACGGCGCTGCAGTACACGGACGACAAGAGGTGCACGGCGGCGGGGCCGGTGGCCATGGAGGCTGTGCTGGTCTGCTTCAGCCGGATGATCGGCCCTGCGCTTCACCTCGATGGCGACGCCGCGGAGGCGGCGCGGGGCACGGCGAGGCGGCACAAGTCGCTCACGCAGGGCGACTCGTGGCCGCGGGGGGTCGTGCGGCGCAGACGCGGCGCGATTCGGGCGCTGGCGCGCGGCGAGCGGGCGGCGGCGGGCGAGCTGCTCGTGGAGGCGCGGCGTGTCGGCGCGGGGGGCAACCCCTTCTGCGGACCGACCGCGGAGCGCTGCACGACGGGCTTCGCGTGCCTGCTGGCGTGCGGCCGCGACAACGTCGACGTGGCGCGCGTCGGCGCGCTGCGGCGGCTGGACGTGCATGCGGCGCAGACGGAGGCCACGGCGGGAGGCCTCTGGCGATGGCTCGACGGTCTGCTGCACGACGTGCGGCAGGGGCACGAGGTCGCGGTCAGGTGTGGCTGCAGCGGCATGCTGGCCGCGGGCCAGTGGTGCCACTGCCGCATCATCTGCGAACACGTCGAGCAGCAGCTCGACGTGGAGGACGACGTCGCGCGCGGGCCGCCGGCGGACCCGGTGAAGTGCGAGGCGCCGCCAAGGGTGCGCGGCCTCAATCTCGAGCCGGCCAAGCCGCAGAAGTGGCATCTGGGCGGCGCGGGCGTCTGGATTGGCGCCGGCGCGTGCGCGGTGACGCTGGTGGCGTGGGTGCCGCCGCACAAGGCGGTGGCGGCGCTGCGCGTGATCCGGCAGATCCGAGACGGCGAGTGCGCGGTTGGCGCGTACCGCAGCTTCGTCTTCGGGCTGCAGGATCTCATCAAGCCCACGGGCGGCGGCATGTACCGGATGAAGGGTCTGATGGCGCCGCTCCAGGCGGGGGGCGAGCTCGACAGCGGCGTCGACACGCTGGTCAGGCCGCGCAAGCAGATGCTGGCGCGGCTGATGGCCTGGGAGAAGGTGCTCACCTGCTGCCCGGGCGCCTCGATGCTCACGATGCTCGGCCCGATGGGCAGGGTGCTCGGCGAGCCGCCGGAGTGGGTGATCGGCGGCGATGCGGCGCGCGAGCCCAAGGAGGACGACGCGCCCGATGCCCCAGAAGGGCTGGGCGGCTTCTTCTACGGGCTGTGGTGGAATGTGCCGCTGGACGCGGTCGACGGCCTGCGCGCGATCGTCATCGCGGTGCTCGAGCTCATCGAGCTGGGCCTGGGCGTGGTGATGGTGGGGCCACTCGTCAGCCACGCGGCGCGCATCTTGCTGGTGTCCGACGCGCTGGTGGCGGCGCTGGCAATGCGGGCGAGGCGCAGCGACGGGCGGCTCGCTCGAGAGGCGCAGGCGCTGACCGTCGTCGCCGTGCACGAGTACATCATGGCGCAGCCGGAGTGGGTGGCGCTGCACACGCCGGCGGAGCGCGTGCGGGTCCAGCAGCGCTACGGCGAGACGATGCTCCTCGACGACGCCGCGAGCCGCGGGCACGACGGGGTCATCGCCGACGTCGGCGAGGCGCTGCGCATTCACACGCGGCAGATCGAGCCGCTGCCGGCGCGCGCGATGGAGTACCTGCGCGGGGCCGTGGCGGTCGCGCAGCAGGCGATGGCGGAGGACGCCGCGGCCAAGGAGGCCAAGGCGCGCGCGCGCGAGCGCGCGGAGGCAGAGGCGGCGGTGGAGCCGCAGCGGCAGCGGCGGCGGCAGGAGGCGCCGGCGCCGCAGCGGCAGCGGCAGGGACAGCCGCGGGAGGAGGCGCAGCAGCAGCAGCAGCAGCAGCAGCAGCAGAAGCAGCAGCGGCAGCAGCAGCAGCGGCAGCATGAGCCGCCGCCGCGGCGCCAGCGGGCGGCGGCGGCGACGGTGGACAGGCCCGTGGCGCCGACAGCCGCAGTGTCGAGCTCGGCGCGCGACGTGGGCGACCCTCGCAACGCGATGCGCGACGGCCCTCCGCGCCAGGCAGACGCGGAGGAGGAGCCGGGGCCGCCGCTGGAGGCGGGGCTCCCGAACGCCACTGCGGAGCTCTCACGGCTGCCGGTGGAGGTGCCCGAGGGCGAGGCGATGCGGGTCGCGTGGATTCAGAGCTGGGCGACGTCTGAGCTCTTCAGGCGGCTGGAGCTCATGCCGGGGCGCACTGTGGTGTTCGACGGCTTGAGCGGCAGAGGAGAGCTGGGCACAATACTGCGGGCCTACCTGATGGTCCCCAGGAGGAGGCACGGCGAGTGGGACGTGAACGAGGTGCGAGAGATCGTGATCGGGTACGACGTGCTGATGCGACCGCCGGGCGCGGGGTACACCGCGGGCGATTCGACGCACTACTTCCCATGTCTGCCGGCGTCGGCGTGCGACGGCCACCACGGCGTCGGCAGGCGCTTGGTCAGATGGGTGCACGGCGAGAGCATGCGCGGCCCCAGGTCGGGCATGGACAGCGACCTCAGCCTCAGCGTCAGCCTCGGCCTCGGAGCTGTGCCGACGCTGCAGGTGCTGTTGGGCAGCCGGGAGACGATGCGGTACGTGGCCGCGCAGCCCCTCCTCTGGCGAGAGCTCGGGGCGGCGGGCCCGCAGGCCCTGAGGGCGTCGGAGCGGCAGCTGGCGGCGCGGATCCGGCGACGTCACACGCCGCTGGCGGCCGTTGGCCCCGCAGGCGAGGGGCTCGGCGAGAGAGACGGCACGCTGGTTGTCAACCACCTCAAGCGGTACGTGGCGGGCACCATTGGGCGCGGCATCGAGTACAGCGGGCGCGGCACCCACCCGGCGCGAACTGTGCTCCAGCCAGAGGCGGAGCGCGCGGCGTGGCGGAGGCGGTTCGCGTCGGCGGCTGAGGCGGTGGCGCTGGCTGCGGCGGAGCGGTGCGCGTGGCGCACGGGCCTGCCGCTGCTGCCGCAGCAGATTGTGGCGGACCCGCTGCCGCCGCATCCTATGTTCGTGAACGGCGGAGACGTGCCCAACGTGCCTCTGGCGGTGACGCTCGCCAGAAGGCGCGAGGAGAGGGCAAGCCGCGCGCGCGTCACGCTGGCGGACGACTTGCCGCGGCTGGTGCGCTGGCGGCAGCCGTTCGCCACGGAGGCGGCGAGGCGCGACGAGGTGCGGCGCCTGCAGCAGCGGGTCGACGAGGCGCTGGCGCGGGCGCTGCAGATGCAGTTTGCGGGCGCGGCGCGCTGGCGGAGCCGTCTCACCGGCAGCCACGCGACGTGCACGGTGCGCGAGCTCGAGGCGTCGACGCACTGGCTGCCCAACGCGGAGGCGCGGCGGGTGCGAGGCGAGACGTTCAGCGCGCGCGGTGCGGGGCTGCTGGCGGAGGTCCGCGAGATGATGCAGCGCCGTGGCGTGAGGCGGGGCGCGGCTCCCTCGCCGCCGGCGTCGCCGCCGGCGTCGCCGCCGGCGTCGCCGCCGGCGGAGGCGCCAGAGGGCACGGCGAGCGCGAGCAGCTGGTGTGGCGCGGCCACCGCGCGAGCGTCGGAGCTCGCGCGACGTGCGGCGGCGGCGCTGAGGGCGTGGCTCGCGGACGGCGGGCGCGCGCGCGGCGCGGAGGCGGCGCAGGCGGCGCGCGTCCAGCGGCTGGGCAGGTGGGCCCGAGACGCGCAGCGCGGCAGCTACGATCGCCTCGCGTCGAGCGAGGTGAGGGCGTACGAGGCGCGCGCGCGGCGCGCGGCGGCGGCGCAGGAGGGGCCTGCGGCGCCGTCACTGCCGCCGTCGCCGACGACGGCGGGCAGCGGCGACGAGGCAGTCGCGGGCGAGGACGAGACATCGCAGGAGGACTTCATGGGCCACCTGCTCCTCAGTCTCGACGCCGAGGCGCCGGCGGCGCGCCTGGAGGCGCGCCCGGGGCACGCGCGCGCAGCGGCAAGCACCCGGGCGAGTGAGAGAACTCAGGTGGCCGAGGGCGTGTGGCTGACGATGAGCGTCACAGAGCCGCTGGCGCGGGCGGCTGACGCTCCCGCGCCGGGCATCTACGTGCCGGCGCGCACGTCGGCGCGCGCGTGCGATCTGGGCGAAAGCAGCGGCGCGCACGGCGAGGAGTACTCGGCGCGGCTGGCGCGTGCGCTCACGCCGAGCAAGCAGGAGGCGGCGGCTTCTACGGTGTCACTGCCTCCCAGGCTGCGTGTGGCGGCGGTTGCGCTGGCGCCGGCGCAGCAGGCCAAGCGGCCGATCCTCGGAAGCGCGGCGGCGGCTGTCAAGCTGGCGCGCGGCGTCGGCGAGAGGGCGCGCGCCGACGGCGGCGGCGACGCGCCGCTGCTGGCGCTGCGCGCGCCGGACGACGGCAGCGACCTGGCCGACGTGCATCGACTCATGGCCGCGCGGGCGGTGCAGGACATGCGATGCGACGACGACGGCCTGGGCGTCAAGGGGGCGAGCGACGAGGCGCTCGAGCAGATGATGATGGCGTGCCAGCGCGCCATGGAGCGGAGGTTCGCGCTGGGCACGCGCAAGCTTGACCGCTCGTACTGGCGGTTCTGGGAGGAGCACTGCAAGTTGCTGGGCACGCCGCCGCTGCGCACCAACGCGGCCGCCAACAGCGGCGGCAACACGGCGCTGCACCGGCGGGAGCTTGGCGTGGCGCTCAGCTTCTTCATGACGTGCTGCGCGCTGAATCCGCAGTACAAAGTCGAGAGTATGCTGAGCAGGGTGCGAGGCGTCGCCAGGCGGCACAAGGCCGTCGGGCTGACGTTCGTCTCGCTCTCCCTGGTGGTCATGGCGGCCGAGGGCCTCATCCAGGAGCAGATCGACGTGCATGGTGCGGAGATCTTGCTGGTCAAATCCAAGGAGCCGTTCACCTACGCGGAGGTGGCGGCGATGTTCGCGCTCACGCACGGCGACGCGGTGATCGCGGGCATCGTGATGGGCGAGGGCATCGACGCGCAGGGCGTGAGGGTGTACATGGCGCTGTTTGCGACGATGGGGCCGCGCGGCGAGGCCATCGCGCTGGGCGAGCGCGAGACGTACGGAGGCCGCAAGCTGCGGCTCGGCAGCGTCACCTACTGCTTCGACGGCGTGCTGACCAAATCGCCGACGCTGCAGCAGCTGCGCAACGTCACGGCGGGCGACAGGCTGTACATCACGCCGTGCCCGTGCAAGAACGACCCCAAGGGGACCAAGTACGGCAACGCGCCGGTGGTCTCGAGGTGGCATCCCACGCGGGTGGTCTGCCTGATGCGGGAGCTCGTGCAGTACGAGCTCATGAGGCGGGTGCCACAGGAGGAGAGGGCGGCGGCGCCGCTGGTGCTCGCGCCAGGCGGGGTCCCGTGGACCAAGAAGAAGCTGCAGGCGCTGCAGAAGGCGCTGAACGAGAGGGTCTGCGCGCCGGCGCGCGCCCGGCGGCTCACGGTGCACTCGTGGCGGGTGTGGCTGGCGTGCGCGCTGCTCGCGCAGGGCGCGACGCCCGAGCAGATCATGCAGCTGTTGCGCTGGTCGTCAGACGAGGCGCGCAAGCTGTACGCGCGCATGGCCGAGGGCACGCAGGCGTCGATGCTCGAGGCGGCGGTGGAGGCGCCCATTGACTCCATTCGGTCCCACACGCTGTACGCCGAGGCGGCGGCGCAGGACGCCGCGCGCGCCGAGGCGCGGGCGGCGGGCCCCTCGCAGGCGGGCGAGAGGGTCGCGCAGGGCGGGGCGGCGCTGGACGAGGACGCCAGCGCCGTCGAGAGGGCCCAGGACGGCAGCGGCGAGCTGCCGGACCCGGGGAGGCTCCCAGACCTGGACGACGACGAGCTCCACGCGAGGCTGCACGCAGCGCGCGATGGGCTGCGGGCGGCGGCGAGCACGTCGGACGCGGCGCTCGTGGAGGCCGACGGCGACACCGAGGGCTCCGAGGACGGGTACTGAGTGCGCGGCGGGCTTGAGGCATGGCCTGAAGGGCATGGCCGGCGGCGTACGGCTACGCCTGGGACGGGCGGCTGCCGTTGCGGTTGCGCGCTGCTCGGCAGAGCGGCGAGGCGCCGCTGCCTACTGGCACTTGATGATGCGCGGCATGCATGAGGCATGGCCTGCGGCATCTGGCTACGCCTGAGACAG
>Ga0209713_10001799_pt1 | contig 13049 bp, 11 predicted proteins | sample ArcOceMetagenome_3_FD_187444 | JGI IMG/M metagenome (GOLD analysis project Ga0209713, IMG submission 187444) | Marine eukaryotic phytoplankton communities from Arctic Ocean - Arctic Ocean- Svalbard ARC20M Metagenome (SPAdes) (version 2) | ecosystem: Environmental > Aquatic > Marine > Oceanic...
GTCCGATACTATCGCGACCTTTGCATGCAAAAGTATGCAATTGATGAGATGACACCTCACTTGTTTCTTCTCACCGACCAGAGGCATCCCATAGGATGTCTGAGCCACCTGGTCTCCACCCACACTCTTCAACGAGAATTAGACTAAACAAAAATCGTACATATTGCCGTCTAATCTAGTACTGTAGAAATGACTCGCCTCTGACTGAGTGGACACGACCTAGGCCAGACAGACACTAGATTACTCGCGACGCATCGGCGTGCAGCCGACCCAGGCATCTGCGGTAGCTTGCTGGCGAGCCAGAGGACGCGGTCGCCAAGCTGCCTCGTCCGGAACGCCTGACAGCGCTCAGCGGAGCGCGGAGGAGGTAGTCAAGGAAAGGAGATGAGGTTGGCGATCTACACCCGTGGACCGTCGCAAGCGTGCACGGGTGCGCCTGTGTTGAACTCGGCACTTGCATCTCTCGATTAGTTACTACTAGTACTAGTTTTGTTCACCAGCACGATGCGCACGTCGCCCGGGTGGACCCGCCACATCACCGGCTGCGGTTCCCACTTGCGGCAGAGCCCCCAGGCATCGCTGCTCGGTACAACAAACTGCGTCGCCGCATCGGGCCATCGCGGTTCCTTCATGGTGCCATCTTTGCGCTGGATCCACTGCGTGAGCGTGATGGACCCCTCCTTACGCACAGCCTCCGATGGCACGCGCTCGATGAATGTCGGCACCGTGAAGCCGCGGGCGGTCACCTCGGGTCGCACCATCAGCCGAAAGTTGGGCGAGTGGCAGTCGCGAAAGATGCGGCTCGGGTGGTCTGCGCGAGACGAGCAAGGGGTTGCTTGCAATCAGTTGTGGAGATAGACAGGGGAGGCGGTGCCTACGGGCATGCGAGGCGCCGCACTCGCGAGCTTCTTCGCCATGCAACAGGACGGAACGAGCTCTGCAGGAGGCGGCATCAGCGAGTGCACAAAGTACGTCCATGCCGAGAGAGCCGGAGACAGAAAGACGGGCGCGATTGCACCCAGGTGCGCGTTTACCGCTGCAACGGTGCCCCCCATCATCGCCGCGTCATTCGAGCTGGACCATCCACCCCAGGAGTCGCGTTCCGCGCGCGAGTTGTTGGTGTAGCTCAGCGTGTAGCCCTTTCTGTGCGCAAAGGCTTCCATTGCTTCCAGCGCCGTAGGTGATGCCGTCTGCAGTAGCACGTGTGTGGCGCCGAGGCCGGAAGAGACTGCGCTCACGAGATCCATGTGGTGGACCACCTCGGGCATTGTTCGCTTGTAGCGGTTCTTGACCTCTTTCGCCTTCTCGGGTGAGTTGCGCACGTGCACGCTCGACCAACGTTGGTCCTGCAGCCCGCCCGAGCGCATCACGCATTTCACCACCTTCTCCACCCACGCACGTGGCCGGAAGAGGAAGCGAAGGGCTGCTGGGAGTGCGGCCCACGCCTGTCGTCGGTCGCTCTTCTGCATCCACATTGCCTGTTGCGACTCGATCCAGCTCAACTTGATTCGTACGACCTCTGCTGCGTGGTCGGCACCCGCCTTGCTCCATGTGACGACGTTTCCTGGGGTCTTGACGGCAGCCTTTGCGAGGTCGGGCGGCGGGCAATGCGTCCACGGCCGATAATGGCACTGGTACGTGTACGGTGGCCTGTCGCACCAGCGTGGCTGCGTGCCATGGCCGCGCTTCTGGCGTGAGTACCCATCTGGGGTTTCGTGGTGCCACGTGGGGTCCACACGCTGCTCGATCAGCACACGGTCCTGGCGAATGGCCAGAAGCAGCGCGTAGCCGAGGATACGCTGCGCAGCACACACAACAAGCAGCGTGGTGGCAGTCACCAAGTGCTGGTGAGCCCTTTGTGGTGTTGGCTTTGGGCGCATGAGTGAACTGTTTAAGCAGCGCAGGCAGCGGGGGCAATGGCGTAGTGGCAGTGGCGGCACACCGCCGACCAGCCGAGACCAGCTGTGCTCAGGTCGTCCTCGAGGAGCAGATATCGGCCGCAAACGGATGGAAACTGACTCGCTCGAATCACGCCGTACCAACCATCAGCCGGTGGTGGCGCCTGTGGCACGAAGAGGAGATCGTGCCCCTTGCGCCAGCCGAACGCAGTCAGGTTGGCGGCGCCCCACGGCGGCAAGGAGCGCGGCCGCACGGCAGGATTCGGAGTCAGGTCGTCAGGTGGTGCAAGCGAACAAGGTGAGGCAGGCATTTCCGTTGATCGCCTCGGACAAAGAATGCACGCCAACAGAACGTGCTTCATCTTCCACCACCCACCCTCCACCCGCGGCAAATCTCCTTTTCAGGTCTGTTCAAGTCACGTGGAAAGCGTTCAGCGTCAAGCATGGCCCAATGTGCACCCCCAAAATGCCGGACTGAGCTGTCGGCTGCAGCTCAGGGATTTCACAAAGAGCCTTTTGGTTGAGTTTATACGCTGCATAGAAGTTTTCTGTGCACTTACACGCTCTAGCTTTTGTTAATCTCTAGAGTCTGGTGTGCTTTTCCTTCATCTGCTCCGGTCCCGGCTGGCTAGGCGGTAAGCTATCGGATCGCCTCAACAGTGCAAGGCTTGTGTATCCATGGCGGTGAGACGAGGCACCGACGACTTTCTGAGCCGGCTCGCTCGCGCCGAGGCGCGTGATGCGTCATCCAAGCAGGAAGCCTCTCCTTCACCGGCCAAGAGCTCCCCGTCTCCGACCAAGAGCCGCTTCTCCTTCAAGGCCCGCACCTCCTTCTCAGCTGTCGAGAAGGCCGGGGAGCAGCCGCCGGCAGCCGCACCGTCGCGGTGGCGAATGAGCTTTGGCAGAGGTGGATCCTCGCCATCGCCTCCCAGACGTCGTGGCAGCCGCTCGGCCGCGGCGGCGTCAAGGGAGACACGTTGGCTCGCAGACTCGCCTGGCCCAGACGCCAAGCCGTCATCGGGCTCGCCCGTACGTGCCGCGGCGAGGGCGCTACGACAACGTATGAGTCGAAGCGTGCCCCAGGAGGAGCGCAGTAGCCGGAGGGATTCCGCAGCCTTCTCCCTGACTGCTGAGCGCGACGCTGATGCACAAGCTTCGCGTGCGCAATTCTTGCTCGGCTCAAGCGAGGCGGACCCCCGCCCGTCCGTGTCGGCTGAGGCGCAGCTCAAGGCCAAGGTGGCGACAAAGGTCATGCCCGCACTGGCGCTCGCCAGGACCCAGCCCGCCGGTGCAAGGGCGGCCGCAGCCAAGACGGCCGCGCCCGAACCGTTTCGATCGGACGAGCCCTCCTCCGCCGAGCGGGAGGTATGGTCAAGCGCGGCGCCCACGACTCCACCGTGGGCCGTCGAGACGCCCCATCGCGACGATGCGGCACCGCCACACGCCGAGGCCGCGATCACGGCGGCGCCGGCGCTGGGGGCGCTGGGCGCCGCGGCGTTTGCCTCCTGCGACGAGTCATGCGGGTCGTGCGTCACACACGCGCAGCGGAGCAAGCAGCGGCGCGAGGTGCGGCTCGAGCAGAAGCGCGCGGTGTTCGCGCAGGCCCGCGCGGCCGCCTCGCCTGAGTCGACGTGGCAGCAGCCCGCCGCCGCGCCGCGCGCCTCGGCACCGCCGTGGCGGGAGGGCTCTGATGGCGTCGGAAGCGGTGGCTACACCGCAGCGGGTGCAGCAGGGGCCAGGCCGACGGCCGCCGCCGCCAGGAAGCAGGCCTACCGCGACATCTTGGCGGCGAGCGCCGTCGTGGCGCTCAAGCGGCTCGACGATGCGGCCAGCCGTCGCAACGGCGGCGTGGCGGAGGCGGCGGCCGAGGCGACGCGCGCGGACATGGGCGCGCTGATCGAGTGCTTTGAGGAGGCGGACGTCGACATGTCCGGCGAGATCGACGCGCGGGAATGCGAGCTCGCGCTGGCGGCGCTGCACCGGCGATGGCCGGACGAGCCGCGCTCCATGCCCGAGGTGGCGGGCTCGGGGTTTGCGGGTCACTTTGAGGTGCGCACGGCGAGCGAGCTGATGTTCGCGCAGCTCGACCTCGACTTCGACGGCCGGGTGACGTTTGCCGACTTTGTGATGCACCGGCAGAGGCAGCACTGGGCACGGCTGCGCACAAGACAGCCACTGAGTCGCAAGCTGGGGGCGGACCGCTGAGATCTGAGACTAAGCGCGTCTCTCTCTCCATACAACAAAGTATGTGTATTAGTTCGAGTTGCCTGATGTCTATAAAGCTCGATCAAACATGGGCTCCGTCGAACGCTGCGCGCGCGAAAATCCGAGCGCGCATGCGATATGTGCGGTGCTTACACCCCCCTGTTCCGAGCGCGGGCCATGTTCGAGGTTGCAGTTTGCTCATCACTTCAACCGGCCGACAAGGCGATGAGAAGCCGCTGGCGATCGACTGCCGCCCGACTGTGATGCACGGGGCTGGCAGCGGCAGCCGGCACGGCGCACGGCCGGGGAATGCGGCCTCTCACGAGGTGACGATCGCTCCCTGCGCTGAGAGAGGGGCGAAAGCCTGTTGGAGAACCTTGCGACTGCGGCTGTGTGAGACAGCCCCTGAGCAAAAGTGCTCCACCGAGGGCCGAACGCAGCAGCCGCCCACTGGCGCTTCGTCGGCTGTGGCGAAATCGTGGCTGGCATCACGATTTCGAGCCGGAGGCATTGCACAAATATATGATGCTGTCGAGGTCTGTTTCCAATGTCTCTAATTTTGTTTCTTTGAATTCAGACGCAGACCGGCCGATGCCGTCACGAAGTGGTAAACGGTAAAGAGTCCGCCGTAATGTCTACTTTTTATAGATCCCACGCGCGGTTCAGGTTTCACTCAAGTAGAGACCGGATGGTCAAGAGGACGCGCTCGTAAAACTGCAATGTCCTCTTGCGTTCCTCTTGAAGAACCGTAGACGAAAGGCTCCGTGCCCGCCCAATTGCCTCACGCAGCTGGTCCGCGGTCGTACTTTGGCCCCTCTCGAGGTGCACAATCTCGATTGCAAAGGGGAAGTACAGATACTTGGAGGTCATCGCAGTGTTGAGTGCAACAACACGCTTGCCCATCAACGCCGCCCAATAAGCGCCGTGATAGGACGTAGTGACAAGCACGTCTGTCGCACACAGGAAGTTGAGAACGGTGTCGATGTTGGACTCTGAGTTCAGCATGCGGGGGCCACTCAGGTCTGTGACGTTGTCCAAGTCAAGGTACTGCGCGGCCCAATCCTTGTGGAGATAGTAAGAGAGGCGTGGTGTGTTCCGTGAGTTGGGATGCTTGCCCATGCATTCAAGACGCAGCATGCAGCTTGCATCCATCAGCGGGACCCATGGCTCTGGCAACTGTACGCCAAAGTCCCGTCCAGCAGCAAGTAGAACGCCAGGAAGCTTCTGTGGCGGCCTCCCAACGTGGGAGATGGCCCGGTAGTCAGACATGAGCCTCTTTGCGTTTGCGGCCTTGCTGTTCAACTCGTACCGCCTTAGATCGCCATGATTGTTGAAGCGCGAGTTGGTGCCAATCGACCAGATGATGCACAGTGCATGTGTGCACGCCGTGCGCGTGGCCTCCGAGAAACCACCCCCGTTAGGAGCGATGAGTCCTCCGCCACCTATTATGAACAGCGTGCGGTTGTTGGCAAGCGCTTTGAGCGTGCCCCTGGGCTGTACGACCGGGCTGCAGCCCGCTGGCTCCATATCCACCGAGGTTGTCCGCAACTGACGCAGCAGCGGAAAGTGCTCGAAAGGAGAGGAATACACGTCACCAATGTTGGTCGGGTCGTGGCAGTGCATCTCAACGACCTTGAGAGGGCGTATCGCGGAAGAAAGCAGGCCTTTCAGCTGCTGCTCCACGTGTCCAATCGCGATTTGCTCCTGCTCGGTGCCATGGGATTTGAAGTCGTTGGACGCGGTCCACTGCTCTTTGCTCAACGTTTTGTAGCCGTCGACCAGCTTCGTCCTAGTGGCGTGAAGGAGCTCTTGCGTGCCCTCCACCAGACGTGTCAGAACGGGTGTCGCAGCCTCTTGGGCTGGCTTGTCCAAGGGACCCAGGACGGTGCCAGCCTCGCTTCGCGGGCCATCGACATCCGGGAGCGGCGGTCGAGGCGGCCCCGATGACTTAGGTGGCCCTTGCCCGGTCCTACCGAGTAGAGTCTCGTCCACGAGCGCGGCAAACTCGAGCCTGGATAGCCTGATTAGGCTGGGGCATCGATTCTCAAACTCAATGCCCATGTACACTTGCGAGCCGTCTTGTGAGAAGGTCAACGAGTGAGCGTACTGCACGTCCATTTTGCCGCGCCATCCCTCCATGCACGCAGCGATTGGCGGGGGCTTGAAGACGAGCGGTTCGGAGCAGTGCAGCTCCCATCGATCCGGCACGAGCACGGTGAGCACGGTCCGAAAAAGCCGGGTGCAGGAGCCGTTGCGCCATGCTGTCTCTTTCGCGCGGTGCGCCGCGCAGTGCTCGGCGTCAGAATCATGGTGTGCAAAGCACGCGTCAGATCCGGTGTGCTCCCAGCTGCAGATGACATGCGCCAGCGCAACCTGGTAGCCATTGCCCCACGGAACATACGGCGAACCGCCACGCACGCCCCTGCAGGGCTCGATCGACGGTTCCTGCGCCTTGTGCACCCATGTCAGACCACCGTCGCCCAGACCCGTGGTCGAGCCAAGCCGGAGCACCTGCAGAACGGGGTCGTGCGAATAGACGAAGTGCAATGCGTCGCTGACCACCAGCGGCGACCAATTCTTTTCCGAGTCATGGATCGGACAGGTGAGATCAAGGGTACGAAGAGGGTCTTTCGTCTTGACCGCACCCTCTGGCGGCGCGAGCAACACTGCCTCGTCGTTGTCCAAGCATTGCACCAAGGGCAGGTCTTTCGGCGCGCATTTTCTGCCCGGGTCCCAAAACGTGGTCTTACTCCAACAGATGACGTAGGCCTTCCCTTGCCACATGAACGCCCGTGGATCCTGGCAGTCATCAAAGGACGGACGACTACTGTTCATGGCCATGAGATACCCATTGAGCAACTGGCGTTGTTTGATGGCGATCGGCTTCGGTAGAGTGGCAGCCGGCACTGTGGCGGGTTCGAGCTCGTCCAGGCGACTGTAATCAACTGTGACGGCGACGAGAGGATCATGCTGGTGCTTCTCTGTGAACATGTTCATGACAGCTATTCCTCGCTGTGGCAGGAGCGCTGGCGCTTTCATGCGAATGCAGTCAGAGTCCCAGCGCAAGTAAGATTGCAGTTCACACCGCAGGAGCCGCTGGGTGGGCAACGCCAGGTCAGCTGCGGCGTAGTTGGTGCGAAGAAGCGCTCGCGTGACGCTCGCCATTGTCCTTGCGAAAATGCGGATTGGTGCTCCCAATTCGCGGTTAGAGCAGGCCGCATCCATGTACGGGCGCTGCTGCATGCGTGCCAGCACATTCCCGGCGCCCGCCTGCTGCAAGATTTCGGGCCACGAGCTGCAGAGATCCCGGCCTCGCGGGAGTAGCGACGACAGGGATAGGTCGCTGGAGCGTGGTGGCTCGTGTGAGCTGCGCCGCAACGCGTTGGCGAAAGCTTGTGGGCATGAGCACACCTGCCTGTCTTGTCTCCCAGACGCCCCGCACACAATCATTTTCCCACTGCGCGGGCAATTGAACATTCCGCTGCAATGATCCTGCACCCACACCTGATGGTCCTCACAGCCGTAGCTGACATTGGCAGTGCACGGGTGCCTTTTGGACAGTTTTCTGGCGAGGCACATTGACATTGACATCACACGTGCAAAATGCAAATGCAAACGTGTCGAAAGAATGCGACGAGTATGCAAGATCGTGACTTTTATCAGTGAATTCCCCGCATGAGCGGTGCCACCCGGTTAGTTCTTTGTCGCGTAGTGACCCGGCTTCGGGCCTGATCATGTATCTTCTATTCTGCGCTTGGTGCCGGGGCTAGCGACTTTTGCTTTGTACTCGTGCTCTACTCTAGAGCGGCGTCGTGCCATGTTGTGTGTGCGAGTAGCAACGACGCAAGGGAGGTCATAGCAAAAACATCATTATTTCTGGTCTTTTAACACACGTAAGGATCACCTCCGTCCCTTGGCCTTGCGGGCCCCGCCTGGGCTCTTTCCGTGCGCACCCGCCTTGCCGCGGCCGCCCTCGGGCCCGCCTGGACCAAACCAGGCGTGAGCGAAGCCGGTGCTCGCCTTCATCTGACTGCGTTTGCTGTTCGGGTCTGGCGCGCGCAGCGCGGGACCACCGCTGCCCTTTGGCGCCGCGCTGCCCTTTGCCGGGTCGCGTCGCATGGCGCCAGCAAACTCGTCGGCCACTGATGAGCGCACCGACACTTCGGGCTCCCGCATGCGCTTGCCCGCTTCCTTGCGAGCAGCAGCGGCAGGCTTTTGAGCAGGTTCCGAGGCAGCAGGTGCCGGCTCGACCCGTATACCGCCGATCGCAGCGACCCTCTCGGCACGCTGAATGAGCGTGCCGCCCGATTTGAGGCCTCGCCGCTGCAGCTCCTGCTCGAGCGCGTGTAGGCCGAGAGCCTGCAGCTCGGCAATGCCGGTGATGCGCTGGACGGCAGGCTTGGCTGACGGCTGCACACGGATAGGCTTGGCTGCCGTAGGAGCCTTCGCCGTAGGCCTGGTCGCAGCCTTCAGAGGTGGCTGGCGTGTGCGGCTGGCCGGCGCTGCCGGCGCTTCGGCGGGCACGGCCACATACAGCTGGGCCAGGACAGACGGCGGCAGCCGCTGTCGCTTCGGATCAAGGAAGCAGTCCGTTAAGAGGTTGGGAGTGAGAGTGTGTGAGGGCCAGTAGCGCATCGTCAGCGGCGTTGTGGCCGTCGGTGGAATGGCCGCGTCGCCCGGACGAATCGAGCACGAGGGCAAGGGGCATGACCACCCAGGCGCGGATCTAAAGTATTTAAAAAGTATCTAAACAGTCAGATAATCTAATGAACAGTAGTCTAAACACGCCTAAACGACCCGGCGCCCGGATCGGACGACGCCGACGCCGACCCCGTCAGCGAGCTCTGCGCGCTTTGGTACGATCGGGAGCTGAGCCCACCGGAGCCGGAGCCGGAGCCGGAGCCGCTCTCGATGTCCCAACCCACGTCGTCGCCGCCGCCGTCTTCGCGCACCGCCTTCGCGATCATCCTCAGGTCGAGGAAGCGAAGAGGAGGGGCGGCGCTGGGGGAGACGGCGGCCACTCTCTCGAGGCCGGAGCTGGCCGCCCCGCCACCTCCTCTGTCGTCGTCCCGGCGAGCGGGTGTTCGTCGCTCCGACGAGCCTCGGTCCGAAGCCCCGCCACAGCGGCTGGAGAGGCTGGCGGCCACCTCCTTGCGAATGTACATGAGCAAAAAGTCCACGGCGTCGACCGACCCCATGCCGCCCACGTCCACTGTTGCGTACATCCCCTCGAGCTGCGGTCGCTTCGATGGGTGGGCGAGGGACGGGTCGTGCCTGGACATGGCGGTGACAAAGTCCGTGAATGAGACGACGCCGTCACGGTCGACGTCCCACGCGTCGAACTGCTTCATCGCCATCACAACCTGGCGCTGGTTCAGCTTGCCCTCGGGGGAGGCAAAGCCGCCGTCATCGGTAAAGGACGCCCGCGAGGAGGACAGCGTTGCTTGAAGCTTGCGCGCGAGGCGCTGCTCCGCCGAGTTGAGCGTGGGCGGCGCGCTCATGTATGAATGTAGAAGTCGGATGAGCGGCGACGGTCGCTCGTGCGCACGATGAGCTTACGGAGCGCGCCGTGCTGGCGCGCGCGGTGCGTGTGTCTAAGCCTATCTACCTCCTCTTATCCAAGTTTTTGCGGTTGAAACACAGTGGCTTTCGGGAACGCGAGTGCGTGATTGCTGATGCAGCGACCGCGTGCGCAGCTCGCAAGGCTGCTGTATGTTGCGTGGATCGTCCCCATCAGGCGAATGAGCTCAGCAGCATGATGGGAGCCATCATGCTGACGGTGATAGCAGGGTAGGTCTGCGCAAGGGGAACAACATGGACTCCAGTCTCTAGTCTAGCATTGGGGATCGGAGATCATTCTGCCACGCCATGCGCACGCGGCGCGGCAGCGGCGGCGCGACTCTTCTTTCTCTTGGACAACGGAATTACCCCTCCCAACCCGCTGAACAAGCGAGCACCCGGGGGCCACGGGCCGTGTGCCACGTCCATGCCTCGTCCATGCACCGGACGTGCGGAAGTCGTAACCAGAGACTTGCGACTCGTTGTGGCGCATACCGCCCAAAGAGCAAGAGAAAGAAACACACGCTGGCGAGGCAGCTCTTTGGACGTCTCTGTTAGCTGCGGTGCTTTGCCACGATAAAGTTGGTAATTTGAAATTTCGTTGGAAAGTGCCCGTCGTGTCGCTGCACCCATGCCAAGGAGTGCGTCCGTGGTTGCGGTCGCACGCGAGTCCAAGGACGCTTCCAAGTCCACGCGTCCGACCGGTGTCTGCCTCTTGCTGCTGGGATCGAGTCGGCACCGTCAGTTGTACACGCATCTGCAGCTGCACAAGCGCATCTGTCTCGGGCACGCTTGCACATCAGTGCCTTGGAATGGTTGCGGACCGCTGAAAGGGAACCCCGCACCAGATATGTACGGCAATTTCCCGGTGCAGGCCAGCGTACTGTGCAAAGCGGACCCAAACATGACGGCCCTCGCATACTTTTCACATTATGGTGTCGCGAACGATACTTACCACATCTTCAAGCGACCCGACGGTCACCTGCAGGGCTGGGCCAGCCATATCCACCTGCGATGGGACGGGCCTGGTTGGAACGTCGATGACATGTATCCGCACTCACCAGAGCTCATCTGGGAAGCCGCACGTCGCTTCACCGCTGCCTACAACGCCTCCACGTGCAGGCGGCGCATTGTCTTCTCTAGCTTCCTATGGGACGTGGCTCGATACCGGAACCACCTTCAGGGAACAGACCTCGTGGCCTGGGGCAGGCAGTATGCCCGGAACCTGAGCGTCGTGCTCGCACCGCTGACCGCGCTCTCCTTGGATCGTCTGTTTCTCGAGTTGCCCTTCCTCACTGGAGATGAGGAAGTGGTGAAAGTCGTCGAGGGAAGCCACATGTTTGACCACATGCGTGACGTTGCGAGCGCGCTCAGCGTGCCCATCTTGGACACGACCGGCCTTGGCTTCGGGGTGACGCACCCCAACGCGGAGCAGTCCGCCGCGTGGTGGAGGCACGTTAGAGATGACGTGCTCGGGGAGTGACGTGTTCTCTATTGTTTAGCGTAAAATATTTTAGCGGAGAGAGCTGGTGCGGAAGAATCGTAGTCAAGAGTTGTCACGAGCTGGCGGCCGAGGCAGTGCACCAAGACTCCAAAGCTGTGCGCCGCCACCGCGCGCCTTGCACTAGGTACGCGAAGCGCGGGTCATCCTGCGCTTCGTTGTTTGCTGTCACCATACACGCGCAGCGGGACGCCGTTTTTTTACGACGAAACTCGTGCATTCGGCATACACGCATGGTGATTGAATCTCGCCGCGCAACATATATTATATTATGCCGGACCCCCAAGCGTTTCTCGCGGGTGGCATCGCTGGCGCGTCGGAGGTGGCTCTCACGATGCCGTTTGAGGTGACGAAGAACCGCGTCCAGCTCGCCGGCGCCACACGCACGACAATCCTCTCCAATATGGCGGACACTTGGGCCCGCGCGGGTCTGGGCGGCTTCTATTTCGGCGTGCAGGCCCAGCTGCTGCAGGTCGTTGGCAAGACGGCCATCCGCTACACCGCTTACGACGCGTTGACACGACTCCTACCTGGTCAAAACTTCCTCTGCGGGATGGGTGCTGGCTGCTTCGAGGGCATGGTGTGGGTGGCGCCGACCGAGAGGCTGAAGCTGCTGCGCCAGGCCGAGCTATCGCACGCTCCAAAGCAGCAGCAACACGGCAACATACTGTCCTCGACGCGGCTCATCGTCAGCACGCAGGGCATACAAGGCCTGCTCGTGGGCGCCGGGCCAACGGTGGTGAGGCAGGGGACTGCCAACGGCGTGAGATTCTGCACCTACGAGCGCATCGTCGCTGAGCTGCGGCGTTGGTGGCCTGACGGCACCAAGTGGCACGCGACGCTTGCGGGAGGCCTGACGGGCGCCGTGAGCACGGCAATCACCAACCCGGTGGATGTCGTCAAGACGCGCGCGCAGACGGCGAGCGTGGCATCTCGTGGGATCTCGTCGCTGGCGCTGGCGCGCATGCTCGTCGCGGAGGAGGGCGCGGCGGTGTTGCTGCGCGGGCTGGCACCGCGACTCATCAAGATCTCGCTGGGCCAAGCCGTCATCTTTGGCGTGTACGATGCCGCCCTGCGACGGCTACGCACTTCCTAGCGTACGGTAGAGATGATTGTGTGGGTGTGCCTACGGCTTTATATATATCCTAGCAGATGAGAAACAGTCGTGCATGGCACGAAACATGCTTCATCGAACCTTCTAGGTGCTACGATCCTAAGCCGCTACGTACCGGTCACCACCGACAAGGGGCCTCCCGCCCGTGTTCTTCCACTCCACGACTCCACGACTCACTCTCTCGTCACTCTCCTAGGGACATGCCCAGCAACCCTCCACTGGGAGCGACCTCCTCCATGTCCGCGTCCATGCTTGGGGCCTCGCAGCCGACAGCACCAGCGATTTGGCACGCGATGTCGAGCCACTCTGCTCGCGCGCCGAATGCTGCAGCTTGCTGGCGCAGCCCGCCATCCCGGCCGATCAAAACGCTGAGGGCCATGATTCCCGCTTGAATGATGTCGGCGTTTGTGGCGGCGTGCTCGCGCAGCGCGCTGACGACAGATGCCAGACTCCCCGCCGCGAGCGCCATCGTGTGCCGCGACTGGGTGCTCGTGTCGGCTTGAGGATCATGGGCGCCAAGGCACATGTTCGCTATCACCTTGCACCCGCTGTACTGCACAGCGGCGGAACTGCGGTGCATGTTCATCGCCGCGATGACTGCCGGGAATGCGCCCGCCTCGGCAGCGGCCTCGTCCAGCCCATTTCGATGTGCGAGAACGCCGAGCTGCAGGCAGCATGCCGCCGCAACCGTCTCACCGTCAGCGCTGCTCGCTGCGGCCGACAGTGCGTCAAGGAGCAGGCGAAGAGGCAGTGGCGATTTCGTGCACGTTTG
>Ga0209713_10001800_pt1 | contig 13049 bp, 2 predicted proteins | sample ArcOceMetagenome_3_FD_187444 | JGI IMG/M metagenome (GOLD analysis project Ga0209713, IMG submission 187444) | Marine eukaryotic phytoplankton communities from Arctic Ocean - Arctic Ocean- Svalbard ARC20M Metagenome (SPAdes) (version 2) | ecosystem: Environmental > Aquatic > Marine > Oceanic...
CTTTGACAGCCGCCATCAGCGCAACCGACAGCGCGCCTTCGGGCAAAGCGGCCCAGGCTTTGACAGCCGCCATCAGCGCAACCGACAGCGCGCCTTCGGGCAAAGCGGCCCAGGCTTTGACAGCCGCTCCCAGCGCGACCGACAGCGCACCTTCGGGCAAAGCGACCAGGCTCTTCCGCTGCGGCTCCCACGCCCCAGCTGCTGCCGGGCCGGCTGGCCGGCCGTCCTCGCTGTTCATGCAGCGGATCATGGGGTGCGGCGCCTCTACTCCAACCCCTGCGAGTACGTCTGCACCGGCTCCGCCGCCTGCGACCACGGCGCCTCTGCCTAGCTCGTTCATGGCACGGCTAATCGGGTCGTCAGCCCAAGTCGTGGGCACGCTCCCGAGCGTGGCGACCGCTGCCGTGCCAGCTGGGCCTCTCCTCCAGCGCCTTGGCATTCGGCGCGAGACGGCGCGCCCCTCGCCGTACCCGCTCATCAGTCCCCCGCGGCCGGTCAGTCAGACCATTCCAAGCCTGTCCGACCAGGTTGTCGCCTCGATCCCAATGCCGCCCAGGCCTCCACCGAGACGGGCGGAGCCATCGAAGCTGTCACTGGCCAGTGCAACCTACGCACGAGCACGGGCCACCGCGCTGGCGGCTGGGCCAGATCCTGACATGCAAGTCAAATCCAACCTGGCAGACCTGCTAGCTCTAGGTGAGACCGTCAACGAGATGAGCGAATTCGGCACCAATATCAACACCCTCAAAAAGGATGACAGGGCGTGGGAGTTTTGGGAGGTCGTCTGCGCCAAGCTCGACACGTCTCCGCTCCGCACGCCCGAAGAAGTGCGCGAGCACCCTGAGCGCCAGGCCTTCCTTTTGGCCGTGTTGCTCATGTACGCGTCAGCCGTCTGTAAGCCCAAGACGCCTGGACGCCAGTGCATCAAACCGCGCTCAGCACTGGCCTACCCCCTCGCCATCATTCGTATCTTTGGCCGGTGGGGAATTGTCATGCCGGGGTTCAAGTCGCTCAAGGTCGCTTTGCATGGGCTGATGCGGCAGTACATCCTGTACCACGGCACGCACTCGCTGCAGCCTCAGCGAGCCGAGCCGATGCGCTTTACCACCGTGACACGCATCAACCAGCTCGCCCGCGACGGACGTCACAAGATCCACGGCATCGTCTGGGACGACGCCGTCCACATCGTCTTCATGTTCCATCGCCTCGTGCTCTTCATGATCGTCACGGCTTTTCGTTTGGGCGAGATCGTCTATCATGCTTCTGGCGAGATCATGTACATCACCCGAGATGACATTTTCTGGATCATCCTCGGAATCATTTACCGCGAGCCGTCGCCGCAGCTGCTCCTCAGCATGCGGTCTGGCCGCGACAAGATGGGCGCGACCCCTCCACGTGCCAAGCCGGACCAGTGGGGCGAGATCCACTGCCCCTTCCCCGTGTACATCACGTTTTATGACGAGCCCGACAACGCGGCCAAGGCCATCCGTGACATCGAGCTCCGCTTGCCATGCCGTGGAGAGGCTCGCAAAGTCACGCCGCTGTTTGCGGACGAAGCCGGCAACCCGTACACCCACGCTCGCCTCGACGGGCTTCTCAACGCCGTCCTGACGGTACTCTTCGGCGCCGCTGTGGCGTCTCTTTACTCTTTCCATTCCTTCAGATCGGGGCTTGCGACGGCTCTCTTTGCGGCGGGCGTCCCAGACGCCACCATCATGCTCATGTGCAGGTGGATGTGCCCAGAGTCTCTCCATATCTACCGCCGCCTCACCGTCGACCAGTACGACAAGAACCTTCGTGGCGCTTCTCGCGCCGACGTCAGTGGCATCCAGAGTGCCAACGTCCCGCGGACGTCAGGTGACCGTGGCTTCGCCGAGCTCGGCGCCGAGTTTGCCAGCTCGGCGCTCGAGCGTCAAGTCCTGCGCGACGTGACAGCCGCGCAGCAGGGTGGCGGGCCGTCTGCAGGGCGGCGTGACGCCGGGTCCGTCGGCGGCACCGGGACGGCCAGCGCCGCCCCCACCCTCTCCGATGGCGTGGGGTGCCGCGTTCTGGTGCCAAAGGCCCTGTGGCCGACCTACAGCTGCACCGAGAACAACGGCGCGGGTTGGGAAGGCACAATCCTCAAGTTCACGGGCACCACAGCGGTGGTGCAGTTCTCGTTCGCCAAAACTGCCAACGGCGAGCCGTACGAGAACGAGCGCCTTCCACTCCGCTCGCTCCGCCGCCTTTAAGGGGGCGACCCAAAAACAGCATGCAACGCACCTCGCGCCCAAGCGCGTGTGCTAACCTTCCTTTCAGTCGATGGATCCCAACAAAACTAACAAATACGCATGTGGAATCCATCACAAACAGCGCAGTGGCGCAGCATGTCGACCGATCAATCACAAACAGCGCGTGGCGCAGCATGTCAATCGGCGGTGGAATTTCAACAGCCCACCCTCGCCGCCCAGGAGTGTCAATTGGGAGAGGGAAGCTTCGCTGACACCGTGCAAGCGGGAGTCAGGCACTACGGTGCACTGGTCTTCTCTCTTCTAATTCAGATTTACTCCCAACAGTCTCTACGATGTGAGAAGGTCTTTTCCACCAGGATTATCTTTCTCACGTATGATGGCTGTAAGACACATGGGCGGCAGGGTGGGGGTCTCCAACAACATGATCCAACAAGACAGGTTGCTTGGTAGTTTGCCCTCTCATGGCATACTTTTGTGGAGGCAGCGGCGATGGCTGGCGCACGCTTGTGGGCCGACGCAACTTGTGTGGTTCGCAAGCGTGCGCCAGCCTCCGCTTTTGAGAAGTAGGGAGGAGTCTTCTTCGTGGACCAGCATTCCTATGGCGGCTCCGGCACCAGCAGCAGCTGCCGCGGCCGCTGGCCCGGCGCCTCTGGCACCTGTGGTGGCCCGCTGTGGTCTCCCGCTCAGCCCGATGATGCTTGTCTTCTTTGAGTCCGGCTGCGCCTTCGTGCGGGGCACGGCTGATGCATTGCCCTGGAAGCACAACGCCGCCGCCGGCAATGCGGCAGCCACGTCGACTTTGCCGACGTTCGTGCTCATCCGCGTTTTCTTTTCCCGATGCTCCATTGGCCCGACTGCTGCCGACTTGTCAGCGGCAGCTGGGATCTCTGTCTTCGATCTTGTGCTGACCGGCACCGCCTGGTCGCGCATTCTCACCGAGTACGTCTCCAGTGGCTTGCTGGCAATCAATTGCCCCAAGCCGCGCGACCTTATCCAAGCGGTGCTCGATCTGGCCCTGAACAACCCGAATCATCTCGCCCTGGTCGCCGCCGACTGGATCGCCACCGCCCCCTTTGATGTGGCTGGGGTGGCTGGAGTGGCAGCTCAGGCTCGCGTACCTGCGGTCAGGGCCAACCGCGCCCAGAACATTGTGGCACAGCCCGCGGTTCCCGCGGTCCAGTTCCTCGCGGCGATTGCAGCTCGCCCAGGCCCCGCAGCGCTGCGCTTCCTGTACCTGTTGAAGCTGCCACGGACTATCGATGAGTCGCTGGCCGGACCCATGCTAGGCATGTCCATCTTGGCTGGCATGGCTGGCCCGGTCTACATGTACTCGACTCGCGATGACGAGATGTCCACGGTCCGTACGGTCGGCGAGGTGCTTCGCTCGAACCTCTCTCGCCACCTGAACGCGACTACGAATGCACCGCTCTCGGATGCCACTCTCGCCTCCCAGCTGAGCAGCTTCGTCGTGTCAAGCTACGAGGCGCTAGGGTCCGTCTTCGCCGCCCCTGCGATGACCGAGGCCGAGCTCTCTTCGGAAGCCATGGACGCGCTTCAGTTTTCCCTCGGCGACGCGGCTCGCCGAGAGACTGTCGTGGCGCGTCGCATCCGCCTCGTTGACGATCTTTCGACAAACCTCTCCCGGTTCGTCCTAACTCCGGCTACCTCCAGCCACGAGGCCTATGGCGCCTTCAACCGAATGTGCGACCATTTCCTGACCGCGGATCAACGCCGGGGATCCTTTCACGAGCGGCTCGCGGCCGTCGAGGAGAAGGTGACGCGCAAGGCTGCCCTCTTCGCAGCTGCTGCCGCCACTGCTGGTATCACGGTGCCGGCGCTCATTACCAAGGTGCTCTCGGACCTGGACGACCTCGACGCCCACGGCGGCGGCCTGACCAGCCCTGGTGGCGGCAGCAGCACGCAGGAGATGGGCTTCACGCCTCTCTCCGCGCTGCGCGAGGACCTCATCCAGCAGTGTCTCGTGCAGCAGTCCTTCCTCGATCTGGTGCAAGCGATGGCGCCTCTGGACTCTCACTCCTCGGAGGGCCGCCTCCAAATCCTCGACGCGGCGTTCCAGTCACGCCACGCGCTCGTCGGGCGTCTGCTGCTCAAGGGTGAGGATGGGCTGGCGCGTCGCCACCCTATCCTGAGCACGCTGTACAACATTCGCGGCGATCTTGGTGACTACATTGCCTACTGCCAAGCTGTGGATCCGAGCCTTGGCCTTCGCCCCAATGGCTTGGGCATCGTGCCGACGCGCGCGCGGAGCTGGACTTACAACAATCCGACCTCTGGCGAACCGTGCCAAAACCTGAAGCAGCTGATGGCTTTCTCCGTCGAGAAGATGGCCATCCACGATGGCGATCATTCAATGTACTACTTGAAGGGCCTGCTCACTAACAAGGCCGGTCGCATCGCCGCCATCCACGAGCTCGACTACTACACCATCATCACGGCGGTCGAGGATTGGTCCGATTTTATGCACCGTACGATCGTGGCTATCGGTGGCCCAGATGTGGTTCAGCCGCCACTCGCGGGCTATACCATCAAGACCTTTTGCGACTTCTACCTGAAGCACATTAAGATCGCCCTGACGCTGAACTCGCTGCGAGAGCAGGTCGTCTGGTTGGCCAAGGCTGCCAAGGACTTCCGCCTCTTCATCGGCATCTTGAACGGCGAGCTCAAACGCTTCTTCGGCTCGGCGCGACCGGCAGAGGCCGTCTTCCATATGGTTATGCCAATTGATGCTCGTCCTCCGACCAACATGAAGGACCGCGAGGCGTCTCTGAACGTCCTCGCCGATGGCCGAGAGCTTTTCGACTGGATTGGTGGCGAGAGCAGCTCGGCCCTCGTCGATGCGCACGTGTTGCCACTCCTCTCCGAAAACCAGAAGATTCTGATCGATGAGGGCTACCTCGGCCAGCAGGAGCTTCAGGACCTTCAGAAACGAACCAAGAAGAAGGCCAAGAAGGGCAAGGGCGAGGACGAGCCGTCCCCCAAGCTTCAGAGGGTCGGCAATGGCGGTGACAAGGGCACCACGGCGGGCGGGGGCGGCCAGCCCCACGGCTCCAATGCGTATCTTTGGCTCTTCCTCTCGGCGCAACTGCTGATGCGAGGAAAGACTCTCGAAAGCGGGCGCGTCTGGAAGCTGGGCGACATTGCCAAGGACTTCAAGGTGCAGCTCAACAAAGTGTGCTGGCCGTTCATCCTTTCGATGCGTGAGCCGAAGAACCGTGTCAGCGACTGCAATGGCAGCGGAGATGACCACAAGCTGCCCGACTCGGCTGCGCACAAGCTCATTCCAGGTTTCGACCCCAAGGATCAGGCGATCGTCGATAAGTACTCCCGACCTCCGACTGCCGAGGAGGTCGCGAAGATGGTGGCTCATCTCAAGGCGAACACGCCCCCGCCGCCGAGCTATAAAGGCAAAGGCAGTGGGCGCGGCGGTGGCAAGGGCGGGCGCGGACCTGGCGCAAAGCCGATGAACGTCGGCGGCAAGAAGGCGAAGAAGCTGCGCCGTTCTGCCGACTCCTTCTCGATCCTTACCAGCGAAGGGGACCCGACTTTGCGGAGCGCATGGCTTGACCTTACCGAGGACCTGAGTCTTGCGGTGCGCATGCGAGAGGTGGTCCACCCGCCCATCCAGTGGCTCGACGCTCTGGGCGCTCCCCTCTCAGCTGGCCAGCCAATCCTACGCTCGTTCCGTCTGTCCAGCCGCCAGCATACCCCTTCCACGGAGCTGTCGCCCTGCCTGCGTCCCCTCCAATCTGCGGTCCAGCGCATCGGGGGTGAGCTGTTCGACTGCGGTGGCCAGGGCCGCTGCGGCGCGGATTGCGTTGGCTTCGGGCTCGTTGGTCTCGACCGGCTCGACCTCACCATGCTTCCCGAGTCTCTTCAGTTCAACAAGGCCGACTACATGGCGAAGGCCCCTTCAGGCGACCATTGGATGCATCACGCCGTCGGTGAGCTCCTGCGGGACGCAGTCATTCTCCACAGCCTCGACCCGAGCGTGCTCTCGGCGCTCTCCTACGACGAGGACAACGGGAGTGACCTCATCACGATGAGCCAGCTGATGGTCGAGTCCATGAGCTCGTGGGTCACGCCGGCCCATCTGGTGACCGCGAACACGACGGAGTGCACTCCTTACGCGTGGTCCGCGCTCATGTCCAACAAGTACTGCTACACGGACACTGCTTTCTTCGTCCTCGCTGCTGACCGCTTTCAGGTGCGCATCATCATCCATCTGGTAGGCGGCCAGGACTCTGCAAGCGCGGGCTTGCCGGTGGGTGAGCCGTGGGTCATTCGCCCTCGGATTGGCGTCGAAGCCTCGGCCGAGCTCCATCTGGCGTGCGTCGCCGACGAGCACGTGGTCTTCATGGGGCACCTTGCTGCGGCCAACCCGAGAACGTGTCCAACCCTTGAACCTGTCCTGCTCAATCAACCCTCGCCGCCATTGAGCCTGCTTGGGGACTACGATGCCATAGTGCTTCAGACGGCTCTTCCTCATCTCTTCCAGCCCCCCTCGGTGGAAAGCTGTGCCGCAGTGCGTGAGCTCGAGCGCAAGTTCCGAGCGCAGCAGGCGTGTGAGCGCGCCGTGCAAATCGCTCAGGCCAAGCAGGTCCGTGTGGTGCTGCCACCTTCGGCTCGGCCGTCAGGCTTCGACAGCGACGATCTGGACGAAGGCTGGGTCTCGGATGGCAGTGGCTGGAGCCGACGCTCCTCCTCAGCCGCAGGCAACGGATCGAGCCTAGCGAGCTCGCGGCTCACATCTGGCACGAGCTCCCCGGTGCACACGGATGGCGACCCCTTCTGCTGTGCGCCTCGAGTTCGTTTCCACTCGCCCCTGGTGACCGTTACTCGTCTCACGGTTCGAGGCAGCCCCGGGGCAGCGGATGACGATGATGACAACGATTCTGATGACGGCATCGAGATCCGTTGCTCCTCGTGCGGCGTCTCGACCTGTGCTGAAGCTACTGGTAACTTCACGTGCCTCAAGTGCAAGGACACGTTCTGCTGGACGTGCCTTTACGATCACGGGTGCTCGCTCTTCGGCGACGTCGAGATCGAGCCTTCCTCGAGCGCGTTCGGCTTCCTGAGGCCGCTGCCGCCTGCCGCTGAGCAACCCATTGTCGCACCGGCGGTCCCGGCAATCCCGTGGCAGGCGGCTTTCACCGCCCTCGCCATACCGCTCACGCTGGAGGACTTTACCTGGCCGATCACAACGGTGGAAGAGTTCATTCGGCTGCTCGGGTGCCCCGACCTAGCGCCCACGGATATCGTGGGCTTCGAGTTCTCGGGTGCCGTGCGTGAGGAACTCGAGGCGCGCGGCCGCCGCGCCATTTCGGTGGACACACGTGACTGCGTAATTGGAGGCATGCACGCCAAGCTCGACATCCGCCTCGTCGTGTACTTGAAGGTCTGGGAACGCGCCTACTTCTTTCCGCCCTGCTTTCAGCAGATGCGGTGCGACGACGACTGCTTGCCGTACAAGAAGCGTGACGGGCGCGCGTTCTGGGGCTGCGCCACCGTGCTCTACTGCATGTGCACACCGGCGGTGCTGCTATTCGTGGAGCAGCCTGACACCATCATGGCTGACCACTTCCAGGCAGACTACATGATCACGCGCTCGTCGGCGTTTGGTGACAAGGATTGCAAGTACTTCCGCCTCTTCCTGCGCAACACCGTGCTCGTACCCCCGTTCGCAATCGATCGCAGCCGCCGCAAGCCATCGCGCTCGCCGCGCCCGCAGACGTACCCCGATCCTGACGCGCGTGATCGCGCCAAAAGCACGTGGCGTCGCTTCCCTCGCCTCACCTCGGCCGTGGCTGCGCTCACGCCCACTGCTGCCGAGGGCCCACCACCGCTGGCATACGCTGAGGTTATCGAGCGCTTCGCTTGCAGCTGGCACAAGGCCGGTCTGCCCGTGCCAAGAGATTACCTGGCGCCGGACGCGCAACCGACTTCTCAATGGGGACGCGATTACCAGCTTGTCCGTCTCTACGGTGACGGCCGCACGCCCGAGCACGTGATTCCAGTCTCAATGCGCAAGCCCTCGCCCTACCGTGTCTTGGGTGGGGCCTCTAGCGTCTGGGATCTTTCCGCGGACTACACCTCGGTCAGCACACTGCTCATCGGATACTCTCCGCAGAGCGAGTCTGCAGTGATGCTGCTGGCTCAACACCGCCGCGCCGCAACAACGTTGGGTACCTTTAACGAGACCCGTGAGATGCGCGACGCCTCTCCCGTCCACACGGCCCTGCGCGGGCTCGCTGAGGAGCTGCTGGGCGCCCCCGAGCAGGAGAGCCTATGGGCGGATGCAGCGCTCAAGCCCCTTGTGGCGGCACTGGAGCGGGCCAACGTGTCGGTGCCGCATTTGGGTCGTTCCTCCGACGACCGTCACCGGTCTTACGTGCTGAATGCCAACTGGCTCTTCGAAGGTGGCATCGACGAGGCCGCCGGCCTCTTTGCCCTCAACGACGAGTGCGTTGGGGTCTACAAAGTCCCTCTCGATGGTGACCACGCGGTCACCGGCAAGGCGGGCGAGCATCGCGTCTGGGATGAGCATGGACACTCTTGGCCGCTTCTGGATGATCGCCATCTGGGAGAGCGCCGGGTGTCTCAGGCTCGCACGCTGCTCATGTCGGAGGAGTTCCTCTCAACGCTCGCCCCTGCCATGCCGCCTACAGCTCCGCCGGCCGCTGCTGCTGACCCGCCAACGTCGGCGCCCGTGCCGCCCAAGCCGCGCGGCGGCGCTCGCTTCGCTGAGCGTCTCGAGCCGCAGGCTGTCTCGGCTGAGCAAATCCGCTCGTCCATCGGCTGGTCTGCCACCACCAACCTTGTTGGCAACTATCTGATGCAGGAGGGGGACACCCAGGACCAGCTCGTGGCTGGCAAGGCCCTCCGTCGGGCCGCGCTGCATCTGCCGCCCGCAGCGGTGACGGCCGCCTCGGAGTCTGGCTCTGAGCCGGACTCTACGGACGCCTCTGATGCCGAGCCCATGGAGGTCGACCCGGCGCCCGCGCAGGCCCCTGTGCTCGACGTGCGCGCCGCGTCGTCCGCCGCGGTTGTCCTGATCTTCGTGTCGGTGCTGATGCAACCGTTCGTGTTCGCCCATCTCAATGGCTTCACGATCTACGGTGCCGAGTTTCCTGCCATCGAGAGCCGCCCGAGCTGCCTGGCCGCGGCCCAGAAGTGGGCCAACCTCGCGGTCGGCGGCGGCGCCCTCGCTTTCATGGCCGGAGAGTATGTGGGTGGCGCGCGAGTGATGGTCGCTCCACTCGACCTGCATCCTCCCGAGGAACAGCTGGTCCGTGCACCGGCTCAACGGCGGGCGCGGCTCGCTGCAGGCGCCACGTTCCTTTGGTGCACGCTCGCCGCGCTGGCCGGCACGCCCATCGGCGACGTTGCCGCCCGCGCCATCGTTGCCACTGAGTCGTTCGTCAAGCCCGGGGCGATCCTCGCTGACTTCCCATCAGATGGTGACGGCCTGGTCTTCCGCTTCGGCGCCATGCCTACGACCAGCGTGCTCGCTCGCCCTCTGCTCGATCGTGTGGACAGCCCTCCAGCTTGGCGCGCGCTCGCGCTTGACGCCCGCTGGGGCACGATGCTCCGCGATGCTCTCGTCGGTGCCGGCGACGATCCCCTTCTCGCTGGCTGGGCCGATCGCATTTGCCCAATCGCACGAGACGAGATCTCTGACGCGCTGATGGCGCGGCTGCCCGGCTTCGCTGATGCGGGCTTGGAGAACCAGCCGTTCGGCCCGGTCTATCGTCCGTTGGTGACGCCTTGGCTGCCTCTCCCACCGCCGCAGCGGCCGGCGTCCCCCGACGCCCCCGCGTGCATCGCATCCCCGTACGAGATGATGACGGAGGAGACGCAGAAGAGAGTCAAGGACTGGCTAGCTCACACGCTCCAGGACCTGGTCCGAGTCCGCGACTCTCCACCAGATGCCCACCGCGATCGCCCTCGGCCCCTCGCCGTCGGTCAGCAGGGCTTGCATCCCTGGGCTCGAGGAGTGGTTTGGGATTGCCGTGCCGCCTGTTGCGTCGTCTCTGACTTCACGGTGCCAATCAAGACCCATCTGAAGCTCGACTTCTTCCGCGATGAGCTGCAACAGCGCACGCGGTGTGAGGCTGCCGATGATGCGGCTGGTGCTGCGTCTCAAGATCAGAAGGACTGTACGACCCTCGCCGACTACCCGGATCAGCACCTGGTTGCCAATCTTCTCGACGGCGTCCGGCTGGATGCGGATGTCGAGCTGCAGTCGGTCTTTGTGCCGCACTTGGTGTCCCTGCCGCTCGGGTACGCCTCCGTTGCGAAAGAACTCGACCGTTTGCACGGCCTCGGTTGGTACCGCCTCTTTGCCGATCTCCCCTTCTGGCCCATCTACCTCAACGGCCAAGGGGCCACTGCACGCAAACTGGAGCCCGATCGGTATCGGCGCACTACGGAGGGCGGCGGGCCGAGGCAGCCCACGTTTGACGAGAGCGGCTTGCAGGCGCTGTCGATCAACACTGCCTCTCATCTGCCCCATGTGCCACTCCACTTTGCGAGCGACGATCGCCCAGAGATGCATGAGTGGCTGCGCCGGCGTGGCCTCTTTCCGGAGGACTCCGAATAGCCGGTCGCGTTGCCCGAGGGGCAACGTACCAAGTGGCCCAAGGAGGAGAAGCCCAAACTGGAGGCGCTCATGCACGACTTGGCCGTCCTGCGCCGCGGCGCTGAGATGCTGAACGAGCCCATTTACGTCTTTGGAGACGACGCGAAGGACTACTTCAATCAGCTCGCCATGGCCAGTTGTGATCACCACAAGCTGGGCATCGTCTTCCTAGCCAAGTCCGGAGCTGTCCTCGAGTGCGAGTCCGATGCGGCTCCTCCGCTACCCGACACGGACCGCCTGGCGTTTGTCAGCGAGCTGCGCCTCGGCTTCGGCACGCACGGAGCATCCAATGTCGCACAACGCTTCTCGGAGGCGCTCCTCTCCATCTTCCGCCGGCGGATGGACGCGGGGGAGGAATCGCACATGCGGCGCGGCCTCTCGCCGCAACTGGACAGCTGGCTCGAGGCGCGTGCGGCGGTGGCGGCCACGGTGGCAGCGGACGAGCTCGCGGGCAAGCCGCTGCTGCCAATCGTGAAAGTCAAGCCGAGCGCCAAGAACCCCACGCTGTCGCGCCGGCACTTTGGCGTTCCCGACGACGCCCACGCACGAGCCTTGCTCGAGCACTCGAGGCTGTACGCCTGCTTCATCTACACCGACGACCCGGTCTGGGCGTCGGTGGGAGTGGATCGCACGCTTCGAGCTCTGCGAGTATGGCGCTTGATCACCCAGGAGACTGGACTGATCATGGCCATACCAGAGAAATGGCACCTCGGCACCCACTGCCTCTGGCTTGGCATCATTGTCGTCGCCAGCCTTGGAGTGGTGTTGGTCCCACGCCAGAAGCTGCTACGGGCCTCGCAGGCTCTGCATCTCGTGCTGAAAGGCGGGCAGCCCTTCCATGTCTACCGCGCGCTTTGCGGGCTCTTGGAGCACCTACGCGCGGTCAACCTGCGCGGCGCCCACGTCATGCACGGTCTCTATGCCCCCCATCAACCTAACGGTGCGAGCCGCTTCGGCCCGAGCGGCAAAGTCTTCTGTGACGAGTTGATGACAAAGCAGCTCCGACGGTGGCAACGGCTTCTCCGCCAGAGTAGCGGCGTCAGCGTGCGTTCCGCCTTCGTCCGTTCCAAGGTGGAGCCCATCTCCGGGCCCAAGATCATGTTCTGCGCCGACGCCTGCTTCGGCGATGAAGACCCGAGCGGGCTCGGAGGCTACTGCCATGGCTTCTACTGGCACTTTCTCGTGCCAGCCAGCGACTACGACGTGGTCAGCACCCCTATTCTGGAGTTTCTGGCGGCCGCGTTCGACGTCATTATCTTCCAGAGCTTCGTCGCCGATCTCTGCGATCAGGAGGGCAGTGTGGTCCTCCGCACGGACGCTCTCACGACAGCCCTCACGATCCCTGCTGAGTCACAAAAGAGCCCCATGCTCGTGGACGCGTACCAAGGCCTCATCCAGACCTCCGAGTGGGCTGCACTGTTGCCAGTGCTGCAAATTGCCCACCTGTTTGGTGATGCAAACGCGTTCAGTGATCGCATCTCCCGATCCAAATGGAGCGAGTTTGCCCGACTCACCCAGGCCGTCGGAGTGCGGCCCGTCCAGCTACCCGTGCCGACCGCGGCTACCAACCTCTACGCTCGCGTGGTCGCCATGGAGCGCATTCGACGCACGCGAGTGCACCACAAGGTTCTGCCCCGCGGAGGGATGGACAACCGCGGCTCTGACTGCCACCGCAGCCAGTGCGAGCTGCGTTGCAACTGCCGAGTGGACGTTGGGCTCGCTGATCGCTCCTTGCCGCCGGCTAAGCGAGCACGTCGCCTCGGGCTCGGACTCGCCTCAGAGGGCTCGTCAGAGCTCTCGGCCGACGACAAGTCAGCCCACGAGGTGAAGCGGTGGCTCGACGAGCTACTCGAAGCCGTAGAGCGCAACTGCCAAGTCACCTCGCACCGCCCGCTCTTCACGTGCGGTGGGGATCAGTCCAGAAGACGGGCAGCCCCTCCATACCCGCCTATCCAATGGCATCTTAGACGGGCAGCCCGCGCAACCGACAGCGCGCCTTCGGGCAAAGCGGCCCAGGCTTTGACAGCCGCCATCAGCGCAACCGACAGCGCGCCCTCGGGCAAAGCGGCCCAGGCTTTGACAGCCGCCATCAGCGCAACCGACAGCGCGCCTTCGGGCAAAGCGGCCCAGGCTTTGACAGCCGCCATCAGCGCAACCGA
>Ga0209713_10001801_pt1 | contig 13047 bp, 13 predicted proteins | sample ArcOceMetagenome_3_FD_187444 | JGI IMG/M metagenome (GOLD analysis project Ga0209713, IMG submission 187444) | Marine eukaryotic phytoplankton communities from Arctic Ocean - Arctic Ocean- Svalbard ARC20M Metagenome (SPAdes) (version 2) | ecosystem: Environmental > Aquatic > Marine > Oceanic...
AGCGCGCGACAGCGGGGGCGCAGGGGCGATTGGGAGCGGCCACGCAGCAGCCGCTCACCGGACATTGCCCGCGCCACGCAAGAAAAGTAAAAATAGCGGTTAACACAAAGGAGTTGACTCTTAAAAAGAAATTTTTTTTTTGGCAACACTAGCATTCATGGCCCGGCGGCCCGGACGCCGGTGACGCACGCGTCCGGCGCTGACGACTGGACGGCGTGCGCCCGTCGGCGCATGGTGCGCCGCACGTGGGCGACGGGCGCGCCGCCCGGCCCAGACTGTTTGAATGCGCCGCAGCGCCGGGCTGTGGGCGGCGGGCGAGGGGCGCAGCGTCCTAGAACACAGCCTTTCTGGACGCTGGTGCGGGCGTGCGTGTTGGCAGTGCTGGTGGTTGCTTCGCTCGACACGACGGAGACGGTCGGGGCAGACGACGGCACGTGGCCCACGTACGAGCAGCGCGAGCGGCTGTGTGTGGTCGACGCCGACTGCCGCGACGGAGAATTTTGCGGCTTGCAAAATTGCGACTCGAACGAGGGATGGCCGCATGTATGCAGTTACTGCCTGCCATGCAGTCGGTGCGCCTGCGACAGAGATGCGGTGCCTGGCAGCTGTCCGACCGCGCGCTGCCCAGGCACCCCGGCGGGCAGGGTCAGCGACTTTGAGGGCGCCTTTTACAGCGTGGCCGCACCCGAGCCGTGGAGTGGGGACGTGTGCGTCACGTCACTGGTGATGCGCAGCGCCACATTCAGGCAGGTCTCCTTCCGAATGACCAGGGACGACTACGCTCGCGCCATTGAGTCGCTGCCGAAAATCACCGTCACGCGCGGCCGCGCGAGCCTGTGCGACTTTCCCGACTCGCCGGGCCCCAGGGAGGGCTTAGCCTTCAAGCGCGAGCGGACGCGGGCGGATCTTCAGACGGGCGTCATCTTGCGCGTCGAGCTTGTCTACTATATCGGACTCGCCCTCGGCTCCTCGCGCTTCCTCGTTCTCCGCGACAGATGTCCGGGTGCCTTCGAAGCGGAATTCTTGCCATTCGAGTTCGTCAGCAGTCGCTTCCGCGCTGACGCTGCGCCACTCATAGCAGAGGCCGGCCTTTACACCTACAGCACTGCGCGCAAAGGTGTGTTCCGTGCCAACTGCAGCTGCCTGCAGTTCTCTCCTCCCTTGCTCGCGTGTCTCATCGCTCCGTGCCGATGTTGCGCAGGCTATGTTCGCGACGGTCCCAACGCGCCTGCGGTCGAGGCAACACGAGTTGAGCTGGAGGTGGCATCGGACGGGCAGCCACAGGACTTCAAGGTCGGTCTTTACATGGGCGAGCTGGCATACGGAGCTCAGCGTACCAATCTAAGTGACTGGGGCGTGGTGCCCTCAGTGCGCTGCAACGTTGCATTCGTGCTCGAGACTGCTCTTTCTGGTATCCGTGCCCTTGCACGCTGCTTGCTCGCGCTGCTGCTGTCCTGGGCTTGAACGTTTGCAAGGCAAATTAATTGAGATGCAGGACGCAGGAACTCTCGTTTGTGTTTGTTCGAACGCATCACCCGGCAGCTCTGCGCGTTCGCCCCTTGGGTGCATGTTGACTGATACTCAATTACATCATTATACCTGGCAGGGCTTACGCCGTTTGATCAGCATATCTTCGACTGCCGTCTTCATGTACCCGAAACGTATGTCTCTAGACAAAACCGGCACGAACAGCAGAAGTTAGCAATGAGCAGTCAAAGAGGCAGCGCCGGGGAGCCATCTACGGGTTCCCACGTGGCAGGCGTCGGGAATAATCAGCCACAGGAAACGTCCTGGGAGGATGGGCGGACGGATCAGAAGGGCAACCCACGTGAGCTTTCAGCCAGAAAGTTGTTGCAGAACACAGAAGAGCCAATAGCGGGATGCCGGCCTGGAACGATGGACGATTACAGATACACGCCTGCACAACTTGCCATTCTGGAAAAGGAGTATCGGGCACGAGGTGAGCGTCCTCCAATTTGGTGGAGGGAATTCCCATGCTTAGCACTGCCGAATGGATGCTGTTTAAGCTGCCTAGCGGGCAAGTATTCCTTTGAAATTGGTTCCAAGGCGTGTTTGTCGTGCCCGCCTGGGCTGACCACTGGCCGCGACGGGGCACAGTCTCTGGCAGAGTGTTGTGAACTCGTCGACGATATAGGCATATACAACAGTGCTCATGCAGGTGTGACTAAGGGCTACGTGTCGGTGAGAAGAGGTGAAGTCACCAGCCTGGCGCAAGACTGCACGACACCCATTGAACACCGCCATCCAAGAACGGGCAGACTATTGGGAATGTCCTGTTTTGAGGCTACAGAAAGACTTTCAACGACACCTACAGTAATGAAGGACGCTGAAGGCGTTCGTCTCACTCATGTCGGTACCTCTGGTCCTTTTTGCACAGATGTGCGCTTGGACATCCAACCTCGGGTAAATACATCCGATGATTTCCAGTCGAGCACACAAGCTATTGCGTCTGTGTTGGTCTTAGACTTTGAATGTGGTGGGCAAATCCTGGAAAGGGAGGGTGTGTCGCTTGTTGAGTACCCGTGCTCTTTCGACTTGGGATACGGGGGATCCATGAACATCAGCTTTTACGTGGTCTCGGGATCAACCGAATTGTCTGAGGAGATCAAGACACAAGAAACTGCTCTCCCGTCACAATACCAGACATATGGGCCAAAACAGCGTGAGAATCCCCGCGCTACTGATGCTGATTTTGCGGTCCACGTGCTCTCATTTTCAAATGACTTTGCTTTCGTGCCACCTCCTGAGCCACCGCCGGAGAATTCAACGGCCCCGCCTCAGACGACGCCAGTACCACCTAGTTTTGACAAGCCCAGTAATCGAGGATTGCAGAGAATCATTTTCCATCCCAACATGTAAGTGTTCGCTTGCCGCGTTCAGTCTCTGCTTCGCAGTGACACGTAGGATGAAGGTGAGACGATAGGCAGAAACGCGAAGTGAAAGTGCTGGTTCCTCGGATGCGATGTATCGTGCTAAGATAGCACCAGAGGCGTTAGAGAATGCGTGCCTGTTTCTCTCAAAGTCTATGGATACTCTACTCATTAAGCAATACCCTCTCTTTCCAGAATTTGCGCACCGCATTCAATGCCTTAGACCAGCACTGACGCAGTAGCTCGCGTACTCTACTGGGAGTCATCAGAATTATGGCCCACTCATGCATTGTGCCAATCAAATTGGTTGGTTTGCGGGATCCTTGACTTGCTGATGTGCGGGAAACCAATTCGCAGCCCACTACAAGAGTGGCTCGCAGAGTACAGCGCCGAAATTGAAGCACAGCAGTCACAATACGCCTGGTATGCACAGTTTCTGCCCCTGCCTCTCTCCTGCTTCTGTCTTCTCTGTCTGTTGGAAACTCTGAGAGTTTCGTCGTTGCTTACATACTCTCGCAACGTGCAGTGCATATGAAGATACAACCAACATGGGAAGCCAGATGATCAACGGTATTGTGTATCCGAAGCGGCACGTCGGTACGTGACAGTGACTCGTTGTTCTGTGCCCCTGATGTAGTGTATTGTCGATTAACTTGCAAGTGTTGCATCTAGGCGACGTAAGCTGTATCACAGATTTCGAGTCGCGATTGGCAATCCTAAACAAGCTCAAGTACAACCCCTACACGAGACATCTTCAAGATGAGGAGTTCATGGATGCGGGAGCCAGAGGCTGGCGGTGGTCTGACGGTCCTGTAAGGATAGGAGCGAGAATTAGCGCGAAATTAGGCCAATTTGGAGAGTTTTACCCCACACCACCATCTTTCACGATAGGGACGTCCTTCATCTCGGCAGCAGCAGCGTGTATCGCAGGCACTTTCTCGATGACAGGAGGACAGCCTTGTGAGGCGTGCGAGCCAGGAAAATTTGCTCCTACAGATGGGGCGTTATCTTGCATGGATTGTCCGAGGGGCACATACAGCAACAACACCGGCTCATTCTTCTGCAACGCATGTGATATTGGCCAATCTACTGCTAATCGAAGCTCTCCGAGCGCCACTTCGTGCGCGTCCTACTGCCACGCTGGAAGTTTTTCCGAAACAGGAATAGAACCATGCCAGCTGTGCCCCCGAAAGTTCTATACCAGCAAAATTGGCTCGACGTTTTGTGAAAAGTGCCCCGAAGGATTTTTGACCGCGGGGCAGTCACCAACAGGATTTGCGACTGGTATGGGTTCGACAAATATCGCGCCTGACATCTGCTATGATGGCCGCGATCTCTTTCTTGCTTTCGAAGAGGTCTGGGCTGTCACTCGTAATCTTATGATGCGCGGTGAGTATCAGAACATTAAAGCCGCCAAAGTTCTTGTGCTGCGTGTCTTTGTGCTTTGCGCGCTTGATTCTAACAAGGACTGTATGTGCCAGTCTCATGGAAGGTGCCAGATTTTGAATCGAGCGTCAATGATATTGTTGCTGTTTTCAAAGGAGTAGGCATGGGTCCAGACATGTCGTTCCGACAAATGGCTTGGATGTACACTAGTGCTCAGGAGGCGCATGGCATGGATCTAGTCTGTTCGTGGAGCGATGCAGGTTGTCAGACGCAAGGTGTCGAGCCAAAACCCTGGGGCGCAGCGACATTCCAAGTGGATAGCGGTGGTCCCGGACTCTACTCTGTCGTGTATTATTCAATGAGACGTAATATGCGTCTACTATCAGCAAATTGGTCGTGTCATGATTATCAGCTGAAAGATTCGAACGGCCAGTTGATGCCATGCCCATACGATTCAGGTCTCTGGGTACAGCATTCAGGCCTGTTCATATGCCCTCCTGGCCATTATTCGCCAACAGGCTCTTTTCCCTGCATGAGGTGCCCGCCAGGGCACATAGCAAGTGAACAGAACTCAACCTTTTGTACACCTTGTCCTCCCAAGTCGTATACCGGATTTACTAATGATGCCATTGATGACCAGTCAAATATTGAATGCTTGGGGTGTCCGACTGGCAAACTATCTTTGGTGGCCGGGTCGACTTACGAGGACTGCTCAGATTGCGAGTACCTCTTGAAAACTTGGCCAGAACGAAGACATGAATTTCTGGGTAATATGCTCTCAAGTTATGCCGTCGCAAGTTTGCTCTTGATGCGCGTGCGTTGCGTCAACATAACGATTCTTTCTCGTCAACAGGCTGCCCCGGCGTCACAACTGCGCAGCCTACCACATTTCTAGGAACAACACCCAAACCAGTCGTTTGCGGCGACGGAGAGCTTGCCGATAGTGAAGACTGCGATGACGGTAAGTTCCTCTCAATTTCTGTGCATTAAGCTAAGGGGTGACATCATTGTTGTATAGTCAAGTTGGAATACAATCCAATGGTTTGGAACCAGTATACAGTCCTAGCAACTAGCAAACGATTTTCCAATGTGATGTGCAGGCAACGACGTGAATCGAGATGGATGCTCTGAGGATTGTAAAATTGAAAGATACTACAAGTGCGAGGGTATGCGATACGGCCAGCGCGTGCAGAGGCTTGATCCAGCATCCAAAACCCCTGACCGATGCTACAAAGAATGTGGTGATGGAATTGCTGATGTGCCACTTGGTCGGACAGGGCTCGATCCCAGGCAATGTGATGATGGTAATACAGTGAATGGTGACGGCTGTGACCAGTCCTGCTTTGTTGAACCTGGTTGGAAATGCGAGTCTAAGGTTGATCAGCTTTCTGTCTGTGAGTTGCTGCCAGTCTGTGGCAACATGGTTCGGGAGTGGGAAAAGGGCGAAGAGTGCGACGATGGGAATCTTGCAAACGGTGATGGATGCTCTAATGCGTGCTTCCTTGAGCCCTTTCACACTTGCATGAACTTTACCTATTTCCAAAGCGACAAGTGCTGCGCGCTGCTTAATCTGTGTGGTAACGGGTTCATCAACGCCTGCGAAGAGTGTGACGACGGTAATACTAAAGACAATGACGGCTGCTCGGCAACATGCAAATTGGAAACACTATCCGCATGTAATGACGGTTGCTCTGGGCCCCTGTGCGAGGTGGAGGAACTGCGGTGCATGAGTTCGTTAATACAGAGACGCAAGAAACAGCTTCACTCGTCTGATCTCGCGATGCGCGTGTTCAATCTTGCCGCGGTGCAAAAGGTATGGCCTACATCCAAGGACGGTTACGACTATGAATTGGTGATCTCGGAGGCAGGGCAGTATCAAGAAGGCGATCGATTGGTGGGCCATAGCGCAGGACTTTTACTTGACAGTATGCAGGGCCCGCAAGGCACCGGTGCGATGTTGCTGCTCATGGGTTTGACCGGAAACGGCATTACGGGAGGCATACCTGATACGGAGGAAAACCTCGTGTTCAGGTCCTTGTATGCGCACGACCATTCTGCATCTCCGTTTGCCTGCCCTTATTGTGATGATGGTTTGCAATTCCTGCATTATCCAAGCGGCAGCGTGTCGGAGCTTAGCGGCATGTATCCCCGCGAACGTACGTGCATGTTTCAAATTACAGGGGGAAATGCTTACAAAATTTTGCAGCACAAGGAGCGAGGTATTGTGCTCACAGTACATTACAACAGATTTGAAGATCCCAACGAATATTTGTCGCTGTACTCTCTTGGATTCAAAACCAGGACATACGTGATTGGAAAAAATGATGGTTTAACATACCCGTTAGAATTGCACCTGGTGCCTGAAATCCTGATGACAGTCGCGTTGAAGTCAAATTTGTATGAAGGGTTGGATTGGCAATTACCGTCTGGCGGTTTCCGCTTTAAGTTGAGCTACAAAACTATCCTACTTGGCGAACAAAGCGCGGAGTGTGTTAATGATAAGTGCAAACGAAATCCTGACTGTATTCTGCGAGAAAGTTGCTTTGCAATCGACTCGGCTATGGAACCCGTGAATGCCGATGAATATGAGGTGGACATGAGCAGCTATGGTTTTAGAAGGAGAAATGCAAATTCAGACAATTTACCTGTAGAGACATCTGGTGCTCTGAAAGAATTGACCCAACGGGATATCGCATGGAAACGCTCATCCTCCGCTGATGAAGCGATTTTGCATCGCAGATCTTCTGCGCACTCGCAACACGATATTCTCAATTTGGCCATTAATTCAGATTCAGGCATCAAGCAATCCGTACCTTGTTTCTTTGGACAGGACGATAAGCATACAATTATTCGGTTGGAACGCCAAGACAAAATGTGGTCTGAAATTGCCGGAGCCTGGCAGGGTACTTGTCTCATGTTGCCGTCTTGTTTGTATGCAGAATTCGGCGCTGCGTGCATTTCTGACTACCTTTATAAGAGTGAAATGAATTCTTGCAGCGTTCGCTGGCATGTCGATCACAACATGTTGCATGAATTTCGATACAACTGCGAGGGCAAAATTGGACCAGTTGGAAGTGCACATGGTCTTATTCAGGTCTATTCTGACCAGGTTTTCGAGCTTGGGACGGAGCTCACTGGGCCTATGCTCAGGTATTTCAAGATAAAAGTCACCTGGCTTCGCAGCACACTCCCAGATCGACCTTCGGACATGACTTCACTTGGATACGTAACATTTGGACAATTCGCTACGTATGACCCAACAATAGACCAGTCCTTCCAAATTCTTTTGCAAGAACCTGGCTCCCTGAAATATCCAGTGAGTAACGCGGATTATGTAGAGAAACGATTCAAATCACGGTCTGGAGGCTGCCAGCGCATCGAGCTGACATCGACTCTAGACCCAGGATTTGCTCTCAGGACTGAGTCCATTGACAGATCTGCATCATATGTACCAGAAATTCTGGACCTGCAGAAGTACATGAGTTGTAACATGACTGTACTAAAAATTTACAAGCTCGCGGACCAATCTTCGGACTGTGAGAAGGTCGTCAGTCGCTTTCTGTTTCGCGAGGCAGATAGCATTATGCATGAGACACCGGGTGATGATGAGTTGTGCAACAATCCATGCTTTGGCCTATTCAAGGACAAACTCTTAGAGGGAGCCCAGAACTGTGCCGCATTGTTTCGGTCGAGTCACAACACGATTAAGTACCTGGGCCTGATTTACAAGAAGCTCTACATTGTAGTAACAGCACTCACTTGGGCTGATCTTTGGTGCACAACAAATCACCACGGTGATGCATGCCGCCGCTCTATTGCGAATTACGCCAGCGTCTTTGAAGACTGCCCGAATTTTCGCTCACCCAGCCCCCAATTCGCGCCACCCTTCGAACTGGAGGTCGGGCGTGACTCGTGTCCAAAGGCATGCTTGGACGCGCTGGTCAAGTATCAAGAAAAAGAAGGTTGCTGCGCGGCTACCATCGCGGAAATGTCAGTGCGCTGGGGAGATTTCCTGTCGACGCTGGAGGTCGAGTCAACACAAGCGATACAGTGGCGCAAAGGGCTCTCATTTCAGTTCGATAGCGGGTTCACGCAAAACCCGTGGACACCGCTCGGAACGTTGCAACAGTCATTCGGCCTTTTTTGGGACCGCTGCTCCTCAACATACCAAAGGTTGGCTGAACTAGATGCAAAAATTCCTGGCACCTCCACTCATTTTTGGGAGACGAGGCATTCCTATCCAGCATGCATGATGTCAACGCATTGCGATAGCTTCAATTGGAGACCACAATGCTGCACATTTAAATGCGAAAACGGAGGCTACAGGCGATATCCTGGTGACTGTTTCTGCCATTGCATACGAGAATCGGGATTTGTCGGAAGAGGCTGCAACGAGAGGTCAGATCACATCAGATACGAAATGATCATAGACGGCGAAAGTGAGGTGACTTTCACGGAAGACAAGAAACGATGGACAAGAATGGCTATCTCAAATCTACTCTTCGTGAAAACTCAGCACGTAGAGGTTGACACGATCATGAACGCTGCCACGCACAGACGACACATGCTTGCGACCTCTCTCAGTGTTACCTTCCGTGTAATTGTGGGTAATACTCGGAGTGGACAGTTGTTGGGAAAGAATTTGGAACGATACATGCAGTGTGGGCAATTGGCTGAGGAAATACGAAACCAGTCAACGATCTTGCCGTCTGGACGAGCAGATGGTTCTCCTTGGATTCCGAACATTGGGCCTGGTGTCTACCCGCCAGTGACCTGGGATCAGTGGGGAAAGGAAGCATGTGTGCTCGTGCCCTGTATTTTTTCGAATGGTATGGTGAATCTGCTCTCATGTGCATGACGTGTATCATATTTCTGTTGTCTGTTAGATTTGTTCTGTGCACGCAACGAAGCGTACTTTTCTCGTCATGATTTCACCACAAATGGCAGCACCATTGTAAGCTTTCTTGCAACCTTGTGCAGCTGATCAAGAAGGCATGTCTGGAACACAAAACACGACGAGAGGCGCTCTGCAGCTTTCTCAGCCAGTGCTCATCGGAATGTCGGCCGGCTTTACTTTCTTGATTGGTCTACTTTGTTTATAATCTTCATGTTCATTTGAGTTGCAGTTTGATCCTGTGTCCTCGTCGCATGTTTCTTAATTTTTCAGTCACTGACTGGCTAGTGTGCTCTCGCAGTCATTACTCTTGGATTTGCCTACTGGGTTCATAACCAGAACAAGTTGAGACTTAGGCTGTCCATGGCCGAGGCGAGGCTTGAAAGAACGCTGGAATCTGGTTTTGGATTTGGTAAAAGACTAAAATTTGTCGCCCCGAGCTTGAAGCCGCATGCGGATCGACAAGAAGACAAAGGGAATCCACACTTTGCTGTCGACGAGATGGAAAAGAGAGAACGCATTCAAGTTGTGAAGGAGGGCGTGAAATTGTCATCGGAGAGTGAGAACTCGGGCATCAAGAGTGTAAATATGACAGGACGCCCGTCGGTCATTGAGTTAAACTCGCGCTTCTTTGACTCGCTGACAGCTGGCAAAAACGTCGACATGTGGGTCGGTGCAGGTGACTAAATAAACTTTTGCAAACGCACCGTTGTTGTTGTGACTACCTTTGGTGCAACATGAAGAAGGTCCACTGATACGACTAGATTTTGCTGCAGATCTTGTTTACGGCGGAGACGAGGGCAGGACACAAAGGCAAGAGCCAAAGGAAATAAGTGCACGCGTTTTTTCACTTCGCGCAAAGCTATTACAAGCACGACAGCGCGAGGACAAACCAGATCCCCCTGACTTTTTGGAGCAACCAAGTACGCTGGAAGACCGCAATAGGAGCAGAGTACATTCCATGTTTGAGCGCTGCAAAACTCCGCAGTACTCTTACCAGTGGCGAAAGGAGATAGCCACCGCTACAGCGCAAGACCAGGCTGGGGCTGTCGTGTCCGGACCTCCTGCTAGAGCAACGTTCGCCTTTGAACACAACGAGCCTGGAATAGCGGGCTGCACGCCTGAAAATGTGCAAGATGGCCTGCTCGAGTTGTCGCATCAGGCTGCACAGATGAGCAGCCGCCTCAAATATGCTCAGAGCTTCTCCAAAAGTCGGGCTTTCTCAAACCAAGTTCATGGAAGTGAGCGTAGGTTTATCGACGTCAGCAGCGTGCGCGTGCACCGCCATGACACAGAAGAGATGAAATTGCTGCTCGAGGCACAGGAGGGCGACGGGCGATTTCGCAACCTTGATCTTGCACCCTGCGGTGTAAAGAAAGGGCCCGTTGTGCTCGCACCATCGCATCCGCAGGCCGAGCGGTCTCATGACTCCGCTGTGACGGTTGCAAAGGCGACAAAGGCATCTGCTTTACTTGGAAGTAAGCAGCGAGTGTCAAGCAAGCGAGAGGTCAAGGGGCACCCGTCCTTGCGAAACCTGACAGATCGCCATCTTGTGTCCTCTAGGCAGAATGCGAACAAGCAAAAGCCGAAGATCGGAGATGTATCATAAGAAGTGTGTAGGCACACAGGATGTGATCGGAAAGGGAAATCGAGTTGATTATTTGTGTAAATTAAGGAGCACCTAATGCATCAATAAATCATAAGCATTCATTATCGGGGCCCAGTACAGCGCGTGTACGGGCCACTTGTGACAGGGGTGTGCGCGTCTCTCAGGGGAAAGAAGGGTTGTGAGGGAAGGACAGGGCTAACTCCGGAAGTTCTTTCGGGAAATTTACACACAAATGATCCGGGGGTCAACATGCAGTTCACGGCGATCTGTCCGACTGCACAGCTGCTTTGGACTGCGGGGACTTTGCATCAAAATTGGCAACGTCTTCTTTGATCTTGCCTCCAAAATTCTTCCCCAGACCTCCAACGCTTTCGAGCAACCTGCGAAGCTTCTGGTTTGCGACCTGTTTCAATGACAACTCATATTTGAGTAAAAAACTGCGTCACAGCGAAGGCAGTCGCAGAATGACAGTAAAATGACTGTAGTGGCCGCACCTCACGAGAATTACACAAAGCTGAGAGCTCATGATGCGCGTGTGAGAGCTGCAAATGCTTCGCTTCGGATGCTTCCAGCTCAATTTGCAGCTCCTGATTTAGTGTATGTGTGAGAGCATGAGCACACGGACAGGCACCGCACATTTACACTTACATACAAACGCGCGCGCACACACACTCTCTCCTTTCCTCCCTCCCTCCCTCTCTCTCTCTACTGATGCATTCTCAGTACATACACACACTCTCTCTCATACTCTCATTCACAAACAAGCGCGCACTCTCTCTGCTGGTTTATCCTCAAGCAGTTACCCTCGTTTGTGTATGACTCCACTCGAGTTGCATCTGGAGCTCTTTGAGATGTTGACACATCAAATCAAAAGCGCTGGACAGCGAGTGAGCGTCCTGCAAGCTTAACGTAATCATCTCCATCACATTTGTCAAAGCTGCTGCCTGACCACGCCAGGATTTCACATGGGTAGCAAGCAGCTCGCGGCCTTGCAAGATTTGTGCCTGTGCCGCTTCTAAACCCCTCTGTGCACGCACATCTTCGCGAACCAACGCGTCATGTGTCAGAGAAAGCGTGTCGTGCTTCTGACATAAAGACTGCCGCTCGGACTCCAGGGCTTCCACGTGTTGCGTTTGCTGCGACAATCCTTCGAGCACGCTTCGAACATCTCCTGTCACAAGTTTCAACATGTCAGACACCTGAGATTACTATACGGAATTTGTCAGTAGCCACCAAATGCTGACAGGCTAGGCTCATAGGCTAGCTCAAAAGGCGCACCCATGGCATCAGCGGCAAGGACCGCCAGCAGCTGGCACAGGGCCTGTGCCTCTTTCAATGCGCCGTCAGCGGTTTTGAGACGAGCCTGGTGTCCTCCTACTTCCAACATCAGCAGGGCCTTGTCCTGTTCGAGCTGAATGGCGCGCTTAAGATTTGCCGAATTTTCAGTTGAAAATTCCTTGTACAGGTCTTTGAGCTGATGTTGCTGACGTTGGAACTGCAGACCTGACTCCACAGCATCCTTGTGCTCCGCCGCGTTTGCTGCCAGCTGGTCCTTGAGCGTCCGAATCTGCGCAATGTGCAGCGACTCTCTCTCTTGAAGGGCAAGCAACCGCTCATCCATGCAGGCTGTGCGCATGGCTTGTGTGCGCTCAAGATCTGACGAGGCTGCTTGTAGCATTTCATGGATTTCACCGTTCTCCTGCCGGGCGACTTGCAGCTGGTGCGTAACCTGGACGAGCTCTCGTGAGGTATCTTCTATGAACTTCTTCGCACGCGCAACCTGGCTTTGTTGATCCGCCAGAAGGCCTTGCGTGTGCAACAGGAGCTCGCTGCACTTCTTTGCCTGCATCTCGTGCTCCAGACATTCATTCTTGATCTGGTCGTTTTCGGTGTCGAGGTGTTGAAGCTCTTCTGAGGAGCCTTCCAGCTGTTTCTGCAGTTCTGTTTGCTCCCAGTCTCAGAGAAGGTCAGTTTTCTCGTGCGTTGGACCACACGTGTGCACACAGACAGGCCAGTGCATTGCTACATCCTATCTCCGACTGACCGGCGACGGTGAGCTCAAGCTTTGCCGTTTGTGCGACAGCCCTCGCGATGGCCTTTTCGGCCGGCGATCTGAAGCGAGAGAAAATAACAATCAAAAACTCCTTGCCAGAGAGCACACACATAAAAACACTTAGCAGGTGCAACTGGCGGCGATGCTCCTGACTCAGTTTCTATCCTTGTCACCTGCACTTGAGAACAAATGCGTCCCACACGTCCTGCAGCCT
>Ga0209713_10001803_pt1 | contig 13045 bp, 14 predicted proteins | sample ArcOceMetagenome_3_FD_187444 | JGI IMG/M metagenome (GOLD analysis project Ga0209713, IMG submission 187444) | Marine eukaryotic phytoplankton communities from Arctic Ocean - Arctic Ocean- Svalbard ARC20M Metagenome (SPAdes) (version 2) | ecosystem: Environmental > Aquatic > Marine > Oceanic...
GATTTGATTGGCGAAATGGTAAACGCTGGAGCTTTAAAAGTTCTTCCTTTATAAGGTTTAGGGTTCGAGTCCCTAATCAAATATGTTTATATTTTAATGGATAGAATAATGATTTACGAGTTCATTGGTTTGGGTTCAAATCCCAATAAGCAATTGATGAATTTAGCGATACAAAATTTTTTTACAACATTAAATAATGGATTTCTAAAAAATAAAAAGAAAATCTCAGTTAACTATTCACAGTTGATTATAAAACTTTTAAAACAGTTACAAAAAGACGGATTTATTCGATATTTTGAAATTGTTTCGGTTAAAAGACATTACCGAATCGAAGTTTATCTATCAAATTTCTCAAAAATTTCTTCTTTTAAAGTTCTTTCAAAGGTTCAAAGACGCCTATACAGTCAAAAACTTAAACCTAGAAATAACGATAATTTAAATTATTTATACTTCTCTAATTCTTGTTCTATGCCTACAAAAGGTTTCGGGGAATGCTTATTTGTTATAAGATAGTTGGCTGAGCGGTTTAAGGCGTACGATTTGAAATCGTAAACACGAGAGTGTCGTGAGTTCGAACCTCATACTATCTTTTCTAAATTGTAAACAAAATTTTAAATGATGCTTCTTTTTCCTAAAAATACAAAATGAAAAAAAAGTTTTTCTCGTAAAAGTAGATCTTTTAGTGAAAATAATTCACTAAGCATGCTACTAGGTGACTTTTCTTTAATTTCCCTTGAACACGGGAAAATAAACAACAAACAACTTGAAGGAGTAAGACGTAGTTTACGCCGTATTTTAAAAAAACAAGGTAAGAGCTGGTTAAGACCATTTCCAAACACTTCCATCACTAAGAAACCTGATGAAACGCGTATGGGTAAAGGTAAAGGTAACCATAAAGCTTGAATTTGTATGATTAATAAAGGTGAAACTATAGTTGAAATCAAAGGTTGTCACTGAAAACAGGCTAAAGATGCTCTTTTACAAGCTAAACGAAAGCTTTCATTAAACACTTATATTTGTTTAGACAAAAATTTTCTCTATTAAGATGGATTTTTTAACATTCTCAATTGTACCTATTTTTATATTTTTCATTGGTCTTTCAGGTATTTTTTTAAATAGAAAAAACGTTATTCTTGTTATCGTTTCTATTGAATTAATGCTTTTATCCATAAATTTCAATTTTTTAGTCGGTTCTGTTTATTTAGATGATCGAATAGGTCAACTTTTCGCTTTATTAGTTTTAACAGTTGCCGCAGCCGAATCTTCAATAGGTTTAGCTATTTTAGTAGTTTATTACAGAATTAAAGGAACTGTTTCCATAGAATTCGTTAAATTATTACAAGGTTAGTTTTCTATAAAATATTAAATAAATACTTATTCAATCAGATGATGTTCTCAGTTTTACTAGATTCAGCAACTCCTTGACAAATATATTTCCAAGACGCTGCTACGCCAGTTATGGAAGGTATTATTAACCTTCACCACGACTTAATGTTCTTTATCGTTTTCATTTTTTTCTTTGTATCTGTTGTTTTAGCAAGAACACTTTCAGTTTTTAGTTACGAAGAATCTAGAAAAAACGACCCAAACAGATTAGTTGTTCATGGAACAACTATCGAAATTATCTGAACTGTTATTCCTTCATTAGTTTTAGTTGTTGTTGCATTACCATCTTTCGCTTTATTATATTCAATAGACGAGATTATAGACCCTGCACTTACTATTAAAGTTGTTGGTCACCAATGATTTTGAAGTTACGAATATAACGATTTTGAAACTCAACTAGGAACTGTAAATTTTGATAGTTATATGGTACCAGAAGACGAACTTCAATTAGGTACTTTACGTCTGCTAGAAGTTGATAACCGCGTTGTTTTACCTTTAAACACTCATACAAGAGTGTTAGTAACCGCTGCAGATGTTTTACACAGCTGAGCAATTCCTTCATTAGGTGTTAAATTAGACGCTTGCCCAGGGAGATTAAACCAAACATCACTTTTCATTATTAGAAAAGGAGTTTTCTTTGGACAATGTAGTGAAATTTGTGGTTCAGGACATGGAAACATGCCAATCGCTGTAGAAGCTGTTGAGACAAACAAGTTTTTACTTTGATTAAATGACAAAATTTAATCTTTAACCTATGGAGCTTAGTTTAATGGTAAAACCTTGAATTTCAAATTCAAAGTTAAGGGTTCAATTCCTTTAGTTCCTGTTTTTGTTTCTTATTTTTTTTTATTTATTTTTGGTGATTCTTTCAATAAAAAACCATCCGGTTATGCAATTGGTTAACGCTCATTTAGTTGATTATCCAACACCTTCTAATTTAACTTTATTTTGAAACTACGGTTTCTTAGCTGCTATGTGTTTAGTATGTCAAATTGTTACAGGAATTGCTCTAGCAATGCATTATACTCCACATGTAGATTTAGCATTTTTAAGTGTTGAACATATCATGAGAGATGTAAATGGAGGATGACTACTTCGTTATACTCATGCTAATGGAGCTTCAATGTTCTTTATTGCAGTTTTTATTCACATAGGTAGAGGTTTATATTACGGAAGTTTTATTCAACCAAGAGGGTTTGTTTGAACTTTAGGTGTTGTTATTTTAATTCTAATGATGGCAACAGCATTTTTAGGTTATGTATTAGTTTGAGGTCAAATGAGTTTTTGAGCTGCAACTGTAATTACTAACTTTTTCACAGCTTTTCCTGTTGTTGGTGACAAAATTGTAACACTTTTATGAGGAGGATTTTCAGTAGATAATGCTACATTAAACAGATTTTTCAGTTTACATTACTTATTACCTTTCGCTATTGCTGGGGCTGTTATTGTTCACATGGCTGCTGTTCATACTGATGGTTCTAATAATCCTTTAGGAATCTCTTCTCACTCGGATAAGATTGCATTCTTCCCATACTTCTTTATCAAAGATACTTTTGGTTTAGTTTGTTTCTTAATCTTTTTCTCGTTTTTTGTTTATTACTCACCTAACACTTTAGGTCATCCTGACAATTATATCCCGGCAAACCCAATGTCAACGCCTGAACATATCGTTCCGGAATGATATTTCTTATTCGCCTATGCGATTTTACGTTCAATTCCTAACAAGTTAGCTGGAGTATTAGCTCTATTCGCGTCTCTTCTTGTATTACTTACTTTACCGCTTATTAGTACTTCAGCAATTAGATCATCTCTTTATAGACCATTATACCAAGTGTTCTATTGATTATTAGTTGCAGATTTCATTTTATTAAGTTATATTGGACAAGCTGCGCCTGAATCTCCATTCATTGAAATCGGGCAAATCGCTTCAGTTTATTATTTTGCTTTCTTCCTTGTTATTATCCCTGCTTTAGGAATTATCGAGAAGAACTTAATTAAAGCTTAATTAAAAAATAAGATTAGTTTTTTAATACTTGTGTTGTAAAAAATAGCAATTGGTTGTTTATCAGCCTCATCAGTTGAAGGTTAAAGGTTCGAGTCCTTTTTTTACATTAAACTTGTTTATATATATTTGATGGCTGTTAGTCTTTTATTATTTTATCTTTTCGCTTCATTAGGAATTATCTCTTCTTTTATGGTAATTTTATCTAGAAATCCCATTTTTTCAGTTTTATTCCTAATCCTTTCGTTTTTTAATGTTTCAGCACTGCTTTTCTTATTAGAACTCGAATTTTTACCTGTCGTATTCATAGTTGTATATGTAGGAGCAGTTGCCGTCTTATTTTTATTTGTTTTGATGATGTTAAACATTAAATTAGCTGAATTAAAAGAAACTACGACTCATTATTTACCGGTCGCTATCTTTTTATTTTCTATTTTCTGTTTTGAATTAGGAGCAATCTTCTATTTTGAATTTACTCCTTTAAGAAATCAAGAGATTCATGTTGAATTTCTAGACGAACTTTGTCTAATCGTAAATTCATCTTTTGAATTCTATGTTTGATTCTTGAAACAATCAAACATTGTTTCCGTTGGGGAAATATTATTTACAAATTTCTCTTACTTATTTCTAGTTTCTGCTTTTATTTTATTACTTGCAATGGTTGGAGCAATTGTTTTAACTTTACAAAAAAAATTTACTGCAAGAACACAGCAAATCTTTAAACAAGTACTTCGTCGATCTAACGAGTCAATTAAAATTGCTGACTTAAAAATTAGTTAATACTAATTTTCAAATAATAAAACGACAAATTTTTAACGCATTTTTAAATTCATTTGGTGATTTTAAACCCAACTCAACGTCACGCATTTCATTTAGTAGACCCTAGTGTTATGCCTTTAATCTCGTCAGTTTCTTGTCTTACTACTACGCTAGGAAGTGTTATGTATATGCATGGATACCAAGGAGGATTCCAGATTCAAATGTTTGGACTTTTCTCAATTATATCTTGTATGTTTTTATGATGACGCGACATTGTTCGTGAGGGAACTCTTGAAGGACAGCACACAAATATTGTACAACTAGGTTTACGCTATGGTGTTATTCTATTCATTGTTTCAGAAGTTATGTTCTTTTTCGCTTTTTTCTGAGCGTTCTTCGCAGCTAGTATCGCTCCAACAGTTGAAATAGGAAACATTTGACCACCTAAAGGTATTGATACATTTAGTGCTTTTGAGGTTCCGTTAGTTAATACACTAATCTTACTTTGTTCTGGTGCTACGATTACGTATTCTCACCATGCAATTACAGCTGGTAGTAAAATAGAAGCCATTTTTGGTTTAGTTTTAACAATAGTTTTAGCTACTGTTTTTACTGGTTTTCAAGGTTTCGAGTACGTAAGTGCAAACTTTAGCATCTGTGATGGTATTTTTGGATCTACGTTCTACATGGCAACTGGATTCCACGGTTTTCACGTTCTTATTGGAACTATCTTCCTTTGTGTTTGTTTAGTTCGTATGGCAATGAATCACTTTACGACAGAACACCATTTTGGTTTCGAGGCTGCCGCATTCTACTGACATTTTGTAGATGTTGTATGATTATTCTTATATGTTGCAGTTTACTTCTGAGGAGGTAACTAAACATTTTTTAAAGGCTGGATTATTTACACAATAGATGAGTAATACTGTTTTACTTGTACTTTCAATTATTATTTTATTAAGTAGTTTTGAAAAACTTGAAATCATAGTTCATAACGAAGAAGTTTTATTAGCTCTTTGTTTTATCTCTTTTATCTTTTTCGCATACAGTTATTTAAGTGATAGCGTTTACGAAGATTTCCAAAAGAAAGTTGAAACTCTTGAGGGTCAACTTTTTAGTGTTATCTCTGAAAGATTTAACAGTATCTTAGCGCACTTTGACGAGTTATTTCTATTTAAGAGTTTAGAAGCTAAGCTTTCAATTATTGAAAACTTACTTTACTCGAGAATCTTCTTCCATTTTTTTTCTTTCCAACAACAAGCTTTAAAAGACCGCGTTAGCTCTTTAATTACTGGAAAGTTAATGGAGGTTGTAAGAGCAGAGGCTAAAATTGTTGAAGAAATTCAAAAAAAGACAATGAAATCTGTTCTAGTTTCATTAATTTTACCAGCAAGTTCTTTTGATTACCTTAAACCGTTAAAGCAAGCTATGCTAGCTGACGACTCTAAGGTATTCTTTGCTAAGGTATCCACAATAGCTAAATTAGCTTAATAGGTAAAGTGTTAGTTTTGTAATCTAAAGTAATCGGTTCAATTCCGGTATTTGGCTATAATAAATATTTGATGTTTTTAGAAAATTATTTTTCGGTTTTTATGTTCCTTGTAGTTAGCCTAGCGCTTTCGTCTATTATTTTTGTACTTTCATTTCTTCTTTCCCCAAAGGCGGATGACCGTGAAAAATTAAGTGCTTATGAATGTGGTTTTAATCCTTTTGAAGATTCAAAAGGTGAATTTGATATTCGTTTTTACTTAGTTGCGATCCTATTTATAATCTTTGATCTGGAAATTAGTGTTTTATTTCCATTTGCGACTTGTTTTTCTTCAATTGGAGGTATAGGGTTTTATTCTATGCTTATTTTTTTATTAGTTTTAACTATCGGTTTTGTCTATGAATGACAAAAAGGTGCTATCGACTGATAAAGTGATGTGGCGAAATTGGTATACGCGTCAGTTTTAGGAGCTGGTTTTATTTTAATTAAGGGTTCAAGTCCCTTCATCACTAGATTAAAAGAAACAGAGATATTTCCTCTTTTTCTCGATATTTTTTACTTGTCACCTCATTGATAACTTTATTTTTCTTGCTTTTCGAACAAATTGTTTTGCAAGCTTTAATAAATTTATTAACAAATATAATTTTAAGGATGCCTCGATATTTGAACAATTCGTTAAGCTTTGTGTAAAGTGATTTCAAGACACAAGGTGCAATATTGAAGAAAAATACATCTTTGAGATATAGCCAAATGGTTAAGGCAACAGTTTTTGATACTGGTATTTGCTGGTTCGAGTCCAGCTATTTCTGTTTACAATTGATGAATTCACTTTTCCTATCTTTTATTGAGGTTTCTTTAGGTACCTATATCTCCGCAGCTATTTTGTTTTCGGTTATTTTAAGTAACTTCAGTTTTTATTCTTATCCTCGTTTACTTTCGGCTCTATCAACATTTTCTATCTTTGTGCTTGGTAGCATGTTATTTTTACTTTTAAGTTTAGAAGACCCTTGTTATAATACATTCTTTGGACTTTTAAGTTTTTCTCCATTTAGCTCATTTTTTGAAATTTTATTACTATTCTTTGGTTGTTTCGTATTAATATTAAATAGAAGTTATTATTCAAAGCGTGGTTTATTTCAATACGAGTATGACCTTTTATTGTCTTTTTCATTTTTAGGTCTGGTTATGCTATGTTTATCTAATGATTTATTAGTTGTTTATATGGCTATTGAACTTCAAAGTTTAGCTTTTTATGTTCTAGCAACGTTTAGAAGAAATTCAGAATTTAGTAATGAAGCTGGTTTAAAATATTTCATTTTGGGTTCATTCTCATCTTGTTTTTTATTATTTGGTTTTTCTCTAATTTATTTATCTTTAGGTTCTACTTCATTTGATACTTTAATGAAACTTTCAGAAACTGGTGGGGCTCTTGATTTAGCTCCTTTAGGATTAGTATTATCTGTAGTTGCTTTACTTTTCAAGCTTGGTGCTGTACCATTTCATATGTGATTGTGTGACGTTTACGAAGGAGCTCTTATTTCAGTAACAGCATTTTTTGCTATTATTCCTAAGGCAGTAATTTTTTGCCTGCTTTTTAAGATCTTTTTCGTTGTTTTTTCAAGTTACGGAAGTTTCTGATCGTTCTGATTTACTATAACAGGTTTTTCCTCTGTTGCATTAGCGTCAGTTGTGGCGCTATATCAAAAACGTACTAAGAGATTATTAGCTTATTCGGCAATAAGTCACGTTGGGTTTATTTTACTAGGTATTAGTTCTGGAACTATCGACTCTATAAAAGCAGCAATTATTTACTTAGTCATTTATATGATTATGAACATAGGAATTTTTTCTTTAATAATGAGTTTTTCAAGTAATGGACTTCTTCTTAAATACTTAATTAATTGGTCTTTCCTTAAAAAATGAAATGTCGTTTTGGCTATGACGTTTGCAATACTGTTATTTTCAGTTGCAGGTGTTCCACCATTAGCCGGATTCTATTCAAAATTTGGTATTATCTTAACGTTAGTAACTCAAGAAAATATAGCTCTAGCTCTTCTTGTTATACTTTTTAGTTGTATAGCATGTTTTTACTATATTCGTCTTATTAAGATACTATTTTTTGGAGAATCAAAAAATTATGTTTTAATCAATAAAACTTCAAGTAAAGGTTTAGAGTTTTGTTTAGCTCTTTCTACTATGTCAGTTTGTTTTTTTTTATTAAAACCAAATTTTTTAATTAATATTTCTTACTATGTTGCATTGTGTCTAATTTAGAGTATGGCGTAATGGTTAACGCGTTAGTTTTGGGAACTAAAGTTTGCAAGTTCAAATCTTGCTATTCTGTTAAATGTGGCTGAGTGGTTTAAAGCGGTGGCTTGCTAAGCTATTAAATTTTTTAAAAATTTCGCAAGTTCGAACCTTGTCATTTACTTCCCGGGAAAATAGTTTAATGGTTAAAATTTTAGCTTGTCGAGTTAATAATATAGGTTCGATTCCTATTTTTCTCGTTTTATTTAGTATTGATGTTTTTTATATTAGAAATTGTAGTAAATTTTTTAGTTATTGTTGTACCTATTTTAATTTCCGTTGCTTATTTAACTCTTGCAGAACGTAAGATTATGGGTTCTATGCAACAGCGTAAAGGTCCTAACGTCATTGGTTTTCTGGGATTATTACAACCATTAGCCGATGGTTTAAAGTTACTGTTAAAGGAAACTGTGATCCCTACGAATTCACATACTTTTAGTTTTGTGTTTGCACCCATTTTAACACTGTTCTTAAGTTTATTAGGTTGATGTGTTATTCCTTTTTCATTCAACGCTTATTTCGTTGATGTTGATTTAGGATTGTTATTTTTATTCGCCATCTCTTCATTAGGGGTTTATGGTATTATTTTATCAGGTTGAGCGAGTAATTCAAGATACGCATTCTTTGGAGCTTTACGAAGTGCTGCCCAAATGGTTAGTTACGAAGTTTCGATAGGTTTAATCCTTATCGGTGTTTTAGTCTGTGTTGGTTCATTAAATTTTATTGAGGTTATTAAATTTCAAGAATTTATATTTTTTTGCATCCCCTTTTTCCCTTTATTTTTAATGTTTTTAGTTAGTATCTTAGCAGAAACTAACCGTGCCCCTTTCGATTTACCAGAAGCTGAAAGTGAATTAGTTAGTGGTTATAATGTTGAATATGCAAGTATGGGGTTTGCCTTATTTTTTTTAGCTGAGTACAGCGCAATGATTTTAATGAGTTCATTAACGGTTGTTCTTTTTATGGGAGGATGAGTCTCTGTTTTCCAGACACCTATTTTTGGGTTAGACACTCTCGTTTTCGCTTTTAAAATTAGTTTAATTTTATTCTTTTACATTTGAGTACGAGCTTCGTTTCCACGTTACAGAATTGATCAACTAATGAGACTTTGTTGAAAAATTTTTTTACCCCTGTCTTTGGCATTTGTGCTGCTAATTATTGGTATTTTATTTGGTCTAAACGGTACATTTTAAATGAAAAAGTTTTATAAAAATACATCTCTTTCATTAAGAGACGGACGAAAGCGTTTTTCATTTTCCAATAATGAAATTTGTTTTTTATCATTTAAATTGCTTTTAGAAAGTAATTTTTCAAAAATGAAATTAAAAAACCGTCTTTTTTCTATGAACCACCAAATTTTGAACCATAGCCTGACTTCCGTAAAGAATAGGTGTCTAATTACTGGAAAGGGTAAATCAATATATAAAGAATTCCGTTTATCTCGAATTATATTTCGCAAAGCTGTAGATTCCGGTTTACTTGCAGGAGTTAAGCGATCTTATTGGTAATTTCAATAGCTTAATAGGCAAAGCTTTCAGCTGTTAACTGAATGTTCAAGGTTCAAATCCTTGTTGAAACGTTCGAAATAGCTCAGGGGTTTAGAGTATTTGATTGAAAATTAAAGAGTCGCAGGTTCAAATCCTGCTTTCGATAGATGGACTAATGTATAGCTCAATGGTAGAGCTTCCAGCTTTTAACTGGACAGTTTAGGGTTCGAATCCCTATACATTCATTAGTTATTTTGACGGGTTTATTCGTAGACCTATTTAAAAATATTTAAATTTTTGTAATTTGAGTTTTTACTAAATCTAGTTGGCTTATAACTCAATGGCTAGAGTATCTGCTTGATAAGCTGAAAGTTGTAGGTTCGAATCCTTCTAAGCCTATCAGTTGCAACGTTTTTAGATTTTTTTAAATATAATATGTTTTGATGATTTTACAAGCTGCTAAATTAATTGGTGCTGGTCTATCTACAATCGCTTTAGCTGGTGTTGGTGCCGGTATTGGTACAGTTTTTTCTGCTTTAATTACAAGTGTTGCCCGCAACCCTCATTTAATGAAGCAATTATTTGGTTATGCTATTTTAGGTTTCGCATTAACTGAGGCAATCGCTCTTTTTGCTTTAATGATGGCTTTCCTAATTTTATTTACTTTCTAATAATTTGGTCTGACTGTATAGCATAAGGTAATGTATCAAATTGCAAATTTGACAAATACGAGTTCAAGTCTCGTTTCAGTCTTTTTAATTTTAAAAAAATAATTAAACAGATGTTTTTTTCACCTCTAGAACAATTTACAATCATTAAACTAATCCCAATGACTATTTCAGGGGGTTTAGATTTTTCTTTTACAAACTCATCTTTGCTTGCTGCGTTATCAACGCTTTTAGCTTTTGTTTTATACAACTTTGCGTGTTCTAACGCTAAGCTAGTACCTAGCGCTTGACAAAATATCGTTGAATCTTTATTTGAGTTTGTTTACTATAATGTTTTAACTGAGAATGTTAAAAAAAATGGTGGTCTATATTTTCCAGTAATCTTTACGGTATTCTCTTTTATTTTATTTTGTAACTTATTAGGTATGATCCCTTATAGTTTTACAGTTACAAGTCACATAGTTATAACTTTAGGTCTTGCTACGGTTACTTTTTTTGGTATTAATGTAATTGGAATTCAAACACATGGTTTCCACTTTTTATCGTTATTTTTACCATCAGGAGCTCCGATAGCTTTAGCGCCTCTTTTAGTAGCTATTGAATTAGTAAGTTATAGTTTCCGTGTTGTTAGTTTAGCTCTACGACTTTTTGCTAACATGATGTCTGGTCATTGTCTACTTAAAATCTTAGCGGGTTTTGCTTGAACAATGCTTTCAGCAGGGGGTATCTTATCTATCGTTCACGCTATGCCATTAATAGTTATTTTTGCTATTGTTGGTTTAGAACTTAGTATCGCATTCCTTCAAGCATATGTTTTTGCAGTTCTACTATGTATTTACTTAAATGACGCAATAAGCCTACATTAATAATAATTTTGGTTTTCCTTAATAACACAATCGGCTAGTGTGTCAATCTCATACTTTGAAAATATTGGTTCAAATCCAGTTTAAGGTATAATTATTTTGATGTATCTTTCTATTTTATTGTTTCCATTCTTAAGTTTTTTGTCTACTAACTTACTTGGTCGTTTTATAGGTATTTTTGGCTCTTGTATTTTATCTACTTTTGCGATTTCATTTTCGTTTACAATAGCTCTTTTCATATTTTACGAATCAGCTCTTTGTGGGTCAGTTTGTACTGTATTACTAACGTCTTGAGTTAATACGGAATTATTTATCTCATATTGAGGTTTTTATTTTGACTCTGTCTCTAGTCTAATGCTTTTAGTTGTTTGTAGTGTTTCTTCACTTGTTCATTTGTATGCCACTGAATACATGTCTGCAGATCCTCACCAAGGGAGATTTATGGGTTATCTTTCATTATTCACAGGATTTATGTTGGTTCTAGTGACAGCAGATAATTTTCTTGTAATGTTCTTTGGATGAGAAGGTATTGGTCTAGCTTCTTTTTTGCTTATTAGTTTTTGATATACTCGAATTCAAGCAGGAAAATCTGCTATCAAAGCTATGCTAGTAAACAGAGTTGGAGACCTTGGTCTAGCTCTTGGAATAAGCGCGGTTTTTCTAACTTTTAAAAGTTTAGACTATTCTGTTGTTTTAGCACTTACACCTTTATGTGAAAATAATGTATTTTCATTTTTATCTTTCGAACTAGATCGTCTGACGGTTATTACTCTGCTACTATTTTGAGGTGCTCTAGGAAAATCTGCCCAAATTGGTCTTCATATTTGATTACCAGACGCGATGGAGGGACCTACACCAGTTTCAGCATTAATTCACGCGGCCACGCTAGTAACAGCAGGTGTTTTTTTAGTTATCCGTTGTTCGGCTATGTTTGAAAAATCACCTAACTCGTTATTCATCCTTGCAATAATGGGTGCTCTAACGGCGTTCTTCGCTGGGACAGTAGGGCTGGTTCAAAGTGATTTAAAACGAGTTATTGCCTTTTCTACTTGTAGTCAATTAGGTTTCATGGTTTTTGCTTGTGGTTTATCACATTACTCTGTTGCTCTATTTCATTTAGCTAATCATGCATTATTTAAAGCCTTACTTTTTTTAAGTGCCGGTTGTGTAATCCATGGATTACTTGATGAACAAGATCTTAGAAAAATGGGTGGTATGATTCAACTATTACCTATGAGTTATACAATGATTCTAATTGGTTCTTTAGCCTTAGTTGGATTTCCGTTTTTAACGGGATTTTATTCTAAAGACGTGATTTTAGAAATCGCTCTAACTACGCCAACACTAGCTGGAAACTTTACGCATTGATTAGGATGTTTAGCGGCGTTTTGTACTTCGTTTTATTCATTCCGTTTAATTTTTTTATGTTTCATTAATGACACGAATACTAAAAAAGTTTATGTAGAACATGCTCACGATGCCCCTATAAAAATGGCTTTTCCACTAATGATTTTATCTATAGGAAGTATCTTCTGAGGATTTTTATCTAAAGATATGCTTATTGGTCTAGGTTCGCCTTTTTTCTTAAACGGTATAATGATATCGTATGAAAATTTAATTACAATAGACGCAGAATTTGCTTCCGCTCTTTTAAAGAACGTGCCTTTTATTTTTACAATAGTTGGTGCTACTCTTGCTTTTTTACTTATTAACTGTTTTATAACTTCAAAAGAAACAATTTATGCATATAAGATGACGTCATGATATCGTCAATTCTATGTTTACTTAGTACAGAAATGACACTTTGATCAAATCGGTAATGAACTTATTGTTCACAAACTAATGAATTTCGGATATCGAATTAGTTTCCAATCTCTTGATAAAGGAAATATTGAAACTTTCGGTGCCTTCGGTTCATCAGTAAAAGTGACACAATTATCAAAAGGGTTATCTTTTTTACATTCAGGGTTTATCTTCCACTATTCTTTTGTTATGATAGTTGGAATGATTGCTCTTTTAACATACTTCCTAGCTATGTTTGTAAATATTAATCTTAATATGTTCCTTATTGCATTAATTTTCTC
>Ga0209713_10001804_pt1 | contig 13040 bp, 6 predicted proteins | sample ArcOceMetagenome_3_FD_187444 | JGI IMG/M metagenome (GOLD analysis project Ga0209713, IMG submission 187444) | Marine eukaryotic phytoplankton communities from Arctic Ocean - Arctic Ocean- Svalbard ARC20M Metagenome (SPAdes) (version 2) | ecosystem: Environmental > Aquatic > Marine > Oceanic...
CCTCACTCTCCCAGGGTCGCCGCTGCACTGGCGCACGCAGCGGCGACCTAATTACCGTAGTACATGCGAACGGACGGAGGCAGGGGGTCCCCCAGCCCCCCGCCTCCGTCCGTTCGCAGCACTGCTCCTTTGGGTCGCGCCTTCGGAAATCCGACTATTGGCGTGGCGCGAGGCAGTCCAAGCAGTTGGGACTGCCTCCGTCGTCGGTTCTCCTCTATCATCATTTGCTCGCGCCACGAGCGCTCGTGGCGCGACGCTGCGAGCAGCGCGAGCTTGGCCGGCCGCAGGCAGCCCCACGAGCTGAAGCCGAGCCCGTTGGTGAGCCTCTCCCCGAGCCGCGACCTCTGGCCGTAGATCTGGCCAGCGGGCACGGCCACGTGCTGCGCGGGCACGCCGAGGAGCGTCAACGTGTCGACGAGGTGCTTGGACTGGCTGCGCCCGTGCCCGAGCGCGCTGTAGTTGTCCGCGAGTGGCGGCTCGTCGAGGCACGTGGGCGATGCGTCGCGGTAGTTGCTCCGCGTGCAGATTGCGCACCGCTTCACCGCCGTCGTCACGTTGACGAGGTACGGCGTGAGCTCGACGACGGTCGTCTGCGGCGAGAGCGCGACGAAGCTGGCGTGGGCGCTGCCGTGCACGTAGATGATCATGTCGGAGCGCGCCACCTCGGTCAGCTGCCCGCAGATGTCCTTGGACTGCGGCCAGAAGGGCTGTGCCGCAAACGAGTACGCGGTCAGCGCTGCGGCCAGGTCCCTGAACTTGGACTGCCCCTCCTTGTTGCAAAAGTTGCGGTGCCAGTGGAACTTCTGCTGCGTGTACTTCTTCTTGCGTTCCCCGTCGCAGCGCATGATCACGAGCGCCCGCCGCTGTGGACCACCACCAGTACCAGCCACTGGCTGCTTGGGCGCGTCAAAGTCCACGCCGCAGGCCGCGCCGAGCACTCGGCGGCCCTTGCGCAGCGCGATGCGGTTGGTGCACTTGCCACGCATGCACTCGTCGAGGTGGCGGTACGGCAGCTTCAGCGGGAGCCCTGCGGCCGCGCGGCTGTACAACTTCTCCTTCTCGTCTCGCACGACGACCGTCACGTTTGGTATGAGCGACAGCAGCGAGAGGAGCGGCTCACGAGGCGGCGAGAGCACGCGCAGCTTCGCCGGCTTGCAGCGGAGCCGGCCCGGGCGCGCGCCGGCCGCGGCAATCACGCAGACGTGATTCTCGAGGAGGGCCGCCGCAAACGGAATGAACACGCCGACGAGCGCGTGCCAGAAGATGTTCATGCGGCCCTCCTCCATGTCCGAGGCGAAGACGGTGGCGTGCTGCTTCTCTAGCTTGGACATCTTGCGCAGGACTCGGCTCTGCACGCCGCTTGTGCAGAATCTCAACAAAATAGTTTGGAAATCTCAAAAGAGATGTTTCAAAGGCGCAGCCCGTCGAGACGCGGAACAGTTCCGTCGCCGCATCCACCACCTCCGCTCCTCCGCCGCCTCCGTTCTCCTGACCATGGCCAGCACCAGCGACGTCGCTACCGTCGAGCTGCCGCCGATGATGATTGGGGTGATCAGCGGCGGGAAGCGCAGCCTCAGCGGCGGCGGGCTCGAGGCCCTCTGCAGAGCCAACCGCTTCGTCGTGTGCCGGATCTATCTGAGCGGTTTGCCGGGCCGCGCCAAGCAGGTCGGTACCTGGGCGCCGCTCGTGCACGGGTCGCAGTACTTTCTGCCAGAGTTTTACCCTCTGGTCAACGCGAGCTACTGCTGCGACCCGAGCAAGCCGATGAACGTGCGTTCGGGGAGACCAACCAACTTCTTCTGCAAGACGCACCGCGCCGCCACGTTCACCGCGCAGTTCCGCTTCCTCGCGGCGATGGCGCACGCCAAGGCGGTCGTGATGGCGACCGAGCCGCGCCTGTCGTGGCTGCTGATGGTCGACGACGACACGAGGATCAGCGCCGCGCCGCTCGCCGCCATGCTCGGCGCGCTGAGCGCCGACACGCCGAGAATCCTCGGCGACATCTCGTCGGCGTCGTCGCCAGGGAGCTACGTGTGCGGCGGCAGCGGGACTCTCTTCAGCGGCGCGGCGGTGCGGCAGATGCCGTTCAAGGCGTGCGCGCGAGTCGTGCGCTCCAGGTGCACGCAGAGCGACTGGGGCGTCGCCGAGTGCGCGCGCGCGTCGGGTGTGGCGCTCGACGACTCGAAGAGTTGCCACGTGTGCGCCAGCGGCGTGCGCAACTGGACGCAGTACTTTCGCGACTTGCACGGCGGCTGCGGCTTCGCTCAGATCTCCGACTCGTGGCTCAGAAAGTCACAGCTGAAGCGGACCCACCCGAAGTTCACCGCGCGCTTCTGTCAGGAGGTACGCGACAAGGTGCCCCTCTCGCACGACAGCGGCTTCTGCGCCGAGCTGCTCGGAGTTGGTGGAGATGGCGGCGGTGGCGGCGGTGGCGGCGGTGGCGGTGGTGGCGGCCATGCCGCTGCCTCGGGCCGCACGAAGCAGCCGAGGGAGGCTCCGACGGCCACGCACGACGCTCTCGGCAACGCTCCTGAAGGTGGCCCACTGGCACGGCCCTTGATGGCGCCGCTCGCGTTGCTGCCGGCACCGGCCTACAACGCCAGCAGGGCCTCCTCGGCCATGGCGACGAGGCTCAGCACGAGGCGGAAGGTCTGCAGCTCGTCGTGCGGCGCGTCGGGCTGCATGCCGCTGCGCTTCCTGCTCGGCGCTCAGAAGGCGGGCACGACCGCCTCGTTCAAGGACGCGCAGGCGCAGGTGACGGCCTGCGCCGCGTCCAAGCCGGCGCAGGGCTGCCTCGCGACGCCGCCCGTCTACGGCGACAAGGAGACGCACTATCTCGACACGAGCTCGCCGTGGCGCCACACGCAGCTGGCCGAGCACCCGGAGCTGGGCGCGCTCGACGCGGCGGGGTGGCGGCGCTGCTTCGTGTCCTTGTACCGGCGGATCAGCTGCGCGTCGCGCTGCTTCATCGAGGCGACGCCCGACAACCTCGCCGACCCGCGGGCGGCGCCGCTGCTGCGCTCGTGGATGAGCGGCGCCGAGGTGGGCATGGCGCGCTTCGTGATGGTCGTGCGCGAGCCCATCAGCCGCGACCTCTCGTGGTTCAACCACCGGCGCAAGATGCACGCGGGCCACCCCAGCAAGCTGCGCATCCCGCCGAGCGTCAGCTACGCCCAGTACGTGGCCGCGCTGCTGCATGGCTGGCACGAGTGCGCTGCGTCGGCCGTGGGGCGCAGCGGCTCTACCGCCCTGCCCCTGCGCTCGCACGGCGCGGAGGCCTCGCGGGCGCACAGCGCAGACGACGCGTTGTACGCCGAATGCTACGGGCACACGCGGCCGCTCAACGTCTCGTCGTCGCGCGACGGTGTCGCGGCGGCGGCGGCGGCGGCGCGCGTCAAGGACCTGCTCCACGGCGCCTACGTCGCGCAGCTGCGCCAGTGGTCGGAGCAGTTCTCGCGCGCGCAGGTGACGGTGCTGGCGTACGACGGCCTGCAGGACTCACCGACCGAGCACCAGGCCGCCTTCTTCGCGGCGCTCGACCTGCCGGTGGCCAAGCGCGACAGCGGCAGGGCGCGCGGCGCGGCCAAGGAGGTGCCGCGGGCCAACGCGCAGAAGTCGTCGCCCAAGACGGGCTTCAAGAAGGAGCACACCATCCCGTGCGCCACGCGCGCCAAGCTCGCCAAGTTCTTCAAGCCGTGGAACGCGGCGCTGTACCAGATGGAGCCGTCGCTGCCACGCTGGAGGCTGGACGAGGTCGCGTGCGTCTAAGATAGATCGATCGATCGATCGAGAGAGGGTCAAATCATGATGCGCGTCGTGTGCGTCGCCTTTGTAGCTAGATGATGCAACCTTTTGTGCCGCCGTTGTTTCAGTCCCAGGTTTGGTCTAAGTCCAGGAGGTCTGCAGATTCTAGACATAAGCCAGCGGACATGCATGCACATGCACATCGAGAAGGCTGCGCGCGCAACCTCACTGGTCGTCTCCTTTCCTCCTCGTTAGCGTGCGCAACCTCCACCGGTCATCAAGCCGATCGTTTGCCATGGCGAAGAAGAAGAAGAAGGCAGCCGCCAGCTCTACCGCTGCCGACGCGGACTCGGCGCCTAGCTCACCTGACGCCGAGGAGGAGGCTTCCCTTGCGCTCGAAGCGGCTGAAAAGATGGAGGCGGCGCAGCCGGGCGAGGCCGGTCTTCTTGCCGACGAGTTGCTGATGTCCGAGGAGGCCGCCGAGGAGGCGCTGCTCGCACTCGAGGCCGCCGAGGAGCTGGAGGCCCTGGAGGCACAAGAGGCCGAGGCCAGGGCCCTGCAGGAGCAGCAGGAGCAGCAGGAGCAGCAGGCCATGGAGCTGGAGCAGGCGGAGGCGCAGTCCAAGGTTTTGGCGGAGGCGGAGGAGCAGGCGCAACTGGAGGCGGAAGCAAAGGCGGAGATGGAGGCTAAGGCCGACGCCGAAGCGGAGGCAGCAGCCGCGGAGCAGGCACGTCTCGAGGCGGCGGCCAAGGCGAAGGCTGAGGCGGAGGCAGCGGCGGCAGCCGCGGCGGAGGCGGAGGCGGAGGCCGCAGCGGCTGCAGCAGCGGAGCAGGCACGCCTGGAGGCGGAGGCGGAGGCAAAGGCGCAAGCTGAGGCCGAGGCAGCAGCCAGACTGGAGGCGGAGGCCGCAGCGGCTGCAGCAGCGGAGCAGGCACGCCTGGATGCGGAGGCGAAAGCCAAGGCGGAGGCGGAGGCAGCAGCGGCTGCAGCAGCGGAGCAGGCACGCCTTGATGCGGAGGCGAAAGCCAAGGCGGAGGCGGAGGCAGCAGCGGCTGCAGCAGCGGCTGCAGCAGCGGAGCAGGCACGCCTGGATGCGGAGGCGAAAGCCAAGGCGGAGGCGGAGGCAGCAGCGGCTGCAGCAGCGGCTGCAGCAGCGGAGCAGGCACGCCTGGAGGCGGAGGCGAAAGCCAAGGCGGAGGCGGCGACAGCAGCGGCTGCAGCAGCGGCTGCAGCAGCGGAGCAGGCACGCCTGGAGGCGGAGGCGAAAGCCAAGGCGGAGGCGGAGGCAGCAGCGGCTGCAGCAGCGGAGCAGGCACGCCTGGAGGTGGAGGCGGAGGCAAAGGCCCACGCTGAGGCCGAGGCAGCAGCTGCAGCAGCGGTCGCTGCGGAGCAGGCTCGTCTGGAGGCGCAGATGGTAAAGGCCAAAGCTGAAGCAGATGAGAAGGCTCGTGCTGAGGCGGAGGCTGCCGCGAAAGCGGAGGCAAACGCCAGAGCTGAAGCCGAAGCCAAGGCGCAGGCAGAGGCGGAGGCGAAAGCCAAAGCAGAGGCGGAGGAGGCTCGGCTGGAGGCCGAGGCCGCAAAGGCTAAAGCGGAAGAGGAAGAGAAGGCGAGGCAAGAGGCGGAGGCTGCAGCAGCGGCATCGGCCGCGGAGAAGACGCGTTTGGAGGCGGAGGCGGTGGCGGCAGCAGCAGCGGCTGAAGAGAAGGCGCGTTTGGAGGCGGAGGAGGAGGCTCGTCTAGAAGCGGAGGCCGCAAAGGCGGAAGCTGAAGCAGCGGAGAAGGCTCGCGCTGAGGCGGAGGAGACGGCCAGACTGGAGGCGGAGGCAGCGGCGGCGGCAGCAGCGACTGCTGCGGAGAAGACGCGTCTTGAGGCGGAAGAGAGGGCTCGTGCTAGGGCGGAGGCAGAGGCAGCGGCTGCAGCGGAGCAGGCGCGTCTTGAGGCGGAGGCGGCCGCAGCGGCGGAGGAGAAGGCTCGTCTTGAAGTGGAGGCGGAGGCCGAGGCTCAGTCCAAGGCAGAGTCGGAGGCCGAGGCTCAGGCCAAGGCAGAGTCGGAGGCCGAGGCCGCTGCGCAAGCGGAGGGCGGCGAGGCCGACGGTGGCGAGGCCGACGGTGGCGAGGCCGACGGTGGCGAGGGCGACGAGGAGGGGCGCGCGGCGTCGCCCAACGAGGAGGCGTGGGAGGAGGCGCGGCGCGCGGCGGAGGCGCGCGCGGTGGCGGAGGCGCGGCTGGCGCAGGCGGCGTTCGCCGAGGAGGAGGCGCGGAAGGCGGCGGCCGCGAAGCTGGCACGGCTCAAGGCGGAGGCGGGCTCGGCGGAGGCGGCCTTCCTGGCAGCCGCCGCCAAGGCCGAGGCCGAGGCGCGGCTCGCCGCCGAGGAGGAGGAGGAGGGGGAGGGGGCAGAGGAGGAGGAGGAGGAGGAGGGGGCGGCGACGGGGCGGGAGCCGCCGACGTCTCACGCAATGGCGGAGCCGGCCACCGCGGGCGTCGCGCGCCGCGGGCGAGGAGCCGAGCCAGGGTCGCCCGCGCCGCCACCGCTCGCGTCGGACGTGGAGGACGTGGAGGCGGGCGCCGACGCGGAGGAGGCGCGGCTGCAGCTGCGGACGGAGCTGCGCGCCTTCCAGGCGGCGTACGCGCAGCAGCACGGCCGCAAGCCCGAGGGGCGCGCCGAGTGGGGCGAGGCGATGTGGCAGAAGCGGGAGCGGCTCCGGCAGCTGCAGGCGGCGGCGGCGACGGCGGCGGCGGCGCCACCGCCACCGCAGCAGCCAGCGAGCCCGCGCGTGCAGCCGTCGTCGTCCTTTGAGGAGCCGACGACGTCCGCATGGAGGCCGAGCGCGGCGGTCGCGGCGGGTGGCGGCGGGCTCGCGGCGGGCGCGTGGGCGGCGTCGGCTCTCGACGCGGCCGAGGTGGCGCGCGCCTCGACCGCCGCGGGGCTGAACACGGCCAGGGCGACGACCGCGGCCGGCATCGAGGTGGTGAGCGACGTGGCCTCGGTCGTGTCGTCCGAGGTCTCGGCGATGGCGTCAGACGTGCTCGGGTACTTTAGCTGGGGTGGTAGTCGTGCGGCGTAGTCGAGGCTGTCTAGCTCGTAGCTGTATTCACACTCTTGCTTTCGATCACGGGCTCCGGTGAAGGAACACGCTACCCGCTACACGTAGCGTGCACGCCCCAGGTCCGTCGAAGTCCAGAGGCTCATCCCCTTCAAGCCCGGGCGTCAGCCGGCCCGTCGCCCGTGCCGGCCCGGCCTCAAGCCGCACGTAGTAATTCTTGGCAAGGTCATCGCAGGTATACAGCCGTTGCGCATTGTGCGGCCTGAACATTGTTCGAGCCGGTCTCAGCCGACGTGCGAGTGCCCGACGACGTTCCAGCCGACCTTGCCCACGTATGGCACGCTTGACTGATGCCATCCAGCAGCTCCTGAGTCCAGCTCCTCCTTGGTGAGCTCGTCGGGGAATGCACCCGCCCCACGCAGCTCGTTGATCGCCTCCGTGATCTTGGCGAAACCCCCAACCGGAGCTGAGAAGACGCCAATCGGGTCGCAGTAGTCGACGCCATCGTTGTTGCCATCGTTATACCCGCCGAGCTTCTTCTCGCCTCCGAAGCGCGGGGAGTCCTGCTCACCGGTGACGCAGAGTAGGTAGAACGGGATCGACTCTCCGTACCCCTCAAATGTCGTCGCGTACTTGATCTCCACTTCGTGGTGGTGGGCGAAGTGCAGCTGGTGGAGCCTCTGGTCATTGTTGCTCCAGTGGGCCAGCACGTGGACCGAGGCATCTGGGGGTGCGCGGGGTGGCACTGCAGGTCCACCAAGCGACTCGATGGCCCGCTCCACTGCAAGGCAGCGGGGCGACATGCGCGGCCTGTCAGGGTCAGGTGCCTGCCCGTCCGTCGCGAGCTGAGCCTCGGCCTTGTCGATGACGATGGCCGTCTCGACCTCGGGAGCACGCGTTGGCATCAGGAAGCTGAACGTGAGCTGCAGCAGACCGGGCTCGCCCACAAGCGCATGGAGCGGGCTGCCCGTGTCCTTCACGCCGGCTGCCACCGTGACGAGAGCGTGCTGCACGCGGCGAAGCTTGAGCCAGTGGTTGAGGTTGATGTTCAGCTTCTCGAGAGTGACGATGGACTCGTCCTCGTCCTCGTCCTCGTCCCACTGGTCCTCTTCCGGGCGCTCGAGCTGCCCAGGCTCCTTCACCAGCTTGCCACGGATCGCTTCGACGGCGACACGCGTGAGACGTGAGCCAAAGATGAGGTGGCCGCTCGAGCAAGCCCACACGCCCATGTCGAAAGCCGTGCTAGCAATGCTCGCTCGAGCAAACCAAGTGCTCGCGACATGATGAATTCAGGTGAAAACAACTTTATTCAGGGCACTCCACCGGAGGCTGTCAAACATCATGAATTCACATAATTATGAGAAACAGTAGAGTAATGAGTATGGTACGCCTCAAGAACGGCCGCCGCCAGCCGCGTCGCCGCGTGGTCCGGTGGGAGACGTTGCTGGTACATGCACCAGGTTGTATCTCACGCTGCGCTCGGTTGCTTCGAGAAAAAAAACCGGGTAGAACTCCAGCGCACGCAAAGAACGGGGTCGGGCCAGCCGAGCCGCGCTGGGGTCGGCTTATGTTGTTCGGTCGGCTCCACCGCCTCCTCGGCCCTCGAGCCGCCTCCGCGGCGACCGCTGCGGCTGCGGGCGTCGCGACGACGGCGCTCGCCCTGCACACCTCGGCCACCTCGTGCGAGAGCGGCGGCGCCAGCAAGCTAATGGGCCGGACCGCCGAGGGCAAGGCCGTGTTCCTGCGCACGCTGTCCAACGGGCCGCTGCGCATGCAGGTGATGGACTTCGGCGCCACGATCACATCGGTCGTCGCGCCCGCCGCCGACGGTTCCGTGGGCGAGGTGACGCTGGGCTTCAACGAGCTGGCGCCCTACACGGACGGTCGCAGCCCGTACTTTGGCTGCGTGGCGGGGCGGTACGCGAACCGGATCGCCAAGGGCGTCTTCTACCTCGACGGGCGCAAGTACGAGCTGGCGACCAACAACGGGCCCAACCACCTGCACGGCGGCAACGTCGGCTTCGACAAGCAGGTGTGGGTCTGCGAGGCGCAGAGCGACACGTCGCTCACGCTGGCGCTGCACAGCCCCGACGGGCAGGAGGGCTACCCCGGCGCGCTCGTGGCGCGCGTCACGTACTCGCTGCCGTCGCCGACCTCGCTGCGCATCGAGTACAGCGCGACGTGCGACGCGCCGACGCCGCTCAACCTGACCAACCACACGTACTGGAACCTGGCCGACGGCGGCAAGAGCAGCGTGCTCGCGCACGAGGTCGAGCTCGCCGCCGACTTCTACACGCCGGTGGACGACACGTCGATCCCGACGGGCGAGGTGCGCGCGGTGGGCGGCGCGATGGACCTGCGCGCGCGCGCCCCCTTCGGCAAGGGCATCGCCGCCGCCGACAACGGCATGGGCTACGACCACAACTACGTGCTGCGCGCGCCCGACGGCGCCGACGGCATGCGGCCGGTGGCGCGCGTGTGGGAGCCGCGCAGCGGCCGGTGGATGGCGGTGCGCACCGACCAGCCGGGCGTGCAGCTGTACACGGGCAACTACCTCGACGGCAGCCCGGGACGCGGCGGCGTCTCGTACGGCAAGCACCACGGCTTCTGCCTCGAGACGCAGCGCTTCCCCGACACGCCCAACCGGCCACACTTCCCGAGCTGCGTGCTCCGCCCCGGGCAGGTCTACACGCACACGACCGTGCACGAGTTCGGCACGGCGAGCAAGCCGCCCACGGAGGTGTATTAGAGCGCTCGTAAGTAAGTAACTTACTTTACTTAGAGCGCTCGGAAAATGAAGCGAATAGTGATCTTACCCCTGACTTCCCTTGTCGTGTACTTTTGGGGCCTAGGGACGCAAGGCGGACGCGAACACGACACCAGAAGACCGGCGGAAAAGGCCCAACCCATGACCACAAAGACCGGGCCTACCAAGGCCCACGTTGGGCCGCAGGCCCCTGTCCGGGCTGCGAAGCCCACCATCCGCGTGGACGGCCTTCTCCTCGGCGAGAACGCCTCCACGGCCGAGTGCCAGCTCCGGCAGGTGCTCAAGGACCTCCGGGTCAAGCTGCCCGCAATCGGCGACATCTTTGTCCCCGTGGACAGCAAGGCCATCGTCGAGCGTGACGGCAAGCTGGTTCCCAACAAGAACCACAAGCTGTCGCGCGGCTTCGCCGTCGTCTCGTACCGCGAGCGTGACGCCCTGGCCGCGTTCCACGCCCAGGAGGCGCTCGACGGCCTCCGCTACGACGGCTCGACCCTCTCGGCCAAGTTCGAGAAGGGCCGCCCGGCGGCGGTTGCCGCGGCAAAGGCGGCTGCCGAGGCCAAGGCCAAGGCGGTCGCGGCCGCCGAGGCGCTGGAGAAGGAGCTCGTGCCGGCGGCGCCTTGCGACGTCACGCAGGTCGAGTTCCCGACCCTTCCCGAGCCGGCGGCGAAGCAGAGGCCGGTGCTGGTCACGAAGCCGGCGGAGCGCATCAGCGACGCCGCCTCGGACAGCGCCGCGTCGAGCGCGCCGACGGTGCAGGAGCGCTGGGTGGCGACGCAGGCCGTCCACCTCAAGTGCACGTACTGCAAGCTGACCGGCCACGGCGTCAAGGCCTGCCCGGCGCTCGCGGCGGTGAGGTGCGGCCACTGCGGCTGCTCGGGGCACACGGCGAAGCGGTGCCCCGAGAAGAAGGCCGAGACCGCCGCCGACGCCGAGGAGGAGCGTCTCGAGGCGGAGTGGCGCGCGTACGACGCGCGCCAGGCCCTCCTCGTTGAGCAGCGGTCCGAGGCGTTCGCGCAGCGCGAGGCCGAGGCGGCGATCAAGGCCGCCGGCGTCCTTCCGGCGGTGGCCGTCGCGGGCAAGGCCGGCGCCTTCGACTGCCTCGAGTGCGAGGAGGGCAAGGAGCCGCAGCAGGAGGAGGTGGCGGCGGTCGCGGCACCTACGGTGGCGGCGACGGCGGCGGAGCCCAAGGCCAAGCGTCCCTCGAAGGCGCAGCGCCAGGCGGCGAAGCGCGTCGCGGCCAAGCAGGCGCTGGCGGCCGACACCTCCGAGTGCTGAGCGCTCGCGCGCCCGACACCAGCCAAGAACTTCGACTACGACCAACTTCTTTCCCGCCCGGGGAGACATCCCCGGGCGCAGCATGGCCAGCATGCGACTCTGGCGACGCCCGCGGTGCAGGCGTACGAGGCAGCAGCTGCGTCAGCGATGGCCGGTTTGAGGTTCTCCGAGATGCCCCTCGCCAACGCGAGGGGAGGTTCTGGGAGATGCACCGGGCGGAGCTGCGGCGTGCTGCGGCGAACAACAACAACAGGGTCGGCAAGCGGCGGATGTTCCTGGCACGGTGGACGTGCCAGGATGCCGCCGTGCGACCTGTGGCGCGATGGGCACTTCGAACGACCGCACTCGATGACGACGCTCCGGCCGAACTCCCCCGTCTGCTGAGGGTGCAGCTCTCGCCCGGCGGCTGGCGCCGCGGTCGTCAACGGGCGACCAACGGGCGGAGACGTTCCCGCCCACTCCGAGGCGGGATGCTTCGCCCGAAGCCCGAGAGACGTTCCTGCTCACGTGGGATGCTCGCCCCCATCGCGCCACAGACCAACCCAGCGCCCGCTCCGCCACGCGGGAGGTTCCTCGCCGGTAGCTCCGGCACGGATGCCCGCGGGCGTAGCGGCGCGCTATTCCCACCGAATGTGCCAGTGCGGTCTTCGAATGAGTGATGGGTGATAGGGTATTTCTCGGTGCTATTTCAGATTGTTTGGCCCTCACGCGTCACGCAATCCTAACTTCAGTTATTATGCGCAAGTTCTCTGTTAGAGAGTGGTAGAACGCTGTTCACATGGCATGTGCCTCGAGACTGCACTCGTGTCTCTAGCCTAGTAGCGGTCCGCGCCGCGTTTGCGCAGTTCACACGGTGCGTCAACCCCTCCCTTGGTCACCGTGAAGAAAAGCTGTTCACCGATCTCGATCGTCTGCCGCCGCATGGCGACGCCCTCCGCTTTAGCGCTCGGTCCGAGCGCGTCGAAGCAGGGCGAGCGAAGACCGAGCGAACGGCGGGCAAGCACCCACAATGCGGACCTCAAGATCCGCAAGAAGAAGCTGAAGGACGACATCGAGACGCTGCGTCTCCAGCTGAACGCGACCCCGTCGCGCGGGCTGCGAACACGGCTCGCCGACGCCGAGCGCTCGCTCGCGGAGATCGAGGCGCAGCTGGCCGCGGAGGCCGATGCCAAGGCCAATGCCGTATTCGGCGGCGTCCAAGGCTACGGCGCCAAGGAGAGGCGTGCCGCTCGCAAGATCCGGCAGTATTGGAGACGGCGCCAACTGCACCGTGCAATGGAAGCCGAGCGCGGACCGTTGCTGCAGCTGCTCAGCCTGTCGATGCTCAGCTGGCAGACGCTGACCGCGGCGAACGCCATCGAGGGCACAGACGGCGCAGCCGCCTCGACCTCGGGAGGCGACGCGGGCGGGAGCGACGCCGCCGGCGGCGCGTCGTGGGGCTGGCTGGGGCGGCTGCTGAGCTTCCTCGGCGTCGAGGAGCCGGCTGCGGTGGTGTCGCCCGACGAGCTCGGCCCTGGTGGGGATGGCACTGGCACGCCGCTGAACATGCGTCGCCGCCACTCGCACGCGACTGCTCGGATGGGCGAGCGGCGTGCGTCGCGCGCGGCGGCGCAGCTCGGGGTCGGGTCGCTCGTCGACGCGGCCGCTGGCCTGACCTCCTCGTGCGCCGGGAGCGGCGGGGGCGGAGGCGGAGGCAGCTCGATGCTTCCCGCGCTGCCTCCCGCGCCGCAGTCGGGCCCGACCTCCTCCCAACGACGCAAGTCCTTCCACCCGCAGCTGCACGCGAAGCCGCCGACGGCCGCAGACGAGGGCGCGGCGTCGGTAGGGGGAGGAGCGCAGCCACCGGCGGGAGGAGGAGGCACACTGTCGTCTCCGCGGAGGCCGTCGTTTCGCGTCTCCACCACGCTGCCGCGGCTGGCGGGAGGCGATCCGGCGGGCGGCGGTGGCGCGGGCGAGGCGGCGAGTGCGGCCGGCGCGAGGCCGGGGCGAGGCTCGGCGACGGGGCGTCACCTCGCGACGGCGTCGATGAGCGACGAGAAGCGTCTCGAGCTGACGAAGTCGCAGCTGGGGTGCCAGATGCAGCTCGCGCGGCGCGGGCTGCTGCCGCGCCACCGGCAGCCGCAGCTGGGCGTGCGCGCGCTGCGCTGGCAGGAGGACGCGGCGGCGGTGATGCTCAAGCAGCTCGCCGTGCAAGAGAAGGCCCAGGAGAAG
>Ga0209713_10001805_pt1 | contig 13028 bp, 15 predicted proteins | sample ArcOceMetagenome_3_FD_187444 | JGI IMG/M metagenome (GOLD analysis project Ga0209713, IMG submission 187444) | Marine eukaryotic phytoplankton communities from Arctic Ocean - Arctic Ocean- Svalbard ARC20M Metagenome (SPAdes) (version 2) | ecosystem: Environmental > Aquatic > Marine > Oceanic...
TTTTGCTTTCCAGTCAGCGAAGGGCATTCCGTAATACGCCGCGCGGCCTTCGTCCTTTGACATCTCGACCCCGCGCTCCACTGCGGCTTCTTGATACCAGCGCGACAGGCAATTCCGGCAAAATCCCGTTAGGTTCATCATGTCGATATTTTGCACGTCAGTGCGGTCTTCCATCAGGTGTTTTTGCAGGCGGCGAAATGCAGCGGCTTCAAGTTCTAGCTTGGTTTGGGTGTCCATTGGTGTCTCTCTTTCAAAGGCCAGATGTGGCCAGCACATCTATTAAAATGGGGGCAACTCTGTCGGCCCACAAGGTCTGGCCAGCATCGTCAGCAATCAAATCATTGCGCAGCTCAATCAACACATTTGGCCGTCCAGCGCGCAGTGCATGACGGTCCACGGCATCCCCAGGAAGGTGACCAACATAGGGTTCATTGTCGCCGACGCACCACCCTTGGTCGCGGCATGCGGCCATAAACGGACGGGCCAATCTGTCGTCCCCCGCATAAAGCACGCCAATTTCCCATGGACGGGTCGGGCGGCCTTTCAATTGCGGGGTAAAGCTATGGATTGCACAAACTACGACACTATCATGGCGACCCGCCAGATCAGCATAAGCCGCGTGGTACGGGCGGTGGAGTTCGGTCAAACGACGTTCGCGCTCGGCTGCATCTGCGTGCCTGTTGGCCGGAATAATCGTGCCGTCATAAAGCTGCATCAGCAACGTCGGGTCGTCTTCGCCGCGGTTGGGGTCAATTACAAGTCGCGAGAAATTGGACAGCACAGCAGGGCTATCCATTGCGACAGCCAATTTGCGGGTGACCGCAGCCGCCCCAATATCAAACGCGATGTGGCGTTCCATGTCGGATGGATGCAGCCCAAGGTCGCCACCGCCGACCCAGTCAGGTACACGGTTGGTCGCGTGATCGCATGTAAAAAGCCAGCGTCCTGCGCGTTCAGCACCGTCAATATGAAAAGATGGTTGTGTCATGTTACCTGCCATTCAGTTGCCATTGCATTTAGGCTAGTTGTGAAGCGAATGGAATTGCGTATATACGGATGCAACGCGCGGCGTTACCGCTAACAGTCGCCATTTGACGTTTGATTAAGGAATACAACATGAGACGCCACCGCAATGTAAAGATCGTCGCGACACTTGGGCCTGCGTCCAATAACTATGAGATGATCCGCGCTTTGGTCGAAGCCGGCGCAGACGTGTTCCGCCTCAACATGAGCCACGGCGACCATGCCGAAATCCGTGTCCGCCACGCGATTATCCGTAAAGTAGAAGAAGACCTCGACACGCCAATCGGAATCCTTGCTGACCTTCAGGGGCCAAAACTGCGTGTTGGTATCTTTGCAGCTGACGACGGTGTTGAACTGATCCCCGGTGCCGCGTTCCGCTTGGACCTGAATGATGCAGCTGGCGACGTAAACCGCGTGCAACTTCCACATATTGAGATTTTCGACGCGCTGGAACCCGGTGCGCACCTGCTGGTGAATGACGGTAAGATCAAACTGCGGGTCAAAGATTGCGGCGCGGATTTTGCTGATTGTGAAGTCATCGTTGGCGGTCAGATTTCCAACCGTAAAGGCGTGAACGTCCCCGACGTGATCCTGCCGCTTGCGGCCTTGTCCGAAAAAGATCGCCGCGATCTGGATTTTGTCTGCGATCTTGGCGTTGACTGGCTGGCCCTATCGTTTGTGCAACGTGCCGCTGATGTGAACGAGGCGCGCGCGCTGGCCAAAGGCCGTGCTGCAATCTTGTCCAAGATCGAAAAGCCAAGCGCGGTAACATTGTTCGACGAAATCCTTGCGGTGTCCGACGGTATCATGGTTGCTCGTGGTGACCTTGGTGTTGAACTGCCTGTGCAAAACGTGCCGCCGATCCAGAAACGGCTTATCCGCAAATGCCGCGCGGCTGCGAAACCTGTGATCGTTGCGACGCAAATGCTTGAGTCGATGATCGACAGCCCAATGCCGACCCGCGCCGAAGTGTCCGACGTGGCGACTGCGATCTATGAGGGTGCCGACGCGATCATGCTGTCCGCAGAATCCGCGGCTGGCTCGTATCCGATTGAAGCCGTAACAACCATGAGCAACGTCGCAGCCGAGGTTGAAGCCGACCCGACTTATACGGAAATTATCGAAGCATCCCGTCGCATCAAACGGACAACCGTTGCTGATGGGATCGTCTCTGCGGCCCGTGAAATCGCGGAAACAACAGACGTCAAAGCGATCTGCTGCTTCACGCAATCCGGTACGACTGCCTTGCTGGTTGCACGCGAACGGCCACGGGTCCCGATCATCGCGTTGACCAGCTATTGGTCCACTGCGCGGCGACTTTGCTTGTCATGGGGCACCAACTGCGTGGTCACAGGGTCTGTTGATCGGTTCAAGACCGCCGTAATTGCCGCTGTACGTGCAGCTGTAAGCGAGGAATTGGCGTCAGAGAAAGACCAAATCGTCGTAACAGCGGGTGTGCCCTTTAACACTACAGGGTCTACCAACATCCTGCGCGTCGCCCCTTGCGACGAACGTTTGATTTACGCCGCCGATCCAGAGTAAGCTCCTTACCATAGTGTATTTTAAGGTGTAAATATTATAGATCTAGATCTAATTTTTGTTTTGGGGTGCATCATCACCGCTTTCGCAATTCCTGCGATCGTGAGTGCTTTTTCCGACAACCCCACACCGCGCTATCCGGCTCTGATTATCTTAATCGGGGTCGTTATGGTGGGGTATGCGATCAGCGAACGGCCCGGTGCGTTTACATTTGAAGCCTTGCCTGATGTATTTATGCGCGTGATCGGCCGGTATATCGGCTAATCCACTTGCATGGCGGATTGATTCCCCCTAAACGACAAATTCAACCCGCGCGTCCGGCCGATATGGCATGCCGAGTCGCGCGTTCCGACCAATCCCTTATAGAGGAGACGGAAATGCCGAAGATGAAGACAAAATCGAGCTGCAAAAAGCGGTTCAAAATGACTGCCACTGGTAAAGTCAAAGCGGGTCAAGCGGGCAAACAGCACGGTATGATCAAGCGGTCCAACAAATTCATTCGTGACGCACGCGGCACGACAACCCTTTCAGCTCCTGATGCGAAAATCATCAAGAGCATGATGCCCTACGCACGTTAAGGAGAATTTGATATGCGAGTTAAAGGTGGTACAGTCACGCATCGTCGTCACAAGAAAGTTCTTGACGCTGCAAAAGGTTATTATGATCGCCGGTCCAAGACCTTCAAGGTCGCCAAACAGGCCGTCGAAAAAGCGAACCAGTACGCAACACGCGACCGGCACAATCGTAAGCGGAACTTCCGCGCATTGTGGATCCAGCGGATCAACGCGGGTGTACGGGCTATCGACGATACACTGAACTATTCCAAGTTCATCAATGGTCTGGTTCTTGCCGGCATTGAAGTCGACCGTAAGGTTCTTGCCGATCTGGCCGTAAACGAACCAGAAGCGTTTGCGACAATCGTTGGCAAAGCAAAAGACGCGCTGGCTGCTTAACGCACCACCGTCTGATCTTAATAGACATAGGGCTGCCCTAAATGGGTGGCCTTTTTTCCGTTTGATAGGGACAAATCGAAACAAAAACGAAACGAATTTGCCCGATCCTGCAACTGTACACTTATGGCAGGATGCAAATGCGCTGGATTTTTGGTTTTTTAATATGGGCGTTACCCATGGCGGGACTGGCTGAAATGGGGTCGTTGCTGGGGGGCAGTGCCTTCGGGCAGGTGCGTTCCGTTTCTTCAGTCCAACGACACAACCAGCAATGGTGCTAGCCTTTTCACGGGCAGGGCCCACGGTGGTCTGCTTGCGCTTTATCCAAAGCGCGTCAAGGCGGTGCCGCGACAGCCCCCAACGACTGCACCCGCCAGCAATGCCGTTCACCTCATCCGCAATATCATCGGACAGGCGGAATCTCCGCGTGCGGGGTATGATGCGGTACAACATGGGGCGGCAATAAAACCGCCCAAACGCCCGACAGATATGTCGATTGGCGAGATCTACGATTGGATCGCCGCGACACCGGGGCAACCGCACGCCATTGGCCGCTATCAATTTATCCCCGACACCCTGCGCCGCGTCGTGACCAAAGTGGGTGCCAAACGCAGTGACCGCTTTACCCCCGTGCTGCAAGACATGTTGGCTGATGTGTTGCTCGCAGACGCAGGGTTCCGCGATTTTGTCGCAGGTGATCTGGACCAGCAAAAGTTCATGAACAACCTTGCGGGCATCTGGGCAGGGCTGCCGACGTCGTCGGGCCACGGCGTCGCTGGAAACTGGGCAACAATCACGCTGGCGCATTTCCGATCAGAGGCTGCCAAAATACACCCCAGCTAGCCCGCGATACTTGCAACCCATGCCCCCATTGGGTAACCGATAGGCTGGATATGCAAGAGGCCTGTGATGGACGATCTGAAATCAAAATACCTGACCCTGATTGACAGTGTGGGGGACGAAACCGGTCTGGAGGATCTGCGCGTGCAGGCCCTTGGTAAAAAGGGTGAGATATCGTTGCAGATGCGTGAGCTGGGCAAAATGACGCCCGAGGAACGCCAAACGGCTGGTCCCGCGCTGAACGCACTGAAAGACGAGATCAACAGCGCCTTGATTGCCAAAAAATCCGCGCTTGGTGATGCGGCTCTTGATGCACGCCTGCGCAGCGAATGGCTCGATGTGACATTGCCCGCGCGCGACCGCCCAGCAGGCTCGATCCACCCGATCAGCCAAGTCACAGAAGAGGTCACAGCGATCTTTGCCGATATGGGATTCAGCGTCGCCGAAGGCCCGCAAATCGAATCTGATTGGTACAACTTCGACGCGCTCAACATTCCTGGCCACCATCCGGCACGCGCCGAAATGGACACGTTCTATACGCACCGCAGCGACGGCGACGACCGCCCACCGCACGTCTTGCGCACCCACACTTCGCCTGTGCAAATCCGGACCATGGAAGCCCAAGGCGCGCCCTTGCGCATCATTTGCCCGGGCCGTGTGTACCGCGCTGACTACGACCAAACACACACGCCCATGTTCAACCAAATCGAAGGCTTGGCTATCGACAAAGACATCTCCATGGCCAACCTCAAATGGGTGCTCGAAGAATTCGCTGCCGCCTTCTTTGAGGTCGACAAAATAGAGGTCCGCTTCCGCGCCTCACACTTCCCGTTCACCGAACCATCTGCCGAAATCGACTTCCGCTGCTCTTGGGTTGATGGTCAACTCAAGCTTGGCGAAGGCGACGACTGGCTAGAAGCAGGCGGCTCCGGCATGGTCCACCCCAAGGTCCTAGAGGCCGCAGGCGTCGACAGTTCCGTCTACCAAGGCTTCGCATTCGGCCTTGGCATTGACCGGCTCGCGATGCTGAAATACGGCATCCCCGACCTGCGTGCATTCTTCGACAGTGACCTACGCTGGCTACGCCACTACGGCTTCCAACCCCGCGACGTACCCACGCTGCACGGAGGGCTTTCCAAATGAAATTCACACTCTCTTGGCTGAAAAAGCACCTTGACACCACGGCCACCGTCGATGAAATATCCGATGCGCTGACCGATCTGGGGCTAGAGGTCGAAGGTATCGAGAATCCGTTTGACAAGCTCAAGGATTTCACCCTTGGCTACGTCACTCACGCTGAAAAGCACCCCGATGCGGATAAGCTGCGGGTCTGTAAAGTCGACACCGACGAGGGCGAATTGCAGATCATTTGCGGCGCACCAAATGCCCGTGAAGGTATCACCGTGGTCGTCGCCAAACCCGGCGTCTACGTGCCGGGCATCGACACCACAATCGGCGTCGGCAAAATCCGTGGCATCGAATCTTACGGCATGATGGCGTCAGAGCGCGAGATGGAACTGTCCGACGAACACGACGGCATCATTGAATTGCCGTCGGGCAATGTCGGTGATCGTTTTGTTGATTGGCTCGCGATCAACGATCCTGCAAAAGTCGACACCGTGATTGAAATCGCGATCACACCCAACCGCCCTGACGCGCTTGGCGTGCGCGGAATTGCGCGTGATTTGGCGGCCCGTGGCTTGGGCAAAATGAAACCCGATGAGGTTGAAATCGTCGAGGCGACATTTACCACTGACCTGTCCGTTGGCATTGATGCCGATACGCTTGATGGCTGTCCTGTGTTCACAGGCCGCCTGATCAAAGGTGTGAAAAATGGCCCATCCCCCGCATGGTTGCAAGACCTGTTGCGCGCGATTGGCCTGCGTCCGATCTCGTTCTTGGTCGATGTAACGAACTTTTTCACCTACGATCAAAACCGGCCCTTGCACGTTTTTGACGCCGACAAAGTCGCGGGTAATCTACGGGTTCACCGCGCTGCGGGCGGCGAAACGCTGATGGCGCTCGACGACAAAGACTACACCTTGCAAGCGGGCCAAATGGTCATTTCCGACGACACTGGCGCGCAAAGCATCGGGGGGATCATGGGTGGGCGAAATACTGGCTGCACCGAGGACACGGTAAATGTGTTCGTCGAAAGCGCCTATTGGGACCCAGTCCAGATTGCTTATGCGGGGCGTGCGCTGAAAATTCATTCCGACGCGCGCTACCGTTTCGAACGCGGCGTTGATCCCGCGTTCACGCCTGATGGGCTGGAACATGCGGTGCGGATGATCGTTGATCATGCGGGCGGCGAGGCGTCCAATTTGATCGTTGCGGGCAAGGTGCCGGACGTATCGCGCGCCTATAAACTTGACGCTAAACGGGTCATTTCGCTTGTAGGCATGGATATTTCCGAAAGCACGCAACGCCAAACACTGACCGCACTCGGCTTTCGTTTGCAAGGCGACATGGCGCATGTGCCAAGCTGGCGGCCCGACGTTCAAGGCGAGGCTGACCTCGTCGAAGAAGTTGCGCGCATTGCGTCCTTGACCAAACTTGTCGGCAAACCCCTGCCACGTATGGCTGGTGTCGCAAGGCCAGTTTTGACCCCGCTGCAATTGCGCCAACAGGCTGCAAAACGGACGGCGGCGGCGCTGGGATATAACGAATGCGTCACCTATTCGTTCATCGACCGCGACGCGGCGGCGTTGTTTGGCGGCGGTGATGATGCCACGATGTTGCAAAACCCGATCTCGGCAGACATGTCGCACATGCGCCCCAGCCTCTTGCCCGGATTGCTGCGGGCTGCGGCGCGCAACCAAGCTCGTGGCTTTGCCGACATGGGCTTGTTCGAGGTTGGCCACGCGTTCCACGGCGGAGAGCCGGGTGAACAATATGTGCAGGTCGCCGGTATCCTGATCGGGCGCACTGGTCCAAAAGACGTGCACGGCGAGGCCCGCGCGGTCGACATCTATGATGCCAAGGCCGACGCCGAGGCTGTTTTATCCGCCATCGGCGCGCCCGCAAAAGTGCAAATCATGCGCGGTGCGGATGCGTGGTGGCACCCTGGTCGGCACGGCAAAATCTGCCTTGGCCCCAAAAAGGTACTTGGCGTATTTGGCGAATTGCACCCCAAAGTGCTACGCGAAATGGATATCAAAGGGCCTGCCGTGGCCTTTGTCTTGTACCCAGAAGACGTGCCGCTGCCAAAAAAGAAATTAACAGCCCGCCCCGCATTGCAAACCACAGATTTGCAAGCAGTGGACCGTGATTTTGCCTTTGTCGTGGATGCAGACGTCGAGGCATTGACCTTGGTTAATGCGGCGTCTGGTGCCGATAAGGCGCTGATCACAAACGTGCGTGTCTTTGATGAATTTATCGACGGCAGTTTGGGCGAAGGCAAAAAATCACTCGCGATTACTGTGCGTCTGCAGCCAACAGTGGCCACGTTGAAAGACGCGGACATCGAGGCCGTCGCAGCCAAAATTGTTGAAAAAGTCACCAAGGCAACGGGTGGTGTGCTGCGCGGATGATTAGACCGGCGACGCTCGATGACGCTGTTGGCCTGCGGGCGGCAGTTATTGCCGCCTACGCGCCCTTTGTGGCAAAAGGGATTGGCCTGCCGCCTGTCGCTGATGGGCTGGATGATGACATCCGCGACCACCACGTTTGGGTCGCGGAAGATCGCGGGCTCATCCTTGGTGGCATCGTGCTTGTGATGAATGGCAAGCAGGCGCATATCGCAAATCTCGCCGTGCATCCGATGGGTGAAGGGCAGGGGCTTGGGTGCCGGTTAATTGACACGGCCAACGCCGCGGCCCTTACTGCGGGCTGTACGCAAACCGACCTGACGACCCACAAGGATATGACCAAAACCCAAGCGTTCTATGCGCGATTGGGTTGGGTCGAAACAGGGCGCGACGGAGACAAAGTCACCTTTGCGCTCGATTTATACTAAAGGAAATTCCATGACGCTCAGCATCTATCTTTCTGGCGAAATTCATACCGACTGGCGTGATCAAATCATTGATGCGGCCAAGGATTTGGACGTAACATTTTCAGCCCCAGTCACCGATCATGCGGCATCGGACGATTGCGGTGTGGCGATAATGGGCGTTGAGGACAGCAAGTTTTGGCATGACAACAAAGGTGCAAAACTGAACGCGATCCGCACCCGCAAGGGGATTGAGGACGCGGATATCGTGGTTGTCCGCTTTGGCGAGAAATACAAGCAGTGGAACGCGGCATTTGACGCAGGCATGGCGGCAGCCTTGGGTAAATCACTGATCGTGATGCATCAGGCAGACCACGCGCATGCATTAAAAGAAGTGGATGCAGCCGCCCTCGCTGTTGTGCAAGAGCCGCAGCAAGTTGTGCAAATTTTGCGCTATGTCCTAGACGGGCAGTTACCTAGCTAGGGTTTCGTCAAACTGGTTTGGGGGAGGGGGGACTCAGGCCAATAAAACCCATTGAGCTGTGCCAATTCTAGGGTATGCGTGTGCGCATACGCGCAGCCGGCGTTAGATCGGGTAGGCGTTTAACACTGTAAGTGGACTACAATTCGCAAAGAATTCAAAGATTTCATCGCCAAAGGCAACGTCATGGATATGGCCGTTGGTATCATCATCGGTGCTGCGTTCACAGCGATCGTAGGCTCGCTAGTTGCTGACATGGTCAACCCGTTGATTGGTTTGTTTATGGGCGGCGTTGATTTTGCGTACCTGTCTGCATCCGTGGGCGAGGCGACATTTACATACAATAACTTCATCATGGCGATCACCAACTTCCTGATCATCGCGTTTTTTGTGTTCATGCTTGTGCGTCAGGTGAACAAAATGAAGAAAGCCGAAGCACCTGTTGCACCAGCCGGCCCAACACAGGAAGAGCTGCTTGCAGACATCCTGAAGGGGCTGAAAATAAAGTAAATTTCACGTTTCGTGAAATGCAAAAGGCCCGCAATAATCGCGGGCCTTTTGTCGTTTTTGGGTTAAACCCGCAGCGCCAACGCAGGTGACATGACGTCAATGCCAAGCGCCTTGCCAACCGCGTAATACGTCAGATGGCCCGCATGTACGTTCAACCCGTTCAACAGATGTGCGTCGTCTTCACAGGCCTGCTTCCAGCCCTTGTTTGCCAGTGCAAGCATGAATGGCATCGTCGCATTGCCGAGCGCGATTGTTGACGTCCGCGCCACTGCACCCGGCATGTTTGCCACGCAGTAATGCATGATCCCGTCGACGTCGTAGATCGGATCTTGGTGGGTGGTGGCCTTTGATGTCTCAAAGCAACCGCCTTGGTCAATCGCGACATCCACAAGGGCAGCACCCGGCTTTAGCTCGGACAGCTGCGCGCGGCTGATCAGCTTTGGCGCCTCGGCACCGGGGATCAGAACTGCACCGATGATCAGGTCCGCTTGCACGGCCAATTCAATCGTGTTGCCCGCAGAGGCATAGCTGTTCTTGAACTGGCCACCAAACACATCGTCAAGATAGCGCAGGCGGGGCAAAGACCGATCAAGGACGGTCACATCCGCACCCATTCCAGCCGCGATCTTGGCTGCGTGTGTGCCAACAACGCCGCCGCCGATGACCAGCACCCTTGCAGGACCAACACCCGGAACACCGCCCATCAGAACGCCGCGGCCGCCGTTCGCCTTTTGCAACGTCCATGCGCCAACCTGTGGGGCAAGACGACCCGCGACTTCGGACATAGGGGCCAGCAAAGGCAGGCCGCCACGGTCATCCGTCACCGTTTCATAGGCGATGCAGGTCGCACCGGACGCCATCAGATCGCGTGTCTGATCGGGGTCTGGGGCAAGGTGCAGATAGGTAAACAAGATCTGCCCCTCGCGAAGCATCTTGCGCTCAACGGGCTGCGGTTCTTTGACCTTTACGATCATGTCAGTGGCTGCAAAAACCTCTGCGGCGGTGCCGACGATTGTGGCACCCGCAGCGATATAATCTTCGTCTGTGAACCCAGCGCCGATACCTGCGGCGGTTTCCGTCGTCACACTGTGGCCTGCATTCACGGCCTCGCGCGCTGTATTTGGCGTAAGACCAACGCGAAATTCCTGTGGCTTGATCTCTTTTGGACATCCGATGTGCATTTGGGTCTCCCTCCCTGATTGATAGGGGGACTATCGGCCTGTGCGCGCGCAATGTCTGCGATGAAATACTTGGTTGTTAGCGTTATCTATGGTAATAATGTGTGTATATATATAATTTTTAGCAAGGATCGTGCGCCAAATGGAACTAGACAGCATAGACCGCCGAATCCTAGAAGTCCTGCAAGTGACGGGCCGCATGTCAAACGCGGAGTTGTCAGAACGGGTCAATCTGTCGGCATCGGCCTGCCATAGACGTGTACAGCGGTTGGAAAAAGACGGGTACATCCGCGACTATGTGGCGTTGTTAAATTCGCGCAAGGTTGGACGACCGACAACGGTGTTCGTCGAGATCACGTTGTCTGGCCAAGCAGACGAGGTGCTTGACGCATTTGAGAAAGCGGTCGCTAAGGTGCCTGATGTGCTTGAATGCCATTTGATGGCCGGCACGGCAGATTACCTGCTTAAGGTGGTCGCAGGCGATACCGAAGATTTCGCGCGCATCCACCGCCGTCATTTGGCGACGTTGCCGGGTGTGGCGCAGATGCAATCATCCTTTGCCCTTCGCACAGTGCGTCAGACCACGGCATTGCCTGTCAGGTAAGGCAGATGGGTTAAAATCCAACCTACACCCTACAGATCAGATGGCGACTGGCACACCCGTTTCCCAGCTAAGCGTTGCTGCGTCGGCCAGCATTTGCGCCCGCAGACCGTCATCGCCCGACGGGGATGGGGCCGTGTTATTGGTGACTGCATCTACGAAGTGGATCATTTCAGCGCGGTAAGCGGCCTCATAGCGTTCAAGGAAAAAATGCTGCGCAGGGGCGCGCCTAAAGCCTGCCTCGGTCGCGATCTCCACACTGTTTTCCAGATGGTTTTCGGCCCGTAGCATGCCCTTTGACCCGTGTACTTCGATCCGTTGATCATAGCCGTATGATGCACGGCGCGAATTGCTGATCTGGCAGATTTTACCTGATGCGGTGCGCAGCATGACGCCTGCTGTGTCCACGTCACCAGCCTCGCCGATGGCAGGGTCCACAAGGGCCGCACCCATCGCCATGACAGACACCGGTTCTTCACCCAGCAAGAAACGCGCCATGTCCAGATCGTGAATCATCATGTCGCGAAACAAACCGCCGGATGTGGCGATGTAGCTAACTGGGGGCGGGGATGGATCGCGCGACATGATCGTCACCAATTCAACATTGCCGATTTCACCGTCAGCGATGCGGGCCTGCACATTTGCAAAGCTGGGATCAAACCGCCGATTGAACGCTGTCAGGAACGGGACACCGTGTTGCGCTACGATTGCCAAACAATCGCGGATCCGGTCGGCAGACATATCAACGGGCTTTTCGCAAAAGATCGCTTTGCCAGCTTTTGCAGCCGCGTGGATCAGGTCATAATGCGTTGTTGTTGGTGTGCCGATAACAACCGCGTCAACATCGTCGCTCGCCATGATAGCATCAATCGTGCGCACATCCGCGCCCAGATCATCAGCAAGGATTTGCGCAGGGTCTGGATAGGCATCGGCCACAGCCGTCACGCGGGCCCCCGACATGGATTTGATCGTGCGGGCGTGGACTTGACCAATCCGCCCGCAGCCAAGAATTGCAATATTCAGCATAGGTTATCCTTTTGCGCCGCCAAACGCCTGCAGCACATGTATGGCTGCGGCAACGACGGGGTCGTGTGTTTCTTTAAGAATGGTATTGCGGTCAAATCGGCTTGGGTCACTGTTCACCGCCGTCCGCATCGCCGTGCCAAACGCCATGCGCAATTCGGTCCCGATGTTAAATTTACAAACCTTTGAGTTGGCCGCCAAATCGCGCCGCTGATCCACAGGCACACCAGAGCCGCCGTGAATGACCAATGGCACCTGCGTCACAGCCTCAATCGCGCGAATGCGGTCCATATCCAGCCCGCCTTCTTTATCTTGTTGCAAATGCACGTTGCCCACGGAAATCGCCATCGCATCCACGCCGCTGTCGCGCGCAAATATCGCGGCCTCGGCTGGGTCTGTACCGGCAGAGTTTTCGCCGTCCGCGTAGCCGACAAAGCCAATCTCGCCTTCGCAAGAAATGCTGGCGCTATGAGCAAGCTCGGCCACGCGGGCTGTCTCGTCAATATTTTGCGCCAACGGTTTGCGCGACCCGTCAAACATGAGCGACGTAAAGCCCGCATCAAGTGCGGCTTGGCAATCTTCAAACGTATACCCGTGGTCAAGATGGGCGACGACAGGCACAGATGCGCCTTCGGCCAAATGCTGGAAAATTTTTCCCAAGATCGGCAGTGGTGTGTGGTCGCGACACCCTGGCCCTGCTTGCAGGATCACTGGGCAGCCAAGCGTTTCCGCTGCAGCGATATAGGCGCGCATATCTTCCCAGCCAAGGGTAACAAGCCCACCAACGGCGTAACCATTTTTGAGCGCAGGTTGTAGGACGTCTGCAAGGGTGACGAGCGGCATGTTATGTATGTCCTTTTGGCCATTGGCGGAGCCTCCGGCGGTGATATTTGAAAACCAAAGAGGCGGTTATTTGAACTTGGCGATCATGTCTTTGATGCCCGGAATT